>Ga0315540_10001098_pt1 | contig 15518 bp, 13 predicted proteins | sample SalMarSW160110MG_FD_203677 | JGI IMG/M metagenome (GOLD analysis project Ga0315540, IMG submission 203677) | Salt marsh sediment microbial communities from the Plum Island Ecosystem LTER, Massachusetts, United States - Salt Marsh Sediment SW1601-10 ... | reverse complement strand
GTTCTCTCCCAGCCAAAAGAAATAGCAAACCGATTGGGAATAAAAATATTGAAAGTAATATTTGCCAGCCACGAAACCCACCTCTTTTCACTAATTTACCACACTTTGGACAAGATATAGCGTGTCCAGAAATATTATCCCCATTTGTATATCTTGGGTTTACTGCTACCTTTTTGCCGGTTTTGGCATCTACAAAATATACTTCACCATCTTTGGTAGTGATCCTTTTTAATGCCATAGTTTTTTTACACCATTATTAAATTAAAGTATTAATTTTCTCTGACGAAAAATCACTTGTCAATTCAGAGGATTTTATTCAACATTATTAAGCTCCCCAAGCAGGAAATACAGAAAGGGCGCCCCTTATTATTTCTTACAAGTTAAATAATGGAAGTAATTAAAGCAACAAGAAATTAATGTAAATCTAAATCAGGTTTTTGTTACCTGCTGCGATATGCTGATTTTGGGAGGAGAATTCAAGGTTTGAAAAACCACGCAGTAGCGTTCCGTAAGACGAATCAGTGTAGCAAGTTCTTCTTCCGAAGCATTTGTTTTAAGAACAAACTTAAGGCGAATGTTTTGAAATCCCACCGGAATTTCTTTCGAGACTCCGAGCGTTCCGCGGAAATCCAGGTCGCCTTCCGTTTCTACTATTCCTTCGTCTATCTTTATTCCTATCGCAGTAGCAACTGCGCTCAAAGTAACTCCCGCACAAGCGGCCAGCGCTTCAAGCAGCATATCGCCGGAACATACACTTAAACCGTTACCGCCTGTTGCCGGATGCAAACCAGCTTCTGCAAGAGCTTTCCCGGTTTCTATTTTGCACGAAACTCCTTCGCCTATCCTTCCCTGTGCTTTTAATGTAACCATCGCCGTTTCAGGCTTTTCCTTGTACTGATTTTTTAACGGCGCCTGCAGAGATCGAAGCTCTTCGGTATTCATTTAATATTCCTGCTTTTTGATATTGAGATTTGCTTAGGCATTACTGTATTCGCGTGCAAGTTAGATAATGAACATAATTAAAGCAATAAGCAACTGTTGCTGATATGCTTATAATTTCTGTTAAATGTCAGGAAATTAAAAGTAAATTTCTTCAACTTATACCTAATTACTAAAGAAACCATTGAAGAATTGATTAAAAAGTGCAAAGATCTATAATTTAGCCATTCTTATAAACTCCTCCCTTCATCAAAGCAGCATTCTCCTGTACAGCTATTGCGCACCTATTGGGGAGCTATTGGGGTACTATTGGGCTCCAAATGGCATTTACCTTGTAGAAAAAACCCGGGGTTAATTAAAATGCTTTGCAATTTCCATATTTAGCGCAAAATCCATCTTAATTGCGGTCATTAATCAATTATGTGAATAAAACCATGAATGCCGTGATTTTAGTCTGCTAAAAGGACTTATCATTTCTTATAAATAATAACCGGAAATATTACTTGACAAATAAATTCCCGGAACTTATTTTCGCATTCGACTGTTTAAGTAATTTAGTCGAAATTAGGAGCCTAAGTCCTTATGATAAAAGATAAAACAAAAGAAGAAGCAATAATAAAAGCCGCAAGACAAAGATTTGCGCATTACGGCTATTCTAAAGTAACAATGGATGAAATAGCGGGAGATGTGGAAATGGGAAAAGCATCTCTCTACTATTATTTCCCTACCAAGGAAAATCTTTTCCAGGAAGTAATTTTACAGGAACAGGACGAGTTTGCGAATGAAATTGAAAAAGTTTTACAGAAAGAAACGTGTGCCGAGGATAAGCTTCTGCAATATGTTGATCTGAGATTAAAATATTTTCAAAAATTATTTAACCTCGGCGCATTATCATTTTATTCCTTCATTGAGAAGAAATCTCAGTTCAAACAATATTATGAATCCTTTGAAAAGCGTGAATTGCAACTAATGAGCAAGATTTTTGATGAGGGAAAAAGAAAAAATGAATTTAAAAACGATATTGATGAAAAAGTGGTCAGGGTGCTTCTTCATATTTTGCAGGGACTTCGTTTGAGGAGCTTAAAATTTATTGCCGGACAGCAAATGGATAACAAATCTTACAAGGAATTAAAAGATGAAATGCTGATGACTGTACAAATATTTTTGAAAGGGATAAAATGCTAAGAAATTTAATTTATTTAATAAAAAGGATAATGTAGATGGAAGACAAAACAAATAACAACTCCCAAAGGGACATGGCAGATGAAAGTGTAAACGATGTTCCTTTGTATCGTAAGAAAAAGGTCCTTATCCCCTTCTTTATAATTTTACTGGCGGCAATAGGAGGCATCTACTGGTACATTGGTCAGCTTGGTTATGTAACAACAGACGATGCTTTCATTGACGGGAACAAATTATCGATCAGCTCAAAGATGCTTGGACGCATTACACAACTTACAGTTGACGAAGGAGATACTGTAAGCCAGGGACAATTGCTTGTTCAGTTGGACTCAACCGATCTGGAAGCGAAAGAACAGCAAGCAAAAGCGTTGCTTGATCTTGCTAATGAAAGTATAAATCTTGCAAAAGTTAAACTTCAAAAAGCACAGGATGATTTTGACAGAGCACAAAAACAATATAAGGATAAGATTATTCCGAAGGAAAAGTTCGACCATGCCCAAAAAGCATACGAGGAAGCCAAAGCAGAATATAGAATCGATCTTACAAAGATAGGGACGGCTAAAGCCCAGCTAAACGTAATCAGAACAGAGCTCAGCAATACAAAAATATTTGCTCCGATGAACGGTGTTGTTGCAAAAAGATGGGTGCTGTCCGGTGATGTTGTATCGCCCGGAGAACCGATCTTTACGATTTACAACCTTAAGGATGTCTGGGTAACTGCTGATCTTGAAGAAACTAAATTATCCTCAATACACATTGGAGATAAGGCAGAGATTTCTGTTGATACTTATCCTGATCAAAAATTTGAAGGTGAAATTTTCCAGATAGGTTCGAGTACTGCATCACAGTTTTCATTAATTCCTCCTTCAAATGCAGCCGGTAATTTCACCAAGATTACCCAAAGAGTGCCCGTTAAGATTTCAATAAGACAGGTAAAAGTAAAAGGACAGGAAGATCCGCCATACGGTATATATCTTCTCCCTGGAATGTCGGTAGAGATCAGTGTCAAGGTGAAATAAGGTATGGCAAATAATAAAAATAGTGGTACTGCATTATCCTATTCCAATTTCCAGGAACACTCAGCTTATAAGTGGATAGTACTTGCGAACGTAATGCTCGGAACATTTATGGCGGTGCTGGACATAACGATTGTTAATGTGGGTCTGCCTAAAATGATGGCTGCTTTCGGTACAAGCGTAGATAAAATAGAATGGGTATTGACCGGATACTTACTTGTATTTGCAGTTGTTTTACCTTCGTCCGGTTGGGTTGCGGATCACCTGGGTTATAAAAAAACTTATAACCTGGGTCTGTTTTTTTTCACAGCAGGTTCATTGCTTTGCAGTTTGTCTGCTAATGAAAATATGCTCATCATATTCCGGCTTATTCAGGGAGCGGGTGCCGGATTTATAATGCCCGTCGGAATGGCAATAATTACAAGGGAATTTCCTCCAAGTCAAAGAGGAACTGCATTAGGTTTCTGGGGTGTTGCGGCTGCGGCATCGATTTCGCTCGGCCCGATGCTTGGAGGTTATCTTATCGACAGTTTCAGCTGGCATGCAATTTTTGATGTTAACGTACCCGTAGGAATAATAGCGATTGTAGCAACGCTGATAATTCAAAGGGAATACAAAACAGAGACCACCCGGTCTTTTGATATTATCGGTTTTATCTCTATGACTTTGTTTTTGACATTCCTTTTGCTTGCACTTTCAGATGGCAACGCGGCATGGAACACTGGCGGCTGGACTTCAGATTTTATTTTAACATGTTTCGCCATTTCATTCGTTGGGCTGGTTGTTTTTCTTGCTACCGAGCTTTCTATTAAGCATCCTATACTTGATTTGAGAATTCTGAAAAACCGGAATTTTGCTCTGACAAATATAATGTTGTTTATCTTCGGGCTGGCATTTTTTGGTAATGCATTCCTTTTGCCCATCTATTTACAAAACTCACTTGGGTATACAGCTCTGCAGGCGGGACTCGTGTTTTTTCCTGTCGGCATAATCCAGGCAATAATGTCCCCAATCGCTGGAAAAATGACAGATAAGTTGAATCCAAAAATTCCCATAACAATTGGTATAATTCTAACTTTTTTTAGCATGTATCTGTATCGTAATCTCTCGCTTTATACTGAATACAAAGATATAATGATTCCGCTTGTAATCAGGGGATTCGGACTTGGCTTCATGTTTATTCCCTTAAGCACTATCGCAATAAATGATATTTCAAAAGAAAAGATGGCACAGGCAACAGGAATGTTCAATACCATCAGACAGGTTGGCGGCAGCTTTGGCGTTGCTATCTTAGGTTCATTACTAACACAGAGAGTCATTTATCACCGGACAATGTTTGGCGAAGCACTTGACCCTTCATCTGCTACATTTCAAAATACCGTCTACGGTCTGCGGCACTTTGCACAACACTCGCTGGGAGGAGACGGTGCTGAAACAATGATGCGTGCAAAAGCTATGATATTTCAACACGTAGTCAACCAGGCTTTTATACAGGGAATTGCAGATGACTTCAGGGTTGGTGCGGCAATAACCTTATTAATATTAATTCCCCTTTTCTTTCTTAAATATCATAAGAAAAAGGGTAGTGCAAAAATTGAATCTGTTGAATAATTTTTATTTACGACGAACGGAGAAAAATTGAATATGAAAAAGATTTTCTTAGTTATTACAATAATGTTTTTTACAGTGAATATTTATTCGCAGCAAAGTAATAGTGATTCACTGACAATAGATAAAGCTGTTTCGCTTACACTTCAAAACTACCCGCTGATCCGGCAGGCGAAAGAAAATGTTGATGTTTACAATGCTAAATTAGATGTACAGGGAAGTAGTTATTATCCGGATGTGAGCGCCGTAGCTATATATAACCGAATCGGGCCGGTACCGTCTTTTGATTTACCCCAGGGAGCTTTTCAGCTTTATCCGGAAAATAATTATGATGCACACATTGAGGTAAAACATAATCTATATGATTTCGGCCGGAGAAATGCCGAGAAACAATTACTGGAATCTTATAAAACTTCCGCTATTGACAATGTACAAATGGTAAAAACAAACCTGGCGTTTGCTACGATCAGAACTTATTATTCAATTTTATTTTTGGATAAGAGCATTGCCGTTATTGACACAAACATTGCAACTTTAAACCAGCATATCAATATCACAAAGAAAAAGATTGAAAGCGGTACAGCTACAGATTACGACCTGCTTAGTACAAAAGTCAGGCTTACAGATTATAAAGGCAAAAGAATTGATCTGCAAAATGAATTGCAGAAACAAAAAATAAACCTTGAACATTTAACGGGCTTGCAAAAGTTAGATAATTCAGCAATTACAGGAGATTTTCTGGAGCTAATATATGATACAAATGATGATTCCCTGATCCAGGCTGCATACGCACAAAGACCGGAAATAAAACTTGCAATAGATGCGGAACAAAGCGCTCACTTAAAAGAAAGTCTTGCTTCTTTGGGAAACAGGCCGAATGTCGGCCTCTATTTAAGTTACGGAGTTAAAAACGGTTACGTTCCAAATATTGATGCATGGCACGGAAACTGGGTAGCGGGTTTCCAGGTTAACGTTCCGATTTTCAACGGATTCAGAACCACTAACCAGGAAGAGGAAGCAAGAGCAAATACAATAGTCACAGAAACCGGAATGGTTAATTTAAAGTTGCAAATAAAAGCAGAAGTCGATAAAGCAATTGAAGATTTAAATTCCAATATCGAGCAAATTAAAACGGCAAAGGAACAAATTGAATTTGCAAAAAAATCATTGGAAAAAGCAAAAGCTCAATACGCTTCAGGAGTTGGAACAAACCTGGACCTTCTTGATGCAGAGACAAGATTAGCTGATGCCCGATTTTTATATCTGAAAGAAGTTTATCAAAACATTATCAACGGCTATGAACTGAAAAAAGCTGTCGGAGATGTAGTTTGGTAAAAACCACTAAAGCTATATTTTTCAAACTATAAAGTACAAAGTTGTTAGGTGTGCCGGTTTTAAGGTATTATACGAACGGATGTATGAATGAAAAACGACAACGAGAGTTTGGTTAATAAGTTCGGAGAACGCTTCATTGCAATTAGAGCATTAAGGCACAAAAACTTTCGTCTTTATTTTGCGGGACAAGGCATTTCCGTAATCGGCACGTGGGTACAGCGCATAGCGCTCACCTGGCTTGTGTACCAGCTGACGAATTCAGCTTTCCTTCTTGGAGTAGTCGGTTTTTCAGGTCAGATACCTCTATTAATTATAACACCTTTTGCCGGTGTACTCGCTGATCGTTTAAACAAACACAAAATACTTCTTTATACACAGGGTCTTTCAATGGTGCAGGCTTTTGTTCTTGCAGCACTTGTACTCACCAATACAATACAGGTCTGGGAAATAATAGTTTTAAGCATAATACTTGGTATTTTCGATGCTCTGGATATGCCTACGCGCCAGTCTTTCATGGTTGAGATGATAGGCAATAACCGCAATGATCTTGGAAATGCAATAGCGATGAATTCCAGCATGGTGAACGGCGCCCGGCTTATTGGTCCTGCAGTTGCAGGAATCTTAATATCGACTTTCGGTGAAGGATGGTGTTTTCTGCTTAACGCTATAAGTTATATCGCAGTTTTATATTCTTTGCTAAGTATGAAGTTGAAACACAAACCGGTTTCTTTGAAGAAAAAAGAAACATTTAGGGAATTGAAAGAAGGTTACAAATATGCATTCGGCTTTAAACCTATCAAATCAATTTTGCTACTTCTCGCAGTAGTGAGTTTTATGGGAACACCAATAAGAATTCTTGCGCCGGTCTTTGTGAAAAATATTCTGCACGGTGGGGCGGATATGTTCGGGTTTTTAATGGGTGCTTCGGGATTCGGAGCTTTTACAGGAGCAATATTTTTAATGAACAGAAAAAGTGTGCTTGGACTCGGCAGGCTCATAGCATACTCAACAACTGCGTTTGGTATAGGTCTGATAGCTTTCGCACTTTCACAAAATATCTGGCTTTCAATGGTATTTATGTTCGTGACCGGAATCGGAATGATGATTCAACTTGCAGGAAGCAATACAATGCTGCAGACCATCGTAGATGACGACAAACGTGGGAGGGTAATGAGCTTTTATGCAATGTCTTTCAGGGGTGTGGCTCCTTTTGGAAGCCTGCTTGCAGGTGCGGCTGCAGGAATTATAGGCGCACCATTAACGTTAATTATAGGCGGCGGTTTCTGTCTTGGAGGTTCTTTATATTTTATGAAGAACCTTCCCGGCATGAGAAAATTAATCAGACCGATTTATATAAAAATGGGAATAATCAACGAATCAGTGCAGGGTGTAGGAACTGCTACACGACTTTCAGTTGAAGAAAAAGAATAAAAAAGTAAAATCGGTCTTTTACTTATTACTTAAATAGGCTTTCATACCGCCCAAAACATTTTCTACATTATAGCCATGTCTTTTCAAAATTACATACGCCTGGCTTGATCTGTGTCCGGTACGACATATTACAGCAATTTCCTTATTCTTGTAAGGCTCAAGTTCATCAATTCTATCTTGTAGTTCCTGCAGAGGAATATTAATTGCAGATTCAATCTTAGGCAATTCCCCGGTAAGTTCTTCTTTTGTTCGTACATCAAGTATAACAAGAGTCGAATCGGTTTTCATCTGTTCTTTTAATTGAGTGACGGTTATATCTTTACGTGTGCTGTCTGCATTGCTCAGTTTATTTTGAGTAGCCGCAAAAGTCGAAAAAGTAATTAAAAACGACAATAATAAAATTCTGCACAGTCTCATAAAATTTCCCTGTATAATTTTTTATAATGTTAACGATGAAATTATTCAAAAGCTTGCTTACTAATATATTCTACCAAACGGAAATATTAAACAGCTTCCGCTTTCTCTACATTTATCAGGCTGCCTTTAGTATTATCTCAATCTGTCTTTTACTTACGGAATGTATAAATTCAACTGATTCATTATTTATAATAAGAGTTAGAATAATAAGCATCAAGTTAAATAGTTGTTCTTTTTTGATCTGTTCAGGATTAGGATTTATGGTATGGGCTATATATACAATTAAAATAATATATTCTTAGAGAAGGTATAAAAAATGGTGCAACTTTCAATTCGCTGCACCATTTTAATTATTTATGAGCTTGCATTATTCTTATTTAGTTCCATATAGTAAGTAGCGCATATTATTTTCCAGTTGTTATTTTGCTTTAACAAAGTAACAAAACCGGTAGAAGTAGTTCTTGAATCTTTTGCCTGAATTTTTACGAATGCGGTATTGCCGACTGATTCAACGTTCAGGATATTAAGTTGTCTTGGCCATCCCCCTATTGTTTTCTTTTTAAGAGCGTCAAGATAATCTGACGATGAGAATTCTGTTGTTTTATTAGTAAGAGCAACTACCTGCACAAAAGTAGCATTTTCTGCTATGATTTTTTCCATACCATTTGCATTCTGTGTTTCTATGTTTTTTTCATACTCCTGAATAGTTTTTTTTACAGCAGTCATATCTTCATCTGATAATTTACTTGATGCAAATGATGAAGAAATAAATAGGAATGACAAAAAAAGAACGGAAAGAATTTTAAAAGATTTCATAATCTTCTCCTAATTTAACTGGTTATTACAATTATTATTTATTTTCCTGCTTTTAATGACAGGAAATTATGCATCGAAGAGCTTTTCCTCTTCACTATGCCTGTCGAAAGACATAATTATTTCACTATTAAAAATATATACTTTGTTCCATCGGAGAGTTGTTTATTACACAGGCGGATTTATAGGTTGATTTTCGGTTTTTGTTGATCAAATCATATTAATCAAAAAACTATAAGAATAAAATTACTTTCATCACATTTTTCTTAACTGTTATTCTGAATAATAGTATATTTAGAAGTTTTTGCTTAATAAAACGACATCTAAATAAATTTATAGGAGTATAAATGTTGGAAAGGAAATTCTATTCTTCGCTGATCGCATTTTTTGTGATCCTGATTTTAAATCCTGCTATTACTTTCTCACAGGATGAAGAAGGGATAAAAGGATTTGACAGAAATAATATGGATACTTCTGTTAGTCCCGCTGTTAATTTTTATGAATATGCGGATGGAAACTGGTTAAAAAATAATCCCATACCGGGAGAATACAGCAGGTGGGGAACTTTCGAAGTACTTGCAGAGCGAAACTATAAAGTATTGAAAGAAATTCTTGAGGATGCAGCCGATAATACGGATGCAGAAAAAGGAAGTATCGAACAAAAAGTCGGTGATTTTTATTACACAGGAATGGACAGTGCACAAATTGAAAAAGAAGGTTATAACCCTATAAAACCGGAGCTGAAAAAAATTTCAGAAATAAATACTGTTCCGGATATCTACAGAGTCGTTGCCGAACTTTACAAAGAAGACATCTCTTCTATGTTCCACTTTTATGGTTCCGCCGATGAAAAAAACAGTGAAATGGTAATTTCACAATTATCACAGGGTGGACTCGGATTACCCGACAGGGACTATTACACAAACGATGATGCACATTCAAAGGAAGTAAGAGAAAAATATCTTGAACACATGACAAAAATGTTCATGCTTATAGGTCAGGATAAATCCACGGCCGGAGAAAACGCCCAAACTGTGATGAATATAGAGACACGTTTGGCCAAATCTTCATTGACAAGAGTTGAAAGAAGAAATCCCGACAATACATACCACAAAATGACCCTGGCTAAACTTGAAGAATTAACTCCGGGTTTTGACTGGGCCGCATATTTTAACGGAATTGATTTATCCGATCCCGGTGATATAAACGTTGCAGAACCTGATTTCTTTAAAGAACTTTCAGTAATGATGAAAGATATTCCTGTTGCTGACTGGAAAGTATATCTTACCTGGAAAGTTGTTGATGATGCAGCAGCTTATTTAAGCTCGCCATTTGTAAATGAGAATTTTGAATTCAACGGCAAATTTATGAACGGTGCAAAGGTTCTTCCGGAAAGATGGAAAAGAGTTATGCGTACAACAAGCAGGATGCTGGGTGAAGACCTTGGACAGCTTTTCGTAAAAGAAACCTTTCCGCCGGAAGCAAAAGCAAGAGCACATAAAATAGTACTTAACCTGCTTGAAGCAATGGGCGAAAGAATAAAGGCGCTGGAATGGATGAGCCCGGAAACAAAAGAGAAGGCATTGTACAAGCTCAAACATTACACGGTAAAAATAGGCTATCCTGATAAATGGAAAGATTATTCAAAACTGGATATTGAAAGAGACTCATATGCAGCTAACTTAAAGAGAGGAAGCGAATTTGCTGTTCAGAGAAATCTTAATAAAATAGGTAAACCTGTCGATAAAACAGAATGGGGAATGACACCACAGACAGTGAACGCATATTACAATCCTACTAGAAATGAGATAGTGTTTCCCGCAGCAATTCTTCAACCTCCGTTTTTTAATCAGGATGCGGATGATGCAATAAATTACGGTGCAATGGGTGCAGTTATTGGTCACGAAATAACACATGGCTTTGATGACGAAGGAAGAAGATATGATGCAGAAGGTAATTTAGAAGACTGGTGGACGCAGGAAGATAATGATAAATTCAAAGCAAGAGCACAAAGAATCATAGACCAGTTTGATTCCTATATACCTATCGATTCGATGCACATAAATGGTGCATTAACAACAGGCGAAAATATTGCTGACCTGGGCGGACTTACTGTTTCATTTACTGCATTCAAAAAAACAGAAGAATATAAAAACAATGAAATGATAGACGGTTTTACTCCTGCACAAAGATTTTTCCTGGGCTGGGCACAGGTATGGAGAAATAATGTAAGAGACAAAAATTTGATGCTGAGGTTAAAGGTCGATCCTCATTCACCCGGTAAGTACCGTGTGAACGGCCCTCTGAGTAATATGCCGGAATTCTGGAAAGCATTTAATGTAAAAGAAGGCGACTCAATGAGAAATCCCCCGGACAAAGTTGTAAAGATCTGGTAGTCAATTCAAATGTAGAGACACGCGATCGCGTGTCTCTACAACTGAAAATTGTAAGAATGTTTTACATCATTGAAGGCCATAGCCACCCAAATACACCTGCAGTTAATAAACCATAAACCAATCCGTCAACAACATTTTTAAAGGTTGTCTTCCAGCTAGTCTTAAACCATATTGATGAGGGAATACCGCCCAGCGCATAAGAAGCAAAAGCAGTGCAACCGGCAAAACGAAAAACAGAAAGATAACTTGCGCCGGCAGGTAAAGCATGTCCGGCAATATACGCGGCAAAAATGCTTACAACTATATTAAATATAAACCACTGTATTAAACTTCCTCCCATCACAAATTCACGATTCGGGTATACTGTCATCAACATAACTGGTCCGGCTTTCAATTTTTCTTTAAAAGAGGAATCCTTCCTTTCTTTGGGATTATCAACATTAGGGACTAAATAATCTCCCGGAGCAATATTCAACGGACGGACAGCATCTCTGAACTTATCCTGATCGGGTAATTTTCCAAAATCCGAATTGTGATAACCCAGCACTGTGTGAATAATAGCACTGATGATGAAAACAACAACTGCAGAAAGAAGAATCGGAAGCCAGAGTGAAACGATCGACACCATTTGAACCTCCTGGTTTTAAATAAAGAATAAAGTATTTATTTAAGCAAGAAATATTATTCTCTAAGACTGGTCGTAAGTGGTAATTAATTTGGCGAACGAAAAGCTAAAAGTCAACAAATTTAAACATAAACGATGCCATCTTATTCAATATGGCATCGTTTTTTGAATATTTAACTATTTCCCCTGCAGTTCCTCAATTTTTCTATTCAGGAATCTTGCAGCACGCGGCATTAATTCGATTGCCTTTTTATAAGCTTCTATCGCCTTTCCCTTATCACCTTTTGCTTCGTATGCCTGACCAAGTCCATAGGTAGCTACTCCGGAATTGGGATACATTTCCAAATTTAATTGAGCAATTTTCATAGCGTCATCATATTTCTGGTCTTTATCCAGCATCTGGATCAGTTTCACTAATGTATGATCTTTGAAATCATAAGTGAAGCCGCCATAGTATTGATCGTGCAACTGATGATATGTGGTTATTGCTGAGTCTATTCCCTCCTTTTGTATTGTGCTGTACAAAACATCTTCGAGCATCTTCGGTTTTTTATTCCCGCGATGACAGGTTATACATTTTACCTGCTCAATATTGTCGCTGAATTCAGAGAGCTGTGAAAGATAATTTTTGTTAATAGCCATAACCATTTTTAACATTATCCGTGCTTTAAGCTTTGCGGTCTTTTGATCCAGACTAAATTCCATTTTATGAGTTTTTTCATTATTGACATGACAGAACGCACAGTTTACGCCAAGCCCTTCTGTGAAACTGTCCATAATATCGTGCAGTTTATCTTTAGTAATATCTTTTGGCAACACCTTTAGATTTGTAAATTTATCTGGCATCTGTGCATTAGTCGTTACTGCCAATACAAACATCGAAATAAAGAAAACAAGGACTATTTTTTTCATTTGGCTACCTCCGGTTAAGAAATGTAATCTGTGAAAACTTCTTTGATAAGATAAATAAATACATGTTTAGGTCTAAACTATTAAAATTCCTAAATACTATTGCCTGTTTTTTCAAATCGCCTTATAATTTATTTTGATATGTCACCACCCATTTTTTTGAGTTTTCGCCCGAAATAAGTACCATTTATTGTCATTGCAGGAGCCAATAAAATATAAATAAATCCAGCGTAAGCAGTATACCCGGTTCCACCAATTACTGATATCAATATAGATAAAACAGATATACTCATATGAATAACATTCACCCGAATGCTATTTATCGTATGAACAATTTCCAGATCATTTAGTTCCAGTAAAACTCTTTGTTTATAGGCGTGAAGATGCATTAAAAGAAAAACAAAAAACACAGCAAAATAACCCGCCGAATAAATTATCATTAGTGTGACTACCTGGTTTGCCTGAATTATGTCACTGATAGGCCTGAGTTCAGGCCCCCATAATTGATTTATTAAAAATGTAAATAAAAATTTTAAAGGATATATATAAAAAAGGACGACAAACAGTAAGATTGAATTCAGGACTATAATTTTCGTATCCTGCAAAGCATACTGTCTGAAAAAAGTATAATGAGAATGCCAGATCATAACCAACAAGGTAAATGAGATACCAAAAGCTATAAAGCCCTGCATTAATTTCTGGAGTTCAGAAAAATTATTTGGTACCTGAAGTGAAACAACAAGAAGTGTAATGGCAAAAGCAAAAACGGCATCGCTGAATCCTTCCAGTCTGGTTGTTTCTGTCCCCCGCCATCGGAATCCATCTTTAATACCGTAATTATTTTTAACAAGTGATTTCCTGATCATTTTAACTCCTTAAATATTTTCATTTTTGATCCAAATTTTAATTGAACGAGAATAGCACCCATCCCTGCCATTAGAAGCCCTATCCCTTCCTTAAAGCTAATTTCTTCGCCAAGAAAAAAGAATGCAAGCACAGCTATCTGAATTAACATTGTTCCGTTGATAATGCTTGATTCCATTGCGGTCAGCGACCTTAGTGTAAAATTCCAGATAGTAAATGCGAAGGCAGTATTCACAACAGCTAACCATAAAAGATATAAAATATTTTTCATACTAAGCGGAGGCAAACCCTGAGTAAATATTCCAGCCAATAAAAGTATAACAGAGCCAATTCCCATGCTAACCAACGTAACAATATACGGGGTTATTCTGCCACTGCGATTAATGTCCCGACCCAATACTGCTGATAAAGCATTCGCCAGCACACCTATGACCATTACTATTAAACCCACCGTTTCATTTTCGGAAATCATAACCGGATAAAAATAAATTAGTATTCCAACCAGGAATAAAACCATACCCGTCCATTGCAAAAAGGTAGGGGTTTCTGAAATCATAAATATCGCAAGCACAGCTACAATAATTGGTGTCAAATTCAGCAAAAGACTTACTGTTACTGCCGGCAAAAAATACAGACCGAAAAATTGTGCACCTTGCGTAAATGAATAAAACAATATACCCAGCAAAAAAAGTTTTAGGATAATTTTATTATCTAATTTCTTTAACTCAGAAATATTTTTCTTTCTGAAAGCAAAAGGTAAAAGGCAGATAAACGCAATAAAATAACGAAGCCCTGCAAAAGTAAGCGGTGGAATTTCTGCCAAACCCCATTTAATTATTATAAATGAAGTTGACCATAAAAATGTAACCAGTACTGCCAACAATACAGCTTTTAAATTAGATGCTGAAAAATTTTTCATTTAAAGACTGATTATTCCAATTTCAATTTGAACTCTGGTTATTTCTTTTACATAGAAGGGCAGAAATCAATTAGATGAATTTAATTCATCAAGCTCGCAAAAACAAAAGATCGTTTATCAGCAAAGATCACCTGGTATCCCAAATGATTTTGATAAATTGTCATTTTTATGCATTTTTCACTAAAATTTTGCAGTAACCTTTTTATTAAAAGGGTGTCTAAAAAGATAGAACAAAGAGGTGAATTATGAGCAAAAATAAACTAATTCCAGGTATTTTAATTTCGTTACTATTCTCATCATCAATGTTATTACAGGCCTGCCGGATTGATTCAAGAGGAAGGGTGGATGAAAACCTTAAGGTTTTGCACGAAAAAACCTTTAATATTTCTCCCGGCAAATTATTAAAGCTGGATGCATCTTCCGGAGATGTAATAGTTAAGACGTGGGACAAACCGCAGGTTTATATAAAAGTTCTGGGTAATTCGAAGGCCGAAAGAAAAGTAGATTTTTCATTTGACGCTACAGATGAATATGTTGAAGTCATCGCTGATCACCCTCACAGTTTCTTCAACTGGTTTGGAAATGGTATCAGAATAAAATTTGAAATAACAGTTCCGACCAACTTTGATACAAAAATCAGATCCAGCGGCGGGGATATAATAATGGCTGGAATAAACGGTGAGCAATGGATGAGAACATCCGGCGGTGATGTACTGATAACTGATGCAAATGGCGATCTCAATGTTTCTACTTCGGGAGGCGATGTTACTACTACGAACACAAAAGGTATAAGTGACCTGCATACATCCGGGGGCCAGATAAAGTGCACTGAATTCGACGGAAACTTAAGCGCTTCAACCTCAGGAGGCGATGTTATTCTTAATGGAAAGAATTCGAAAATTTATGCGCATACATCCGGTGGTGATATTACAATAAACTATCAGGGAGAAAACAAAGGATTTGATATCAGTACCTCCGGTGGAGATATAACATTAAGACTACCTGAAGAATTTAATGCCAGTGCAAAATTGTCGACTTCCGGCGGCAGCATTACTTGTACACTG
>Ga0315540_10001097_pt1 | contig 15525 bp, 15 predicted proteins | sample SalMarSW160110MG_FD_203677 | JGI IMG/M metagenome (GOLD analysis project Ga0315540, IMG submission 203677) | Salt marsh sediment microbial communities from the Plum Island Ecosystem LTER, Massachusetts, United States - Salt Marsh Sediment SW1601-10 ... | reverse complement strand
TGGCGAGTGTCGGCCGCGCTCGACAATATCTTCGACAAGCGCTACTACAGCTACGGCATCGTCGACTCGTTCGGCTGCGCGACGCCCGTTTGCGCCTACCCCCAGGCCGGCCGAACCTGGTTCCTGAGCGCAGAGCACGCGCTGCACTAGCGCCGGCAGTGGTATCTTCGCCGCATGGCGACGACGAAAACCAGGCTCGCGATCGTGCGCGAGCGCTACGACGCACGCGGCGGCCCCGAGCGTTTCATGGCCGGCGTGCTGCCGGCGCTCGAGGCGGCGGGCTTCGAGCCGACCCTGATCTCGCGCAGCGCCGAGGACTGGCGCGCGCGGCGACTGCTCAGAGTCGATCCGCCGGGCGTCGGCAGGCTGTGGCGCGAAGCGTCGTTTGCGCGCGCGGCCCGCGCGGCGTGGCGCCGCCAGGGCTTCGACCTGGTTCAGTCGCACGAGCGCATTTCGGGTTGCGGCGTGTACCGCGCCGCCGTCCCGCTGGCGGCGGCTGCCGGCGCCATGTCCGGCCCCTACGCGCGCTACGTGCACGCGGCCGAGAAGGAAATGTTCGAGCACCCCCGGCTGCGCGCGGTGGTGTGCGCTTCGCAGCGGCTGCGCGAAACGATTCACCACGCCTACCGCATCCCGCCCGAGAGGCTGCACGTCATCTACGACGGCGTCGATCTCGAGCGCTTCCACCCGCGCGAGCGCGAGGCGCGCCGCGGCGCCGCGCGCGCAGAGCTCGGCGTGCATCAGCGCGACACCGTGTTCGCCTTCGTCGGGCCCGGATTCGCCGAGAAGGGCCTCGGTGCAGCGATCGACGCGCTCGCCGCGACCGGGGCGAGGCATCTGTGGCTCGTGGTCGCGGGCGAGGATCCGGACTCGGAGCGCTTCGCCGCGCGCGCGCGGCAGGCGGGAATTGCGGAACGGGTGCGCTTTCTCGGCCCGAGCGGGGACCTGCGCGCGGTCTACGGCGCGGCCGATTGCCTGCTGCTGCCGGCCAGGTCCGACGCCTTCCCCGACGGCGTGCTCGAGGCGCTGGCGATGGGGCTGCCGGCGCTGGTGGGCCGGCACTGCGGCGCGGCGGAGATCCTGAGCGCGAGCCAGGACGGCTGGCTGTGCGACCCGGTCGACACGCTCGGGCTTGCGCGCCTGCTGGGCGAGGCCGACCAGGCGATGCGCGACGACAGCATGCGCGAAGCGGCGCGCGCCAGCGCGATGCGCTTCGGGCTGGCCGAGACGGCGAAGCAGCTGACGGGGCTGTATCAGGCGCTGGCGCGCAGCCAGGCGTGACGGTCCGATGGACGAAGCGTCAAAGACCCGCAAGTTGCGGGGGGCCGATTTCGAAAAGAGATATCTGAGCGGAAAGGTTATCGACATCGGCGCCGGAGCCGATCCGGTCTGCCTCTGGGCCGAGAGTTTCGATGTCGCCGATGGCGACGCAAGCTTCATCACGAGGTACAGAAGGCCGCAAACCTACGACACGGTGCACAGCAGCCATTGCCTCGAGCATTTGCCGGCGCCGGCGGAGGCGCTTCGGGAATGGTGGCAGTTGGTCAAGCCGGGCGGATACCTGGTGCTGGTGGTGCCGCACGAGGACCTGTACGAACAGGGATTCTGGCCGAGCCGTTTCAACCCCGATCACAAGGCCACCTTCAGGCTGAGCGGCAACTCATCCTGGTCTCCCGTCTCGTTCGACGTCAGAGCGCTCGTGCTGGGCTTGCCCGGCGCAAGCCTGATTTGCGCCGAAATACAGGACTTCGCCTACCTGCACAGGCTGAACTTCAAAGGCGGCAGGGCAAGAAAGATCCGGGGTTTCAAGACCCTGAAGAGCATCGCACGCCGAATTCCCCGGGTCGGGCCGAAGCTCAAACGCCGCCTGGAAGAAAGCGGTGTGGGCTGGGGTGTTCCCCTCGACCAGACAGCCAGAGACGCGCTGGCGCAAATTCAGGTAATCGCACAAAAGAAGACCTAGGTTGCGGCAGCGCGAGCTGACAGGGCTTTCCGGACCGCAGCTGCGATTTGAAGCGGCGCAATGTCGGACACATCCTGCGTCGGCGATACGATGGCAAGCCCGCGGTCGACGGCGGACAAGCGCCATTGCGGAACGATGTTGCTTGGGAACAGGGAAACGACCGGTGTCCCGGCCGCCACCGCGAGATGCATCAGTCCTCCATCGGCGGCAATCGCCAAAGCGCAGCGCGACAGCAACAGCTGGCAGGCGCTGAGGCGGGTCTTGCCCACGAAGTCGTGAATGCGGGCGGAGATATCGCCGCGTTCCGCGATTTCGCGCGCGGCGGATATTCCGTTCTCGCTGCCCAACAACACGAGGTCGCTGACACCCGCCAGGGTGACTGCGCGGACGACTTCGGGCCAGTGTGAATACCTGCGCCGCCTGTCCACGCCGCCGAGCGCGAGCGCAACCGCATTGGGCCCGAGGCCGGGCAGCGGGAGTCCGGCATCCTGTTCGTCGGCGCAGCGCAATTTTTGCCGCGCGTGCCAGGCAAGGGCTTTGGCCGCTGGCGCCAAAGCCAGGAAATCGGCAATACGCCGAGCCGCGAATTCGCCGCGGTGAAACTCCGGCCCGGTGAAGCGAGCGTGCAAGGAGAGCCAGGGATGACGGGGAAGATGGCGCTGCTTCATCTTCAACGAGCGGTGCTTGTGGCTGGGGACAATGACGAAGTCGTAGGTCGCGTTGCCGATGGCGGACAGGTCGGGAAGCACCTTGGAAAACCACGGATCCGCCCGGAAAAGATCGGACAGGTTCGGCTCCGTCACCAGGTCCACCTCGACGCCGGCGTCGGCGAACAGGCTGCGCGGTGCGAGATCCAGCAGCGCGTCTCCGATTTGCGGCACGCCGAAGTACATCCACAGGCCGCGCCGGCAACCATCGCACAGCCGGTCGATGCGGTAGCGCTCCTGCCCGCTCAGGCGGTACACGAGTTCCCTGCGAAAGGCGCGCCAGCCCAGCTTGTGTTCCCCGACCGCCTCGAGGTAGGCGGCTGCATTGCTCGCCACCGGGATCGACAGCGGCTGCGTCACCGATTCGCGCGCCATGCGCCGGATGGGCTCGGGCAGGAATTTCATCGCTTGTCGAAGCAACGGCTGGCGCACGCGATCGACGCAAGCACGACGAACGTCCAGCCTTCCCAGTCGTTGTGCAGGGAGGCGTCGGTCAACGCGTTGAGACAGAAAACCAGGACGGCTACGGTCAAACTCGACGCCAGCCAGCGATCCTCGATCCTGCGCGCCGAGCGCAGCATCGACACAACCATCGCCAGAAACAGGGCAAGGCCGAGCAGGCCGAATTCGGCAAGCTGCATCAAATACTCGTTATGCGGATGTCGATGGCCATGAAAGGCCTCCGGATCGTCGCTGGAGACGAGTTCGGCGCGGAACGCGCCGGCGCCGTGGCCGAGCAAGGGCGCCTCACGCCACATTTGCAGGGCGACTTTCCAGTAATGCAGGCGCTGTCCTCCCGAGGTCTGGATGTCGCCCTGTTCGAAATAGCGTGCGGCTTCGCTCTCGATCGAGCCGACTCGCGTCGCGACGTCGGGGACGAACCAATAGGTAGAGCACGCCAGGACCAGGAGCCCGATCGCTCCCAGCAGCTTCAGGCGGAGAGTGGGCAGAAGATATATTGCGACTGATACGACGACAAATATGAGGCAGAGCAGCGCCATGCGCCCGTAGATGAACAGCAATACGTCCACCATGCACAATACGCACAGCAGTCCCAGCGCGACGCGCCACCTGGGCATCAGAATGGCGCCGAACGCGGCCATCGCCAGCAGCACGTCGACATGAAAGCCATGCACGATCTGCATTCGCCAGTAAACCAGGTTCGGCACGCCGTAAAGCGAGGCGTTGTACGCCGCGTTGCGATAGTCGGAGAAATCGATCCCCAGGGCGTTGAAGATTCCAGAACCATCCAGCAAGGTCGGCAGCATCAAAACGAAGACGCCGAGGCCGTAGGCGATCAGCAGCTGGCGGTGCTCGCGGCTGCTTCGAAAAACGACGGCGAAGACCGGGATCAGCAGCAATTTGCGATAATGCTCGACGTCGTAGAACGCCATCTCGGTCGGCTGTCCGGCAAGCATGGCGCTCGCCAGGACCATGAGGAAGAAGCCCAGTGCCAGCCACGCCAGCGGCTGCCGCAGGCACTGCCGGCCGTGATCGCGGTAGACGCCGCTGAACAAAGAAGCGACGATCAGTCCCGCCAGGCCGACGCGGAAGAATGCGTTCGACCAGGCGATGCCGAACACGCACATCAGACCGAACCAGCGGCTCAGTCTAAGGGCGATCTGTTGTGACGATGTCGACACTGTTCAGGTTCTGAGGTCAGGATTCCGGGCCATGTCTTCGCGGCGCGAAAAGATTCTCGCATTGCAGTTCAAGTACTTCGGCGACGCCGTGCTGCTGACGCCGGCGCTGCGCGCGCTGCGCGAATCGTACCCCGAGGCGGACATCCACCTGCTGGTGCCGGCCGAGATCGCGCCGCTGTTTGAGCACCTGCCCTGGCTGACGCGCGTCTGGGCCATGCCGCGCCGACGCGGCCGCGCCAGCCTGCGCGAAACCTGGCCGCTGATCCGCGCCTTGCGCCGCGAGCGCTTCGATCGCTCGGTGGATTTCGCCGGCAACGACCGCGGCGCCATCGTGAGCTTCCTCATCGGCGCCGGCCGGCGGCTCGGTTGGGCCGAGCGCGGCGGCTTTGTCGGCCGCCGCTTTCTCTACACCGACGCGGTCGCGCCGGAGGCGGGTCCGATGCACGAGTCGGTGCGGCTGGCGCGGCTGCTGGCCGGCTGGCGCGTGCCGCCACCCCGATCGCTGGCAGCGGAGGTGCATGCGGACCCCGCGCTGGCCGACGAGGCCGCAAAGATCGTTCCGCAGGGTCGGTTCGCGATCTGTCACGTCGCCTCCAGCCAGCCGAAGAAGGAATGGCCCCTGGCACATTGGGCGGCGTTGCTCAGGCTATGCTCCGCCGCGGGGCATCGGCTCGTGTTCACCACCGCCAAGGGCGAGCGCGAGCAGGCATTGATGAGCGCGCTGCGCAGGCTCGCGCCGGAGGCGGAGATCTTGCCGCTCGTCGCGGAGCTGCCCCTGTTCCTCGCCGTCCTGCGGCGCGCCACGCTGTTCATCTCCGGCGACACCGGGCCGCTGCATTTCGCCGCGGGGCTGGGCGTGCCGACGATTTCGCTGTTCGGCCCGTCACTCGCCGTCCAGTGGGCGCCGATGGGTGAAAAGCATCATTCGTTGACCGGAGGCGCATGCCGTTGCGATGGCAATTTCCCCGACTGTCGTTCGGCAAGGCATTGTCTGGCCGAGATCACGCCGCAACGGGTTTTCGCCGTGCTGGAAGAAGCGTTGCGCGCATCGTGAGATTCGGCGCTTTGCTAGCGCACCATCGTGTAGTGCTTCTTCGATAGCTCCCAGCCCAGCCAGCGCTCGAGCGCGAGCACGCGCCGGTGCCTGCGGTCGCGCGCGGACGGCTCGTAGGCCGGATCGGGAACGTAGTGCTGCTCGGCCTGGGTCGCGAGCCAGTCGCGCACCACGGCGGGATGCTCGCCGCCGAACGGCGCCAGCAGCCGCGGGTCGATCGTGTAGCCCTCGAACAGCGGGTGGTCGTGCTTCCAGTACCTGCCTACGCGGGCGTTCTTCTCGCGCATCGCGGCGATGCTGCGCACGTGGCCGTAGTGATAGATGCTCGCGCCGGCGAGCGCGGCGCGCGGATAGCGGCCGCGCTTGTTGCGCTCCATGACGACGAAAAACAGGCCGTCCGGAGAGTAGTTCCGAATCGTGTTGCGGATAATGCGCGGCGCGCGGCGGTACCAGCCCGGGCCGACGGCGACCCATTGCGGGCTGCCGAAGAAGTGGTGGTAGTCGAATACCAGCGCCTCGACGCGGCGATCGTCGAGGTGGCGCCGCATCGCGGCGCGCACCGCCTCGAGGTCGCGCTGGTGCAGCACCTCGTCGCCCTCGAGGTAGAAGGCCCAGTCGCCGTCGCAGTTGAACTGGGCGATCATCTTCTGCTGCGCGTAGACGTAGCCGCGGTCCTGCATGCGCTCGTTCCAGCGGGTCTCGATCAGGCGCAGCTTGGGCTCGTTCATCGCCCGCAGCCGCTCGAGCGTGTCGTCGTCGCCCTCGCCGACCGCGACCACGAACTCGTCGCACAGCGGCAGTGCCGAGCGGATGCTCTCGACGTAGGGGTAGCCCAGCAGGCTGCCGTTGCGCAGAAACGTGAATCCGCTGACTTTCATGGGGCCGCGGCAATTCTACCCGCCAGCCGCTACAATCCGGACATGCGTCCGAATCTGCCGAATCTGCTGCTGTGTGCCGCCCTGTGCAGCCTGGCGGCGTGCGCCACCACGCTTGCCGAACGGGATGCCGAGAGCCTCGCGCTGCAGGCGGCGAAAGGCAACGTCCAGGCCGGCGAGACGCTGGAGAAGCACGCCAAGGCGGGCGACCCGGTCGCGCAACGCTTCATGGGCGCCATGTACAGCTCCGGGCGGGGCGTGCCGCGCAACGACGAGTACGCCATCGACTGGTTCAAGAAGGCCGCAACGCAGGGCGACCTGGTCTCGATGCACGACCTGGCCGTGGTCTACGCCCGCGCGCCGGGCAAGCTTAGAAACACCGCCGAGGCGCTGAAGTGGTTTCGCGCCGCGGCGGACAAGGGCTACGCGCGCTCGCAGGCCAACCTCGCCTACATGCTGATCGAGGGCGACGGCACGGCGCAGGACCTGCCGCAGGCGAAAGCTTGGCTCGACAAGGCGGTTGCGCAGCACGAGCCGTTCGGCGAGTTCCTGCTCGGCAAGATTTACCGCGACGGGCGCGGGGTGGACAAGGACGTCGCCCGCGGCGCGCGCCTGATCGTGAGTGCCGCCGATGCGGGGCTGCGCGAGGCGCAGTTCGAGGCGGCGCTCATGTACCACGAGGGCGCGGGGGTGGAAAAGAGCGACCAGAAGGCGAGCGAGCTGCTGCGCAAGTCCGCCGAGCAGGGTTATGCGAACGCGGAATACGTGCTCGCGAGCGTGTACCAGCGCGGTGCGCTCGGCATGCAGAAGGACCCGGCCAAGTCGCTGCTCTGGCTGCAACGCAGCGCGAACCGGAAATTCGCCCCCGCCCAGTTCCAGCTCGGGCTGGCCTACGCCAACGGCGACGGAGTGAAAAAGGACGAGCGGCAGGCTTACGCGTGGATGCTGGAGGCGGCCAAGAACGGCAGCCCCGAGGCGGCGGAATTCGTGAAGCGCGTCCGTTCGCACCGGAAATGAAGGACCTGCGCGAGCAGAGCCGCGAGCTGTACCTGCGGCTGCTCGGCTACGTGCGGCCGCACGCCAGGGTCTTCGCCCTCGCCTTGCTCGGCATGATCGGCGCCGCCGCGACCGAGCCGCTTTTCCCGGCGCTGATGAAGCCGCTGCTCGACGGCGGCTTCGCCGCCACGCGCGGCGCGACCGCGCTGCCGCCGGCGCTGTTCGCCGCGGCCCTGATCGGCATCTTCGTGCTGCGCGGGCTGCTGACCTTCACTTCGTCGTACTTCATGGCCTGGGTCGCGAACCGGGTGGTGCTCGACATGCGCGCGGCCATGTTCGCGCGCCTGGTGCGCATGCCGAGCCGCTTCTTCGACGACCACAGCTCGGGCGCGCTGCTGTCCAAGGTCGCCTACGACGTCGCCGGCGTCACCGGCGCGTCGACCACGGTGCTGACGGTGCTGGTCAAGGACTCGATCGCGGTGACCGGACTGCTGGGATGGATGCTGTACCTGAACTGGAAGCTGACCCTGATCGCGCTCGCGGTCGGCCCTCTGGTCATGCTCACCGTGCGGCTGTTCTCGCGCCAGCTGCGCAGCATGGCGCGCGGCGCGCAGCACGCGATGGGCGAGCTCGCGCACGTGCTGGAGGAGACGATCGAATGCCAGAAGGTGGTCAAGGTGTTCGGCGGCCAGGAGTACGAGGCGAAGCGCTTCGCCAAGGCCAACGAGATGGTGCGCAGCTTCAACATGCGCCATACCGTGCCCGCCACTGCGATCGTGCCGATCACCCAGATCCTCGCCGCCGTGGCGCTCGCGATCATCGTCTACCTCGCGCTGCAGCCGTCGCTCGGGCTGCGTGCGACGGTGGGCGAATTCGCCTCGTTCATCACCGCGATGCTGATGCTGCTCGCGCCCCTCAAGCGCCTGACCGACGTCAACGCGCCGCTGCAGCGCGGGCTGGCGGCGGCCGAAAGCGTGTTCGGCATGGTCGACGCCGCGCCCGAGGAGGACCGCGGCACGGTCAAGCTCGGCCGCGCGCGCGGCGAGGTGGTGTACGACAAGGTCGGCTTCGTCTACCCGACCCGCACCGAGCCGGCGCTGGCCGAAGTGGACCTCGTGGTCAGGCCCGGCGAAACGGTGGCACTGGTCGGCACCTCGGGCGGCGGCAAGACGACGCTGGTCAACCTGCTGCCGCGCTTCTACACCCCGACCGCGGGCCGCATCCTCCTCGACGGCCACGACATCCAGAGCCTGACGCTCGAGAGCCTGCGCGCCAACATCGCGCTGGTGAGCCAGGAGGTGGTGCTGTTCAACGACACGATCTACGCCAACATCGCCTACGGCCGGCTCGGCGGCGCGAGCGAGAAGGAAGTGATCGCGGCGGCCGAGGCGGCGCACGCGATGTCCTATATCCGCGAGACTCCCGAGGGGCTCAACACCCTGATCGGCGAGAACGGCCTGCGCCTGTCGGGCGGGCAGCGCCAGCGCCTGGCGATCGCGCGTGCGCTGCTAAAGGACGCGCCGGTGCTGATCCTGGACGAGGCCACCTCGGCGCTCGACTCCGAGTCCGAGCGCCAGGTGCAGGCCGCGCTCGAAGTCCTTATGCGCGGGCGCACCACCATCGTCATCGCCCACCGCCTGTCGACGATCGAGAACGCCGACCGCATCGTGGTGCTCGAGCGCGGGCGGGTGGTCGAGGCCGGCCGCCACGCCGAGCTGCTGGCGCGGGACGGCGCCTACGCCAGGCTGTACCGCATCCAGTACGCCAAGGAGCGCACTGCGGCGTTCGAGTAGAATTGCGCCATGCTTCTCGTCACCGGCGGCGCCGGGTTTATCGGCTCCAGTTTCGTCCTCTCCACCATAGCGGAAAAGGGCGAAGCGGTGCTCAACCTCGACAAGCTGACCTACGCCGGCAACCTGCACAATCTCGAGGCGCTGCGCGGCGATGCGCGCCACAGGTTCGTGCAGGGCGACATCTGCGATCGGGCCCTGGTACGCCGGCTGCTCGCCGAGCACCGGCCGCGGGCGATCGTGCACTTCGCCGCCGAGAGCCACGTCGACCGTTCGATCGCCGGCCCGGCCGAGTTCGTGCAGACCAACGTCGTCGGCAGCTTCAGCCTGCTGGAGGAGGCGCGGGCGTACTGGACGCAATTGGCGCAGGCCGACAAGGAATCGTTTCGCTTCCTGCACGTCTCGACCGACGAGGTGTACGGCTCGCTGGGCGCGGACGATCTCGCCTTCAGCGAGCAAACGCCGTACGCGCCGAATAGCCCCTACGCGGCGTCGAAGGCCGCGTCCGACCACCTGGTGCGCGCCTACCACCACACCTACGGCCTGCCGACCCTGACCACCAATTGCTCCAACAACTACGGTCCCTACCAGTTCCCGGAGAAGCTCATCCCGCTCGTGATCCACAATGCGCTCGCCGGCAAGCCCTTGCCGGTGTACGGCGACGGCAAGAACGTGCGCGACTGGCTCTACGTGCTCGACCACTGCGCTGCCGTGCGCCTGGCGCTCGACAAGGGCCGCCCGGGCGAGACCTACAATATCGGCGGCAACAGCGAGCGGACCAACATCGAGGTGGTGCAACTGATCTGCAAACTGCTCGACGACGCCCAGCCGCGCGGGCGGGGGCGCTACGCCGACCTGATCGAGTTCGTCAAGGACCGTCCCGGCCACGACCGCCGCTACGCGATCGACGGCTCAAAGCTCCGCGCCGAGCTCGGCTGGCGGCCGCAGGAGAGCTTCGAGTCCGGAATGGAAAAGACGGTGCGCTGGTATCTCGCCAACTCGGCCTGGACCGATGAAGTCACGAGCGGCGCGTACCGAAGCTGGGTGGAGAAGAACTACAGTGCGAGGGGAAGGGCATGAAAGGAATCATTCTGGCCGGAGGCTCGGGCACGCGGCTCTACCCCGTGACGCAGGTCCTGTCCAAGCAGTTGCTGCCGGTGTACGACAAACCGATGGTGTACTACCCGCTCTCGACCCTGATGCTGGCCGGGATCCGCGACATCCTGCTCATCTCGACGCCGCAGGACACGCCGCGCTTCGAGCAACTGCTCGGCGACGGCGCGCAGTGGGGAATCAAGCTCGGCTACGCAGTGCAGCCGAAGCCCGAGGGGTTGGCGCAGGCGTTCATCGTCGGGCGGGAGTTCATCGGCAAGGACCCGGTCGCGCTGGTGCTGGGCGACAACATCTTCTACGGCAACGAGCTGGCGGCGCTGCTGCAGCGCGCCACCGCTCGCGGGCAGGGCGCCACGGTCTTCGCCTACCCGGTCAAGGACCCGCAGCGCTACGGCGTGGTTGAATTCGACGAGCGCGGCAAAGCGGTGAGCATCGAGGAAAAGCCCAGGCACCCGAAGTCGCGCTACGCCGTGGTCGGGCTCTACTTCTACGACAACCGCGTGGTGGACATCGCGCACAAGCTCAAGCCCTCGGCGCGCGGCGAGCTGGAAATCACCGACGTCAACCGCGCCTACCTCGAAAGCGGCGAGCTCGAAGTCATGCCCATGAGCCGCGGCTTCGCCTGGCTCGACACCGGCACCCACGAAACCCTGCTCGAAGCCTCGGCGTTCATCGAGACCATCGAGCGCCGGCAGGGCCTCAAGGTCGCCTGCCCGGAAGAGATCGCATTCCGCATGGGCTACATCGACGCGGCGCAGCTCGCAGCCCTGGCGAAGCCGCTCGAAAAGAGCGGCTACGGGCAGTACCTGAAGAGCGTCCTGTCGGAGAGACTCTTCTGATGAAAGTCATCAAGACCGAGATCCCGGAAGTCCTGATCCTCGAGCCGAAGGTGTACCGCGACTCGCGCGGGCATTTCTTCGAGAGCTACAACCGCCGCCAGTTGCGCGAGCTTACCGGCCTCGACGTCGAGTTCGTGCAGGACAACGAATCGCTTTCGGCGCGCAACGTGCTGCGCGGCCTGCACTACCAGATCAAGCAGCCGCAGGGAAAGCTGGTGCGCGTCGTGATCGGCGAGATCTACGACGTCGCGGTCGACCTGCGCCGCAGCTCGCCCACGTTCGGCAAGTGGGCCGGCGCCATCCTGTCGCCCGCCCAACAGCCGATGATCTGGATTCCGGCGGGCTTCGCCCATGGCTTCCTGGTGCTCTCCGAGCAGGCCATCGTCTGCTACAAGACCACCGACTACTACGCGCCCGAGCACGAACGCACCCTGGCGTGGAACGACCGCAGCGTCGACGTGCTGTGGCCGCTCGAGGGCGAGCCGCTGATGAGCGACAAGGACCGGCGCAGCACGCCGTTCGCCGAGGCCGAAACCTACCCTTGAAGATTCTTCTCACCGGTCGCAACGGGCAGGTCGGCTGGGAGCTCGAGCGGGCGCTGGCGCCGCTGGGCGAGGTGATCGCAACCGATCGCGGCACCCTCGACCTGGCCGAACCCGACATGATCAGGCGCGTCGTGCGCCAGGCGAAACCTGACGTTATCGTCAACGCCGCCGCCTACACCGCGGTCGACAAGGCCGAAGCTGAGCCGGAGCTGGCAATGCGGATCAACGGCCTCGCGCCCGGCGTGCTGGCCGAGGAGGCGAAGCGCTTGGGTGCGCTACTTGTGCACTACTCCACCGATTACATTTTCGACGGCGAGAAGACGACGCCTTATGTCGAGGAGGACGAGCCCAATCCGATCAACGTGTACGGCCAATCCAAGCTGGCCGGGGAGCGGGCGATCGCGGCGGCCGGCTGCAGGCACTTCGTTTTTCGTACGAGCTGGGTGTACGGCGCGAGGGGAAAGAATTTCTTGCTCACCATACTTCGAGCCGCGCGCGAGCGGCCGGAGCTTCGGGTGGTCGACGACCAGCGGGGTGCGCCGACGTCGTGTCGCGCCGTCGCGGATGCCACCGTCAAGGTGTTCCAGAGGATCGGCGGCGGAACCAACGGAGAGGGCATCTACAATGTGAGCGACGCAGGTGAGACAAGTTGGTACGGCTTCGCGCTCGCTATCCTCGCCCGGGCGGGACTTACGACCCCTGTCGTTCCTATTAAGAGCGAGGACTATCCCACCCCGGCGCGCCGGCCGCGCAATTCGCTGCTCGATAGCGGCAAGTTGCGCGCGGCATTTTCATTATCGTTGCCGGACTGGAAGACCGACTTTGACGTGATCGCGGAGGATCTGGGTCTGCCAGTGCGCACGCGGCCCCTGTAGCCGCTAAACGGTCGCGTCGCAGGCGTTCCGTTCGCCTACCGCTGCGCTGCGTTATCGAATAGAATCTATTGTTTTCACAGCGATAATTTGCGGCCGACGCGCTCGGAGCGTCGGCCCGATATCCGAACAGATCATCAAATGAGCACCAAAGTTGCCCTCGTCACCGGGATTACTGGCCAGGACGGTGCTTATTTGGCCGAATTTCTGCTCGCGAAGGGTTACCAGGTCCACGGCATCAAGCGCCGGACGTCGCTATTCAACACGCAGCGTATCGATCACCTGTACCGGGATCCACATGATCCGGACCGCCGCTTTACCCTCCATTACGGTGACATGACGGATTCCTCGAGCCTGGTGCGGATCATTCAGCAGACCCAGCCGGACGAGATCTACAACTTGGCGGCACAGAGTCACGTGGCGGTTTCGTTCGAAGAGCCGGAATACACGGCGGACTCGGACGGGCTCGGCGCGCTGCGTATGCTCGAGGCGATCCGGATCCTCGGCATGGAGAAACGGACGCGCTTCTACCAGGCGTCGACTTCCGAGCTCTACGGCAAGGTTCAGGAGACGCCTCAGCGGGAGACCACGCCTTTCTATCCGCGCTCGCCGTACGGTGTCGCCAAGCTTTACGCTTACTGGATCACCGTGAACTACCGGGAAGCGTACGACATGTACGCGTGCAACGGGATTCTGTTCAACCACGAGTCGCCGATTCGCGGCGAGACCTTCGTCACGCGCAAAATCACGCGCGCCTTGGCGCGCATAAAGCTCGGCCTGCAGGATTGCTTGTATCTCGGCAACCTCGATGCCCGCCGCGATTGGGGTCACGCACGCGACTTCGTCGAGGCGCAGTGGCTCATCCTGCAGCAGGAGCGGCCTGAGGACTTTGTCATCGCGACCGGAGAACAACACAGCGTGCGTGAGTTCGTCGAAGCCACGGCGACGGAACTGGACATGCGCTTGCGCTGGCAAGGTACGGGCGCCGAGGAAAAGGGCCTGAACGAACAGGGGCACTGTATCGTGGCGATCGATCGCCGTTACTTCAGGCCAGCGGAGGTCGATACCCTTCTGGGCGATGCGAGCAAGGCGAAGGCAAAGCTCGGTTGGACGCCGCGCATAACGTTCAAGGAACTGGTCGCCGAGATGGCGCGCGAGGATCTGCGCGAAGCCGAGCGCAGCCGGCTCGTGAAACAGCACGGCTATACCACATTCGACCATCACGAATGAGCTTCGGGCGCGACGCGAGGATTTACGTTGCTGGCCATCGCGGCCTCGCTGGATCGGCGCTTGTGCGCAGCCTGCGCGCCGCGGGACGCGACAACCTGATCGTGCGCGCGCATGCGGAGCTCGAGCTGACGGATGCGCGCGCGGTGCGGGCGTTCTTCGAGTCAGAGCGGCCGCAGGCGGTATTGCTCGCTGCGGCGAAGGTGGGCGGGATTCTGGCAAACGACACTCATCCGGCCGAGTTCATACGCGAGAACCTGGCGATCCAGACCAATGTGATCCACGAAGCTTGGCGCGCAGGCGTGGACCGCTTGTTGTTTCTCGGCTCGTCGTGCATCTATCCGCGCGACTGTCCGCAGCCGATGAAGGAGGAGTACCTGCTTACCGGGCCGCTGGAATCGACTAACAGGGCCTATGCCGTAGCCAAAATCGCCGGGATCGAGATGTGCTGGAGCTACAACCGGCAATATGGAACTCGGTTTCTCGCGGTGATGCCTACGAACCTTTTCGGTCCCGGGGACAGTTACGACCTTGAAAGCTCGCACGTGCTTCCCGCACTGATCCGCAAGGCGCACGAAGCGAAGCTACGTGGCGAAAACCGACTCGTGGTTTGGGGCACTGGCACACCGCGGCGCGAATTCCTATTCAGCGACGATATGGCCGATGCATGTGTCTTTCTGCTTACTTTGCCCGAGCGATCGTTCGAGACCTTGGTGCGGCCGGAGTCACTTCCGCTAATCAACATAGGTTTCGGCGAGGACATCACAATCCGCGAGCTTGCTGAATTGGCCGCCGATGTTGTTGGTTTCTCCGGGCAGATCGTGTTTGATAGTTCCAAACCCGATGGCACACCCCGGAAACTCCTCGACGTAGGGCGGCTGGAGCGAATCGGCTGGCAACCACAGATTACGCTGAGAAGGGGGATCGAACGGGCCTACCGGGATTTTCTTGATTGCCAACGCGAAGTCCAAGGCGACACACGCAGGGATTCCGTGAGCGGCGCGGGGGGGGCATGAAGGCAGTGATATTGGCGGGCGGGTATGGCACGCGCATAAGCGAAGAAACGGCGCTGAAGCCGAAGCCCATGGTCGAGATCGGCGGAAAGCCAATTCTTTGGCACATAATGAAGATCTATTCCGCTCATGGAATCAATGAATTCGTGGTGTGCCTTGGTTACAAGGGCTATCTCATCAAAGAGTATTTTGCCAATTACTTTTTACACATGTCCGACGTCACCTTCGATTTGAGCGGCAATCGCTTGGAGGTGCACGAGAACAACGCGGAGCCGTGGCGGGTCACGTTGGTGGACACAGGTGACGGCACAATGACAGGTGGGCGTATCAAGCGGGTGCGGCCTTATCTGGGCCAGGACGACTTCTGCATGACGTACGGTGACGGAGTCGGCGACGTCGATCTAGAGAAGCTTGTTGACTTTCATCACCAGATGGGAGGGCTCGCAACGGTCACTGCTGTGCAGCCGCCGGGCCGCTTCGGAGCGTTGCAAATGGACGCCGACCGCGTTCGGGGTTTTCAGGAAAAACCTGACGGCGATGGCGGTTGGATAAATGGCGGTTTCTTCGTGCTCTCTCACCGGGCGATTGACTATATTGACAGCGACGACACGGTTTGGGAGCGCGAACCGCTGCAGCGATTGGCGCACGATGGCCAATTGGCGGCATTCCGTCACACGGGGTTTTGGCAGGCAATGGATACGCTGCGCGACCGCCAACACCTTGAGGAACTTTGGGCACAGGGGCGCGCACCCTGGCGAGTATGGAAGTAGACACGTCATTTTGGCGCGACCGGCGTGTACTCGTGACCGGCCATACTGGTTTCAAGGGAGCGTGGCTCTGCCTTTGGTTGCAGAAACTTGGTGCAGAAATTACGGGTTTCGCGCTTGA
>Ga0315540_10001096_pt1 | contig 15526 bp, 12 predicted proteins | sample SalMarSW160110MG_FD_203677 | JGI IMG/M metagenome (GOLD analysis project Ga0315540, IMG submission 203677) | Salt marsh sediment microbial communities from the Plum Island Ecosystem LTER, Massachusetts, United States - Salt Marsh Sediment SW1601-10 ... | reverse complement strand
CCGGGCGGCGAAGCCCCACGCGGGCTGGAGCGAGCAGCCGCGCTTCGTGATGATGCGCTCGGCCCTCGTGCCCGGCTGGGGCCAGGCCCACAACCACGCCTGGCTCAAGGCGGTCGGCGTGGCGGCAGCGGAGAGCTACCTGATCTCGGCGCTCGTGAACGACGACCGGGTCCTGAACGACCTTCAGGACGAGATCAACTCGATCCCGGACTCGCTCGCCTCGTTCCGTACGGACCCGATCCAACGCTACAATGCCCGGGTCGAGAAGTACGTCGGCCGGCAGTGGATGCTGGCCGGAGTGCTCGCCTACGCGCTCGTCGACGCCTACGTCGACGCCCACTTCCGAAACTTCGACCTCGAATTCCGGCACGATCCGGCCCTCCCCGAGGGGGCCTCCGCCGACCCCGGCGCCACGACCTCGGCAGTCCGGAGCGGCACGACACGCCTCGCCCTGAGATGGCACTTTTGAGCGACCCCCGCACGCGCAACATCCGCAACTTCTGCATCGTGGCCCACATCGACCACGGCAAGAGCACGCTGGCCGACCGGCTGCTCGAGATCACGCACACCCTGACGCCGCAGCAGATGAAGGCCCAGGTGCTGGACGACATGGACCTCGAGCGCGAGAAGGGGATCACGATCAAGTCGCACGCCATCGCGATGGAGTACACGGGACGCGACGGGCAGAGCTACGAGCTGAACCTGATCGACACGCCCGGGCACGTGGACTTCACCTACGAGGTCTCGCGCAGCCTCGCGGCCTGCGAGGGCGCGGTCCTCGTCGTGGACGCGTCGCAGGGGATCGAGGCGCAGACGCTCTCGAATTACTTCCTCGCGCGGGAGCAGAAACTCGCGATCGTGGGGGCGATCAACAAGATCGACCTGCCCGCGGCGCGACCGGACGAGATCGCGCTGGAGATCGAAAGCGTGGCCGGCGTCCCGGCGGAGCACGTCTGCCGGATCAGCGCGAAGACGGGGCTCGGTGTGCCGGAGCTGCTCGAGCGCGTGGTCTCCGACGTCCCCGCGCCCGCGGGCGACCCGGACGCGCCGCTGCGCGCGCTCATCTTCGACTCGAAGTTCGACCAGTACCGCGGTGTCGTGTGCCTCGTCCGGATCGTGGACGGCACCTTGCGGGCGGGCGACCCGATCCGCTTCCTCTCGACCGACAAGACCCACGAGGTCAGCGAGGTCGGGCGGCTGCGCCTGAAGCTCGAACCGGCCGGCGAGCTGCACGCGGGCCAGGTCGGTTACGTGGTCGCCGGCGTCAAGACCGTGGCCGACGCCCGCGTCGGCGACACGATCGGCCACGCCGGCCATCCGGAGACGCGGGCGCTGGCGGGGTTCCGCGAGACGAAGTCCATGGTGTTCTCGGGGCTCTACCCGATCGACGCCGAGGAGTACGAGCCGCTCAAGGAGGCGCTCTCGAAGCTCCGCCTGAACGACGCCTCGCTGCTCTACGAGCCCGAGACGTCCGTGGCGCTGGGCTTCGGCTTCCGGGTCGGGTTCCTCGGGCTGCTCCACCTCGAAATCATCCAGGAGCGCCTGCGGCGCGAGTTCCAGATCGACCTCATCGCGACGACCCCGAGCGTCGAGTACCACATCCTGCTCACGAGCGGCGAGTTCCTGAAGATCGACAACCCCGCGAACATGCCCCCGGTGCAGGACATCGAGGCGATCGAGGAGCCGGTCGTGCTCGCGCACGTCGTGACCCCGACCGACTATCTGGGAAACGTCATGAAGTTGTGCCAGGAGAGGCGCGGTGCGTTCGTGGACATGGTGCATCTGGAAGAGAAGCGCGTTCGTATCGCCTACAGGCTTCCGCTCGGGGAGATCGTGCTCGACTTCTACGACCGGCTGAAGTCGATCTCGCGGGGGTACGCGTCGCTCGACTACGAGTTCGACGGGCACCAGGAGGCCGATGTCGTGAAGCTCGACATCCTCCTGAACGGCGACCCGGTGGACGCGTTGTCGGCGATCGTCCACCGGGACAAGGCGTACTCGTACGGCAGCTCGCTGTGCGAGCGGCTCAAGGAGCTCATTCCCCGCCAGATGTTCCAGGTCGCGATCCAGGCCGCGATCGGAGGGAAGATCATCGCGCGCGAGACCCTCGGGGCCTCGCGCAAGAACGTCCTCGCGAAGTGCTACGGGGGAGACATCACGCGAAAGCGGAAGCTCCTCGAGAAGCAGAAGGAGGGCAAGCGCCGCATGAAGCAGATCGGAACCGTCGAGGTGCCGCAGGAGGCATTCCTCGCCGTGCTGCGGGTGGACCGCGGCTAGCGGGCGGCTCGAGCCCGAAGGGAGAACGATGGCCAGGTCGAAGAAGGTGAAGTCCCAGTTCCAGGAGTACGTCGAGGCGATCCTGTGGGCCGTGGCGCTGACGTTCGTGCTGCGCGCGTTCGTCATCCAGGCGTTCCGGATTCCGAGCGAGTCCATGATGAACACCCTGCTCGTCGGCGACTTCCTGTTCGTGAACAAGTTCGAGTACGGGCCCAAGATCCCGTTCACGCACATCCGCCTGCCGGGCCTGCGCGCCCCGCGCCGGGGCGACGTGATCGTCTTCCAGTACCCGCCCGACCCGAGCAAGGACTACATCAAGCGCTGCATCGCGACCGGCGGCCAGACGATCGAGGTCCGCGACAAGATCGTCTACGTCAACGGCAAGAAGCTGGTCGAGCCCTACGCGCTCCACATCGACCCGAACATCCGCCCCGCGGCCTACGACCCGCGGGACAACATGGCGCCCTACACCGTGCCGCGGGGCGACCTCTTCATGATGGGCGACAACCGCGACAACTCCTACGACAGCCGGTTCTGGGGGCCGGTCGCACTGGACCTCGTGAAGGGCAAGGCGATGTTCATCTACTACTCGACCGGCGGGAACTCGTGGTGGAACTACCTGCTCGACACCCGGTTCAACCGGATGTTCCGCCCGATCCGCTAGGCGGCGACGGGCCCGCGGCCGCGGCGCGCGACGCCGCGCACACGGGTCTCTACGTGCACGTGCCGTTCTGCGCGGTCCGCTGCCCGTACTGCCACTTCTCGACGGAGTCCTTCTCGGCCGCGAAGGTGGCCCGCTGGTTCGACGCGCTCGAGCGCGAGGCCGACCGACGCGCCCCGCTCGCGGAGGGGCACGCGTTCACGTCGCTCTTCTTCGGCGGCGGTACCCCCTCGGCGCTCCCGGCGGCGCAGTTCGCGCGCCTCGCGCAGCTCCTGGGGGACCGCTTCGCTCTCGCGGCGGGCGCCGAGGTGACGCTCGAGGCGAATCCCGAGAGCGTGAACGCGGTCCGGCTCCGGGCCTGGCGGGAGGCCGGCGTGAACCGGCTCTCGCTCGGCGTCCAGAGCTTCGAGCCCGCCGAGCTGCGCCGGCTCGGCCGCATCCACGACCACGAGCGCCCCGCGGAGGCGGTGGCCCTGGCGCGCGCGCACGGCTTCGAGCGGATCTCGCTCGATCTCATGTTCGGCTTTCCCGGGCACTCCGAGGCGGCCTGGGACCGCACCCTGGAACGCGCGCTCGCGCTCGAGCCGGAACACCTCTCCGCGTACGCCTTCATCGTCGAGGCCGGGAACCCGATGGGCGACGACGTGCTCGCCGGCCGCGCCGCGCCGCTCGAGGACGACCGGCAGGCGGCGCTCTACGAGACCTTCCTCGCGCGGACCGCCGGGGCGGGCATGCGTCCTTACGAGACCTCGAACGTCTGCCGCCCCGGCGGCGAGGCACGGCACAACCTCGTCTACTGGCTGCGGCGCGACTACCTCGCGCTCGGCCCCTCGGCGCACGGCCTCTGGCGCGGCGAGCGCTGGGGCAACCGGTTCGCCACCTCCGCGTGGGCGGACGCGACGCTGGCCGGGGGCGACCCCGCGGAGACCCGCGAGCCGTGCACCGCCGGGTCGGTCGCCGACGAGATCGTGATGCTCGGGTTGCGCCTCGGCCGGGGGCTCGAACGCGAGGCCTACGCGTCAAGGGATTGGCAACTCGTCGAGCGCCGCTACGGCGCGGCGCTCGAGGCCGCCGCCGGGCAGGGGCGGCTCGAGCGGACGCCCTCGGGCTGGCGGGTCGCGCCCCGGCACCGGTTCGTTGCCGACGACGTGATCGCCTGGCTCGCCGCGCGGGCCCGCGCGGTTGACAGTGTTTCGGACCGCTCCCTAGAGTCTTCGCCATGTTCAACGCCGCTTTTCCCGGGCGCCTGAGTCCCGGCGACCCGGACCTCGACGACCGCCAGCGCGCCGTCTTCACGGCCCTGCTGGAACTGCACGGGCGTGCCGCGGGCCCCGTGGGCTCCGAGCGCATCGCGCGCTGGGGACGCCTCGCGATGTCCCCCGCGCGCATCCGCGCCACGCTCGCCGAGCTCGAGGACCTCGGTCTCGTCGAGCGCACGCGCGCGGGGGCCGCGCGCGTGCCGTCGGCCCGGGGATTCGAGTTCTACGTGCGCGCGCTGTTGTCCCCGGCGCGGCTGCCGGCGGAAGTGCTCGCGCTCATCGACCGGCAGCTCCGCGATTCGGAGCACGACATCGAGCGCATGCTGCACGAGGCGTCGCGCGTGCTGGCGACGCTGACGCGCCAGATGGGGCTCGCGCTGGCCCTCTCGTTCGAGCACGAGCGGCTCACGGCCCTCGACCTGGAGCCGCTCGGCGAGCGCCGCGCGCTCCTCGTCCTCGGGCTCGGCGGGCGTTCGCGCTCGCTCGTCCTCGACCTCGACTCGCCGCTCGCGCCGTCCGATCTCGCCGAGGTCGAGGCCGTGCTGCGCGAGCGGCTGCTCGGCGGAACGCTGGGCGAGGCGCGCGACCGTTTCGCGCGCGACCCCGCGCTCGCACGCCACTCGGCGGCGAAGATCGTCGCGCGCGCCGTCGCCGCCGGCTGGACGCGCCCCGTCGAGACGCACCTGCTCAGCTCGGGCGCCATCCACATCGCGGAGCAGCCCGAGTTCGCCAGCCCCGACGACCTCGGCCCGGTGCTGCTCGCCGTCGAGACGGGCGAGCCGCTGGGCCGGCTCATGGTGAGCGGGGCCCAGGGCCAGGTCGCCGTTCGCGTGGGACTCGAAGGACCCGCCGGACTCTCCGGCTGCAGCCTCGTGAGCTTTCCCCTGACCGGCGCCGTTCCCGGAGCGGTGGGCGTGCTCGGTCCGCTGCGCATGGACTACGGACTCACCCTCGCGGTCGTGGACAGCGTGGGCTCACGCGTCGCCGACCTGCTCTCGGCCTGACCGGCCGGCACCCGACGAAAGGAACGCTGCACCGATGACCGACGACGTCCGCGACACGTTGGCGGGCGACGCCGCGGACGCGGCCGCCCCCGAACCGACCCCCGAAGGGGGTGCGCCCGGCGCGCCCGAGACCCCGGCCGAGGCACCCGCTCCCGGCGCGCCGGACGCGGCCGCGCTCGCGGCCGAGGCCGCCGAGTACAAGGACCGCTGGCTGCGCGCCGAGGCCGACATCCAGAACGTGCGCCGCCGCGCCGCGCGCGATCGCGACGAGGCCGTCGCGGCCGCCGAGTCGCGCTTCCTGCTCGACCTCGTGGAGCTGCTCGACGACCTCGAGCGCGCGCTGGCCGCGGTCGGCGACGAGCCGGCGGCCCGGGCGTGGACGCAGGGGGTCGCGCTCACCGCGCAGCGCATGCGCGACACGCTCGCGCGCTGGAACGTCGCGCCGGTGGAGACCGTCGGCCGTCCGTTCGACCCGAACGTGCACGAGGCCGTGCTCGAGATCCCGGCGCCCGAAGACATCGCGCCGGGCCACGTCGCCCAGGAGATCCTCAAGGGCTACCGGCGCGGGGAGCGGACGCTGCGGCCGGCGCGCGTGGTCGTGGCGCGCGCGGAAGGATGACCGTGGCGAAGCGCGACTACTACGAAGTGCTCGGGGTCGCGCGCGGCGCCTCCGAAGACGAGATCAAGAAGGCCTACCGCAAGGTCGCCATGCAGTACCACCCGGACCGCAACCCGGGCGACAAGGAGGCGGAGGCGAAGTTCAAGGAGGCGACCGAGGCGTACGAGGTCCTGCGCGACGCGCAGAAGCGCGCGCGCTACGACCAGTTCGGCCACGCGGGCGTCGGCGGCGCCGCGGGCGGCCCGGGCGGCATGGGGGACTTCAGCGGCTTCGACCTCGCCGACGCGCTGCGCGCCTTCATGCGCGACTTCGGCGGCGGGGAAGGCGGCTTCGAGGACCTCTTCGGCGGCGGCGGGGTGCGCGGCGGTGCCCGGGGCTCGGGCCGCGGGGACGACCTGCAGGTACGGCTGCCGCTCACGCTCGAGGAGATCGCCGAGGGCGTCGAAAAGAAGATCCGGGTCAAGCACCTCAAGCGCTGCGCGACCTGCGACGGGCGCGGCGGCAAGGGCGAGCGCACCTGCACGCAGTGCCATGGGCGCGGCCAGGTACGGCGCGTCCAGCAGACGATGTTCGGCCAGTTCGTGAACGTCACGACGTGCCCGCGCTGCCACGGCGAGGGCAGCATCGTGAGCGAGACGTGCCGCACGTGCGGCGGCGACGGCCGGGTGAGCGAGACCGAGACGGTCTCCGTGAAGGTGCCGGCGGGCGTCGCGAGCGGGAATTACATCCCGCTCCGGGGCCTCGGGGACGCGGGGCTGCGTGGCGGCCCCGCGGGCGACCTCATCGTGCTGATCGAGGAGAAGTCCCACGACGTCTTCGAGCGGCACAGCGACGACCTCCTGCTCGAGATGCCCGTCGGCTTCCCCACGCTCGCGCTCGGGGGGAAGATCGAGGTGCCGCTGCTCGGGGGAGCCGTCCACACGATCGACGTGAGCTCGGGCACCGCGAGCGGCCACGTCGCGCGCATCCGCGGCAAGGGACTGCCGGGCCTGCGCGGCGGCCGTGGCGACCTCCTGGTGCGCCTGCGGGTCTGGGTGCCGACGAAGCTCACGGGCGCCGAGAAGAAGCTCCTCGAGGAGCTGCGCCGCGGCGAGGGGCTTCGCCCCCCGAAGGCCGCGCGCTCGCTGTTCGAGCGGGTGCGCGATGCGTTCGGCGGCTGACGGCGCGCCGTCCTTCGTCCACGTGCCGGGCCTGGCGGGAGCGCCGGGCGAGATCGCGATTGGCGGCGAGGAGGCGCACTACCTGCGGCGCGTCGTGCGCGTGCGGCCGGGCGAGTCGGTCACGGCCTCGGACGGCGAGGGCACGCTCGCCGAGCTCGTGATCCTGGAGTGCGCCGCCGAGGTGCGCGCCGAGGTGCGCGGGCGGCGCACGGTCGCGCGCCGGGCGACACTGGAGCTCTGGTGCGGGGCGCCCGAGGGGGACCGCGCGGACTGGCTGGTCGAGAAGCTCGGCGAACTGGGCGTCGCCACGCTGCGGCCGCTCGACTGCGAGCGCGGCCGGTGGGAGCGGCCCGCGCGGCGCGCCGGTCGCTGGGACCGGCTGGCCGTGGCGGCGCTGCGCCAGTCGCGCTCGGCGCACCGGCTCCGGATCCTGCCGCCGGTGGAGCTGCGCTCGGCCCTCGAGGCGGCCGCGCTTCCCGGGCCGGCGTGGCTCGCCGACCCGGCGGGGGGTCCGTTCGAGCCCCGGGCGGGGGGCCCGGCCGGTGAGGCCGTCGCGGCGGTCGGACCTTCGGGCGGCTTCTCTGAGGCGGAGCTCAACCGGCTGCGGGAAAAGGGCTTCCTGCCGACGCGTATCGTCGGGGCCCGACTTCGGACCGAGACGGCAGCCGTGGCCATGGCGGTCCTGTTCCTCGGCTCCGAAAGCTGACACGGAAGGGGACCGGGTGAGCCGGCCGGACCCCGGGGTCTTGACGGGAAAGGAAGTGCGGTCCTAGACTGCCGTCCGCATTCCGTGCCAGGCCTATCGGGCCCGTTTCGGAAAACTCCGTTTTTACGACCATTTTCCTTCGTTCTCTCCGCCAAGGAAGATCGTGAGTCGCGAGAGGGGGGAAGTTATTGCCTGGAATCAGGGTGAAGGAAGGCGAGTCCTTCGAGAGCGCCCTGCGTCGGTTCAAGAAGAAGTGTGAGAAAGCCGGGATCATGGCCGACCTGCGTCGGCACCAGCACTTCGAGAAGCCCAGCGAGCGCCGCAAGCGCAAGCTGAACGCCGCCAAGCGGAAGAATCTGGCGCGCAGGGCTCAGGAGAACTAGGCGCACTGAACCAACTCAACGGAATGACCTGGCTGGATTGGTCGTTGCTGATCCTGCTGGCGGTTTTCACGGTTCGCGGAATCCTGCGCGGCACCATCGCGCAGGTTTTCGCTTTCCTGGGGCTGGCCGCCGGCGCCTGGGCCCTGGCGCTGGTCGCCGCGTGGGTCGGCCACCACTGGGCGGGCGCGGACCCGGCCGTGGTGTTCGTCACACTGCGGTGGATCGTCGCGATCCTCGCCGGCCTCGCGCTCGCGGCCGTCTTCGACTGGTGGGGCAACCTGCTGGCGAAGGCCGCCCACGACGGTCCGTTCGGCTGGATCGATCGCGCCGTCGGCGGCGCGCTCGGGGCGGCGACCGGGATCGTGCTGGCCGCGCTCCTGGCCCTGCTCGTGCTGCAGGGCCCGGTCTACGCGGCGACGGGGGGCGTCGGCTCGCGCAGCGTCGCGGCCGGCGCGCTCGTGCGGGGCGGCGCGGCCGTCACGCAACTCCTCCGCGGCCGCGTTCCGCTGGGCTCGTGGCTGCACCGGCAGTTCCTGCAGGCGACGCGCCGGCTCGAGGGCCGCGCGGACCCGGCCCGGGTCGCGATCGGGCATTGAGTCGGCGCGGGGCCCGCCCGCGCCCGGGAAGCACCCGCCGCGCACCTCCGACCGGCCGCGGCGCATCGGCAGGACGCACGTGGACCCGCAATCGCTGAAGAGGCTCGAGTTCGACCGTATCTGCGCGGCCGTCGCGGAACGCGCGGAGTGCCCGCGCGCGCGCGCCGCGCTCGGGGCGCTCGCGCCGATCGCCGACCGCCGGCGCCTCGCGCGGGAGTCCGCGCGGCTGGCCGAGGCGCTGCGCCGGCAGGCCGAGCCGGGAACCTGGTGCGCGGTCGCCTCGGGCACGCTGTCGGCCTGGCTCGGGCCGGAGGCCACGGAGGATCTCGACGGCGCGGCCATGGTGCGCGTCGGCTCCTGGCTCGGTGCCGCGCGCGAAACGCGCGAGGCGTGGACCGACGCGGACCTGCGGGAGCGCTTCCCGGAACTCGCCGGGATGGCCGACGCGCTGCCCGACCTCGAGCCGTTGCGCGAGCGGCTGGAGCGCTCGCTCACCCCCGAGGGGACGGTTCGCGACGACGCCTCGCCGGCGCTCCGGCGGGCCCGCTCGGGGGTGCTCGAGGGTGAGCGGCGGCTGCACGCGCAGCTCGAGCGATGGTCGGCGCCGTTCGGCGAGGGCAGCTACGTGACGCGCTTCGGCGACCGTTTCGTCGCCTGCGTGCCCGCGGCCGGGTTCGCGCGCAGGCGCGGCATCGTCCACGACACCTCGAACAGCGGGCAGTCGCTGTTCGTCGAGCCGCTCGAGGCCTGCGAGGGCAACAACCACCTGATGGAGTTGCGCGGCGCCGCGTTCGAGGAGGAGCGCCGCATCCTGCGCGAACTCGGCGAGGAGATCGGTGCGGCAGCGGACGCGCTGCTCGAGACGGAGGCGGTGCTCGCGGCGCTCGACTCGCTGCGCGCGCGTGCACGATGGGCGGCCGACCTCGACGCGATCGTGATGCCGATCGCCGACGGCGCGCTCCGACTCGTGCGGGCGCGGCACCCGCTGCTCGCCTCGGGGGCGCGGCGGGAGAGGGTCGTGCCGCTCGACCTCTCGCTCGAGCCGCCGGGGCGGCTGCTGCTCGTCAGCGGCCCGAACATGGGCGGCAAGACCGTGCTCCTCAAGACCGTCGGCCTCGCCGTCGCGATGGCGCACGCCGCGCTGCCCGTGCCGGCGGCCGAGGGCAGCCGCGTGCCGCCCGTGGACCATGTCGTCGTGGACCTCGGCGACGAGCAGTCGGTGGACCAGGGGCTCTCGACCTTCGCGGCGCACCTGTCGCGGCTCCGCGAGATGGACGGCGTCGCGGGCCCGCGCAGCCTGCTGCTCGCCGACGAGCTCGGCGCCGGGACGGATCCCGAGGAGGGCGCGGCGCTGGGACGCGCGCTCGTCGAGCGCTTCGCCGCGCGCGGGGCCTGGGGGGTGCTGACCACGCACCTCGGCAGCCTCAAGCGCGTCGCCGGCGAGGTCGAGGGGGTCGTCAACGGCTCCCTCGAGTTCGACCTCGAGACCCTGACGCCGTGCTACCGCTTCCGTGCGGGCGTGCCCGGCGCGAGCCACGCGCTCTCGGTAGCCGCGAGGCTCGGGTTCCCTCCCGAGGTGCTCGAGCGGGCGGGCGCACTCACGTCGGAGGAATCGCGGGCGCTCGAACGGCTGCTCGCGGAGCTGGGCGAGGCCCTCAGCGCGGCGGGCGAGGAACGGGTCGCGCTGGCCGCGGCCCGCCGCGAGGCCGAGGAGCAGTCGGCCCGGCACCGCGAGGCGGCCGAGGGCGCGCGCCGCGAGCTGGCCGGCATGCGCCGTCGGCTGACGGGCGAGAGCGAGGCGCTGCTCGCGCGGGCGCGCGAGCTGTGGCAGGACCTGCAGCGCGAGGCGCGCCGGGCGGAGAAGTCGCGCGAGGCGGCGCAGGCCCTGGGCGAGCGCGAGCGGGCGCTCGAACGCGAGACCGCGGACCTCGCGCGGCGTGTCGCGCCCGAGGCCGGCCCGGACCCCGGCGCGCCCCCGGCCGAGATCGCGGTGGGCCGGCGGGTGCGGGTCGCCGACCTCGGCATCGACGCGGAGATCGGCAGCCTGCCCGACGCCGAGGGCCGGCTGACGCTGAAGCGCGGCAGCTGGAGCATCCAGTCGCACGTCTCGAAGCTCCGCGAGGCGGGTCCTTCCGAGGGCCCCACGGAGCGGCCGATCCCGGCCACGTACGAGCCCGCGCCGGAGGCACCGCGGCTCGAGGTGGACCTGCGCGGGATGGAGCCCGAGGAGGCCCTGCGCGAGGTGGACCTCGCGCTCGACCGCGCGCTGCTCGCCAACTTCGGCGAGTTGCGGATCATCCACGGCATCGGCAAGGGGGTGCTCAAGTCGGCGGTCGAGAGGCACCTGCGCTCCCATCCGCAGGTCGAGTCGCAGCGCATGGGCGAGGGCCGCGAGGGCGGGCGCGGCGTCACGGTGGCGAGGCTGCGGTGAGTGGGGGCGCGCGCATGGGCGACGACTGGGTCGAGCGGGTCCGCGCGGCGAGCGACATCGTCGAGATCGTGGGCCAGACGGTGCCGCTCCGGCGGGTCGGGCGGAACTGGATGGGCCTCTGCCCGTTCCACCAGGAGAAGACGCCGTCCTTCTCGGTGAACGCCGAACGGCAGTTCTACCATTGCTTCAGCTGCAAGGCGGGTGGCGACGTCTTCAAGTTCGTGCAGGAGACCGAGAAGGTCGGCTTCCTCGAGGCCGTCGAGATGCTGAGTCGCCGGGCCGGCATCGCGGTGCCGGAACGACGCTCGGCGGACCGCGGCCGGCGGGCGCCGCTGCTCGAGGCGCTCGACTCGGCGGCGTCGGCCTACGAGGCCTGGCTCGGCGATCCCTCGACGGGCGCCACGGCCCGCGCCTATCTCGAGCGCCGCGGGATCACGCGCGAGACGCAGCGCGAGTTCCGGCTCGGGTTCGCCCCGCCCGGCTGGGAGAACCTCGTGCCGCGCCTGCGCGGGCGGTTTCCCGACGATGTGCTGCTCGAGGCGCGGCTCGCCGGCCGGCGCGAGGGGGCCCGGAGCCTCTACGACTGGTTCCGGAACCGGCTCATGGTCCCGCTTCTTGCTCCGGGAGGCTTGGTGCTGGGCTTCGGGGCCCGGACGATGGGGGACGAGCAGCCGAAATACCTGAACTCGCCGGAATCGAGCGTGTACCACAAGAGCCAATTCCTCTTCGGACTTGACCAGGCCCGAAAGAACGTGAAGCCCGAGGGCGAGATGGTGGTCGTCGAGGGCTATTTCGACGCGATCGCCCTGCACCAGGGCGGCATCCGAAACACCGTCGCCACGTCGGGCACCGCCCTGACGGTCGACCACGCCCGGCAGCTCCGCCGGCTGGCCCGCGGGGTGGCGCTGACGTACGACGGCGACGCCGCCGGCCAGGACGCGATGCTCCGCTCGCTGGGGGTGCTGCTGGCGGAGGGGTTGGACGTCGCGGTCGTGGACCTGCCGTCCGGGGACGACCCGGACACGCTGGTACGTAGAGAAGGAGAGGCAGGTTGGTGTAGAGTGCGCGATTCCGCCTACGATGCCGTCGAGTTCGTGCAGCGCCACGTCCTGAAGCGCGGCGGCGGGGGAGATCCCCGCGAACGCGCGCTGCAGGTTTTCGTGCGCCTGCTCGTGGGCGTGCAGGACACCATTCGACACCGTCTGCTGGTGGAGCGCGCGAGCCAGGTCTTCGGTCTTCCCGAAGGCGTCCTCGACCGCGCCGCGCGGCTCGCGCGGGGCGGGCAATCGAGCGGGTCGCCGATCGCCGCGGCCGTGCGCGTGCAGAAGAAGACCGAACACGACATCGAAAGGAAGGCGTTGCAGGCGCTGCTCCACGCCGAGTCGCAGCGCGAATGGGCGCGAGGCCTCGTGTCTCCGGAGGAGTTCGCGGACCCCGTTTCCCGCGAGCTCGCGGGCGCGCTGTGGCGCGGCGAGGACCCGGGCACCCTGGAGGGGGAGGCCGGTTCCCTCGCGCGGGAGCTTCTCGCCGGGGCGCCGGAGGGTTTCGACTGGGGCGCCGAGGCCGAAGGCGCCGTGCGGGCGGTGAAGGTGCGGGCGCTCGAACGCGGGCGCCGGGAGCGCCGCGCCGGGCTCGCGAACGCCCGCGGGCCGGAGGCCGACCGCCTGATGGCGGAGATCGAAAGCATTTCCAAGCAGATCGTCGAGCTCAAGCGATAGGAGCCTGAATCCATGTCGGCTGCCACCGCCACGAAGAAGTTGATCCGGGAGAAGGAGAAGGCCGCGCACCGCAAGCGCATGGACGAGATCAAGTCGCTCGCGCTGCGGCAGGGTTACGTCACCGAGGACCAGATCGTGTGGCTCCTCGACGACGACCTCGACCCCGAGAAGCAGGTCGAGCAGATGGAGGAGATCCACTCCATGCTCAACCAGATGCACATCGAGGTCTTCGCGAGCGAGGAGGAGGCGCACGAGCGCGCGAAGAAGCTGCGCAAGCTCGAGGACAAGAAGCCCGCTCCGGCGACCAAGGCGGTCCCGCCGCAGCCGGTCCGCTACGACGACCCCGTGCGCATGTACCTGCGCGAGATGGGCCGCGTGCCCCTGCTCACCCGCGAGGGCGAGGTGGAGATCGCGCGGCGCATCGAGGCGGGCGAGCGACAGGTCGTCTCGGCGCTGTTCCGCGCCGAGCCGAGCATGACCGAGATGCGGAAGCTGGCGAAGAAGCTCAAGGAGGGCCAGCTCAAGATTGAGGACTTCATCAAGGTGGACGAGGCCGCCGCCACCGAGCAGGCCCTGAACCGCGAGCGCGGCCGGGCCGTGAAGATCCTCGAGCGCGTCTTCACGCTGCAGAAGCGCTACAACGACAACCTGGCGAAGCAGGACACGCGCATGACCGACCGGCAGCGCGCGAACTTCCGCGCGACGTTCGCCAAGGTCGAGGCCGAACTGCAGCAGGAGATCCACAAGCTGTCGATGAACTCGCGCATGGTCGAGGGCCTGGCGGCGCCGGTGAAGGCGCTGAGCGCGCGCGCCCTGCAGTTCGACGAGCGCATCGAGGAGCTCGAGAAGCGCTACGGCCACGCGCTCGAGGAGATGAACGCATTCGCCCGCCGGCTCAAGAAGGGGCCCAAGGAGCTGCGGGCCGTGCGCCGGGACTCGAACCTGCAGCCCGCGCAGATCGCCGAGTTCCAGAACGAGCTCAAGCTCGTGCGCAAGACCGTCAAGGCGCTCGAGGACGAGGCGCTCATGTCGCGCGAACACCTGCTCGACATCCACCGCCAGATCCGCGACGGCGAGCGCGCCACCGCGCAGGCGAAGAAGGAGATGATCGAGGCGAACGTGCGCCTCGTGATCTCGATCGCCAAGCGCTACACGAACCGCGGCCTCGAGTTCCTGGACCTCATCCAGGAGGGCAACTCGGGTCTGATGCGCGCGGTGGACAAGTTCGACTACACGAAGGGCTACAAGTTCTCGACGTACGCGACGTGGTGGATCCGCCAGGCGATCACGCGCGCGATCGCCGACCAGGCGCGCACGATCCGCGTCCCGGTGCACATGATCGAGCACATCAACCGCGTCGTGCGCGTCTCGCGCCGCCTCGTGCAGGAGCTCGGCCGCGAGCCCACGCCCGAGGAGATCGCCGAGCGGCTCGAGCTGCCGGTGGACAAGGTGAAGGCCATCATCAAGGCCGCGCAGGAGCCGATCTCGCTCGACCGCCCGATCGGCGAGGACGACGACAGCAACCTCGGCGACTTCATCGAGGACACGAGCGTCGTGAGCCCCGCGCACTCGGCCGCGAGCGCGATGCTGCGCGACGAGGTGAGCGAGGTCCTCAAGACGCTGACGCCCCGCGAGGCGAAGGTCATCCGGCTGCGCTTCGGCCTGACCGACGACGGCGCGCAGCGCACGCTCGAGGAGGTCGGCGCGTTCTTCAACGTGACGCGCGAGCGCATCCGCCAGATCGAGGCGAAGGCGCTGCGCAAGCTGCGCCACCCGACCCGCAGCCGGCGGCTCAAGGCCTACACCGAGCTGCTGTAGCGCGGGCGGCCGCGAGAAGGAAGCGACGCGGCGCGGGGAGCGATCCCCGCGCCGCGTCACCGCGACGCCCCGCGTGGTCGGTCCCGTGGCCCGCAGGCCCGCGCCAGAGGCCCCGGCCCTTGACCGCCCCCGCGGCCCGGTGTACAAACGCCCGGCTTTCGTCGCAGGTGGTGGGCAATGCGCGCTGGGCCCATAGCTCAGCGGTCCAGAGCCGCCGGCTCATAACCGGTAAGACCCTGGTTCGAATCCAGGTGGGCCCACGCCGTGCAGGCCGAATCGATGGGCGAATAGCTCAGCTGGCAGAGCACCTGGATCACAACCAGGGGGTCGGGGGTTCAAGTCCCTCTTCGCCCACCATCGATTCCCCGGGACCGCGCCGTGACCGACGAACTCCGACACCACTGGGTGCTGCACCTCCTCGACGAGGAAGCCGTGCGCCACGCGGCCGAGCGCGCGAAGCTGCCCGAGCTGCGCCGCGCGCAGGAGGAGCGTCTCGCCGCCGAGACGCGCCGCGTCGAGGCGAACGCCCGGCAGGCGGCCGAGCGCCTCGCGCGCCGCCGCACGCTCGAGGGCGAGATCGCCGCGCTCGAGGCGCAGGAGCGCAAGTTCCGCACCCAGCTCGACGCCGTCACGGACCAGAAGCAGTACGAGGCGGTCCAGCACGAGATCGCGACGGTTTCGGGGAAGCGGGGCGACCTCGAAACCGAGGTGCTGGAGTTGCTCGAGGCCGAGGAGGCGCTCGCGAGGGAGCGACCGGCGCTCGACCACGCGCTCGAGAAGGCGCGGCGGGAGACGGGCGGGGAGCTCGCGAGGCTCGAGGCCGAGGACCGTCGGCTCGCGGACCTGCTCACCGGGCTCGAGGCGAGGCGCGCGGAAGCCGAGCAGCCGCTCGAT
>Ga0315540_10001095_pt1 | contig 15539 bp, 11 predicted proteins | sample SalMarSW160110MG_FD_203677 | JGI IMG/M metagenome (GOLD analysis project Ga0315540, IMG submission 203677) | Salt marsh sediment microbial communities from the Plum Island Ecosystem LTER, Massachusetts, United States - Salt Marsh Sediment SW1601-10 ... | reverse complement strand
TGCGGGGGCTGAAGCTCTACCCGGGATACCAGCCGTTCTATCCGGGGGACGAACGGTGGGAGCCCGCTTACGCGTTCGCCGCCGAGCACCGCATCCCCGTGATGATCCACACCGGGGACACGTACTCGCCGGACGGCAAAGTGATGTACTCGCATCCGCTCCACGTGGACTCGGTGGCCGTGGACCATCGGGACGTGAACTTCGTCATCTGCCACCTCGGCAATCCGTGGATCCGCGACTGCATGGAGGTCGTGTACAAGAACGCCAACGTGTACACGGACATCTCGGGCCTCGTGCTCGGCAAGTTCACCGACCGGTTCGAGAGCTTCATGCGCAAGCAGGTGCAGGAGATGCTCCAGTACGGCGTGGAGCCCGACAAGGTGCTCTACGGCACCGACTGGCCGATTTCCTCGATGGAGTCCTACGTCGAGTTCCTGCGGCAGCTCCCGACGCCCGAGCCGGAGCGCCGGAAGATCATGGCCGAGAACGCCCTCGCCCTGTACGGCCTGGATCCCCGCAACAGCCTCATCGGTCACCACCGGTAGCGTGCCCCGGGGGGAGACGACCCCCCGGAGGATTCCGTCGACGCGGGCCGCGCCTGCGGCTAGTCTCCGGCACTCGCGCGCCAGGCACCGGAGACCCGATGCTCGACGCGCGTCCGTGCAGTGTCCGCCGGCGCAGCCCCGCCCTCGCCTCGAGGAGGTGCCTCCGTGAACCCAGAGGAACCCGTCCAGCCCGAGAAGAAGCCCCGCGTGCGGGTCCGGGTGCGCCGGACGCGGCCCGAGGACTTCGACCTGATCGTCGAGCTGACGCGGCGCGTCTACCCGTCGAGCCACCCGTGGAGCCGGGAGCAGCTCGCCTCGCACCTGCGGGTCTTCCCCGAAGGCCAGTTCGTGGCCGAGCGGGCCGATCACCCGGGACTCGCCGGCATGGCGGCGAGCCTGATCCTGGACTGGGACAACTACGATCCCGCGGGTTCCTGGCGCGACTTCACCGCCGGCGGCATGTTCACGAACCACGCCCCGAACGGGCGGACGCTCTACGGCGCCGAGGTCATGGTGGACCCGGCCATCCAGCGATCCGGGGTGGGCGCGGCCCTCTACCACATCCGCCGGGATCTCGCGATCCGCCTCAACCTGCCCCGTATCCGCGCCGCGGCCCGGCTGCGCGGCTACCACCGCTACGCGGACAGGATGAGCATCGAGGAGTACGTCCATCGCGTCGTGCACAAGCGCATCGCGGGGCCCACGCTCTCGTTCCAGCTTCGCGAAGGGTTCCAGGTCATCCAGGTCGTGTCCGACTACCTGACGCACGACCCGGAGAGCCTCGGCTACGCGGCGCTCATCGAGTGGATCAATCCGGCCTACGAGAACGAGGTGGACCTCAGCGGGCGGGATCCGCGATTCCTGGCGCCGCCGCCCGCTCCCCGCGGGCCGCGCGGGCAATGAGCCAGGCGAGCGGCAGGCCGACGAGCGAGGCGGCGGCGAGCAGCCCGAACGCCGGCGCGTAGCCCACGCGCACGACCAGGAGCCCGACGGCGAATCCGGCCCACGCCTCGCACGCGTTCGTCGCGGCCATGAAGCTGCTGAACTGCGTGGCGCCGAGCCGCGGGTCCGTCAGGTCCATGAACAGCGCGTACGACGTGGCGGTGAACCCGCCGATCCCGAGGTAGATGACGCCCAGCAGGGCGAACGTCGCGCGCGCGCCGGCGCCGGGCAGCGCGGCGAGCGCGAAGATCGCCCCCGCGAGCAGCGCCAGCGTGGTCGCCGCGGCCCGCGCCCGGCCCGCGCGGTCGGCGAACGCGCCGCCCAGGAAGCCGCCGCCCACCGTGGCGACGATCGCCGGGAAGGCGAGGAACGCGCCGATCGCCTCGGCCGACTGCCCGCGGTCCACGAGGAACGGGCCCGCGACGGCGCCGACGGCCTCGAAGCCCGCGCCCGCCAGCAGCGCGAACAGCAGGCCGAGCCAGGTCGTGCGCCGCCGCAGCGCCGTCGCGAGTGCCGCGCCGAGCCCGTGCCCCGCGCGCCCGCCGGCGGCAACGGGCTCGTGCGCGACCAGCAGCAGCGAGAGCGTGCCGAGGATCGCGACGAGCAGCCCCACGGGGACGGCCCGCGGGTGGAGCTTCGCGGCCACCATGAGCGCGACGCCGCCGAACAGCGAGCGGCCGAGCAGCATGCCCGCCTGCATCCAGCCGTTCAGGCTGCCGCGCTGGCCCTCGGGCGTGGTCGAGATCGCGAGCCCGTCGATCGCGACGTCCTGGGTGGCGGCCGCGAACGAGTGCGCCAGCAGGCAGGCCACGATCGCGCCGAAGTGCGTGGCCGGGTCGAGCACGAGCAGCGGCGCGAGCGCCAGCGCCATGGCGATCTGCGCCACGATCGCCCAGCCGCGGTAGGACGCGCCCCAGCGGCGCGAACCGTCGAGCAGCGGCGCCCACACGAACTTGAGGGTCCACGGCAGCACGAGCAACGCCGTGAGCTGCGTGATCCGGTCCACCGGCACGCCGGCGATCCGCAGGCGCGTGGGCAGGTACCACCAGATGAAGCCGATCGGCGCGCCTTCGGCGAAATAGAGCGTCGCGAACAGGGCCCGCCGGCGCCACGGCGTGGCGAGCAGGTCCCAGCGCGCCGGAGGTGGGGAGGCGGGGGCGACCATGGGCGAAGTCTAGGGGGTGGGCGGCCGCCGCGTCACGCGGGCCGAATGCCATAGGGCGCGGTCGAACGTGTGCGTCTCGATCTCGCCCACGAGCACGTCCGGGCGCCTCTGGTTCCAGCGGGCCCGCACGAAGTCCAGCGCCGGGACGCGCGGTGCGCGCGAGGAGGCGGGCGGGAGGCCTCTACTGAACGACCGCGACCCTGGCGGTGGCGACGTGGCCGGCCTGGGCGAGGCGCAGCCAGTAGACACCGGGCCTGAGCGCCGTGCCCTCGGCCATACGCACCACGTGGGCGCCGGGCGCCAGCGCACCCAGATCATGTGTGGCCACACGGCGGCCCGTCACGTCAAGCAGCTCCAGCGTGCCCGGCGCCCGATCGGACAGCGAGAACGCCACGTCCACCGCGCCTGCCCGGGCCGGGTTCGGCCGCGCCCCGGCCAGCGTGAAGCGGGCGGCCGCCGGCACTTCGACCCACGTTGCCACCGTCACTGCGACACCGTTGGCGTCCGTCAGCCGGTAGGCATAGCGCGAGCCCGGCACGACCTGCGTGTCCTCGTAGCGCAGCGCTTCGGCGCCCTGCGGCTGCGGCTCGCCCAGGCGCGTCCACGCCGTGCCGTCGTCGCTGCGCTCGACCGCGAGCGCAGCGCCCGCCGCTCTCGCGCCCGACCAGGTCAGCACCACCGAGCCCGCCGTGGCCTGCACGTCCCGCAGCGCGAGCTGCGTCGCCACCACACCGTCATCCACCAGCTTCTGCGCCCACACGCCGTCGTTCACGACGTCACCGCTGCTCCGCCGCCACACCACCACCGCTCCAAAATCCGTGGTCGCCGTGATGTTCACATCCTGCTGGCTGCTGAGGTCCGGCATCAGTTGCACTGCCGGCAACGACCAGCCCGAAGCGATCGAGCCGTCGCCCAGCACGTGCATCGCCCACACCCGCCACCAGGACAGGTCGTCGCTGTACCACGCCAGATAGGCACCCCCGTGCCCGTCGCTCGCCACCTTCGGATTCGAGCCCGACGTCGAGTCCGCACCCACCACGATCCCGTTCACGGGCCAGCCCGGCGCCACCGCGCCCGTGCCCAGGATTCGCTGCACCCCCATGCCCGCCGGAAGCTGTCGGTTGCTCCACGCGATCACCGCCCCGCCGGTGCCGTCCGGGCACAGCCGCGCGTCCCACTGCGCGCCCGGCTGCACGCACACCGGCAGCCCGTCCACCGGCCAGCCCGGTGCCCGCGTGCCGTCGGGCTGCAGGCGCATCGCGAAGATGTCGCCGTAGATCCCAGAACCGCCGCCCGCAGGCGTCTCGCGGTTGTCGTCCCACGCCACCACGACGCCGCCGGCTTCGTCGCTCACCGCCTGCAGGACGAACTGGCTGGTCTCGAGCGGGCAGACGCGCAGGCCGCCCTCGGGCCAGCCGGGGGCGATGGCGCCGGCGGCGGTCAGGTGCTGGACGTAGGCGCGGTTGCTGCCCCACCAGGCGACGTAGGCGCCGCCGGAGCCGTCGGCGACGAGGTTGCACAGCAGGTCCGAGCCCGGCGTGTGGCCCACCAGAACACCGGTGTCGGGCCACGCGGGCGCCAGCGTGCCGCTGGCGAGCACGCGGCGGGCGCGGATGTCGGGCCCGGCGGAGTAGCGGTACTCCTCCCAGGCGACGAAGGCGCCCCCGGCGCCGTCACTGCAGATCTGCGTGTCGTCCTCGTCGCACCAGTCGGCGGCGACCGTCACGCCGCCTGCCGGCCAGAGCGGATCGAGCTGGCCCGTCGGCTCGACGTGCTGGAGGAAGACGTCGGTGCCCGTGCCGTTACGCCGCATGTACCAGGAGACCAGGCAGCTCCCGTCGCCTTCCACCACCATCCCGGTGGGCACCTCGTTCCAGATCGTGTTCGAAACCACGGCCCCCGTCGCGGGCCAACCGGCCGCCACAGCACCAGTAGACGTCATGCGCTGCATGAATGCGTCGTCGTACGTCGGACCGTAGGGGTCGCGGTCGTCATTCCAGGCGATGTACGCGCCCCCCTCCCTGCTCGCCTCCACTACCGGCACGTAGGCTCGCGGGCCATAGATCTTGACCCCGCTTCCCCAGCCGAAGACCGAGGCGGCGAGAAGGAGTGGCGAGAGCAGTTGAGCGAGCACGACGTCTCCCAACGGCCGCCATGGCGGCAGGGCGTGCAAATGAGATGCGCCTCGCGCATCCAGACACCACATATTGTCTGGCATGAAATCGCCTCTTGCCAGCGTGATTCCGTCCGTCATTCGAAGGATTCGCATCAGGGCGGGCGCTGCGGCGCTCCCGCTCTTGTCAGAAGGGCGCTCACCGACAGACCGCGAACCTCGCGGTGGGCTGCGTGGCCCGCCGACGACGGGCACAGCCACCCCGAGGCCGGCGCGAGCGAGCGCCCTCGACGAACGGCACGACGCGCAGGGCCGACGCGTCAGGCGGTTCGTGGAGCACGACGCGGCGGGCTCGCAGGTCCTCGAGTGGGACCGCCGCGGCGAAGGCGGTGTGCGGGTCGCGCCGGGCATCTACCAGCTGCGGCTCGTCGCCTCGGGGCGCAGCGAGACCCGGCCCATCGTCGTGCTGCCGTAGCCATGGGCTGACACACCCTTCGTCGTCCGAGCGCCCGTCGCGCGATCGCGCGGTGGGCGCTCGGTCTGGCCGGCCAGGGGCTCCATCCGCACGGCGTGCCGATTCGTGACGAGTCGCTTAGACTCCCCGCCGCATCCAACGCGAGCGACCGGCCGTCCCGGAACCCGACCGAAGCAGAGGAACCGCCCCGATGAACCGACCCAGCACCTTTGGCGCGTTGAAGGCCGCCGGCTACCGCCCCCGCTCCGTCAAGGACGAGCTCCGTGCGAACGTGATCGCGCGCCTGCGCTCGGGCGAGCCGCTGTTTCCCACCGTCGTCGGCTACGAGCACACGGTCGAGCCGCAGATCGTGAACGCCATCCTGTCGCGCCACGACTTCATCCTGCTCGGGCTGCGCGGCCAGGCGAAGACGAGGATCCTCCGCTCGCTCGCCCAGTTCCTCGACGAGTGGGTGCCGGTCCTGGAGGGCTGCCCCCTCAACAGCGACCCGTTCCGGCCGCTCACGCACCACGCGCGGCAGCTGCTCGACGTGCACGGCGACGAGGCGCCGGTCGGCTGGATCCACCGGGACTCGCGCTACCAGGAGAAGCTCGCGACGCCGGACGTGACGATCGCGGACCTGATCGGCGACATCGACCCGATCAAGGCGGCGACGCTCAAGCTCGACTACTCGGACGAGCGCGTCATCCACTACGGCATCATCCCGCGCACGAACCGGGGCATCTTCGCGATCAACGAGCTGCCCGACCTGCAGCCGCGCATCCAGGTGGGCCTGCTGAACATCCTCGAGGAGAAGGACTTCCAGATCCGCGGCTTCCCGGTGCGCATCCCGCTCGACGTCGCGATGGTGTTCAGCGCGAACCCCGAGGACTACACGAACCGCGGCAACATCATCACGCCCCTGCGGGACCGCATCAATTCCCAGATCGTCACGCACTACCCGGCGACGCGCGAGCAGGGCGTCGCGATCACGAAGCAGGAGGCGTGGACCGAGCGCACCTCGGACGTCGAGGTCGTGATCCCGTCCTTCATGCGCGACCTCGTCGAGGAGGTCGCGATCCAGGCGCGCAAGAGCGAGTACGTGGACCAGAACTCCGGCGTCTCGGCCCGCCTGCCGATCGCGCTCATCGAGAACCTCGTGAGCAACGCCGAGCGTCGCGGGCTCGTGACGGGCGAGAAGAAGGTCGTCACGCGGGTGTGCGACCTGCAGCACGCCGTGAGCGCCGTGAGCGGCAAGGTCGAGCTGGTGCTCGAGGGCGAGCAGGAAGGCGCGCTCAACGTGGCGCGCGCGCTGCTCGGCCGCGGCGTGAAGGCGGTCTTCAACCAGCGCTTCCCCGACGCGTTCAAGCCGCGCCGGCCGCGGCGCGGCGCCGGCGCGCCGCCGCCCGACGACGACGACGCGCGGGCGAACTCCGAGTACCGCCCGGTGCTCGAGTGGTTCGCGAGCGGCCAGCACCTCTCGATCGCCGACGACGTACCGGCGGACGACTACGCCTCCGAGCTCGGCCGCGTGCAGGGCCTCTCCGAGCTGGCGGCGAAGTACCTCGAGCCCGCGGACGCCGACGAGCACGCCGTGGCCATGGAGCTGGTCCTCGAGGGCCTGCACCAGAGCTCGATGCTCTCCCGCGAGCGCTCGGACGGCAAGCGCACGGAATACAAGGACATGCTGAAGAGCATGCTCTCGGGCTTCGGCAACGACTGACGGCCCGGCGCGCCGCGTCGCTCAGCGTTCGCGACGTGCCGCCGCTTCCCGCCCGTCGGTGGCGAGCAGGCGCAGGCGCGGGGCGCCCTTCGGGCCCGCGTAGGGAACGAGATGGAGCGTCGCGCCGGTCACGGGGTCCCACGCGACGGGGCCGCCCCGGTAGGCGACCGCGACAGGCAGGATCGCGGGCGCCGGGCGGCCCTCGCCGAACGCCACGTCCAGGAGCCCGCCGTCCAGCCAGGCGAGCGACACGTCGCGGTCGCCGCGCGGGCCGACGAGGCGGGCGTAGGTGCGCAGGCCGCCGCGCAGCCACGGCAGAGGCATCGTGCCGTCGATGACGATCGAGCGGATGCGGCCGCGCTCCCTGGCCGCCGCCGCGACCCCGTGCTCCAGCGCGTCCGTCCACGCCTCGCGCTCGGGCGGCAGCAGCGCGGCGGCGAGCGCCGAGTCGTCACGCGCCACGGCGGCGCGCAGGATGTCGCCGGTGCGGCCCTCCGCGAGCGCGATCGCGCCGGTCGAGTCGCGGCCGCGCAGCAGCGCGAGGCACGTTTCGCCCGAGAGCCGCGCGCTCAGGCCCGCGGCGTCCTGGACGAGCGAGAGCTTCCCGTCGGGCGGCACGAGCCAGTCGCCCGCGAGCGCGCGGATCCGCTCGGCGCCCCAGTCGACCGTCGCGGGTGGCAGGGCGCGCGGCCGGCCCGCGGCGATGTCCCAGAGCGCGCGCACCGTCACGTGCGCGGGCAGCCCGCGGCCCCAGGCTTCGGCGGCGCTGGTCACGGCGACGATGCGGCCGCCGGGCCGCGGCTCGAACCAGACGAGCGCGTGGTAGCCGGGGATGTCGCCTCCCAGCGAGACGACCCCGGCCCCCGAGGCCGGACGCCAGACGCCGAAACCGTAGGCGAGCCCGCGGCCCGCCTCGATCCGCGGCGCGAGCAGCGTGTCGAGCTCGGCGGCCGACAGCGGCCCGTCGCCCTGCAGCGCGCGCGCCCATCGCCACAGGTCGCGCGCCGTGGTCACGAGGTCGCCCGCGCCGGTGCCGGCCCAGGCCTGCCGCCAGTCGTGGTAGCCGGGCAGCCACTTCCACTCGTTGCGCCCGTCGGCCCAGTCGCGCAGTGAGCGCGCGTAGTCGGCGCCGAGGCCGGTGTCGCGCATGCCGAGTGGGCCGAAGAGGAGCGAGTCGGCGAGCCGGGGCAGGGGCACGCCCGTCGCGTTCTCGCACACGGCCGCGAGTAGCTGGAAGCCCGCGTTCGAGTAGCCGAAGCGCGTGCCGGGCCGCTCGGCGAGCGGCCCGGCGAGCGTCGCGCGCAGGACCTCTTCGCGCGGGTCCAGCGCGTAGACGCCCTCGGCGTCCATCGGCAGGCCCGCCGTGTGCGTGAGCAGCTCGCGAAGCGTGATCGCCGCCTTGTCCGCGGGCACGCCCGGCAGGTGCCGTGAGAGCGGCTCGTCGAGCGAGAGGATGCCGCCGCCGGCGAGCTTCACGACGAGCGCCGCGGTCACGCTCTTCGTGATCGAGCCCGCGGCGAAGCCGGTCGCCCACGTGACGGGGCGACCGCGCGCGTCGGCGGGCCCGCAGGAACGCGAGAGCAGGAGCGAATCGCCCTCGGCCACCACGAACTGGCCGCTGAACCCGAATGCGGCGAGTCCCGCCGCGTAGCGCTGGAGCGAGTCGCGGGCGCCGGCGGTCGCCGCGGCGGCGGGCGGGACGGCGGCGAGCAGCGAGGCGGCGGCAGCCGCCGCCGCAAGGCGCAGGATCGAAGGTCGCACGAGCCGACTCTAGCCGCGGTCCGGCATGCGTGCCATCATGCGCCGTCTCCCCGGAACGACGACCGCCCACCCGAGAACGCTCCCGGCCCGCCGGAGGACGGGGACGGACGCCTTTTCGACCGCCTCTCGAACCCGGAGTCCGCCATGAACCGCCGATTCGTCGTCCCGCCCCGGCAGGCACGTTGCGGGTCCTCGCGACGGTCGCGACCCGCGCCGGGACTCGGACTCGCACGGGCAGGAGCCGATCGGGGCCGGCCGGCGGATCCCCGACCTGCGCACCGGGCATGAACGACTCCTCCGAGGCGAAGCGCCTGGTGCGCGAGGGCTACCAACGGGCCTCGTACGCCTACCGGGGCGACGATGCCGACCTCGAGATGAGCGGCTACGGCCACTGGTTGCGGCGGCTCGCGAAGCGGGTGCCCGACGGCGCGCGCGTGCTCGACCTGGGCTGTGGCAATGGCATCCCGGCGACCCGCGAGATGGCGCGGCGCTGGCGGGTGACGGGCGTGGACCTCTCGCCCGTGCAGGTCGAGCGCGCCCGGGCGCTCGTGCCAGCGGCGACGTTCCTTTGCGCCGACATGGCCGAGATCGGTTTCGAGCCGGGCTCGTTCGACGCGGTGGTGGCGTTCTATTCGATCATCAACCTGCCGGTGGAGGAGCACCCGGCGTTGTTCCCGCGCATCGCGGGCTGGCTCGCGCCGGGCGGGTGGCTGCTCGCGATCGTGGGGCGCGACCCGTGGACCGGGGTCGAGGACGACTTTCGCGGCGTCGCGGGCGTCAAGATGTTCTGGAGCCACGCCGACGTGCACCGCTATCGGGCCTGGCTCGCCGGGAGCGGCTTCGTGATCGCCGAAGAGGGCCGCCAGCCGGAGAAGGGCGTGCCGGGCTTCGCGGTCATGCTGGCGCAGCGCCAGCCCTGACGGGCGCCGCCCCGCGCCCCGGAACCGGGTCGCACCCACGGCGGCCCGCGTGGCATCATGAGGCCCGAGTCGTGCCGCGCGCAGCCCCGCCGCTTCCGGAGAACCGAGCCTCATGCGTTTCGACTACACCCGCTGGCGCGGGCCCCGACCGAACGACCTCGAGCACCTCCGCCAGCTCATGGAGATCTACCGGAACCTGCTGCTCCAGACCGGCGGGGACGTGGACGAGGCGCTCAAGTGGATGGAGCACTTCGGGCGCGAGTACGGCTTCTTCGACGAGAACTTCGGGATCGAGGACTTCAAGAAGCTGCTCGAGGAGTCCGGCGAGGCCCAGCGCACCGCCACGGGCTTCGAGATGACGCCGCACGGCGAGCGCCGGATCCGGCAGGACTCGCTGAACGAGATCTTCAGCACCCTCGACGCGGGCGGCGCGGGCGACCACCGGGTGCCGGCCGCGGGCAAGGGCGGCGAGCGGCTCACCGAGACGCGGCCCTGGCAGTTCGGCGACGACCTCGCGAACCTCGACCCGCTCGGCTCGGTGAGCAACGCCGTGAAGCGCGGCGGCATCGACGACCTGTCGCTCACCGAGGAGGACCTGTCCGTCCACGAGACCGAGCACGCCTCGGCGTGCGCGACCGTGCTCATGGTGGACGTGAGCCACTCGATGGTCCTCTACGGCGAGGACCGCATCACGCCGGCGAAGAAGATCGCGCTCGCGCTCACGCAGCTCATCCAGACGCGCTACCCGAAGGACACGCTCGACGTGGTGCTCTTCGGCGACGACGCGGTGCAGGTGCCGCTCAAGGACCTCGTGAAGATCCAGGCGGGCCCGTTCCACACGAACACGAAAGCCGGGCTGCAGCTCGCACAGCGGATCCTGGGCGGCCGCAAGGGCGTCAACAAGCAGATCTTCATGATCACCGACGGCAAGCCGTCCGCGATCCGCGAGCACGGACGGCTCTACAAGAACCCGTTCGGGCTCGACCCGAAGATCGTGAACAAGACGCTCGAGGAGGCGGCGTACCTGCGCCGCAAGGGCATCACCGTGACCACGTTCATGCTGGCGGCCGATCCCGCGCTGCTCGACTTCGTGCGCCGCCTGACCGAGCTGAACCACGGCCGCATCTACGAGACGGACCCGAACAACCTCGGCGCGTACGTGTTCCGCGACTTCGTCCGGAACCGCCGCAAGCGACTGCACTGAACCCTTGCGTCCGCGGGAGCTCCCGCGGGCCCGCCCCCGCAGGGAGCCCTCCCCGATGGCCGCAGAGGAAGTCCGCACCCCCGAGCAGATCGAGCGCGACTGGTACGAGAACGTCTACAAGGGGGCGGGAGACACGCTGCCCCAGCTCACCTGGCGCGCGGTCCTCATGGGCATGGTGCTCGGGTGCGTGATGTCGCTCACGAACATCTACGTGGGCCTCAAGCTGGGCTGGGGACTCGGGGTCGCGATCACGGCGTGCATCCTGTCGTTCGCGATCTGGCGCAGCTTCCGCGCGATCGGGATCGTGAAGAACGACTTCTCGATCCTCGAGAACAACTGCATGCAGTCCACGGCCACGGCCGCCGGCTACTCGGTCGGCGGCACGATGGTGTCGGCGATCGCGGCCATGATGATGCTGACGGGCAAGCCGATGGGCTTCTGGACGCTGTTCTGGTGGAACGTGGCGCTGGCCGTTCTCGGCGTGGTCATGGCCGTGCCCATGAAGCGGCAGATGGTCAACATCGAGCAGCTCAAGTTCCCGAGCGGAACCGCGGCCGCCGAGACGCTGCGCAGCCTGCACGCGAGCGGCGCCGAGGCGATGTACAAGGCGCGCTCGCTCGGGATCGCCGGCGTGATCGGCGGCGTGGTGTCGTGGATCCGCGACGCCACCTTCACGTTCATGCCCTGGAACATGCCCGCGAGCCTGCCGTTCGGGAACCTGTCCATCCGCGGCATCCCGCTCACGACGCTCACGGTGCAGTGGGACATGAGCCTCATCATGATCGCGGCCGGCGCGATCATGGGCTTCAAGGTCGCCTGGAGCATGCTGCTCGGCGCGCTCGTCAACTACCTGATCCTGGTCCCGTCGGCGATCCTGCACGGCGACATCGTGGCGGAGAACGCCGCCGCCGGGATCGGCTTCCGCGACATCACGCGCTGGAGCCTGTGGACCGGCGTCTCGCTGATGGTCGTCTCGAGCCTGGTCATGCTGTTCATGAACACCGGCGCGATCCTGCGCGCGCTCTCGGGGCTCGGGCGGCTGTTCGGGCGCAAGAGCGGGCCCCGTGACGAGGACATGCTGGCTGCGATCGAGGTCCCGTCCTCGTGGATGGCCACGGGCCTCGTGCTCTCGACCGTGATCGTCGTGTACATGCTCGGGAGCATCTGGCACGTGCACTGGTGGATGAGCCTGATCGCGGTCGCGATGACGTTCGTGCTCTCGCTGGTCGCCTGCCGCGCGACGGGCGAGACCGACACGACGCCCACCGGGGCGATGGGCAAGGTCGTCCAGCTCACCTACGGCGTGCTCGTGCCCTCGAACATGACCGCCAATCTCATGACCGCCTCGGTCACCGCGAACGCCGCGGGGTGCGCGGCCGATCTGCTCACGGACCTGAAGAGCGGCTACCTGCTCGGAGCGAACACGCGCCAGCAGTTCCTCGCGCAGATGGCCGGCATCCTCCCCGGCGCCCTCGTCGTCGGCCTCGCGTGGAACTACCTCGTGCCGAGCGCCGCCGTGCTCGGCACCGACCGCTTCCCCGCGCCGGCGGCGCAGGTCTGGAAGGCCGTCGCGGTGCTGCTCTCGAAGGGCGTGGACTCGGTGCCGGTCACCGCGCGCTTGGGCGCGTTCGTGGGCGCGGTCCTCGGGCTCGCGCTACCACTCGCCGAGAAGGCGTTCCCGAAGGCGCGCAAGTTCATCCCGTCGGCGATGGGGCTGGGTCTCGCGTTCGTGATCCAGGGGTTCAACTCGATCTCGATGTTCGTGGGGGCGTTCATCGCGCTCATGCTCGAGCGCAGGCGCCCGAAGCTCGCCGACACCTTCGTGATCCCGGTCGCCTCGGGCCTCATCGCCGGCGAGAGCCTGATGGCCATCATCATCACGATGATGTTCGCGCTCGGGGTCGCGAGCAAGTAGGAAGGAGCGGACCGTGAAGTCCATCGCCGATCGTCTGCGCGTGCGCGGCAGGCACCTGAGCCTCTCGAAGTGGGATGCCGGCTCGACGCCCGGCTTTCACGACAAGAAGCAGGCCGCTGAGCAGCTCGCGAAGAACCTGGAGACCATGGACGCGCTCCAGTACCTGCTCTACGCGGAGGGGCGGCGCTCGCTGCTGCTCGTGTTCCAGGGCATGGACGCGGCCGGCAAGGACGGGGTGATCCGCAAGGTCGCGACCGCGTTCAACCCGCAGGGCTGCCGGGCGTGGTCGTTCAAGGTGCCGACACCCCGGGAGGCCGCCCACGACTTCCTGTGGCGCATCCACCGCGCCGCCCCGGCGAAGGGCGAGATCACGATCTTCAACCGCTCGCACTACGAGGACGTGCTCGTCGTGCGCGTGCACGACCTGGTGCCGAAGAGCGTCTGGTCGGAGCGCTACGAGATCATCAACGAGTTCGAGAAGCGCCTCGTCGAGCACGGCACGACGATCCTCAAGTTCTACCTGCACATCGACCGCGACGAGCAGCTCGAGCGGATCCAGGCGCGGCTCGACGACCCCTCGAAGCACTGGAAGTTCAGCGAAGCGGACCTGAACGAGCGGGCCCGCTGGGACGACTACCAGGCGGCGTTCGAGGACCTGCTGGCGCGCTGCAGCACGAAGCACGCGCCGTGGTTCGTGATCCCCGCGAACCACAAGTGGTACCGCGACGTGGCGGTCTCCGAGATCGTCGCGCGGGCGCTCGAGGAGATGGACCCGCACCCGATCCCGGTGAAGCTCGACGTGAAGCGCCTGCGGGCCCGCCTTTCGCGCAAAGGGGCCGGGAGTTAGCGGTCCCGCGCGGCGCGGTGGCGAGCGCGACCGCCGTGGGGCGGCCGGCACTTCGGATGGGCAACGGCCGCCGGGCGCGGCACACGCGGTTGCACTAGACTGGCGCGTTCAGGGCCCTGCCGGCGCGTCGCTCCCCGGCGCCGGCGGGCCGACGGTCAAGGAGAAGCCATGAATCGCACTGCCATCCTGCTCGCGCTCGCCGCGTCGCTCGCGCTCCCGCTCTCGCCCTCGTCCGCGCGCGCCGACGTCCGGCTCGGCCTCAAGGCCGGCATCGTTACGTCGCAACTCGGCTCGAACCTCGTCGACCTCAAGTGGCGCTCGGGCGCGGGCGTCGGCGTGTCGCTGGCCCTCGGGCTCACGCCGAACCTCGACCTCGCTCCAGAACTGCTGTGGCTGCGCAAGGGCTCGACCTTCACCGAGAACGACGTGAGCATCGGCGGCATCAACTTCGGCACGATCAAGACGGGCATCGACCTCGATTACGTCGAGATCCCGGTGCTGCTGCGGCTCAAGACCGCCTCCGCGGGGCCGCTCAACCTGATGGTCGTGGCCGGCCCGACGGTGGCCTTCAAGGTCAACGAGCAGCTGAGCGCCTCGGGGCTCGTCGGCTATTCGCTCGGCACCGACCAGATCGAGACGTTCGACTACGGCGTCGCCGGCGGTCTCGGCCTGCTGGGCACCGCCGGCGGCCTGCACTGGACGCTCGAGGGACGCTACGAGCAGGGTCTCGCGAACGTCTCGAAGCTGCCGTTCGGCGGCGACCTCAAGAACGGCAGCGTGCAGGTGTTCGCCGGCCTGGAGTTCCCGATCCTCTGAACCGACGCGGCGCGGCCCGCCGCAAGGAGTCCCTACGATGTCGTCCCCACTCTCGCGCCGCGCGGAACACATGCCGGCCTCGCCCATCCGCCGCCTCGCGCCCTACGCCGTCGAGGCGAAGCAGCGCGGCCTCACGGTGCACGGCCTCAACATCGGCCAGCCCGACATCCCGACCCCGCAGGCGATCCTCGATCGCTACCGCACGTTCCCCGAGAGCCACGTGCCGTACGGGCCGTCGCAGGGGCTGCCCGAGTTCCTCGAGGCGCTGCGCGGCTACTACGGCGGCCTCGGCGTGAAGCTCGCGACCGAGGAGTTGTTCGTCACGACCGCCGGCAGCGAGGCGATCCTGTTCACGATGGCCGCGCTCTGCGATCCCGGGGACCAGGTGCTCGTGTTCGAGCCCTTCTACACGAACTACAACGGGTTCGCGGCGCTGCTCGGCGTCGAGGCCGTGCCGGTCACGACGCGGGCCGAGGATGGCTACCACCTGCCCGAGCGCAGGGCGATCGAGGCGAAGATCGGCCCGCGCACGAAGGCGATCCTGATCTGCTCGCCGAACAACCCAACGGGCACGGTCTACACCGACGCCGAGATCGGCATGCTCGCCGCGATCTGCCGGGACCGCGGCCTGTTCCTGGTTGCCGACGAGGTCTACCGCGAGTTCCTCTACGACGGGCAGAAGCACCGCTCGGTGCTCACGCTCGAAGGGCTCGAGCAGCAGACCGTGGTCGTGGACTCGGTCTCGAAGCGCTACTCGCTCTGCGGCGCGCGGCTCGGCAACATCGCGAGCCGCAACCGCGGCTTCATGGACGCGATCCTGCGCATGGGCCAGGCGCGTCTCTGCCCGCCGACCGTGGACCAGTGGGCGTGCTGCGGCCTGACCGACGTGCCCGCCTCGTACACGAAGGGCGTGATCGACGAATACCGCAGGCGCCGGGACACCGTCTCCGACGCGCTCACGAGGATGCCCGGCGTGCTCGCGCGTCGCCCCGAGGGCGCGTTCTACTGCTGCGCCCGGCTGCCCGTGGACGAAGCCAACGCGTTCGCGATCTTCCTGCTCCAGGACTTCGCGCTCGAGGGCGAGACCGTGATGGTCGCGCCGCTCGACGGCTTCTATGCGACGCCGGGCCTGGG
>Ga0315540_10001094_pt1 | contig 15540 bp, 8 predicted proteins | sample SalMarSW160110MG_FD_203677 | JGI IMG/M metagenome (GOLD analysis project Ga0315540, IMG submission 203677) | Salt marsh sediment microbial communities from the Plum Island Ecosystem LTER, Massachusetts, United States - Salt Marsh Sediment SW1601-10 ... | reverse complement strand
GCACATCGCCGTCAGCGCCCATGGTCATCCCGGGCTTGACCACGACGGGTTCTCTGCCCGGTCGTGCAACCTCAACCGGCGTCAACACCGTCATCGCGGCGGCCTCGGCGGCCTTCTCGCCCATTTCGAAGCCGGTGAAGGTCAACGTCCAGTCGCGATAAGCTGCCGGCTGATTGCGGGTCAGCGTCAGCTCGGTGCCGGGAACGTCTGCGCCGGCGGGCTGGTACTCCACAGGGGCAAGGTAGAGGTCGGTGGTCAGCCGGCTGCGGATGTCGGGGTTGGCGACGAGCTGCCGGCTCTTCGGGTTCACCCACATCCGGGGCCTGAGCTCGGAGGATGCACCGCCGGGGCTGATCACCTCGACCACCATCGCATCGCGTGCCATCGGGCTCGGCTTGTCGATGCCGCGGAAGGTGAGCGTCCGGCCGAGCACTTCGACCGGCCGGCCCTGCCGCAGCTCGACCCGCTGCTCCCGGCCCAGCCAGCCGGTGGTCATGAACCCGACCAACATCACCGCAACGCCGATGTGCGCCAGGGAACCGCCGGCGGCCGTCCACCTCCCGGCCCGCACCCAGTCGACAGTCGCCCAGGTATTGGCCACAAGGCCCATCACGGCCGCGACCAGATACACCAACGCGAGCGGGCTGCGGAACCCGAGGAGGAGTGCGGCTGCGGCCACGCACGCGGCGGCGACGAGCGAGACCACGGTCTTGCGCGCCGCACCCACCTTTGCCCGCTTCCAGCCGAGGTAGGGGGTCACGCCGAGGAGCGCGCCGAGCAGGATGGCCAGCCAGACGCCGACGTGGTTGTAGAAGGAAGGCCCGACCTGGGAGGGTTCGCCCCACAGACGGGTGATCAGCGGCGCGGACGTGCCGACGAGCACGATGGTGGCGATGAGCACGCAGGCGAGCACCGCGAGAACCGAAAAGACGGTCCGCGACAGGAACGGTTCGGTTCCGACCTCCGTCGGGATCTCGCGCCAGCGCCACACAAGGAACGCCGCCGACAGCAGAACGAACACGGCGATGTTGATGACCAGCCACGATGTGATGCCGAGATCGACGAAGGAGTGCACCGAGAAGTTGGACAGCACCCCGGATCGGGTCAGGAACGTGGCGTAGACAACGAGCACGAAGGCGGCGGCGGCGAGCACCAGGTTGAGACGGCGAAAGCGCCCGCTCATCTTCTGGAGCACCATGCCGTGCACCAGGGCGACGCTGATCAGCCACGGCACCAGCGAGGCATTCTCGACCGGGTCCCAGCCCCAGTAGCCGCCCCAACCGAGGGTCTCATATGACCAGTAGCCGCCCATCATGATCGCCGCGCCGAGGGTTGCCACCGAGACCAGCGCCCACGGCAGCGTGATCCGGGTCCAGTCCTCGTAGCGCCGCATCCAGAGGGCCGCGAGGGCGAACGCGAACGGGATCGCGAGCGAGGCGTACCCTACAAACATGAAGGGCGGGTGGATCACCATCCACGGGTTCTGGAGCAGGGGGTTGAGGCCCTGGCCGTCGAGCGGCACCGTGCCCTGGGTCAGCCCCTGATGGAAGCGGAACGGGCTTTGCTTGAGCATGAGCACCGTCAACGACACCAGGGTCAGGTTGTAGAAGAGCATCACCCGGCTCTCGTACTCCCGAGCCAGCCGCATCAGCGGAAGACCCATGAGCACCCCGCACAGCACCCAGAGCAGGAAGCTGCCCTCCTGCCCGCCCCAGAAGCTCGAGATGAGGTACTGGGTCGGCAGCGCGTTATCCGAGTAGGCCCATACGTACGAGAGACGGTAGTCGTGGACCAGCAGCAGGTACATGAGTAGCGCGGACGCGGCCACGATCGCAGCCGTCATCAGCCAGAAGCTCTGACGGGCGAATCTCAGCCACTCGTCCCCCCTACGGACCGCGCCCGCGAAACCAACGGTCGACGCGACCCCGGCAATGAACGCGAGCCAGAGCAGGATGGCTCCCGGTGTGTACATGGCACCCTCCCTCCGTGTGCAGCACGCCGGCCAGCTCGTCCCGAGGTCCGGATCGAACGGTGAGGGAGCTTCCTGGCGGGGGCCGCTGGCGCCCGAGCGGGCGCGATGCCTGGCAGAGTATACAGATCAGCCAGAGCGGAACCGACCCGGTCGAGCTCGTGATCAGGCCAGCGGCAGCGTCTCGAGCAGGGCGTTGGCGGACGCGATCCCGTCAACCGCAGCCGAGGTGATGCCCCCGGCGTAGCCCGCCCCCTCCCCTATCGGGTACAGGCCCTGGACCGTGGGGGACTGGCGGGTGTGGTCATCTCGCAACAGCCGGACCGGAGCGGAGGTCCGGGTCTCGACTCCGACCAGCAGAGCGTCGGGCGAGACGACTCCCCGCATCTGGCGCTCGAAGACCTCGAACCCGCGCCGCATCGCCTCGACCACGAAGCCCGGCAGAAGCTCGTGGAGCGGCGCCGGTCGGATCGGGCTGGGACACGAGAACTCGGGGAGACTCGACGGCGGGCAGCCACCGAGGAAGTCGACCAGCCGTTGGCCCGGCAGGGCGTGGCAGCCGCCGCTGGGGTTCGCGGCCTCGGCCGCACGGACCTCGAGAGCGCGCTGCCAGCTCACACCTCGAAGAACGTCCTCCCCACCCAGGTCTCTGGGCTCCACATTCACCACGAAGGCGCCGTTGGAGAAACGTCCGCGGTGCCCGTAGTTCGACATCCCGTTGGAGACCACCCCATCGCGCTCGGTTGCCGCGTTGAGCACGTGCCCTCCGGGACACATGCAGAACGAGTACACCGCACGCTGGCCGTTGCCCGTGGCCCAGGTCGAAGCCAGCCGGTAGCGTGCGGCGCCGAGCGCCGGGTGCCCCGCCCAGTGCCCGAGCTGGATCCGATCGACCTGCTCCACCGGGTGCTCGAGGCGAGCGCCGACGGCGAACGGCTTGACCTCCGTCGCCACGCCGAGCCCCACGAGCTCCCGATACAGCGCCCTCGCCGAGTGCCCTCCGGCGAGCAGCAGCTGAGCCGTCTCCAGCTCGCGGCCGTCCTCGAGCACCACCCCGCGCAGCGCCCGTCCTGCCAGCGACAGCGAAACCATTGCGGTCCGGAAGCGAAGCTCGACGCCGAGCTCCACGAGGTGCTCGATGAAACGATGGATGACCCGCCGGATACGGCTCGATCCGACGTGCGGGTCGGCCAGGGTGCGGACCTCCTCGGGCGCACCGAAGCGAACGAAGGTCTCCATCACGAACGGGATGTAGGGCGATTTCACCCGCGTCATCAGCTTGCCGTCGGAGTACGCGCCGGCGCCGCCGGCGCCGAAGCCGAGATTCGAGCGCTCGTCGAGCTCGCCCAGCCGCATGAAACGGGCCATCGTGAGCACCCGCTCGGCCATCGGCTCGCCCTGCTCGAGCAGCACCGGCGGCACCCCGTGCAGCGCCAGCCAGTAGGCGGCGAAGAGCCCGCCAGGGCCGGCGCCAACGACGACCGGACGCGGATCGGACGGTCGACGCCTCAGTCCCTCGAACGACGCACCGTCGCCCGGCTCGGGAACCCCGACGCTGTAGACCCAGCTCGGTCGACCACGTCGCGCGTCGAGGCTCTTCTTGAGCACCCGCCAGCCGCAGCCTGGCTCGATCCCGAGCCGTTCCACCGCGGCGTCGAGCGCCTGCGGCCCATGGTCGAACGGCAACCGGATCTCGCCGATGCGTTTCATCTCGTCGGCCGTTGTCAGTCTCGCTCCCCGGAGTCGAGCCGGGGTGGGCCGGGTCAGGACGCCGGTTCGGGGGTGGCCGCCGGTTCGGCCTGCTCCGGCTCGGCCGGCATCACGACCCCGGCACGATGCAGCTCGTCGTTGATGACCTCGGTGAAAGCGGACAGCGGCTGCGCTCCCGAGATCAGGCGGCCGTTGATCACGAAGCCTGGCGTTCCGGTGATGCCGAGCCGCTGCGCCTCCGCCAGGTCCTGATCGACCTCGGCGGCGTGCTTCTTGCCGTCCAGACAGGCCGCGAAGACGGCCGCGTCAAGACCGAGGTCGCCCACCTTCGCCTTCAGCGAGTCGGCGGAAAGATCCTGCTGGTGCTTGAACATCCAGTCGTGCAGCTCCCAGAACTTGCCCTGGTCGGCAGCGCACAGCGACGCCTCTGCGGCGGTCCGAGCGTTGTTGTGCATCTCAAGGGGCAGCTGGCGGAAGACATGCCGGATCTTGCCGTCGTAGCGCTTCATGATCTCGTCGACGACCGGCTGTGCACGGTGGCAGAACGGGCACTGGAAGTCGCTGAACTCGACCATCACGACCGGCGCATCGGCCGGTCCTTTGGCGGGATCGAATGGCGCCGGCTCGGTCTCCTGGCGCGGCGGGTCGAGCAGCACGACCAGGTTGGCTGCGCCAAGCAGCTGGGAGCGCAGCTGGTCCTGGAGCGTGCGGGCCTGCTGCTGCTTCAGGTAGGCGACCACCTGCGCTCGGGCCTGGGCCTCGTCTGACGGCAGTTGGGTCCGATACTGGTTGAGCAGCGACGTGACCATCTGCTCGGTTGGCTCGGTGACCTTATCGGCCACGTGTTCTTTGTAGTAGGCCTCGGGCGTCTGGTCGGCGGCCTTCGCCGCGGCTTCCAGTACCTTCTGGAAGGCAAGCCCACGGATACCGTCGACCTTGGCCTGGTAGATCTGCTGCTTGAGCGCGGTGATCCGGCCGCCAACCGCCTCGTCGAGCTGGGCGGCGGTGATCGGCTCGCCATTGACCGTCGCGACCGGGTCGGTCGCCGCGGCGGTAGGAGGAACAGTCGGCTTCGAATCTGCGGCGGCGCAGGCGATCGGCGCAATCACGGCGAACGTGATCGCGAGCACGGTGCTGATTCTCGAGCTCACAGGCGTCACCCTCCTCATCCCGGCACGGATCCCGGGTCCGGCCACTATGGACGCCCAGGTCGGCGAGGTCAAGCCAGGAGCACGCGGGCCGAAGCCCTTGGCGGAGAATCGGGGGTCGAGAAGCGTCGCCCGTCGGGCTCCGCTGCCGCGCTGCACGTAACTGGGTACAATCCATCCGCGGAGGTGACTGTGACCATCCTCGACCTCGATGCCGCCGAGCTGACCGCCCTCGTGTCCCGCGTCTTCCAGCCGCGCACCGGCGACCGTGTCCTCGCCGTGCTGGTCGACCTCCCGGACGACGCGGTGCCCGACACATCCTGCTGGCGAACACGGCGCGAGCTCGCCGCCGGTTGGGTCGACAGGTTGCGCTCGGCTCGAGCCGCGCTCGGGCTCGAGGTCGAGCTGGTGCTGTACCGCAACGTCAGGCGCAACAACGCGGATCTCCCCGACACTGCGTGGCGCCATCAGAGCGCGGACCTCCCCGCCGCCGCCGACGCGCTCGAGCCAGCGGCAGCTGTTCCGTTCGACGAGATCCTCGCCGAGCGTCCGCTCATCCTCGCTCCGACCGAGTTCTCCGCCACGGCGCCGCTCAAGGTCGCCGCCCGCCGCCACGGATTCCGGGCCGCGACCATGCCGGGCTTCTCGCCCGCAATGGTGCCCGCGCTGCGGATCGACTACACCGAGGTCAACCGCCGTGTCGGCCTGCTGAAGGATCTGCTCGACCGCGCAGCCAGCGCCGATCTGGTGTTCACGGTCGACGGGAACATGGACCACGCCTTGCACCTCGACCTGCGCCATCGCACCGCGCACGCCTCGGGCGGGCTGCTGCCGGAGCCCGGCACCGCCGGCAACCTGCCGTCGGGCGAGGCCTACATCGTGCCCTACGAGGGCGAGCTCCCCGCGGACCCGAGTCGAAGCGCGGGCGTGCTCCCGGTCCAGCACGGCAGAGAGGTGGTCCTGTACGAAATCGAGGCGAACCGCGCGGTGTCTGTGCACGAGGGCGAGGGCGCGGCTGCCTCCGAAGCAGAGCACCTGTTGCGGGAACCCGCCTACGGCAATCTCGCCGAGCTTGGCCTCGGCGTCCTCGACGACTTCGGCATCGAGCCCATCGGCGAGGTCCTGCTCGACGAGAAGCTCGGGCTGCACATCGCGTTCGGACGCTCTGACCACTTCGGCGGACAGGTCGGCCCGGACGACTTCTCGACCCCGGAGGAGGTCGTCCACCAGGACCACGTCTATGTGACCGCCCTGCAGCCTCGGGTCACGATCGCGCGGGCCTCCCTCACGATGGACGACGGCGCTCTCCTCGAACTCATGAAGGACGGCCACTATGTGATCAGTTTCCAGAACGCAGACGGCGCCCCATGATGAGGCGCCAACGACTTTGACCGAGGTATCCCAGGGCCTGAACGGGCACTTCCCCGCGCGCGGTACGTTTCAGCCGAGCATCGCCCCGGCAACCAGCATCATTACGAACACAACGCCAACCACCACCGGCAACATCAGGTGGTGATGTGCCGTACCCTCCGCCGGCATCTGGACCTCGCGCATCGGCGCCCCCTCCTCGTTCGCCGACCACCGGTCGGCCGAACCTGACCACGGCAAGCGAATCTCCGCGCTGCGAAACGACATGGCAGCCAATGACCTCCGCACTGACAATCGCGCTCCGGTGGCCGGCTCACGCCGGGCCCACCATCATCAGAGCGCCTCCGCGGGGCGGGCAAAGGGCGCGAATCGGGCGAGCCCGAGGCAGAATGTGGCGAGAATGTGGCGGCAGGAGGATGGCAGGCGGCCGCGTCCGGTCCCTGTCATGGAGCTGACGCACCATGACACGCCGGGTCGTCCCAACTCGTGCGAAGTCTGGCCGTGGCCCGGGACACTCCACCACAGTCGTGCCGGAATTGACAACCCTTCACTCACGTTTCACAATGCCGGCGGTCGGTCGTCCCCCCCGGCCACGAGCCGGTGCGGGGGCTCGGCCTCGGCCACTCGAATCGGTATCGTGTGGAGGTGCGTCATGCCGCTGTATGAGTACAAATGCTCCGCGTGCAGCCATCGCTTCGAGCGCTGGGAGCGGCTCACCGCCCCTTCCGTCCAGGCGTGCCCGCAGTGCGGCGAGCCCGCCCAGCGTCAACTCGGTGCTCCCGCCCTGCAGTTCAAGGGTAGCGGCTGGTACGTGACCGACTATGCCAAGGGCTCCGCCTCGGCCCCGCAGAGCGAGCGAAGCGAGAGTTCGCCGTCGTCCAAAGACACGTCGACGAATGCCGCCGACTCGTCGTCCTCCTCCTCGTCCTCTTCCGAAACGTCCTCGAAGGGCGGCGACGGGCCCAAGGACTCATCCTCCGGCAAGGCCGCCTGAGCTGTAACCAGGTCGGCCGCGACGAGTGTGACGGCTGCCGCCAACTTCACGTCGCGGCGTGCGGGCGCCAAATCAGAGACCTTCCACCTGGACGTGCGACACGGGAGCAGACGGCGCCCCGGGAATCGGTGCCGACGGCTCAGGTCCGGGCATGATCCCACCTGGAGCGGGCTCTACTGTCGCGGCTTCCGCCCGGATCCAGGCGTCGACCCGGCCGCCGAGCACATCGAGTGGCAGCGAGCCGCCGCTCAGGACGAGATCGTGAAACGCTCGGAGGTCAAAAGCGGCACCGAGCTCCCGCTCAGCCCGCTCGCGCAATGCCCGGATGCGCACCTCTCCGATCTTGTAGCCGAGCGCCTGGGCCGGGTCGGACGCGTAGCGGTCGAGCTCCCAGACCCCAGAGCCCAGGAGTCGGGTTCGCGCCATCTCGGTCGCTCTCTCGCGGGTCCAGCCACCGTCGTGGATGCCGACGTCGAGCACCAGGCGCGCCGCGCGGAGCAGCTCACTCTGGAGCCGCCCGACCCGCTGGTATGGATCAGTGTACAGGCCGAGATCGCCGCCCAGGCTCTCTGCGTACAGGGCCCAGCCTTCGACGAACGCCGTATGGTGTGCAAAGCGGCGCAGCCGCGGCAGGCTGTCGAGCTCCTGGGCGAATGCGGTCTGGAGGTGATGCCCGGGGACCGCCTCGTGCAGAAACAGAGCCTCCATGCCGGGCGTCCTTGCTCCCCCCGGGCCGACGTGGACGAAGAAGGTACCCGGACGCTCGCCGTCGGGGGTTGCCTGAAGGTAGAAGGCGCCCGGCAGTCCCGCCATCGCCACACCCTCGGCAGAACGGATCTCGAGATCGGCGTCTGGAATGCGCTCGAAAAGTCTCGGCAGCTTCGCCTCCACGCGCCGCCGGATGGCGTCGTAACGCCGCATGACCGCGGTCCGATCGGTGAGCACCAGCCCGGGGTTGCTGTACAACGCGGTATACAGACCCGTGATGCCGTCGTGAAAACCGAGAGCCTTCGCCTCCCCCTCGAGCGCGGCAATGATGCGAGACACCTCGGCCGCCCCGAGCCGAAAGACCTCGGCCGGCTCGAGCTCGGTGGTAGTGGACCGGCGGACTCGCCAGGCGTACCACGCCCGCCCGTCCGGGAGCGCCCACAGACCAAGGGACTCGCGGCATTCGGGCAGGTACTCTCTGCGCATGACATCGACCAGGCGGCGGTACGCCGGGAGCACCCGCTCGGTGACTGTCGTCGTCCAGTCCGCTTTCAGCCGACGCCGCCGCTGCCGGTCGATCCCGCCCGGCATCCGCTCGAGCGGTTCCATGAACGGGCTCTTTGAGGGACGACGGGAGGCGATCTCGTCAAGCTGCTCCAGGGCGAGGCGGGTCACCGAACATGGTTGCACGACGCGCCGACGGACGCCTTCTCGCATCGCGCCGAGGGCAAGATCGACCCAGCCTGGAAAGGCGTTCATGCGCGCCAGGAAAGCCTCGTAGTCGGCCGGGACGGCAAACCGGAAGCTGCCGTCACCGTCGGCCGCGCGGGCGAAGGCCTGCGGAAGCGACCCGAGGTCGGCACTGATCGGCAGCAGGTGCTCCGGGTAGCGCAGCCCGTCGAGCTCGATTCGCGCATCATGGACGAGCACCGCGAGTGTCGTGCGATCCTCCGCGTCGAGCGCCGCAGGATCGATGGCAGATGCTCTCTCGAGGCAACGACGCTGCAGCCGCGCGAAGGTGTCGCGCCAGCTCGCCGAGATGCCGTCGGGGAACCGGTCGTCCCAGCGATGGTCGCCGATCGCCGTGGCGTAGGCCGGGTGAAGCTCCAACAGACCGTCCCAACAGGCGTCGGCAAGGACTGTGACCTGCTCTGCCGGATTCTCAGCGTGCGACGGAACGCTTCCTGCCACGACGAGCGCAAGAAGCAGACCAGCTGTGCGTCGCATGGAACATCCTCCCTCGATGAGCGTGCGGCTCCTAGCGGGGAGGTACGCGGCGCCGCCCTCCCGGTTCGCCCCGTGCTGCCCTCCGGGGGTCGCGTTGCCGCCACACCCTCGCAGCGGCTGCCGAGGGATCGGGCGCGGCGCGGTGCAATGGTGTCCGCCAACCCACCCCAGCCCGCGGCACCGGGACTCCGTAGACCCATGGGCGCCCCCAGGCATCGAGCAGCGTGACACGCAGCAGATAGTCCTGAGTCGGATCGGCACCGCGCCATGTGCCGAAGGTGGCCTCCTCGACGTTACCGTCGCCCTCGGCGATGATCTGCCCCAGTCCGTCGCGCCGAGCGAGCGCGTCCAGCCGCCAGCGACCGGGGGCCGGTCCGCCGTCGAGGGCGAACAGGGCCGCGACGCCGTACAGGGTTGCGGATTTCCCGGGTGGCGGCGGTGCGGCGGGCACCCCGCCGAGGAAAACGCCGCCGAGAAGCCCCTGTCCGGCGAGAGCGGGGTTGGTGGCAATGGTGGTGTTGGCGGCGAGCAGCCGCGCACGATCGTAGGCGCCGATCCGGGTGAAGGCGCCCGCGGTGTCGAACGGGTAGGGCTGCACATCGCTGTCGACGAGCTCCAGGGACGCGTCCTGAGTGGCCTCGACGGTGCATGTGACCGTCGAGCGACGCAGCTCGAGCACGGAGTGGTCACGAGCGCCGAGGAAGCCTCCCGACCCGTCCACCGTCGTGTCCTCGACCCTGGCGTGGGCACCGCCCATGGTCAGGATCTCGCCAAGCAGGCTACGGCGGACCAGCACACGGGCATCATCCTCCGGGTAGAGGTTCCAGGTGTCGACGCTCGCGTGGTCGAGCACCAGCCGGCGGTCATCGATCTTGACCCGACCATCCGGCATCGCACCGTTGAGCAGTCCGTCGACAACCGCGTCGTCCGGAAAGTGGAGTCCGACCACCACCCAGTTGTCTTCGGGAATGTCTCTCAGCACCAGGTCCGTCCCCTGACGGACCAGCATCGGCCACAGCTTGGCCTGGCAGCGGCGCATCTCCACACGCTGGAGGATTCCCGTCGCACCCGGCGGCGGAAACGACCAGGTGTCGATGAAGCCGGGCATCGGCGGCGTGTAGACCGCGGTGGAGCCGGGCGGAAACTGCACCCAAACCCACAGCTCGCCGGAGTCCGCGGTGCGGGGGATATCCGCCAGCTCCATGCTCGCGTCGTGCTCGACGATCACCTCGAAGTTCCCGTTGAGACGCTCGCCGGTAAAGCGGGAGGTCTCGGCGGCAATCAGCTGCACATCGCCGAAGTCCGTGTCGCGGACGTCGACCACCGCGTTGCCCGCCGAGATCAGCCCGTGTTGGACGCCGCGTGTCACCCGGTAGTCGCAGCCCGAGATCTCCAGGCTCGCGTCATCGCTCGCAACCACTGCGTACTGCCCGTGGTAGACCGACTCGATCCGCACCACCGAGCTCTCGATCACGACCCTGCCGGTGCCAACGGCCCACAGGTTTCCGGACAGTCGAACCCCGGGCTCGGGAACGCCCGAAATGTGCAGCACGCCGCCCGAAGCGACGACCACGTCTCCCAGCTCGGCGGGCTGAGTCACGGCCACCGGCGTCGTCACCACCCAGGGATCGGCGGCGGATCCAACGGTGGCGGCAGCGAGGAAGCCGACAATCGAAAGGTAGTCTGCAGCTGTTCTGCGGAGCATAGAGCCATTATGCCGGTACCACCTCACGAGCTCACGCCGCCGTGCGGCTTGACAGCGCCGTCGAAGGATCCCATCTTGAGAGTGGCGCTCAATTCGACGACACTGCACGCGCCGCCGCGATCGCGGCGCCTGACGTGCACAGGGTGGGGGCGCCACACGACGGGAGGGTCTCGGCCCTCCCGTTTTTCGATGCCTACCAGTCGACGGGTTTGCTCTGCGGCGGATTGAGGTCGTAGAGAACCTCAGACTCGCCGAGCCGATCGATCAGCGCGGCGACGTGGGCGACGACGGCCGCTCTTCGCTTGACGACGCAGTTGACCTCGGTCTTGCTCAGGTACGGTGACAGGGCCGTGCGGATCTCCCCGTCGGTGAGCTCGTTGAGCCGCCGCCACAACCTCCGCTCGCAGCGGCTCACGGTCTCCAACGTGAGCGGTACCGAGCTGGTCACGAAGCACCGCGAGCAGTCGATGGACCAGACTTTCCAGTAGCGGTCGATGAGCGCGTTGCCAACGTTGGTGCTGTCGGTGTTGCCGGCGATATTGTCGAAGACGTACATGATCGCCCGCTGCTGCGCGAGACCGCCCGGATCGGGCGGCTGCAGGTTGCGCTCACGCCGCTGCTTTTCCATGATCATGTCCTCGAGCCACAGTGTGACCGTGCCTGCCCGGCCGTCGATCTCACGCGGCACGGCGGGTGGAAATCGCTCCAGGCCCAGCAGGCGGTCGAGGCGGTACGCGGCGCAGTCAAACAGGTGGTAGTCGCGAAGCACGGGAAACAGCCTCTGCCGCCCACGAATCTCCAGAGAGACGAACTTGTGCCTTTCGTCGACGTACTTGAAGGCCGCGTGGGCTCGAACACGGTCCATCTCGAGCACCACCTTGAGCGGCTTGGTCACGCCGACCGGAATCTTCTGCGTTGACACCACCTCGGCCGTGGCAAGGAAACGTTCGATCTCGGAATCGTCCTGGAAGGGCAGAGGGGTGCCGTCGGCGGCGAGCCACTGGTAGCTCCGAGCGCGCGTCGTGGGAGGTGGGTGCTCCTCGAGCTGCGGTCCGGGGGCCCGCGGTGCATCGTCCAGTCGATGTTCCGCCCGGCTCGGCGCGACCAGCACCTGCTGCTCATCGAGGTAGATTGCGGTCACTGCGTCACCGCAGATCTCGAGGGCCGACGGGCGGCCGCCATATTCACTCTTCAGCATCCCGGTGTCGATGAGGAAGACCCGATTCCCGAAGCGAGGCCGGATCCTCGCGCTCTTCTGAGGGGTGTGACCCGAGACCATGCGGGTCGCTCCCATGCCGGCGATGAGCTGACGCATCTCACGAGCATGGTCCTGCTCGTCCCATTCGGAGGGAGCCCGAGCCCAGAGCGGACCGTCCTCACCCATCAGTACCCAGTCCTTCCAGGTCCGGACCGCTTCCAGGGTCTGAGCATAGGCCACCATCTTGGGACTGGCTCGCTCACGGTCGCTGAGCTTGGTCTGCAGCCTCTCGAGCTCCTGGACCGCCTCGACCGACACCTCCTCGAGAGGCGCCCAGGGCTCGGCGAGATCGCGTTCGACGAGCGCCCCGCGGGCGGCCTCGAACGCTGCCAACTCCTCTGCCGACCGACGGTTGAGGTCGTCGATGGTGAGCCCACGAACGGCCGGGCTCAGACCACCGTGCATGAAGAGCGTCTCCCCCACCACCACCGCGACGGGACACGACCGCAGCCACCGTCCATACTCGCCCCCGGGGCCGAGCGCATCGATGTACTCGAATGTACCGGGCGGGTGGGACTCCAGCCACTTCGCCCTGGTCTCATCAGGAATGCCAACCATGACCCGGCCGGACCGGGCGACGCGCTTCTTCCAGACCTTTAACTGCAGTTTCCAGGCCGACTTCTGTCGCTTTTCCGCATGTCGGCCGGCGAACCGCGCGTAGACTTCAGGGTTCACCTCACGGCGAATGCCCAGCAGGTTGAGCGCCTCGTGATTCCCAATCAGGCAGATCACCCGGCCGCCGGCTGTCCGGCTCTCCTGTTGAAGGCGGATGAGGAGATCCATGACTTCGCGAACGTCCACGCCGCGATCGAGAAGGTCTCCGGTCTGCACCAGAGTGGCGCTGCCACCCGTCCAATGCAGGTCGCCATCGACGAGACCTGTCGCAGTGAGAATCTGGACCAGCCCGGTGAAGCTGCCGTGGACATCTCCGATGCTCACGACACGCCGTGCGGTGGCGCCACCGGCCAGGCATGGTTCGGTTCCGTTGGCGTCCGAGGCCGCCAGCGCAAGAGCAGCGACCAACCCACAGAGGCAACGCGCGACCTTTGACACTCTCATCAGACCCTCAATCCTGCGAGCGGCTCACCAGGCCTCGCCAGCTGTCTGAAGAGCGCCTTGACGATATCGATGTTGTTGGCAAGGAGGTCGAAGAAGTCCTCCGCGTCGATCTTGACCGCCCGAGTGTCTGCCGTTGCCACAGCCTCTGCAGCGCGCGGCCTGTCGCTGAGGATGTCGATCACGCCGAACCTGCCGGTCGGCCCGACGAGCCGCCGCTCGTTGTGCTCCCCGCGTACCTCCACCCCGCCGTCGACCGTGCAGTAGAGCGAGTCCGAGGGATCACCCTGGCGGTAGATCACGTCGCCCTTCCGAAACACGCACTCGTGAGAAATGGCGGCGAGTTGGACCAGCTGATCGGCGGTGCAGGAGCTGAGCAGGTCAACCCCCTGAAGAAGGACGATGATCTCGATGTGCGCGAGCGCTGTCATCGGCGCCTTCCCTTCTGATACGGGTCCGCGTCTCGGCTCTCCAGTCTGTGGTGCCACCGCGACCGGACCGTCGGCGGCCGTCTGTGCCCGGGCGAGGACCCATCGCGCGGTCTCGCCGAGGATGGAATCGGTCTGACCGTCGGCTGTCTCCGCTACAAGCGGATACAGCTCGCGAGTTCTTCCCTCGTGGACTGTGTACATTGCTGCCAATACCGGGCCCATCGCGCTCGGGTCGACCGCGGTGTCGGTGCGGATGATGCGCCCAAGGGTCTGCTCCGGGCTCTCTCTCGGAACGTCGTACACCTGCTCAGCGCGGCGCAGCTTCTCCTCGGCTGGGGCGTCGTCGATCACCGCAAACACGTCGCGGCGGAGCGGCCCTCGCAAGGTGTTGTCCAGATACTCCAGGGCCCGCGCCCGCATCGCCGCGCTCCCGGACGACAGGCTGCGGAAGGCTGCTCGAACATCGCTCGGAGGGAAGAGCAGCTCGAGCATGCCGGCCAGGTTCTTGACCGCCGCGGCCATCCGCTGAGCCAGTACCCGCTGCAGCAGGCTGGGCACGCTCCCAGCGCCTCTCCACCGTGGCACTGGACCCTCGAGCCGGGCCTCGTGCAGCACCCCCACCGCCCACAGGTCTGAGAGAGCCGCAAGATACCGGGTCGCCTCGACCCGGATGTGCCGTTGGACGTCGGATGCCTTGACCCGCAGGTTAGGCTGACGGAAACGGATCGAGACCATCGCTTCAACGACCTTCTCCCGCAGCACCCCGTCCGGAGTTGCCAACAGGCCGCTCAGAGCAGTGAAAGCTGCCTCCCCGCCGAGCACAGCGAGCGTCTTGGGGAGTGCCCTGCGCACCCAGATCTCCTCCTCGCCGTCGTTCATGAAGGCCACCACCGTCGGGATGGCTCTCTCACCGAAGGCGATCACCGCGTCACGCGCCTCGTGCTTGAGACGCCGGTTGGCCATCAGGGAGATCAGCGTCGGCACGTAGATCGGGTTCTGTCCATCACGCGCCAGGCGACCACGCACAGAGGCGATCGCCTGACTGACGACGCCCCTGTCGCTGTCGTAGAGCAGCATGACCAAGGATCCGCTCTCCACCGGCTCCCGGATCTCGCCCAGGGCCTTCGCCGCCTCCTCCCGTACACGAGGATCAGGATCCGCGAGCATCTCATGCAGCGCGCCCAGAGCCTTCTCGACGACCGCCTCGTCGAAGTGTCCTGCAAGGCACGCGACCGCGACCGAGCGAACCCGGGGGTCCAGGTCACCGAGCCGGGGCAGCATGATGTCGACCGCATCATCGCCCTTGAGGGCGGCCACAGCGCGGATCGCGGCTCTTCGCACCGCGTCACTTTCGTCCATGAGCCTCTGCTCGATCAGCGGCAGCGCGTCCGTGCAGCCCACCGCGGCAAGAACCTCGAGTGTCTTGCAGCGCACACCGGCATCCAGATGATGGAGGAGCAGCGGGGGCACGAGCCCTCCCTCGCCAGCGTCCAACAACAGCTCGAGGCTGCCGATGACCTTCCGGGGGTCGGCGCTGCCAAGGGACCGGACCAGAGTGGTCATGGTCGTCAGGTCCTGGGTGTCGATGGTGGCGCGTCTGCCACTGAGCGCGGGCTTGAGGCTGCGCCTGAACGTCCGAATGTACTCTCGCCGTGCGGAAGCCGTGACCCACAACCAGAGCAGCACGAGCACCACGGTGAGCCAGCCCACGTGCTCCACAGCGACCAGGCCGAAGGTCACCGGGAGCAGGAGAAGACCGCCCACACCCTTACCCAATCGCTGTACGAACACGTCGACGAACGCCTTGGCCCGGCGCCTGAGGTCGCGGGCCACCGGAAGAAAGAGCAGCTCCCTTGTCGATTGCTCGATGGAGTGGCGCAAGCTGGTCTCGGACAGACGTAGCACCCACGCGAGCGCGAACACCCCAACCGGAAAGAAACCGAAGGAAAGGAGCAGCAGCACGGTG
>Ga0315540_10001093_pt1 | contig 15543 bp, 10 predicted proteins | sample SalMarSW160110MG_FD_203677 | JGI IMG/M metagenome (GOLD analysis project Ga0315540, IMG submission 203677) | Salt marsh sediment microbial communities from the Plum Island Ecosystem LTER, Massachusetts, United States - Salt Marsh Sediment SW1601-10 ... | reverse complement strand
AGATCGGCCTGGTCTCCCAGGAGCCGTTCCTGTTCAACGGCACCATCCGCGACAACATCATGTACGGCCGCCTGGAGGCCGACCCGCAGGAGATGATCGAGGTCGCCAAGGCGGCCCAGATCCACGCCATGGTGGAGGGCCTGCCGGACGGCTACGACACCCGCATCGGCGAGCGCGGCATCAAGCTCTCGGGGGGCGAGCGCACCCGCATCGCCGTGGCCCGCTGCCTGCTCAAGAACCCGCCGATCGTCATCCTGGACGAGGCCACCGCCGCCGTGGACACGGCCACCGAGCGCCTGATCCAGGAGGCCCTGGCGGAGCTGATCCGGGGCCGGACGACCTTCATCATCGCCCACCGCCTCTCGACCCTGCGCACCGTGGACCGGGTCCTGGTCATCCAGGACGGCCGCGTGGCGGAGGAGGGAACCCACGACGAACTGGCCGCCCGCAAGGGCATCTACGCCAACCTCTTCGAGACCCAGATCGCCATCTGACCCGGCGCTCCGGGCGCGGCCGCCGAGCGTGTAAAGTAGCGGCCATGCGCATGCCCCGCGACGCCATGGCCGAGGCCGACGCGGCCCTCCGGGGAGGCGACCCCGCCGCCGCCGAGCGCGTCCTCGCCGCCCACCTGGAGGCGGCCCCCGACGACGCCCCTGCCCTGGGCCTGTTGGGCACCCTCCGGGCCCGCCGGGGCGACCTCGTGGCCGCCGCGGCCTGCCTGGAGCGTGCCGCCGCGCTGGCCCCGCGGGACGCCGCGCCGCGCTTCAACCTGGGGAACGTCTATCGCCACCAGGGCCGCACGGACGACGCCGTGGCCGCATTCCGGGAGGCCGTCGCCCTGGTGCCGAAATCGCCCCAGGCCCTGACCGGCCTCGCCGCCGCCCTCCTGGACATGGGCAGCGCGGGCGACCCGGACGCCCTGAAGGAGGCCGAGCGCCTCTGCCGCCGAGCGATCCGCAGGAAGCCCGGCCTCGCCGACGCCCACAACACCCTGGGCGCCGTCCTCAAGGCCCTGGGCCGGACGAAGGACGCCGAGGCCGCCTTCCGCGCGGCCCTGGCCCACGCCCCGCGCCACGCCCCGACGCTCAGCAACCTGGGCAACCTGCTCTCCGCCACCGGCCGCCAGCCCGAGGCCCTGGAGGCCTACGAGGCCGCCCTCGCGGCCGACCCGGACAACCCGGACACCCGCTACAACCTGGGCAACACCCTGTTCGAGCTGGGCCGCACGGCGGAGGCCGAGCGCTGCTTCCGCGCCGTCCTCGCGCTGCGCCCCGACCACCGCCGCGCCCGCCACAACCTCCTGTTCGCCCTCTGCCACCTGCCGGAGGTGACCCCGGAGGCCCTGCTCGCCGAGCACCGCGCCCAGGGCGAGCGCCTGACCGCCGCGGCAAGATCACAGGCGCGCACGGGCCACCCCAACGACCCGGACCCGGCACGGCGCCTGAGGGTCGGCTACCTCTCCCCCGACTTCCGGCGCCACCCGGTCACCTGGTTCACCGAGCGCGTCCTCGCCCATCACGACCCGGCCACCGTGGAGGTCACCGCCTACGCCCACGTGACCGAGCCCGACGACCTGACGGCGCACCTCACGACCCTGGTGCCCCGCTGGCGCGACGTGACGCGCCTGTCGGACGAGGCCCTCGCGGACCGGATCGCCGCCGACGGCATCGACGTCCTGGTGGACCTGGGGGGCTACACCCGCGACTCGCGCATCGACGCCCTCGCCTTCCGGCCCGCGCCGGTGCAGGTGTCCTACCTGGGCTATCCGGCGACAACCGGGTTTCCCGCCGTCGGCTGGCGGGTGACGGACGCGGCGTGCGACCCGCCGGGCGCCGAGGCTCTCTACACCGAGCGGCTGATGCGCCTGCCGGGCCTGTTCTGCTGCTACGCCCCGCCGAAGGAGGCCCCGCCGGTGGCGCCGTCGCCCGCGGCCGAGTCGGGGCGCGTAACCTTCGGCTCCCTGGTGAACCCGAAGAAGCTGAACCCCCCGGTCATCGCCCTCTGGGCCCGGGTGCTGGAGGCCGCGCCGGACGCGCGCCTAGTGGTGTTCCGCACCACCCTGCGGGACGAGGCCCTGCGCCGCCCCTACGCGGAGGCGTTCGCCGCCCACGGCCTGGGGCCGGACCGGGTGACCTTCGGCTGGGACCTGCCCGACGAGAACCACCTCGGGGTGTACGCGCGGGTGGACGCGTGCCTCGACACGTTCCCCTTCTGCGGCCACACGACCACCTGCGAGGCCCTCTGGATGGGAGTCCCGACCGTCACCCTGGCGGGCCGCTTCTTCGCCGGGCGCATGGGGGCGAGCCTGCTCCCGGCGGTGGGGCTGGCCGACCTGGTGGCGGCGGACGCGGACGGGTTCGTGGCCGCCGCCGCGCGCCTCGCCGCCGACCCGGCCGCCCTGGGCGAATTGCGCGTTGGGCTGCGCGAGCGCGTGCGGAGCTCGCCCCTGTGCGACGCGGCGGGCTTCACCCGCCACCTGGAGGCGGCCTACCGCGCCATGTGGACCGACTGGTGCGCGGAGCGGACCCCGTGACCACGGGCAACGCGGGCGACCTGCTGGCGCGCGGCGCGGCGCGGGAGCGCGTGGGCGACCTGACCGGCGCCGAGCGCCTCTACCGCGACGCGGCCGCCGCCGACCCGAAGGACCCGCGCCCGCACCTGGGGATCGGCACCCTGGCCGCCCGGGCGGGCCGCATGGCCGAGGCGGCGGAGGCCTTCGCCCGCGCCTGCGCCCTCGCGCCGCGCCACGCCGAGGCCCACGTGATGCACGGCGTCGCCCTGGGCGAGGCGGGCCGGCACACGGACGCCGTCCGGGCCCTGGAGCGGGCCCTGGCCCTCGCCCCCGGGCACGTTCCGGCGCGCTTCCGCCTGGGGGTGGCGCAGACCGACCGGGGCCGCCTGGACGACGCCGTGCGCGCGTTCGCCGCCGTCCTCATGGCGGAGCCGGGGCACGTCGCGGCGCGCTTCAACCTGGGCGCCGTCCACGCCGCCGCCGGGCGCCCCGTGGAGGCCATCGCCTGCTACGAAGCCGTCCTCGCCGCCCGCCCCACCCACGCCGAGGCGGCCCTGAACCTGGCCGACGTCCTGCGCCGCGGGCACCGCTACGACGAGGCCCTCGCCGTCCTGGACGCCGCCCTGCGCCACCACCCGGAGGCCGCCCACCTGTGGGCCAGCCGGGGCAACGTCCTGAAGATCCTGGACCGCCTGGACGAGGCCGAGGCGTCCTACGAGAAGGCCGTGGAACGGGCGCCGGACGACGACGCGGCGTGGGGCAACGCGCTCCTGTGCGGCCTCTACGTCCCGGACCGCCCGCCGGAGGAGACCCTCGCCCGCCACCGCGCCTGGGGCGAGCGCGTCGCCGCCCGCACGCCGCCGCCGGGCCCGCATACGAACGACCGCGACCCCGACCGGCCGCTCAAGGTCGGCTACCTCTCGCCCGATTTCTGCTCCCACGCGGTGGCGTCGTTCCTCGAGCCGGTCCTCGCGCACCACGACCCGGCGGCCGTCGTGCCGTACGCCTATGCCAGCGTCACGAGGCCCGACGCGGTGACCGCGCGCCTGAAGGCCCTCGTGCCGAACTGGCGCGACGTGCACGGCGTCCCGGACGCCGAGGTCGCCGAGCGCGTCCGGGCGGACGGGATCGACCTGCTGATCGACCTCGCCGGCCACACCGGCGGCAGCCGCCTGCCCGTCCTCGCGTACAAGCCCGCGCCCGTCCAGGCCACGTACCTGGGCTACCCCGCCACGACGGGCCTCGCCACCGTGGACTGGCGCCTCACGGACGCCTGGGCCGACCCGGAGGGGGCCGAGGCCCACGGCGTCGAGAAGCCCGCGCGCATCGAGGGCGGCTTCTGCTGCTACCGCCCGCCCGATGCCGCCCCCGAGGTCGGGCCCCCGCCCGCGTTGTCCGCGGGACACGTGACCTTCGGCAGCCTGACGAACACGATCAAGGTCAACGCCCGCGTGGTCGCCCTCTGGGCCGAGGTCCTGAAGGCGGTGCCGGGCTCGCGCCTGCTGTTGCGCCGCGCCTCCTTCGAGTCGGCGGCCGTGCGCGACCGGGTGACGGCCGCCTTCTCCGACGCCGGCATCGACCCGGAGCGGGTGGAGTGCCGCACGGGCGCCGACACGGACCAGCGCGGCTACCTCGCCACCTACCACCGCATCGACGTCGGCCTCGATACCTTTCCCTACGCCGGCCACACCACCACCTGCGAATCCCTGTGGATGGGCGTCCCCGTCGTGACCCTGGCGGGCGACGCGTTCGCGGGCCGCGTGGGTGTCAGCGTGATGCGCATGGCGGGCCTGGACGACCTGGTGGCGGCCGACCCGGCGGCCTTCGTGGCCACCGCCGTCCGCCTCGCCGGCGACCTCGACCGCCTGGGAAAGCTCCGGGCGGGGATGCGGGACCGCCTGCGAAACTCGGCCCTCCTGGACGGACCCGGCTTCACGCGGCGCCTGGAGGCCGCCTGCCGTACCATGTGGGCGGCATGGTGCAGGGGACGGCAGGGCGCATGACGGCGGCGGGCGGGAGCGCGCCCGGGGACGAGACCGCCCTGCGCCGCGCCGCCCGGGCGCGCCCCGACGACCCCGCGCCGCTGTTGCGCCTGGGCGAGATGCTGGCCACGCGGGGCCGCCTGGACGAGGCCGCCCGCGCCCTCGAGGACGCCCTCGTTCGCGCCCCCGGTCACGCGGGGGGGCGCTACAACCTGGGCGTCGTCCGGGCCATGCAGGGACGCGCCGAGGACGCCGTGCGGGCCTTCGCCGCCGTGCTCGAGGCCGACCCCGGCCACGCCGCCGCGGCCCTGAACCTGGGCGAGCTGCACCGCCGCCGGGGGGATTACGGGTCCGCCCTGGCCGTGCTGGGCGCGGCGGTCGGACGCCACCCGGACATCGCCCCTTTGCGGGGCAACCTGGGCAACGTCCTCAAGGCCGTGGGGCGGCTCCAAGAGGCGGAGGCGGAGTACGAGCGGGCGGTCCGCCTCGCTCCCGACGACGACGCGGCCTGGGGCAACCTCCTGTGGTGCTCTCTCTACGACCCGGACCGGAGCCCCGGCGACGTCGCCGCCCGCCACGAGGAATGGGGCGCCCGCCGCGCCGCACGGGCCGCGAAGTCCGGGGAGCCGCCGCACCACGGGAACGACCCGGACCCGGACCGCCCGCTGCGGGTCGGCTACCTCTCCCCGGACCTGCGGCGCCACCCGGTCGCCTTCTTCATGGAGCCCCTGCTGACACACCACGACCGGGGCCGGGTGCACGCGACCTGCTACGCCCACGTCGCCCACCCGGACGCGGTCACGGCGCGCCTCAAGACCCTGGTGCCGGCCTGGCGCGACGTGCGCGGCATGGACGACGCCGCCCTCGCGGCCGCGATCCGCGCCGACGGGATCGACGTGCTGGTGGACCTGGCGGGCCACACCGGGGGCAGCCGCCTGTCGGCCCTGGCCTTCCGCCCGGCGCCGGTGCAGGTGTCGTACCTGGGCTATCCGGCGACGACCGGCCTCGCCGCCGTGGGGTGGCGCGTGACGGACGGGGACTGCGACCCGCCCGGCACCGAGGCGTGGTACACGGAGCGCCTGGTGCGCCTGGAATCGGGCTTCTGCCGCTACCTCCCCCCCGCCGACGCACCCCCCGTCGCCCCCGCGCCCTGCGCGGCGGGCGGGCGCGTGACCTTCGGTTCGCTCATCAACCCGGTGAAGCTGAACCGGGCCGTGGCGGCGCGCTGGACGCGGGTCCTGGCCGCCGTGCCGACGGCGCGGCTTTATCTCTTCTGCGCCAACTTCGTCTCGCCCCCGGCCCGCGACCACGCCACCGCGCTCTTCCGGGACGCCGGCCTGGACCCGGCCCGCCTCACCCTGGACTGGACGCTGGCGCCCGGCGAGAGCCACCTCTCGCGCTACGCCCACATCGACGTGTGCCTCGACACGCTCCCCTTCTGCGGCCACACCACCACCTGCGAGGCCCTCTGGATGGGTGTGCCGACGGTGACCCTGGCGGGCGAAACCTTCGCCGGGCGGATGGGCGTGAGCCTCGCCGCCATGACGGGGCTCTCCAAACTGGTGGCGGCGGACGAGGACGGGTTCGTCGCCACGGCCGCGCGCCTGGCGGCGGACCCCGGTGCCCTGGCCGAACAGCGCGCCGGCATGCGGGAGCGGCTGCGCGCCTCGCGCCTGATGGACGGCGCGTCCCTGGCGCGGGAGGTGGAGGGGGCCTATCGGGACATGTGGCGCGCGTGGCTCGAGGCCCGGCCGTGAAGGAAACGGAGCCCCCCAAGGACAAGTCGAAGCTCCGCACCGGCTTCACCACCGGGGCCTGCGCCACCGCCGCCGCCCGGGCCGCCACGGAGATGCTCCTCACGGGCGAGGACCGCACGCGCGTCGCCATCCGCCTGCCCATCGGGCGGCGCGTGACTTTTCCCCTCGAACGCCACGAGCGCAGACCGGACGGCGCCGTCACCTGCTCGGTGGTCAAGGACGCGGGCGACGACCCGGACTGCACCCACGGCGCCCACATGACCGCCACGGTGCGCAAGGTGAAGGCCCCGGGCGTGCACCTCCTGGGCGGCGAGGGCGTGGGCACGATCACCCAGCCGGGCCTGGGCCTCCCCGTGGGCGGGCCCGCCATCAACCCGGTGCCGCGCCGGATGCTGGAGGAGCACGTGGGCGGCGCCTGCCGGGAGGCGGGCTACGCGGGCGGCGTGGAGGTCACCCTGTCCGTCCCGGGCGGCCGGGAGATGGCGGAGAAGACCCTGAACGCGCGCCTCGGCATCGAGGGCGGCATCTCGATCCTGGGCACCACCGGCATCGTGCACCCCTACTCCACCGCCGCATTCCGCGCCTCCGTGGCCCAGGGGGTGGAGGTGGCGGAGGCCCTCGGGTGCGACCACGTCGTCCTCACCACGGGCGGCCGGAGCGAGAAGTTCGCGCGCGGTCTGCTGCCGGAGTTGCCCGAGGCGGCCTTCGTCCAGATGGGCGACTTCGTCGGCTTCGCCCTCGCCGAGGCGGCGCGCAACCACCTCCGGCGCGTGACCATCTGCGGCATGATGGGCAAGCTCAGCAAGCTCGCCGACGGCCGTCGCCAGACCCACGCCGCGGGCTCCCAGGTGAACACGGCCATGCTCGGTCGCCTGGCGAAGGGGATCGGCGCGGGCACGGACTTGGCGGCGGAGATCGCGAAGGCGAACACCGCCCGCCACGCCATGGAGCTGGCCCAGGCGGCGGGCGTGACGGGCCTCGCCGACGCCGTGGCCGAGCGGGCGGCGCGCCACGCGACGCGGTTCGCGGGGGGCCGGGTGAAGGTGGACGTGATCCTGACGGACTTCGACGGCAACGTTCTCGGGCGGTCGCCCTAGTAGGCCGAACAAAAAGACCGATTTGCCCGGCGGGGGCCGTCGCCCCTACCATGCTCCGGAACCCCGCGTCGAAAACGCGCACCGGGAGGGACGTCCTGTGACGCCCAAGGTCACCGACCAGCTGACCCGCAAGGGCCGCCAGATCGAGGCGGACAGCTTCGCCATCGTGGACACCGAGGCGGGCGACCACGGCTGGCCGCCGGACGCCTGGCAGGTGGTGCGGCGGGTCGTCCACGCCACCGCCGACTTCGACTTCGTGCGCTCCATGGAGATCACCGAGGGCGCCATCGCCGCGGGCGTCACGGCCCTGCGCCGGGGCGCGCCGATCGTTGCGGACGTGGCCATGATCGCCGCGGGGCTGTCGCTGCCGCGCCTGGAGCACTTCGGCGTGGGGGTCCACAGCCACATCGCCGACCCGGACGTGATCGCCGACGCCAAGGCCCACGAGACCACCCGCGCCGTCATGGCCATGCGCAAGGCGAAGCCCCTGCTCGACGGCGGCATCGCCGCGGTGGGCAACGCCCCCACGGCCCTGCTGGAGATCGCCCGCATGGTGCGCGAGGACGGGGTCCGGCCCGCCCTCGTCGTGGGCGTGCCGGTGGGCTTCGTCTCGGCCGCGGAGTCGAAGGAGGTCGCCTCGCGCCTGCCCGTGCCGACCATCGTCTGCCGCGGGCGCAAGGGCGGCACCTCCGTGGCCGTGGCGGTGATTCACGCCCTGCTTGCCCTGGCGGAGGCGGACGAGCGCAGCCGCCGCGCCGAGTGGGGCGTCCGGGAGGCGTGAGCCCGACGCCCGGCACGGAGAGCGTCACCGGCTGCATCACAGTGCTGGGCGTCGGCGTCGGCGGCCGGGAGGACCTGTCGCCCGCCCGCGTGCGCGAGATTCTGGCGGCCGACCTGCTGTGCGCCTCGGCCCGCCACCAGGAGCAGTTCCCGGAGTTCACGGGCGAGCGCCTGGTCATCGCGTCCAACGTGAAGGAGGTCGCCGCCGCCTGCGAGGCGGGAATCGGCCATCGCCGGGTGGTGGTCCTCGGCACGGGCGACCCCAACTTCTTCGGCATCGGCCGCTACCTCGCCTCCCGCCTGGGGCCCGAGCGCCTGCGCATCCTGCCGGCCCCGTCCACCATGCAGGAGGCCTTCGCCCGCCTGGGGCTGCCGTGGCACGAGGCGCGCTTCGGCTCCTGCCACGGGCGGCCCATCGAGGGCGTCATCGGCCTGGTGCGCGAGAATCCCATCGTCGGCCTGTTCACCGACCCGGAGCACACCCCCGCCCGCGTCGCCCGGGCGTTGATCGACGCCGGCCTCACGGGCGTCACCGCCCACGTCTGCTGCCGCCTGGGGGAGAAGGACGAGTCGCGCTTCTCCGGCGACCTGGAAACGCTGGCGCGGACCGACCTGCCCGACCCCAACGTCCTCGTCCTCGTCCACGACCACCCGGAGCCGCGCCGGACGCGCCTCGGCCTGCCGGAGGAGGACTTCGTCCACCGCAAGCCCAAGGTGGGCCTCATCACGAAGCGTGAGGTGCGGGCCGTGGCCATCGCCAAGCTCGCCCTGGCGGAGGACGCCGTCGTGTGGGACATCGGCGCGGGCTCCGGCTCCGTGGCGATCGAGTGCGCCCTCCTGTGCCCGAAAGCCAAGGTCTTCGCCATCGAGAAGAACGAGGAGGACGTGGCGAACGTCCGGGCCAACGTGGCGCGCTTCGGCACGGTGAACGTCACCCCCGTCCACGCCACCGCCCCGGATGGCCTGGACGACCTGCCGGACCCGGACGCCGTGTTCGTGGGCGGCTCGGGCAAGCGCATGGAGCCGCTGCTGGACGTCTGCATGGGCCGCCTGCGGCCCGGCGGGCGCGTGGTGGTGAGCCTCGCGACCCTGGACAACCTGGCGGCGGCCCTCGCCTGGTTCAAGGGCCGCGAGGTGCCGGTGGAGGTGACCCAGCTCCAGGTGGCGCGGGGCGTGCCGATCCTGGACATGACCCGCCTGGAGGCCCTCAACCCGGTCACCCTCCTGGTGGCCGGCGGGCCGCCACAGGCCGGGCCGGAAAGTCCCGCCACAAGCGGTTGACAGGCGCCCAAGGCACCCGGTACGATCTCGCCTCTTTTCCCGCTCGCTTGGTCACTTTGCGGGGCCGTAGTTCAGTTGGTTAGAATGCCTGCCTGTCACGCAGGAGGTCGCGAGTTCGAGTCTCGTCGGCCCCGCCATTCCCCTTCCCTGTGAGCACACCCGGAACCAGCGTCCGCCGCCGCCGGCCCCAAGGTAGTCGGGATATCCATCCGGCGTTCGGAGCGGCGCCCGCGCGCCCCGCCGTCCCGTGAGCACCGGCGTCCTGCACCTGATCGGGGGCTCCGGCTGGATCACCAAGTCGGTGCTCCTGGTCCTGATCGGGTTCTCCGTCGCCACCTGGGCGGTGATCTTCCAGAAGTGGCGCAGCTTCCGGGCCCTCGGGGCCGACAACGCCGCCTTCGTGGCCGTCTACCAGCGCAGCGAGTCCCTCAAGGAGCTGGCCGAAGCCCAGGGTCTGCCCTCGGGCCGGGGTCTGGGGTTCGTCTTCTCCGACGGCATGGACAAGGTGCGCCGCCACGGCCCGGGCGAGAGCGGCGTCGAATGGCTCGCCAGCCTGGAGCGCCGCCTGCGCGGCACGATCCGGGAGGAGGTCAACAACCAGGAGCGCTACCTCGGGCTGCTCGCCACCACGGCGAACGTGGCGCCGTTCATCGGCCTGTTCGGCACCGTGTGGGGGATCATCACCGCGTTCCAGGAGATCGCCGCCATGGGCAGCGCCAGCATCGCGGCCGTGGCCCCCGGCGTGGCCGAGGCCCTGGTGGCCACGGCGGCCGGCCTGTTCGCCGCCATCCCGGCGGTGGTGGGCTACAACTACTTCATCAACCAGGTGCGCGCCCAGGCCTCCCTGATGGAGACCTTCGCCATCGAGTTCGTGGACCTGGTGTACGAGGCGGGGCGCAAGGGCGCCTGACATGGCCCCGTTCCCTCGGCTCGGGCCCCGCGCGGTCGGGGCCGCGTTGCTCTCCCTGGGCGTCCTGGTTTCGGGCTGCGCCATGAAGCGCGACCTGGACATCACCGTGGACGAGGTCGTGGCCTTGAAGCGCCGCCAGGCCGAGGACCGCAAGGCCATCATGGACGAGATGGACAAGCGCATCGGCGCGGTCCAGTCCGACCAGATCGACCTGTCCCAGAGCCAGGGCGAGTTCAAGAACCAGACCGAGTCCATCTCGGCCCAGCTCTCGCGCATGGGCTCCCAGCTGGCGGACCTGGAGAAGCAGGTCGCCGAGCTCTCCACCCACCTCAAGGAGCTGCAGAACACCCAGGCCATCGGCCTCGGATCGCTGTCGCGGAGATTGGACGAGCGCGGCGAGGGCCTGGCCGCGGGGCTCGACACCCAGGACCAGAAGCTCTCCAAGTTCGCCACCGAGGTCTCCACCCAGGTGGACCAGACCGCGGGCCAGGTGACCAAGCTCTCCAAGTCGGTGGACACCCTCTCGTCCCAGAACAAGAAGCAGCAGGCCGCCGTGGCGAGCCTGACCAAGAAGCTCGACACCTTGGGGCAGAAGCTCACCGGCGAGATCGCCAGCCAAGCGGGCGGCGGCGGCGACAGTGCCGAGGTGGCGGCCCTGAAAAAGCAGGTGGACTTCTTGGGCGACAAGCTCCCCAAGGAGGTGGACGGCCAGGCCAAGCGCGTGGCCTCCATGGAGCGGTCGCTCAAGGACATGCAGGAGCTGCTGGCCGACCTGCACAGCCGCCTGAAGGCGGTCGAGGCGAGGTAGCCCGCGCGTGACCGGCGGGCCGCGCATCCGGGTCCTGCCCGACGCCCTCATCGACCAGATCGCCGCGGGCGAGGTGGTGGAGCGCCCCGCCTCCGCCGTGCGCGAGCTCCTGGAGAACGCCCTCGACGCGGGCGCCACCCGCATCGCCATCGACGTGGAGGAGGGGGGGACGCGCCGCATCCGCGTGGTGGACGACGGCCGCGGCATCCACCCGGACGACCTGGGGCTCGCCGTCACCCGCCACGCCACCAGCAAGATCGGGACGCTGGAGGACCTGATCGCCGGGGGCACCCTGGGCTTCCGGGGCGAAGCGCTACCCAGCATCGCGGCCGTGTCGCGCCTGACCGTGCGCTCCACGGTGACGGGCGGGGCCGAGGGACGCGAGATCGTCATCGACGGGGGCGGCGCCCCAAAGCTCAAGGCCGCCGCGCCGGTGCCCGGGACCACCGTGGAGGTGGCCGACCTGTTCTACAACACCCCGGCCCGGGCCAAGCACCTGAAGGCCCCCGGAACGGAGTGGGGGCACATCCAGGAGACCGTCACGGAAGTGGCGATCGGCTGGCCCGGGGTGCACTTTGTGCTCACGCACAACGGCCGCCCCGCGCGCACGCTGCCTCCGGCGCAGGGCCTCGCCGAACGCGTGCGGCAGGTGTATCCGAAAGAATTGACGGAGCAGCTTGTGCCGGTGGACGCCGAGGACCCGGAAGCGCCCGGGCGCCGCCTGACCGGACTCGTCGCCCGGCCCGGCTTCTCCCGCACGGGCCGCGAGCACCAGAAGTGGATCGTCGGCGGCCGCTGCGTGCGCGTCCCGTCCCTGGCCCACGCCGTGTACGCCGCCTACGAGACCGCCCTGCCCGCCGGGCGCCATCCGGTGTTCTTCCTGCGCCTGGACGTGGCGCGGGCGGCGGTGGACGTGAACGTCCACCCGGCCAAGCGCGAGGTGCGCCTGGACGACGCCCGGGGCCTGCACCGCTTCGTGCGCCACGCCGTGGCCGACGCCCTGGGGTCCTTCCGGGGCAACACCCTGCGCCTGACGCGCCTGGGCGCATCCGGGACCGAGTCGCCCGCGTCCGACTGGGAGGCCCGCGTGCGGCAGGCGGCGGTGAACTCCCTCGTCACGGCGCGGGAGCCGGGCGCGACGGCCCTGGCGCCGCTGCCGGCACTGGAGTCCCGTGTCGCCGCCGGGCCGGCTCCCGCGCCGAGCCCCCTGACTGAGGCGCCGGCCAAGGTTCTGGGACAAGTGCAAGGCACGTTCATCCTGATCGCCCAGGGCGACGTGCTGCGCATCGTGGACCAGCACACGGCCCACGAGCGGGTCCTCTACGAGCGCTTGGTGGACCGCTTCGCCGCGGGGCAGGTGCCGTCCCAGCGTCTGTTGGTGCCGTTCGACCTTGCCCTGCCGCCGAAGGCCGCCGCCCTCCTGGCCGCCCACGCCGAGGCGTTGGGCAAGCTGGGGCTGGAGGTGGAGCCGTTCGGGGGCGACGCCTTCCTCGTCCGCGCCGTGCCCGAGCCCCTCACCGGGCGCGACCTGAGCCGCCTGATCGACGATCTGGTGGACGACCTGGGCCACCTGCCGGGCCCCGAGGCCGCCCTCGCCGAGCGCCTCTCCCCGCTCCTCGCCACCCTGGCCTGCCACGCCGCCGTGAAGTCCGGCGACGCCCTCTCGGCCCCCCAGATGGAGCGCCTCGTCGCCGACCTGGACCGGACCCGCAACCCCCACGCCTGCCCCCACGGCCGGGCCATCACGGCGACGCTGGACAGGAAGGCCCTCCAGGGCCTGTTTGATCGAACATGGGAAACACGGGGCTGACGCCGCGGACATGGCAAACACGGGGCTGACCCGGCCCCGCACCGCGACCCGACCCCCCGGAGGGTGATACGCTGACCCCATGCCGTCCGGGGACCGCAGCGGCTACCGCTCCGCCATCAAGTTCATCGCAGGCGTGGCCGTCTTCCTGGCGGTCGTCGTCTGGCTCTACGCCCGCTACGTCTACAACCCGGTGATCTTCGGCCTGCGGGACGACTTCGTCCACGCGGTCCCGAACACGGAGATCCCCGACGGCCTCACGTCGCTCTCGGCCGAGTCCTGCGGCAGCTGCCACAGCGCCATCTACGCCGAGTGGAAGGGCTCCATCCACGCCCACGCGTGGAAGGACCCGTACTTCCAGGCCTACTGGAAGCACGACGACCACATCTGGATCTGCCTCAACTGCCACACCCCCCTGGAGAACCAGCAGCCGGAGCGCATCCTCGACCTGAAGGGCGGCCGCATCACGAAGCCCGTGAAGGCCGACAACCCCATGTTCGACGAGGCCCTTCGGGAGGAAGGCATCACCTGCGCCGGCTGCCACGTGCGCGACGGCGTGATCCACGGCCCCTACGCCGACGCGAAGGCCCCCCACCCGACCGCCTACGACCCCATGTACCGCAGCACCAAGATCTGCTACTGGTGCCATCAGGTCCCCTCCGGGCCGTTCCAGTTCTACAACGGCGGCCCGTGCGCGACCTTCTTCGAGTTCGAGGACGGGCCCTACGCCAAGCGCGGCTTCACCTGCCAGACCTGCCACATGCCCGAGGCCCGGCGCCCCGCCGCGGACGGCGGCCCCGTGCGCGACACCCGCCAACACCTGTGGCACGGGGGCCACTTCCCCGACATGCTCCACCAGGCGGTCCAGATGAAGCTGACCGGCCCCGAGGGCGGCTGGAAACCGGGCGACGAGGTCCCCTTCACCCTGACCCTCACGAACGGCGGCGCGGGCCACAAGATCCCCACGGGCGACCCGGACCGCTACTTCCGCATCACCTTCCAGGAGATCGGCCCGGACGGCAAGGTGGTGGACACCGAGCGCCACACGATCACCCGCTGGATCATCTGGAAGCCGATCATCATCGAGGTGTACGAGAACCGCATCCCACCCCTGGCGAGCCGCGACTACCACTACGCCGTCACCGCCCGCCCGGGCTACAAGCTCAAGGTCACGGTCGGCTACCACATCCTCACCCAGCGCCAGAAGCGCCGCCTGATCCACCGCTACGGCCTGCCCCCCGACACGGTGGACCACTTCGACCTGGCCGAGTGGACGGTGGATCTGGGGTCCGGCCACCTGGAGCCCCAAGTCGCCGGCGGGCCCCCGGCCCCGCTCGACCCCCTGGCCGACATACCCGACACCGGCCACTGCATGCCCCACGGCCACCCGGCGTGAGGAACGCGTGATCCGCTTCCGCTACCTGTTCGGCGTCGGGCGCGAGCTGGACCGCACACAGCTCGCCCAGGTCCAGGACATCTACCGCCGCGCCTTCCCCTACGCCCCGGAGTACGCGGAAAAAATCGCCCAGTGGATGGAGAAGCGCCCCCGGCCCGACGTGGACCCGGTCCTGATCGTCGCCGTGGGCGAGGGCGGCGGCGTGACCGGCTTCGCCCTGATCCTGCGCTTCCCGGACCTGAAGTACGCCTACCTGGACTACCTCGCCAGCGACCCCGATACCCGCGCCCGGGGTATCGGCGGCGCCCTGTACGAGGGGGTGCGCGAGTTGCTCCTGTCGAAGGGCGCAAAGGGGCTGTTCTTCGACGTGCCGCACGACGATGCGGCGCTGCTGCGCAAGGACCCGTCCCGCGCCGCCATCAACAAGCGCCGCCTGGGCTTCTACCGCCGCTACGGCGCGCTGCCCATCGTCGGCACGCTGTACGACAAGACCCCCACGGCCGCCAACGAGGGCTACCTCACCCACCTGGTCTTCGACCCCCTCGGCGGCCGCCGCCCCCTGCGCGCCCCGGCGGCGCGGGCGTTCGTGCGGGCCCTGTACGAGCGCAAGTACGGCCTCAACCCCAAGAGCCCCGAGATCGCCCCCATCGTCGCGTCGTTCAAGGACGACCCGGTTCGCCTGCGCCAACCGCGCCGCGCCGTGCCCGAGGCGCCGCCGCGGCAGCGCCGCCTGTTCCCGGTCCAGGTGGTCACGAACGACCGCCACCGCCTGCACCACCTGAAGGAGCGCGGCTACGTGGAGCGACCGGTGCGCGTGGACGCCGTGCTGAAGGGCCTGGAGGGCCTGGGCGTCGCCCACGTGAAGCCGCGCCACTTCGGCGAGACGCCCATCCGCGCGGTCCACACGGCGGCGCTGCTGGGGTACCTGGCCCGCGCCTCGGCGCGCCTCTCGCCCAAGGACCTGATCTACCCCACCGTCTTCCCCCTGCGCCGCCGGCGCCGGCCGCCCCGGGCGTTCGAGATGCGGGCGGGGTACTACTGCATCGACACCTTCACGCCCCTGGCCCACAACAGCTACATCGCCGCCCGCGCCGCCGTGGATTGCGCCCTGACCGGCACCGCCCTGATCGAGAACGGCGAGCGCTTCGCCTACGCCCTGTGCCGCCCCCCCGGCCACCACGCCGAGCCCGAGGCGTGGGGCGGCTTCTGCTAC
>Ga0315540_10001092_pt1 | contig 15547 bp, 16 predicted proteins | sample SalMarSW160110MG_FD_203677 | JGI IMG/M metagenome (GOLD analysis project Ga0315540, IMG submission 203677) | Salt marsh sediment microbial communities from the Plum Island Ecosystem LTER, Massachusetts, United States - Salt Marsh Sediment SW1601-10 ... | reverse complement strand
GCGCGATCCGTCACCAGGGACTGCTGGAGGGCACGGTCGTGGTGTCCGACGGCGCCGGCCAGTTCCGCGTCGGCGATCATGCCGCGTGCTGGGTGCATGCGGAGAGGCTGGTCCACAAACTGATCCAGGTCACCGACGAGCAGCGACGAGCCGTCGAGGTCACGCGGCAGCTGATCTGGTGGTTCTACGCCGATCTAAAGGTCTACAGGCTGGCGCCGTGCCCGAGACGAGCGGCGGCGATGCGCGCGCGGTTCGACCGCATCTTCACCCGTACCACCGGCTACGTGATGCTCGACCGGCTGCTGGTCCGCCTGCACAAGCAGAAGGCCGACTTGTTGCGGGTGCTGGAGCGGCCGGAGATCCCGCTGCATACCAACGGTTCGGAAAACGACATCCGCGCGATGGTGACCAAGCGCAAAATCTCCGGCGGCACGATGAGCGAGGCCGGCCGCCAGACGCGCGACATCCTGCTCGGATTGATGAAGACCTGCCGCAAGCTCCGCGTGTCGTTCTTCGAGTATCTCGGCCACCGCCTCGGTGTCGAAGGCGTCCGACCCGTCCCGCCCCTCGCCGATCTCGTGCGAGCCGCCACCACAATCGCCTGACCGCCCGCGAATCTGCCCCACTTACTTGCCGACCCGAAAAACCGGACAGGTATTGGTCCGCACTTCGGGGGACGGAAAGGCCAATGATTTCAGTCGTGGAAATCCGCTATGTCAGGAGGTCTGAACTTTCGGAACTCCCCTCTCCCCGCTTCCGGCGGCCCGTCCTGCCGCCTTCCTGGGGCTCCTCAGCGCTCCGCGAACATACGGTCTAAGGCGTCCGTATGAGCTTCCATAATGCCGATCACTTCTTGAAAGGGCGGTCGAGCTCCGCCATCGCGAAATAAGCTGAGGCTTTCCGTAAAATCTCATCCGCCTGACGAAGCTCACGGACCTCGCGTTCGAGCGCCTTGATCCGCTCACCTGCGCCCGTCGGGCAGGTAGACCGCATGCGCTGCGATGTCGTAGATCGCGGTGTGGCTGTCGTCGTCCGGCACCGAAAGGAAATCCATGTCGCTCGTGAACTCGCGCGTGACCAATCCGGTGAAATGTTCGTCGAAGGACTCATTCCACCAGGCCGATGCAGGTACGGTCTTCAGTAAATCCTGCTCGTTGGTAACAGCATCGGACTCGTTGGCATCGGATCCGGGGGATTGCAAATCCCGATGTTTTTCCTCAGCGGTCTTGACGCCCAGACTAGGGCCGAATGCGGCCTGCGTACTCTCGCCTAAACGCACACGGTAGACCTGCAGATTCTCCATGACGCGCTGAACGTAGTTGCGCGTCTCGGAAAATGGAATGCGTTCGACCCAGTCGACCGCATCGATCTCGGCGGCGCGCGGGTCGCCATACCGTGCGACCCACTGTTGAACACGCCCCCTGCCCGCGTTGTAGCCGGCAAAGCTCATGATGTATGAACCGCGGTACTCCTGCAAAAGCGCCGCGAGCTCCGCAGCTCCCATCTGCGTGTTGTAGACAGGATCGTTGACCAACCGCTTCAAATCATAGCGGACGTTGAATCTCTTGGCGGTGTCGCGTCCAGCTTCCGGCGTGACCTGCATGAGACCGACGGCCTTCGCGAGCGACGTATCCCGTTGATTGAACTGGCTCTCGGTGCGCGCGACCGAATAGACGATGCTACGATCGAGATCAGGCCCGACCGGCTCGTAGTGCGGCATACCAATATTTGGAAACGCGTAAGTGTCCAGAGGTAACCCACGTGCAAGGGCCGTCTTGCCGACGAGCAGCACCGCCCTGGCGTCGTCATGGCGCCTGGCGAGTTCGGCAAGCGCTGCAAGCTCGAAGATGTCATCGCTCTGGTCGGCGGCGGCCGTCAAGAAGGACAAGACGAGTTGGCGCTCGCCAATAGCGTAGAGCAGTTTGGCCGCGTGGACGACTTCGGAATTGGCTTGAAGCCTAGGTGCGGGCGGCGACCGCAATTCCATTTCGCTGATCCCGAGGCGCCTGCGCGCAAGCTGTCCGTAATAGGCGGTCGAATGGTGGGCAGCGACCTCGTAACTTCTTCGCATCTCCTCAGTCCGACCCTCGGCTTCATAGGCGCGGCCGCGCCAGTAAGCGGCGCGCGAGAGCACGATGGGATTGGCCGTATCGTCGTCCACACGTCCAAAGTGAACAAGCGCCGTTGCGGGATCATCGAGAAAACGCAGGGCGATCCACCCAGCCATGAAGTGGAATTCGGCACGATAGTATGGGTTTTTCGGGGTGGCAGCGCGCTCAACGACCTGATAGGCGTCCTTGGGATCGTCACGGTCGAGCAGTTCCCGGGCAAGCCAGCGGCGTTTGCGCCACCATTCATCGGTCACTTGAAGCTGCGGATCGTCAGACGGAACCGCAAGCATCAATTTGGTCGCCTCTCCGACTTTGTCGCTGCGCAAAAGAGAATGAATCCGGCATAGCATATAGCCTGGATCGTTGCGCGCGTCGCTCGAAACGGCGTCGAGAAGTTTGCGGGCATTGCTGGAATTCTTCAGAGCGCCGGCGCAGGCTTTGACGATCGCGACCGCGTCGCCACCTAGACGGCGCGCCGCACGCATTGCTCCGCCAAAGTCCTTCTCGCCGATCCGCCGGTCCATGCGGGCGACGTGGTCTGAGCGAGTCAGGACATTGTCAAATGATTTAACCACCGCGTCTTCGAGTCCGGCCGACAGCTTTGCCGACCGCCACACGGCGCGCACCTCGCGTTCGGCCGCAGCGCGATCACCCTCGCTGATCAGCGCCCGCGCGAGTACCAAGCGGCCGACCGCGCTTGCTGGTTGCTCGCCGATAAAGCCGCGCACCGTCGCACTGTCACGGCGCTCCCGCCACAGCCTGACTTCAGCGCGCCCGCGCAGCGATTGAATGCTTGGCCAACTCGAGTTTGCGCGGATGAAGGCCTCATAGCGGTCGAAATTGGCCGTGCTGTCACCGTCTCGCAGGGCGACCCACTCGACGAGCTTTTGCGCCACCGGATCGCTGACCGATTTTGCAAGCGCCACCGCATCGGAGACTTTGCCCTTGCGCGCCAGTCCGATCGCTTGCTGAACTACGCCCAGGTCCCCGCGCAAAGCCGGTTTTGTTGATTTGGCATCCCGCTTAGCCGCGCGACGTGACCTTTTTGAACTAGCATTGCGCCGCTTGGTGCGCTTGGCCCGGGCTTCCTTGACGTGCGAAGACGCAACTGCGGATCGTTGTGTTCGCTTGGCCGAGGTGTTCGCGTGCCGCGACGAGGTCGCCGCGTCGGCAGTAATGCCCGCGAGCAGAAAGCCGGCAGCCACCAAAGCTAGCACACGAAACTGTCGCGTCAGCCCGATCCAACTTGTCCCATAGGCAGCGCGACCCCCGATCTGGCGGCTTCCGCCGCGGGCCACAGCCCTATGATCGGTTCCTCGCTCCGCGGCGCAAATCAAATTAAGGCCCCCTCGACGCCTATGCCCAATTTACCTTTATCACGACAATGGAAGAGGGACTGTTTCACTTGAGCAACATTCGATAGAAATGCGTACAGGTGCAGGCCGCTCAAGATGGTCAAGAAGGGGGCGAAGCTGATCGGCAAGGGGGCGGGATGGGTCGAAAAGAAGCTGGCCAAAAAAGGAAAGATTGGAAAAACCCTCAGCAAGGGGGCCGGTGGGGACTCGGCCGTGGTATAGTTCTCCTATGTCCGCCGTCAGCACCTGTGAGACAGAATTTGCGGCTTGGCGCAGCATCTTATTCGCCCTCGCGGTTTTCGGCGACGCTGACTGGGCCAATCAGGGCTCGTCCCTGATCATTGATATGGACGTGCTCGACGCGGACGAACTGCGAGCCGCCGTTCCTGAGCCGCCGTAGGGCTTCCACCTGAGTGGCAAACGCCTTTAGCAGGCGAGCCGCCGCCGCGGCCCTGATTGCCGCACTCCGATCGCCACCAAATCCGCCGTCGAGCCTCGACAGCACTGCCATGGTCACGGCGTGGGTGCACGCCATCTGGATCGCCAAAGCCGCTTCGACCTCGTCTCTCGGTGCCGCTCCCTCAATAAAGGCGAGTGCTGCATTGACGCTGGTCTCTGAAACTCCACCAGAAGGCAACCGCGATGCGTTTTGGATTTGCACAAGCGTAGCTTTCACGAAGTCGCTCGAAGTCGTGGCTAAAGCCTTCTTAAGTCGCTCCCACCAAATTTTACCCTGGCCATCGGGTGGGTACGCTTTCGAGAATTGATCCGTCACTCGGCGCAGTTTTACCCGTACTCGTTGGCTGCTCGGCGGCTTGATCGGCGCAACGGATGTCCACGGCGGCTTGGCACTACATTTTCGATGGGGGGATCAGGACGCCGCGGCGTCGCGCACGGTCGGCGGCAGGGCGACGCCGGCAGCCCGCAGGGCTAGGCTGGCGGCCGGGCGCGGTGCCGAGCGGACGATGAAGCGCTTTCCGTCGTAGTCGATCTCCGTCTCGGCCAGCGAATCCAGATCAGCGATGACCTCCGGCCAGGAATCCACGCGGCCGAGCGCAGCGATGCGCTCCTCCAGCTCCGCCTTCAGCACCAGCGCGAGGAAGCTGCAGAACACGTGACCACGGATGGTCTCGTCGAGCTTGTGGAAGATCGGCCGCGTGGAGAACAGGTGCTTTGCTGTTCGAAAAGTCTGCTCGATCGTCCAAAGCTGCTTGTAGCAGAGCATGGCCTCGAGCGGATTGAGATCGGTATTGGTGCGCAGTACGAAGATGCCGTCGAACTTCTTCTCCTCCTCGATCTTGTCGGGATCGATCGCAAAGTGCTCCTCGCTGATCGTCTTGAGATAGCGCCGAAAGCCCTTGTTGCCGACCAGCGCTTTGTCGCCCTTGACCAGCTGGCGCTCCAATGCGGCCACGATCGAAGCGCGGTCGGCAGCGTCCTTCTCCGCCTCCTGATGGTTACGGCACCCTCGAAGTACAGGCTGGTGGTGTCCATGAACACCAGGTCGAGCTGCGTGAGCAGGTCGCGCCGATGCGCGAATAGTCGCTCCTCCACCACGTCCTTGACGCAGCGTGGCACAAACGGCGTGCGTCCGTCCTGCTCCTTCTCCGGCAACTCCTCGCCCAAACTCAACCTTGCGGCCAAGACCGACAAGGATACGAAGCGCCGGCGATCCAGCCGCACGCTTCAGAAATATATCCGATTGACGCCATATACGGTAGTCCATATATGTCGGCCATGGAAAAGATCCGCGAAACCTTTCTGGCACTGTCCGACCCAACACGAGTTCGCGCCCTGGCTCTCATGGCGCAGGAAGGCGAGGTCTGTGTCTGCGAACTCGTCACCGCGTTGGGCGAGGTGCAGCCTAAAATATCGCGCCACTTGGCCGTGCTCCGCGATGCGGGGATCGTCACCGTCCGCAAGGATGCGCGATGGGTCCATCACACGATCGCGCCTGACCTGGAGAAATGGGCTAAGGACGCCGTCAAGGCGGCGGTGGCGGGAATATCCGCGGAACCGATCCATCAGAAGGATTGCACCCGTCTCAAGAAGATGACGGGCCGCCCGCCGCGCGACAAAGTCGCCTGATCGACCAAGAAACATGGACGCACCCACACCTTACTGCAACCTCGGGGCGGGCACTCCTCACGGGCAAGACGAAGATGACACTCATGAGGTCCGTGACGACGAAGGACACGACCACGCATCGGATGTGAACGAGGGCAACGAACGCCGGATACTCTTGGTCATGGTGCTGACTGGCGCCTTCATGATCGCCGAGGTAGCCGGTGGCCTAATTTCCGGTTCCCTTGCCCTGTTGGCCGACGCCGGTCACATGCTAACCGACAGCGCGGCGCTTGCCCTCGCATGGTTTGCATTTCGGTTGGGCCGCAAAGATGCGGATCTGCAGAGAACTTATGGCTTTCACCGGTTTCAGATCCTGGCGGCGTTCGTCAACGGTATCGCACTGTTCGTCGTCGCCGCGTGGATTGTGGTCGAGGCAGGCCAGCGGCTGATCTCTCCAGTGGCGGTGATGGGAACCGAGATGTTCGCCGTTGCTGCAGCCGGCCTGCTCGTCAATATCACCGCATTCGTCATCCTGCATGGCGGCGAGCGCAAGAACCTCAACGTTCAGGGCGCCCTGCTGCATGTCATGGGCGATCTGCTGGGATCGGTGGCGGCGATTGTCGCGGCCATAGTCATCATGGAGACACACTGGACGCCGATCGATCCGATCCTTTCCGTGCTGGTGGCTATTCTCATCCTACATAGCGCCTGGAAGATCGTCCGCCGGTCCGGCCACATTCTGCTGGAGGGCACACCAGACGATTTGAACCTCTCGACGCTCGTAGATTCGCTGAAAGCCAGCATTCCCGGTATCCGCGATGTCCATCACATCCACGCTTGGTCACTGACTCCGGAACGGCCGCTGGTCACCCTTCACGCGACCGTCGACCCTGATGCTGACCAAGAGACGATCCTGCGTGCCATCCAGGCCGAGTTGTCCCGGCGGTTCGGCGTCCACCATGCGACTATCCAGCTTGAACCGGGGCCCTGCACGCAGCTCTGATCCCCGTGCGATGGCGGTTCGATTCCCGCTGTTTTGCCTCGGCTGACGCCCGCAAGCCCACACGTCAATCGCCGCTATACTGGAACATGCGGTGCGGCATATATTCGTATTGACATATATACGCTTTAGCGTATGTGATGGCTATCGAATTTGCGGCGACGAAGTTCGCCGGCCTTGGAAAGGACGGTTCCCATGAGTTCGATACATCATGTCGAGGCGAAAGACTTCTTTGATCTCGCAATGGCCTTTCACGGCCACAAATGCCCGGCCATGCCGCTCGGGTTGCGGGCCGGAGCGGCAGCGATGAATGCTCTTGGCGTTGAGCGGTCACAAGACAAGGAATTGATGTTGCTGGTCGAAACCAGCGACGACCATGCCGCCGGATGCTTCGCCGACGGATTGATGGCTGTAACAGGTTGCACCTACGGTAAAAGCAACATCAAGAAGACCTATTACGGGAAGATGGCGTTCACCCTGATCGACACCCGGCGGAACAGGGCCGTCAGAGTCCAGTTGAAGCCGGAATTCTTCGGCAAAATGCTCAACTCGCCGTTCGTGCAGCAACGCAAGCAGGGAGTCTTGCCCCAGGACATTCCGGCGAGCATCACCGACCCTCTGGTGGACGGCGTCATGAGCCGGGCGGAGGCCGAGTTTCTGGATGTCAGCCCGATCTTCGATTATGCACTGTCCAAGAAGAAGGGCAGCTTCGAGAGCGATCTTTGCGAGGTCTGCGGGGAGCGCGTCTTTGCGCACAAGCTCCACGACGTGAACGGCAAACGGGTCTGCATCCCTTGCTCGGAAGGCAAAACGCCCGACCGCCAAACGGCCGCCAAGGATTGACCTTCGTCCTCCACGGTTGGCCGTCGGAGTGCGACCTTCATCTTCCGCGAAAGAAGAACCGATGATGTATGTGCTGGCTGCAGCGGTGATTGCGGCTGCGTCATTCCTGTTCGCCATGCTCGGGCTGGGTGGCGGCATGGTTTACGTGCCCATCCTTCACTGGATGGGGTTTGACCTGAAGACCGTCGCTATCCCACTCGGCCTGTTGCTGAACGGATTGAACACCTTCGTGGCTCTGACGGTCTACGCCAGGAAGGGCTTGGTTGACTGGCGGGGTGGTGCCGCCATGGGCATCGCGGCGACGGTTGGCGCGCCGCTGGGCGCGCTTGTCCAGCCGATGGTGCCGAAGGACTATCTGCTGGTGTTCTTTGCCGTGGCCGTCGTTGGCGCGGCGGCACGGATGGTCCTGACTGCGTTCCGATCGCAAACACGGGTGCGCGAGTTGGCGACGCCGTCCGCGCGGCTGGCGGTCGGCATCGGCGGCGGTGGCGCGATCGGCTTCGTCGGCGGACTGCTAGGCATCGGCGGAGGCTTTCTGGTCGGTCCCATTTTGTTGGCGTTGGGGTACCCGGTGAAGCAGGCCGCGGCGACAACTGCACTTGTCGTCACGTTCTCGTCGATATCCGGGTTCGCGGGCTACGTCGCTCAGGGGCAATTCCCGTTGCTGCCGACCGTGCTCGGCATTGCGGCAGTGCTGCTCGGCTCGCAACTGGGCGCGCGCTTCATGACCGGCAAGGCGAAAGCCGCCTGGATCACTCAAACCTATGCAGTGGTCCTCGTCGTCATAGCGGCCAAGCTGGTGTGGGAGGCCGTGGGGCAATTTTGAATTAGGAGAAGACGCTGCCCGGATCGGTCCGGAGCATTCCGAGGAACCGCTTTGGTTCATGACAGCGCCGGTAGCATCTAGCGAGCTCCGGTTGAGGAGACGGACATGAAGAACATCGACGTATTGGTGATTGGTGGAGGACCCGGTGGCACACCGGCCGCCATGGCCCTTGCCAGCGGAGGCCGTCGGGTATTCCTGGTGGAGAAAGGCGGGGGCCTTGGCGGCACGTGCCTGTTCGAAGGCTGCATTCCTTCCAAGATCCTGCGTGAAAGTGCCCAGCGCCTGCAGGCAATCAAGCGCGCGGAAGAGTTCGGCCTGCAAATACCTGCCGGTGAAATCAAAATCGACTGGAATGCGATCATGAGGCGCAAGGCCGCGATCCTGAAGCGCCGCTCCGAAGGTGCCTTGCAGCACGCGCATCAGCTTCCGACCCTGACAGTTCAGTTCGGCCGCGCCACACTGCTCGGTCCGCGCCAAGCTCGCATCGTGCCGGAAAACGGAGAGCCCGAGGACATAGAGTTTGCCAACGCGATCATCGCCACGGGATCGGTGCCGCACCTGCTGCCGATCAAAGGCATCGACCTGCCGCAGGTGATCACGAGTGAACAACTGCTTGAAGTCGAGCGCCCGCCAAAGCGCCTTGTCGTCATTGGTGCGGGTCCTATCGGCGTCGAGATGGCGCAGATCTTCGCCGCGTTTGGCAGCCAGGTTACGTTGATCGAGGCCGGCCCACGCATCCTCGCGCCCGTTGACGAGGAGATCGCCATCGCGCTGCAGCCTCACATCCAGCGCCAAGGCATCGCGCTGGAATTCGGTGCCCAGGTTTTGGGGATCTCCAGCAATGGCAACAGCGCCCGCGTGGAATACCGCGATGCCGCGGGCGCTCAGCATGAGGTTGATGCCGAATCCGTACTCGATTCAACCGGGCGCACCCCAAATGTCGATGGCCTCGGGCTGGATCGTACGGCGGTGCGCGTCGACCATCGCGGCATCAAGGTCGATGCCAAGCTCGAGACGGACGAGCCAGGTATTTACGCCGTGGGTGACGTTGTCGGCCAGCCGATGTTTGCCCATTGGGCAACCGCCCAGGGACTGGCGCTCGCAAGGCATCTCCTCGATCGGCCGGTTCGTTTTCCAATACCGGAGAGCAATTCCGCCGTCATCTTCAGCACGCCCGAAGTCGGTATTGCCGGTCTCACCGAGAGTGAAGCCCGCGCAGCGGGCCACAATGTCGGCATCGCGCGCTACGACTATCGTATAGACGCTCGTGCGCAGGTTTCGGGCCATGCCGAGGGCATGCTCAAGATCGTCTACGACAACACGACCCGCGCGGTGCTCGGTGTTCATGTCCTTGTCGAGGACGCTGCACCGCTTCTCGGCGAAGGCACATTGGCGGTCAGTTCGCACGTGCCCATTGAAGCCCTCGCCACGGCGATCCACGCGCATCCGACGCTGAGCGAATCGATGGAAGTCGCGGCCCGCGAGGCATTGGCTTCCGGAGGTTAGCCTCTGAGGGCAGATCTCGGCCGGTCTGCCCGCGCGGCGGCACCCGTCATCGACGCGGTGCAATCTGACCTATCTATTGCCGGGCAACACAGGCTGAAGCGCCTGCTCGGCGCGATCGGAAGGTCCCTATGCTGAAGTACAACGTCACCGCCAAGCGGACCGACGCCCATGGCAGTATCGCGCACTGCAAGGATGCGGAGATTGTCCTCGACACGGATGTCAGTGGCCGGTCTGACGCCTTCAATCCAGCCGAGCTTTTCTCGCCGCCCTGGCAGCTTGCATGATCAAGAGCATCGAGCGAGCCACCCCGATGCTGAATTTCGATCTCCGCGGTGTCGAGGTCAGGCTCCACGGCGTTCGTCAGGACAGCCCGCCGATGATGGTGTCGGTCGACTACGAGCTGATCGTTGACACCGACGAAAACGAACGCCGCCTCGATCTTCTGCACCTCAATGTGCGCAAGTTCGGAACGATCTCGAACACCGTGGCGGCCGCGACCAAGCTGGAAGGAACCATCCGCCGGCGCACGTCCCCATAGCTCAGGGCTTTTACAGGCGGCTCTGGCCGCCGACAATTCGAAGGAGAAAATCGTCGCCGTCGAAATGAAATGCCGAATAAGGCTGGAGAAGGTCGAAAAGGATGAGCACAATTGGTAGGCGCCGATCAGCCGACGCGCCGTCCCTCTACATCGATCAGCAGCTGGCCGTCTTCCTTGTAGAAGGGCCCAGGCGGCAGGCGGTCGAGCAGATCGAGCACTGCGTCGCTCGGCCGGCATAGCTTCACGCCCTTTGCCGTGCAGACGATCGGCCGATTGACCAGGATCGGACGCTCGACCATGGCGGCAAGCAGAGTCTCGTCGCGGACCGATGCATCCAGAAGTCCCAGTTCTGCCGCCGGCGACTTGGTCTCGCGCAAAGCGGTACGCGGTGTGAGACCTGCGGCAGCGAACAGACCGAGCAATTGAGGGATGGTCCATCCGGTCTTGAGATATTCGATCACGCTCGGGCGATAGCCCGCCGCCTCGATGATCGCGAGGACATTGCGCGAGGTGCCGCAGTCCGGATTATGATGGACGACGACATTCATGGTCTATCCTCGGGCGGGGCCACCGACCGGCGCGGCAGTAACAGGTGGTGCCGACACACGGCGTCTGACGGCCGGACCAGCCTCGTACCAGCCACGTGTCGCGTTGACGATCTTGACGACCGACAGCATCACCGGAACCTCGATAAGAACGCCCACCACGGTCGCCAGCGCCGCACCGGAATTGAACCCGAACAGACTGATGGCGGCCGCAACGGCGAGCTCGAAGAAATTGCTGGCGCCGATAAGCGCCGAGGGCGCCGCCACGCAATGGGCCTCGCCGACCGTGCGGTTGAGCATATAGGCCAAGCCAGCGTTGAAATAGACCTGGATCAGGATCGGTACCGCCAGCATGGCGATGATCAGGGGCTGCGCGAGGATCTGTTCGCCCTGGAAGCCGAACAACAGGACCAAAGTCGCCAGGAGGGCAACGAGTGACACAGGTTGAAGCTTCTTGAGCAGAGCGGAAAGAGCAGGCTGCCCACCGCGCCCCATGATCGACTGGCGGACAAGCTGGGCGATGATGACCGGCACCACGATGTAGAGCGCGACCGACAGAAGCAGCGTCTCCCACGGAACGGTGATGGCGGACAGGCCAAGCAGCAGCCCAACGATTGGAGCGAAGGCAACGATCATGATGAGGTCGTTGAGTGCGACCTGGCTCAGCGTGAAGTGCGGCTCTCCGTCGGACAGGTTGCTCCAGACGAACACCATGGCGGTGCACGGCGCGGCCGCGAGCAGAATAAGGCCGGCGATGTAGCTGTTGATCTGGTCGGCCGGCAGAAAGGCTCTGAACAACCAGCCGATGAACAGCCAGCCGAGCAGCGCCATCGAGAACGGTTTGATGCCCCAATTGATGAACAGCGTCACGCCGATGCCGCGCCAGTGCTCCTTCACTTGCCCAAGCGCAGCGAAATCGATCTTGATCAGCATCGGAACGATCATCAGCCAGATCAACACCGCGACGGGCAGGTTGACCTTGGCGATTTCGACCGAGCCAATCGCATGGAAGAAACCCGGGAAGAAGTGGCCTAACGCGACACCGGCAACGATGCACAGCGCGACCCAGGCGGTCAGGTAGCGTTCGAATGTGGACATGTCCTACTCCGGTAATGCCGGAGGGTGACCGGCTTCGATGGCCTGAACGAAGGTTGCAAGGGGCACGACAGCGCGAGGGGCGAGTGAGTAGCAAATCCGCGGGTGTGCAATCTCGCCGACGATAAGCCCAGCGTCCTTGAGGATCCGCAGATGCTCGGATGTGGTCGAGGCCGCGAGCCCAATCTCTTCAACGAAGTCACAACCGATGCAGGTGGTTCGCCGCAGAAGCGTCTCGACGATCTGCACGCGCGCTGGATGAGCCAACGCCTTGGCAATCTTGGCTATATGCTTGTGCGCATCGATCGCGACCGGCCGGGCTGTCTCTGTTGCGCCGGCCGTTTCCAATTTGACAGTCGTCATTGGAGCGTCCTATTCGTCGATCGACGAAATACGAAATAACTTGGTCTGCCGCATGAATCAAGACCGCCCGATGAGGACCCGCCTGATCAACGGCGTGGCCTCGGCCCTGATGTTCACGGCGGCAGTGGCCACCGTGGGCGCTCTTGAACGCGTTGGCCAAACGAACACCCTGGGTCTCGCGTTGGCCTCAACGGTGATTGTTGCGGGCGCGGTTGGCTTCCCGTCGATCCTCGCGGCAATGCTGATTATCCGGCCAGAGACGCTGGTGCGCTGGCATCGGGCAGGATTTCGCCGCTACTGGCGGTGGAAGTCACGCGCAAGAGGAGGTCGGCCCCAGATCGGCTCGGATCTCCGAGCATTGATACGGCGGATGAGCATTGAGAACCCGCTCTGGGGAGCGCCGCGCATCCACGGGGGAACTGCGCAAGCTCGGGTTTGAGGTCGCTCAGTCGAGTGTCGCCAAGCACATGGTCAAGCGGCGCGGCCCACCAAACCAGAAATGGCGCACGTTCCTGCGCAATCACGCGCCGCAGATTGCCGCCATGGATTTGTTCGTTGTGCCAACCATCGGATTTGACCTGCTCTATGCCTTTGCCATGGTCCGGCTGGCACGGCGAGACCTTGTCTGGATCAATGTGACGACCTACCCGACGGCGGAATGGATCGTGCAGCAGATTACCGAAGCATTACAATGAGGCGCGGACCCATCGTTCCTTGAACAAAGATGCCCCGATAACCCGTCCTGTTCAGCGCACCGGACACATTGCGTCTCATGCGCTTGTCGGTGGGCTGCACCACCAATACGTCCGAATCTGAGTTTTCGGCACACACAGCCAGCGAATGATCGTCTCGGGTCTGAACCACCAGAGCATCTCGAAGGTCCGGAAACAGGCGATAGAGGCCGACGAATATAAGCCGGTCGAACCCATGAAGCGCAGCCTCTTCGGCGCGGTCCGCCGCAGAACAATAATCTGCTGACGCAGGGCCAGGTTCTCGGCTTCAAGCGACGCGCGTGATCGAAACAGCCAGAGGAGCAGCGACCACAGCAATTTGCAGGCATCCCACATCGGGCAATAGGATCACCCGATTCGGTGGCTCTGGCCAACCCGTTGACATTTGCGATAGGGACAGGCTCGGCTTCATGTCCATCCCCTCCCAGGGTGGTGGACACTACCCATTCTTGGAGGAGATTCCGGGGCTCTAACCCATTCTTGGCGGAGTTCTCGGGGCTCTACCCATTCTTGGCGGAGTTCTCTGGGCTCAGGTCATCCTCTTTCGGAACGATGTTCTTAGTCTTGTACGCACACCTCTCAGGCGGAGTGTTGCGAGCCGCGGCGCGTTCGCTGCTTGCGGGCGCGGGCTAATGCCGCCCATTTGGGCTCTGGCCTGGAACCGGTCGCGCGACCCGCGCGACACGCATGACTTGCCTTTGCCGCGGCGGTTTTCGTTGCGGGCGTCTTCGTCGCGGCGGTCTTCTCGATCTGCATGTTGATCTTGGCTCGAGCCTTGCTGGCCGCCGCGCTCAAGGTCTCTCTCGCCAACTTGGCCGGCGCTTTGGCGGACGCCGCGGCGGGCAGCTTGCGCGCGGTCCCGCTGACAGCCTTGCCTGTCGGCCGGACAGGAGTCTTGCGCGCGCTGCCGATTGGCGTCTCGCCCCTCGCGGTGGTAGCCCTCTTGCTGGTCGTAGCGGCGGGCGTCGTGCCGTCTCCCTTCGCCTTGCGGCGCTGCATTCGCTTGCGCGCGCCGGGAGCGGAAGCCGGAGCGGCAACATCGGCGGCTTCCGCCATGTCGAGGCCGAACAGGGCCGCGACATCGTCGTCGCCAAGTGCCTTTGCATTTGCGGGCGCAGCCTTGGCGAGCGGCAGGTCTGCTCCAGCACGCGCGAGCAGGTCGCTCTCGTCGACGCCGCGGAGCACGAACAGCAGTTCCGGTTTCTGATCGAGTCGCGCCCCCACCCCGTAAAGCACGGCGGCGACATGCTTGCACATGTCCGCCCAGTCCGGGCAACTGCAGGAGAGCTTGATCTCGCTCGGCGCCGGAAACAGGCCGTCGCCCTGCTGGCAGACGCGGTCCATCACGCCTTTAGCCAGCCGGCCTTGCAGAAGCTCCACGAGCGAATCGATCGTGCCGGCGCAGTCGCGGCAGATCGCCTTCCAGCGCGCCGCCTTGACCGGCGCAATCGTCGCCTTCACCTGGTAGAGCTCCGAGCCTGACACCCACGCCGCCACCTCGCCTTTCGCGATCTGCAGGTCGACGACCGGTCGAGTCGGAATGTGGCGCGGTGGCTGTAGGCTGAACATATCTGTTGCCGCCTCTTTCGTTTGGCGGTGCCTTAGTGGTTCGGCCGTGACTCCGTTTCCACATTCCGCTCATCGAACCGGACAGGCGGATCTCCCGCATCCGGCTCTCGGACAGAACTTCACGCCTTCACCCACGGCACGTCGTGTCCAAGCCGGCCCAGGCGTACGAGCCCGAAGTGCCCATAGAGGTGCGAGAGTGGATAGGTCCCGCCCCTGCGTCGCCTGACCTTGTGCTTGATGCGCAACCACCGGCGCAACCGCACAGCGGCGTAGTTGTCGAGCGCCCGGTACGCTTTGGTGACGGTGCCTACATTGAAGTAGTTCGCCCAGCCGCGCAGCGTGCGGTTCAACTTGTTCACCAGCTCTGTGGTGTCTTGCCATGTCCCGGTTCGGGCTGTCAGCGCGTGGATGGTTTCCACCATGCGCTTGATGCTCTTCTTCGATGGCCGGTATCCCAGGCGCGCCTGGCCGGTTCTCGCTGAGTACATCCGCCCGAACGAGTATCCCAGGAAGTCGAACTCTTCTTCCGGCACCTTGCAGATTCGTGTCTTCTCCTCGTTGACCGTGAGCTTCAGCTTTCTCATGATCTCGCGCAGCCGTTGCAAGGCTTCTTCGGCCTTGCCCTTCCGGCACAAGATCACAAGATCGTCGGCGTAAGTCACGATGCGAGTGCCGAGGCTTCGCTCCAACCCGAGCATCTTCCACCCCAACACAAACCGGCGCATGTACAGGTTAGCCAGCAGTGGTGAGATCGGTGAGCCTTGCGGGATGCCGTGCCTGTTGTCCCGAGCCTCCGTCGTGCGTGTCTTCCTTCCTCGATCGTCGGTTTCTTCCACGGGGCTTTCCAGCCACATCTTGATGAGATGTAGCGCGCGCCGATCAACAATCCGGCGCGCTGCCGACTTTAATAGCTCGGCATGCGGAATGCTCCCGAAGTAGTCCGCGAGGTCGGCGTCAACGACTTCCGGGTGGCCACGAAACAGCAGTGCTTCCACCTC
>Ga0315540_10001091_pt1:0-12500 | contig 15577 bp, 17 predicted proteins | sample SalMarSW160110MG_FD_203677 | JGI IMG/M metagenome (GOLD analysis project Ga0315540, IMG submission 203677) | Salt marsh sediment microbial communities from the Plum Island Ecosystem LTER, Massachusetts, United States - Salt Marsh Sediment SW1601-10 ... | reverse complement strand
TTTCCTGCAGCTGGCGACCTACCAGCAGGTTGAACTTCTGATCTGTACCACCAAGCTCGATATCGGCCCTCAGTGCGACCGAGTCATAACCCTGCACCAGCGGATAAAGAAATTCGTGGATGGCAATCGACTGGCCCGATGTGTAGCGTTTGTTGAAGTCGTCGCGCTCCAGCATGCGTGCCACAGTATGCTTGGCCGCCAGCTGGATGAGATCGGCGGCGCTCATTTCGCCCATCCAGCTGGAATTAAACACGACCTGTGTTTTTTCCGGATCGAGAATCTTGAATATCTGCTTTTCGTATGTGCGCGCGTTCTCCAGCACTTCATCGCGGGTCAACGGTTTGCGGGTGACATTCTTGCCCGTCGGGTCACCGATCATGCCGGTGAAGTCACCGATCAGAAAAATCGCCTCGTGTCCCAATTCCTGAAACTGGTGCAATTTATTCAGCAGCACTGTGTGCCCCAGGTGCAGATCCGGCGCGGTTGGGTCAAACCCGGCCTTTACCCGCAACGGTCGGTCGACCTTGAGGCACTCGGCCAGTTCAGACTCCACCAGTATCTCCTCGGCACCGCGCCGGATCTGCTGCAAACCCTCGAGCCGCGACATGCGCCCCCCTCACACCCGAAAAAATGAGGCGCAAGAGTAACATGAGTTGGCCGATAACCTCACTGACAAGCTACTGACAGATGCCGGGGAAAGTGAACATATGTCTGATTTATAGGGTATTTTTATAACCCGCCAGGCCCGCGAGGTGCGCTCGCCGGCACCCCGTGGCACGCTTTCTGCAGAAGAACTGGGCAAAGCCAAAGACAGGTTGACCAAAACCCATGAACTCAGTTAGGTTTGGATATTCTTTCGGAAGGGAATTCTAGTGCGTTACGGCGACACATCACTGCGCGATTACAAATCGGGCTGGCAAGGTAATCTGGCTTCAAAGCGCAGCGGCAAGGGCTGGCGCTGGGCCTTGCTGGGCACCTTGTCAGGACTGGCACTCGGCTTCTTTTCGCTCACTTCATTCGATGCGAATGCCTTGCGTGTCAGGGATTTACCGCTCGACATACCCGGCAGCATCGGTCTTGACAACGACCTCTCCGGGCAACCCGAGAGCCAGGCCCTGGACCTCCCGCCGCCCGCGTTGAATCTGTCCGCCGAACCCCTGGCCGAAGCCGGGGAACAACAGGCGCCACGCGGCACCTGGCACGAAGTCACTATCAAGCCGGGCGACAGTCTGGCACGTCTGTTCAAACAACAGGACATTCCACCGCGTCAGTTGCATGACATCCTGGCCAGCAGCGATGTCGCCAAGAAACTGACGCGCATCTATCCCGGGCAAGTGCTCCGCATGCGGACGACCGCAGAAGATGGCTTGCTGGAGCTGCGCTACGAAATCGACGCCCTCAACGAGATGGAGGTCAAGCGCAGCGACGGCGGTTATGAATCCCGGCTCGTCGAGCGCGAACCCGAGCACCGCGTCATGCGCGCGGCGGGGAAGATCGACAGTTCGCTGTTTCTCGCCGCCCAGAAGGCCAAGCTGCCCGAGAGCCTGACGATGGAACTGGCGAACATCTTCGGCTGGGACGTCGATTTCGCACTGGATATCCGCGACGGCGACCAGTTCGCTGTCGTCTATGAAGATCTCTACCTCGATGGCGAACGAATCGGCACCGGCGACATTCTTGCCGCGGAATTCATCAACCAGGGCAAGCTTTACCGCGCGGTACGCTATACCGATTCGCAAGGCCGCAGCGATTACTACGCCCCCGACGGACACAGTATGCGCAAGGCGTTTCTGCGTACACCGGTGGCCTTCACGCGCATAAGTTCGCGATTCAGCACCGGTCGCAAGCACCCGATCCTCAACCGCATACGCGCACACAAGGGCGTTGACTACGCGGCACCGCGCGGCACGCCGGTCAAGGCCACCGGCAGCGGCAAGATCGTGTTGCGCGGCAGAAAAGGCGGTTATGGCAATACCGTGGTCATTCAGCACGGCAGCCGCTATAGCACACTGTATGCGCACCTGAACGGTTTCGCGCGAGGCCTTAGCATCGGCGAGCGCGTCAAGCAGGGGGAAATCATTGGCTACGTCGGCAGTACCGGCCTCGCCACAGGACCGCACCTGCACTACGAATTCCGGGTCAATGGCGTTCACCGCAACCCCCTGACGGTCAAACTCCCGGATGCCGCGCCGTTGGCCAAAAAGTATCGTGCAGACTTCAAACTGCAGACCGAAAACCTGATTGCCCAACTGGAACTGGCGAAAACCCGGACCGTTGCCTTGCAGGACAACTGATTCGCGTCAGCCGCGCCGATGCCCGCTTACTACATCGGCCTGATGTCCGGCACCAGCGTCGATGGTATCGATGCCGTGGTGGCGGATTTTTCCGCCGTGCGACCCGCCCTGCTGGCGGCCGCAACCACGGCCTACACGCCGCAGCTGCGCGAGCGGATTCTCGCCACGCTGGACAACCCCTCACACGTCTCTCTGCAATCGCTCGGCCAGCTCGACGCGGCGCTCGGCGACGCGTTCGCCCAGGCCGCACTCGCCATCGCTGCCGAAGCCGGGCTGGCGCCCGCGCAGATCAGTGCCATCGGCAGTCATGGACAGACACTGTTTCACGCCCCCGCGGCGAACCCGCCATTCAGCATGCAGGTCGGGGACGCCAGCCGCATTGCGGCGAAAACCGGTATCACCACGGTAGCCGATTTCCGCCGGCGCGATATTGCCGAGGGTGGGCAGGGCGCTCCGCTGGTGCCGGCGTTCCACCGTGCCCTGTTCAGCGCACCCGCGCTGTCGCGGGCCATACTCAATATCGGGGGTATCAGTAATCTCACGTTACTGCCGGCAGCGTCGGGACCCGTGTCCGGTTTTGACACCGGACCCGGCAACGTGCTGCTCGACGCCTGGGTCGGCAAGCACCGTGGCCAGTCGTTTGACCGCGACGGCGAGTGGGCCCGCAGCGGCAACTGCCACGGCCCGCTGCTGGAACGCTTGCTGCAACAACCGTATTTCGAACAGCCCCCACCCAAAAGCACCGGCAGGGAACTGTTCAGTCTGCGCTGGCTGGAAAACCTGCTCGGCCCCGATTTCCAGGCTCTGGCGGCAAACGATGTGCAGGCCACTCTGGCTGAGTTTACTGCCGCGAGTATTGCCGGGGCGCTCGTGCGGTTTGCACCGGCGATGGACGAAGTTTCCGTTTGCGGGGGAGGAGCGCACAACAGTTTCGTGATGCAGCGCCTCGCCGCGCTGCTGCCAGGCTGCCGGCTGAACACCACCGCGGCGCTCGGGCTGCATCCCGACTGGGTGGAAGCAACCGCCTTTGCCTGGCTCGCCAGAGAAACGCTGGAAGGCCGGCCCGGCAACCTGCCGGGCGTCACCGGCGCGCGCCGGCCGGTCGTGCTCGGCGCCATATACCCGGCCGGAACCTAGCGCTTGTCGATTGGCACGTAATCCCGAACCGTTTCGCCCGCGTACACCTGGGTTGGTCGGAAGATACGGTTATCGCCCAATTGTTCGCGCCAGTGCGCCAGCCAGCCGGCCGAACGGGCGATGGCGAAAATCGAGGTGAACTGGTCGGTGGGGATACCCATCTCCTTGTAGAGGATGCCGGAGTAGAAATCCACATTGGCGTAAACGCCTTTGGGCGCGAGTTTCTCCTCGCAAGCCTCTTCCAGCGCCAGAGCGGTTTCGAACAACGGTCCCATGTTGCCGCCGCGTTGATCCATCAATTCACGCATGAGCTTCTGCAGAATCGTGGCGCGCGGGTCCTTGACCTTGTATTCGCGGTGGCCCATACCCCAGATCTTGCTCTTGGTGGCCAGTTTGTCGTCCAGCCATTTCCGGACATTCTCCGGACGCCCGATCTGTTCGAGCATTTCTACCACGCGCTCGTTTGCGCCGCCGTGCAGCGGGCCCGCAAGGGTGCCGACCGCCGCGGCAATTACCAGGAACGGGCTGGCCAGAGTCGAACCCGCGACCAGCGCAGCAAACGTCGAGGCGTTGATGGTGTGTTCGGCGTGCAGGATCAGGCACGCGTCCATGATACGCGCCAGACAAGGGTCCGGATCTTCGCCGCCGAACATGTACAGCAGACTCTCTGCATAGCCGAGATCCTTGCGAATCGGATAGGGATCGTAGCCATTGCGCACGTGCTCCCACATCGCCACGATGGTCGCCATACGCGCGATGATCTTCACCGACATGTTATGCACATAGTTCAGATCCTGGCACATCGTGCTGCCAGTCAGGCATTCGTCGCCCGGATAGAACATGCCCAGGCTGGCTACCGCGGTCTGCAGCATCTCCATCGGATGGCCGGTCGCCGGCAGGTACTTCATGATTTCCCGGACGTTGTATTTGACGACGCGATTGGCGCGTAATTCGTGGTCGAACTGGTCGAGCTGCGCCCGGCTGGGAAGCCGACCATCGAGCAGCAACATGCTGGTTTCCTCGAAGGTGCTGTTAACCGCCAGGTCCTCAATGCGATAACCGCGATAGGTCAGGATACCCTTGCCGCCATCCAGATCGGAGATATTCGACTGGGTTGCAGGAACCCCTTCCAGACCGGGTAGATATTCACTCATTCGCCACACTCCAGTATTGACGCTCGCGACCAAAAGAACCGTTAGTATAGCGGTTTATACGGGTATGTAAGCCCCTGACGACAGGCACGAAAAAGGGGCGCCCGAGGACGCCCCTTTGCAACAGTGAAACGCGGCTTGATTCAGGCCGAGAATGAAGATCCGCAACCGCATGTCGTGGTCGCATTGGGGTTGCGAATCACGAAACGCGCGCCTTCCAGGTCTTCTTTGTAGTCGATCTCGGCGCCCACAAGATACTGAAAGCTCATGGGGTCAACGACCAGCTTGACACCGTTTTTCTCGACCTCGGTGTCGCCGTCGTTGACGGCCTCGTCAAACGTGAACCCGTACTGAAAACCCGAACAGCCGCCGCCTGTAATATATACCCGCAACAGCAGGTCGGGATTACCCTCTTCCTCGATCAGGCCCTTAACCTTGGACGCCGCCGCATCGGTAAAAACCAACAGCTCTTCGGTGGTGCCTGTGTCCTGGGCGGTACTTTCAGTCATCAGTCTGTCTCCCGAAAAATACTTCTGCAATGGTGCAATTATGCATTTCCCGAGTAATAAGGTCAAGTATTACTTGGCCGCGCTCAGACCGGCGGGCGGGACAATTTCCACCGATTTATCAGTCACCGGCGCCTGGCGGCGCACTTCGCTGCGGTGCACCAGATTGCCGTTGACCTGCGCGCCCATGGCCATTTCGATGAGCGCGTAATAGACGTTACCCTCGACTTTGGCATGGCTCGCCAGCTCAACCCGTTCGCTGGCGTGGACATCACCCTCGACCGCACCGTTGAGCACCAGATTGGGCACCCGCACGTCACCCTCGATACGCCCCCTCTCACTGACGGTCAACACCGAATCGCTGCCCGGCTCGGCGACGATACTGCCTTTGATAACACCGTCGACATGCAGGCCGCCGGTAAAACTCACGTCGCCTTCCAGACGCGTTTGCGCACCGATCACCGTATCGATTGCACAACTGGGTTTCTTCCCGATTCCAAACATCGCTTTCTCCTGTATCGCTGGCCCGGAGCGCTCGTCAGGCGGGCCACTCCATCGTCTTGTCCACACCCGGTGGCTGTCCTTTTCCGCTGGTCTTCACGTGGATCGTCAGGCGCTGCGGCTTAAACGCCGACGGAATTTCGATCTCTCCTTCGAAGTCCTGAAAATATCGGAACTTGAAGTTCAACGCGCCATCCTCATCAACCCGCAGACTGGTGAACGGCAACACCCTCGTCTGACCATCCTGCGTGCCTTCGACCTCGATTTCTATGACACCGCGCACATACCGGTCATTGCGTTTAACCTGCGTCAACATCAGCTTGTACTTGTAGCGACCAGGCGTCGAGCGCGGCTCCAGGTCAAACCGCTGAATATTCAGCCCCGCCTTGTTGTCGCCGGGCGAGACGATACCACGATAGAACGCCAGCTCCTTGCGCAGCGCCTGCAGCTTGTCCTGCAGCGCCGCAAACTCATTGCGCACCTCGACACTCGCCAGCCGGTCGATCTCGCTGGAGCGCTGCTGGATCGCCAGTTGCTGGCGCAGTGAGGCATTCTCGCTGCCCGCCTCGTCGAGCTTCTGTACCAGCTCGGCCTGCCGCCGATCGAGCCACTCCAGCTCGTTGCCGGCATAGTGCACGCCGCGCTGAAACATCAGGTAAGCGCCGCTCAGCAACAGCACCAGCCCCACGCCGGCCGCCAGCCAGAGATGCGCGGGTTGGTAGACCAGGATCCTGTGGTTACGCGATTCCATATGCCCTACCGCAAGATTAATGCAACAATCGCGCCCACTCAGGGAATCAGTCCGACCAGGCGCAAACCGCTGCGCTCTTCGACACCCAGCATGATATTCATGTTCTGAACGGCCTGTCCGGCGGCCCCCTTGACCAGGTTGTCGATCACCGACAACACCACCAGGGTTTGCCCATCGGGTGCCTGATGAACGGCAATACGGCAGTCGTTCGCGCCTTTCACCGTGCGCGTTTCCGGATGAGAGCCGGCCGGAAGCACGTCAACAAAGGGTTCTGCGCGATAGCGCGCCTCGAATACGGCCTGCACGTCGACATCCCCGTCGGTACGCCGCGCATACAATGTAGCGTGGATTCCACGGATCATCGGCGTGAGATGCGGCACGAAGGTCAGGCCCACCGCAGCGCCGGCGGCCCGCTCCAGTCCCTGCCGGATTTCCGGCAGGTGACGGTGTCCCGGCACTGCGTACGCCTTGAGACTTTCGGCCGCCTCGGACAACAGCGTGGCCACAGCGGCACCTCGCCCCGCCCCGCTGACCCCGGACTTGCAATCGGCAATCAACCCCTCGCGGTCAATGCATCCGGCCTCAATCAACGGCAGTAAACCAAGCTGTACGGCTGTCGGGTAGCAACCCGGATTTGCCACCAGCCGCGCGCCGGCGATTGCGGCACGATTGACTTCAGGCAAGCCATACACGGCCTCCTGCAACAAGTCCGGGCAGGCGTGCTCCATGCCGTACCACTGGCGCCAGGCGTCGGCATCCCTCAGCCGGAAGTCTGCGGCCAGGTCGATCAGGCGCACGCCACGCTCCAGCAGTTCCCTGGCCATGCCCATCGCGACACCGTTCGGGGTAGCGAAGAACACCAGATCGCAGGCTGCCAGCACATCCATGTCGGGCTCAGTGAACGCCAGATCGACGTGGCCACGGAGATTGGGAAACAGATCGGCGACCCGGGTACCAGCCTCGCCACGCGAGGTAACCGCATGCAGCTGCACATCAGGATGCAGCGCCAGCAAGCGCAACAGCTCAACGCCCGTATACCCGGTACCACCGACCACACCAACTTTCGTCATAACCCCACCCGCTGCCGTCGCGTCTCGCGCCGCCCGGCAAAATTGATACGCCCATAAAAGCCTGTATTGTCCGCACTCCGTGAAAGCTTGTCCATTCCGGGTGATTGCGCGAGGCGGCAGGAAAATAGTAAGGTGCGCCGATGTTCAAATACCTACACCGTTCCGGAAAGGCGCTGCTTTCGCCGGATGCCTGGAAAATTCGCGTGCTGTTCTGGTCCGGTGCAATCATCGTCGGTCTGGTGGCGAGTGCTTTCGCCATCGTGACCGAATACGTCAACGAAGGCTTCAATCACCTGCTGGAAATTTCGCCCTACGTGCCGTTCCTGCTCTGTCCCCTCGGCCTGGTCCTGGTCGCGACGCTGACAGTGCGGTATTTCCCCGGATCCCAGGGCAGCGGTATCCCGCAATCCATTGCCGCCCTGGACATGGTGGAACACAGATCACGCAGCGCCGTGCTGTCGTTTCGCATCGCCTTCGGCAAAATCCTGCTGACCCTGTTGGGCTTGCTGAGTGGCGCCTCGATCGGCCGTGAAGGTCCGACGGTACACATCGGTGCCGCGATCATGTTCTCGCTGGGCCGCTTTGCCCGTTTCCCGCACCACTACATGGACAAGGGCCTCATCCTGGCGGGTGGTGCAGCTGGTATCGCCGCGGCCTTCAACACACCGCTGGCGGGTATTCTCTTCGCGGTGGAGGAAATGGGGCGTTCGTTCGAAGAGCGCACCAGCGGCGTACTGCTTACGGGTGTGTTCATTGCCGGTATCACCGCCATCGTCATTCAGGGAAACTACACCTATTTCGGCACCACGGATGCGAGCCTGAAAACGTCACAGTTCATTCTGCCGATACTGGCCTGCGGTATCGTCGGCGGCCTGCTGGGCGGCCTGTTCAGCGCCGCGCTGATCCGCGGGTCGCGGCGCCTCGCGCCGCTGCTCAAGCGCCGTCCGGCGCTGGTCGCACTGGTATGCGGCCTGGGCATCGCCACGGTCGGACTGATTTCCGGCAACACCGCCTACGGAACCGGCTACGATCAGGCGCAGGCCATTATCACCGGCACCAGCACCCTGCCCGAAAATTACCCGTTCATGAAAATGCTGGCGACGCTGTTCTCCTATCTGAGTGGTATTCCCGGCGGTATTTTCGCACCTTCGCTGGCGACCGGCGCGGGTCTCGGCGCCGAAATAGCACCCTGGCTGCCCGACCTGCCGGCCTCGGCGGTGATTATCCTCGGCATGGTGGGCTACTTTGCGGGCGTCGTGCAGACCCCCATCACCGCCTTTGTCATCGTCATGGAAATGACCGACAACCAGGCACTGCTGCTGCCGCTGATGGCAACCTCCTTCCTGGCCTACGTGACCTCGCGGCTGATCTGCCCCGAACCGATTTACCGGGAACTCGCGCTCAATTTTCTGCCAGCAGCCCCGAAACCGGAACCCCCCAACGCGGAAGCCGAAACCGAACAGGCCATTGAGAAGACGGGCGCCTGAAGCCGGTCGCTTATCGACTTTCGCGACTTGCAGGGAGTATTGTTCGCGACAGCATGAAACCGAAAGCGCTCCTTATTGCGGCCGCATTCGCCGCAGTTCTGCTCGCCGGCCCGGGCAGCCTGTGGCTGGCACCGGGCCGGTTACAACAGGCCCCGGAAGTCAGCTTCACGACGCTCCAGGGTCACCGCCTGAGCATGTCGTCCCTGCGTGGCCGCCCGGTGCTGGTGAATTTCTGGGCCAGCACCTGCCGGGTCTGCCTCGAGGAAATGCCACAGCTCGTCAAGCTGTACAGGGAGTTTGCGCCGCGCGGACTGGAGGTCATCGGTATCGCCATGGCCTATGACCCACCCGACCACGTCGTCGCCCTCAGCAAAGCCCGCAATATCCCCTATCCGATTGCGCTCGATATCAATAGCAAGGCCGCCCGGGCTTTCGGCGATGTCGGCGCGACACCCACATCTTTCCTGATTGCACCGGACGGTCGCGTGGCTCACCGCAAAGCCGGCGAGCTGGATATCCACATGGTGCGACAACTGATTGCCGGCATGCTCACACAGTCAGTCGCCGGCGCACCACCAACGGAGGTGAATTAGCCATGCTCTGGGTCAAGGCCTTCCATATCATTTTCATGGTCACCTGGTTTGCCGGCCTGTTTTACCTTCCCCGACTTTTCGTTTACCACGCCGATTGCCGGGATGACATCGGCCACCAGCGCTTCCTGGTAATGGAGCGCAAGCTCTATGCGATCATGACGCTCGGTGGCGCGCTCGCAACCTTCTTCGGTGTCTGGCTGCTGCTGCAATGGCACTGGCCCATCAGTGAACTCTGGCTGCAATTGAAACTGGCGCTGGTGGCGGCGCTGATTGCCTACCACATCTATTGTGGCCAGTTGGTAAAGCGGTTTCGTGCCGGCGATAACCGGTATTCCGGCGTCTTCTACCGCTGGTTCAATGAATTCCCCGCCCTGATCCTGATCGCCGTGGTGCTGCTGGCGGTGGTGCGGCCGTATTAGTCGCGGCGCGCGGCGCCAACCACCCGGGCATCGGTGTCTGGACGGTAATGCGAATCGTTTGCATTTGTGTTTTTCCCCTTTATAATCGATGGCAGTTTACAGCGCCCTAAGGGAAACCCGGCAATGAAACGTACCACTTGTTCACGCCTCGGCCTGGCTGCAGCCCTGTTGGCCGGCGTCAACTACTGGCTGCATCCCGACGTCGCGCTGAAAGCCGATGTCCAGATGCAGGACAACGACGGTTCGAAGAACGACAATGGCTATAACCTCGGCCGCGGTTACCGGTTCCAGTCTGTATGCCGACAACTCAATCAGGCACAATACGGGGCGCCGTCGCGCCCCGTTTCTGCGTCCTGAATGAACCCATGTCATGTTCAAGAACCTGACAATCACACTCTACCTGTTGCTGGCCGGGCCCGTGGCGCTGGCCGGCGGCACTTACCAGACGCCTGACGAGTTTCTGAAGGAGTCCTTTGCAGACACACCACCTGAGCCCGCTGTTGTCTGGTTGAGCGGCCAGCGCAAAACCGTTGTCGAACAGATTCTCGGCCACCGGTACCCCACCCTGCGGATACGCTACTGGCGCGATGGAGCGCGCAGCGCGTGGATACTCGAGGAAGTCGGAAAAGAACAACCCATCACCGTCGGCGTAGTCGTCAATCGCGCCCGGATCGAACGCATCAAGGTTCTGGTCTTCCGCGAAAGCCGCGGCTGGGAAGTACGCCACCCCTTCTTCACCGACCAGTTCAAGGAAGCGCGGCTGAACGACAAGCGGCAACTGGATCGCCACATCGACGGCATTTCGGGCGCAACCCTGTCGGTACGCGCCATGAAGAAACTCGCCACGCTGGCGCTGTACCTCGACACCGTCACAAGGGAACAGGATGTCACGTCAGCACCATAGAAAGCAGCGCTTCAAGCTGCGCTCGTTCTATATCTGGCACCGTTACATGGGCATCGGTGCGGCGCTGTTCGCGCTGATCATCGCCGCGACCGGGCTGCTTCTGAATCACACCGAAGACTTCAAACTCGACAGCCGTTACGTCAACAGCGACTGGGTGCTGGACTGGTACGGTATACGGGCACCGGAAAAGCTGCTGTCGTTTGCCGCCGGCGGCCAGCACGTCACGCTGATGGGCGAACACCTGTACCTGAACCGCAAGGAGATTGCTGGCGAATTCCACGACCTGGTTGGAGCGGTTCGCACGCATGACCTGTTCGTCGTCGCTGTCAGTGACTCCATCCTGCTGCTGACACCACGGGGTGAGATTGTCGAGCGCCTGGGCGATGAAGACGGGGTGCCGGCCGGCATACGCCGCATCGGCATCGATCAGAGGCAGCAACTGGTTGCCGAGAGCAACCTCGACTATTACCAGGCCGATGCGGATTTTCTCAAATGGCAGCGCTTGCAGCAGGCGTCGCAGTCGGTGCAGTGGGCACCTTCGGGCGCGCCCGACCCGCGCCTGGTATTGTCGTTACAACAGCACTATAGGGGTGAAGTACTGCCAATGGAACGCGTCGTCCTCGACCTGCACAGTGGCCGCTTCTTTGGCAAAGCCGGTCCCTGGGTGTTCGACATCGCCGCACTGCTGCTGATGCTGCTCTCGCTCACAGGCACCTGGATCTGGCTGAAGCGGCGGCGCTAGGCAGGTAAGTCACATTTGCGACTGCTGGTAATTTTTGAGACCGATCTTTTCTATCAATCCCAGTTGTGTCTCCAGCCAGTCAATATGTTCTTCCTCGCTTTCCAGGATACTCTCGAAAAGTTCGCGTGACACGTAGTCCTTGACCTGTTCGCAGTATTCGATGGCTTCGCGCAGCAGTGGCACAGCCTCCTGTTCGAGTTCCAGATCACAGCGCAGCATCTCCTCGGTATTCTCGCCGATCTTCAACTTGCCGAGATCCTGCAGGTTGGGTAATCCTTCGAGAAACAGCGTACGCTTGATAAGCGCATCGGCGTGTTTCATTTCGTCGATGGACTCGGTGTATTCTTTTTCGTTGAGCGCTTTGAGACCCCAGTCTTCGTACATGCGCGCATGCAGAAAATACTGATTGATGGCAGTCAACTCGTTCCTGAGGGCTTTATTGAGATACTGGATGACCTTTTTATCACCTTGCATGCGCCTACTCCCTGCTGTGGAATGAATGTTGGAAATCGTACCGGCGACCGTGAAGAACTATAGCCCAGACAGCCCTGCGGTCAATTTTGCTGTGACCGGCGGGCAAAGCATACGAGCCACAGGCGGGGATTCAGGCAGGCAGCGGGTCAGGCCCGCTGAGCATCACCAGGCAGCCCGGTGGTCCGGGCCTGCTCCAGAATACCGCGGGCACAGCCGGCACATTTGCCGCACTGGCTGGCGACACCGAGTCGCTCCTTCAAGTCACGCACGCTGTCGATACCCTCGCTGGCTGCAGCGCGGATCTGACCACAGGTAATCTGTTTACAAATACATACGTACATGCGACCTCCCACAGGATGACGCTAATGTAAATGCGAATGACTCCTATTGTCAACAAAAATCGTCCTCAGCGCCCCGCGCGCACCAGCCCGCCCAGTCCCGCCTCGTCCAGGCTGCGGTGCAGCAGCGCGC
>Ga0315540_10001090_pt1 | contig 15578 bp, 17 predicted proteins | sample SalMarSW160110MG_FD_203677 | JGI IMG/M metagenome (GOLD analysis project Ga0315540, IMG submission 203677) | Salt marsh sediment microbial communities from the Plum Island Ecosystem LTER, Massachusetts, United States - Salt Marsh Sediment SW1601-10 ... | reverse complement strand
GGACCCGGTGGAAGTAACGCAGGTACAGCAGCGAGGTGATCAGGGTGACGCCCCCGATGGCCAGCCCATAGGCACTGGCCAGGTTCTCCGGGGAGCGGAACAGCAGCAGCAACACCAGGGTGCCTCCCAGGAGCAGCCAGTTCGCTGTGGCGACATAGATGTGACCCGATTGCCGCGCCGAGGTATGGAGTACGCGCAGGTGGGGAAAATAGTCCAGCTCGGCTAGCTGTTTGAGCAATGAGTAGCTGCCGGTGATGATCGCCTGGGACGCAATCAATGTGGCCAGCGTGGCCAGCAGGATCAGAGGTATCAGCAGGTAGTGAGGGACCAGCGCGAAGAAGGTATTGCCAGGATGGACCGGGCGGCTCAGAAGCAAGGCCCCTTGGCCGAAGTAGCTCGAGATCAGCGCTGGCCATACCAGCCAGTACCAGGTGCGGCGGATGGGTGCCAGGCCGAAATGACCCAGATCCGCGTACAGTGCCTCGGAGCCCGTGACTACGAGAAAGACGGAGCCGAGGACGAAGAAGGCATTCCAGCCTCCGGTGCCGAGAAAGTCCAGCGCGTAGGTAGGGCTCAGGGCCCAGGCGACGGAAGGCACCCGCAGTACCCAGTGCAGCCCCATGACGGCGATGCAGACGAACCACAGCAGCATGAAGGGGCCGAAAAGGGCGCCGATCGCCGCGGTTCCACGCTTTTGCACAGCAAACAGCAGCACCAGGATCACAGCCGTCAGCTCGGGCACCAGGTCCGCCAGCCGGGGTGAGATCAGCTCCAGACCCTGAACGGCGCTCAATACCGAAATGGCCGGGGTCAGCATCCCGTCCGCGATCAGCAGGGAGCTGGCCACCACCCCCGCCAGGAGCCAGCGTCGGCGTCTCCTGCCCGCTGCGCGGCCGATGAGGGTGGCCAAGGCGATCACGCCGCCGTCCCCCTCGTTGGACGCCTTCAGGACGAATGCCAGGTATTTGATCGTGACCACCAGCAGGAGCGCCCAGAAGATCAGCGACAGGACGCCCAGAACATTGATCTCGGAAGCGGCCATCCCGCCGTGGCGAGAGAACACCACGTTCATGGTGTAGATGGGGCTGGTCCCGATGTCCCCGTATACGACGCCGAGGGCGGCCAGGGTCAGGGAGCTGCGCCAGGGCCGCCGGTTGCGGGGCGGAGATGCTTGGGGCTCGGCCTCTGTATTCGGGGCAGCTTCCGGGCATGTATCCGCCGCTTGGTGCGCTGCCGCGTGCTCGTCGTAGGGCCGGGCATTCCTCTTCCTTGGCGGCTCCACGGCCCTTTCGACAGCGGGTATCTGTTTCATGCGTGTCTGCACTTGCCGCTCCGTCCGAGAGGGACTCCAGGATTTCCAGGCGTCCCAGTCAGTATCCGTGCCAACGGAGGGTAAATCAGCCGGAGCCGGGCGCACCAACCCCGGAGTCGAGCGTCTTCGAATGTGCCCTTGGTTGATGCGGGCCAAGGAGTCTGGGGGATTTCCCCACCAGGGCCGATCCTTCTCGACCCTCGGGGCGAGCCTCTAGTGACCGAGGCTCTGGACATGAGCAAAAAGCGCGGCGGATATGCTCATGAAAAGAGCTCTCGGGCGATATAGGCGATCAGGAACAGGCCCATCAGCACTACCGAGGTGCGGATACAGGCGAGGTTGGTACGCTCGTTGGCGGCATGATCGCGGAAATTGTCGATCATGCACCGGATGCCTTGGTGTGCGCGCAGGGCACGACGAGCAGGGGCAGCTTCAGCTCGCGCAGCAGGGCTTCGGTGGTGCTGCCCATCAACCAGCGCATGAGGCCGTGACGGCCGTGGGTACCGACCACGATCAGGTCGGCCTGCCACGCGGCGGCGGCTTCCGTGATGTGCCGTGCGATCTGTCCGTCGGGCGCTTCGACAAGCTCGCGCTCGGGCTCGAGGCCCGCGGCAGCGGCAAGTGCCGCCGCTTCGTCCAGTAAGCGTTCAGCGTCGCCTTTCAGGCGCGCGTTCAGTCCCTCGTTGTTGAGCCAGCCGAGCTCTGCGCCGCCGTAGCTCCCGCTGGCTTCGTCCGCCACGGCGAGGATCTTGAGCCTGGCCTGCTGTTCCTGCGCCAGGGAGATGGCGGCACGCAGGCCGGCGTGCGCAGCTGGGCTGCCGTCCACGGCAACGATGAGGCGTTGATAGAGGTTCATGAGTCGATGCTCCGGTCGATGTGATTAAGGATAGGTGCCGTGAGGGCGGTGGTCGATGTGTGGATGTATCGTCCGCCCGCCGATCTCGTGCAGGCCGAGCAGTATGAGCACCACGGCGAACAGCGAGCGCAGGATGTGCTCCGGTAGATGTATGGCCAGCATACTGCCGGCGACCGTGCCGATAACGATGCCGAGCCCCAGCAAGGGCAGGGCGCGCCAGCGGACCGAGCCTTCGCGCTGGTTCTCGGCAACACCGCTCAGAATCGGGGGCAGGCGCGAGACCAGCGAGGACCCCTGCGCCAGTTGCTGCGTCATGCCCAAGCCGAGTGCGAAGAGGGGTGTCAGCACCGGGCCGCCGCTGACGCCGACCACGCCGGCTACGACGCCGGCGATCACGCCTACCAGCACCATCCAGGGCAGCGACCATCCGGCAGCGAAGCCGGCATGTAGATCGCCTCTGGCGAGCAGCGTCGCGGCGCTGAGCAATACCACCACGCCGAACAGGCGGCGCAGCAGGTCTTGTGGCCAATCGGCGGATAGGCGCGCAGCCAGAGGTGCGCAGACCAGCGCGGGCAGACCGGTCCAGAGGAGGGTGCGCCAGTCCACGTTTCCATGCAGGCCGTAGGTGATGGTGCCGCTTACGGCGGTGAAGAAGGAGGCGGCCATGGCCGTGCCGCGGGCCTCGAGGCGGCTCATGCCGAGCCATTCGGTGAGCAGCGGGATCAGGAGCGTGCCGCCGCCCAGGCTGGCCAGCCCGCCGCCCAGGCCGCTGACCAGGCCGCTGGTGAGCAGTCGCAGATGTGAGCTCATAAGGTTTTCATGTGGAATAGTCGCAACTCGATCTGACGGTGGTCTATTTCGACGGAGTGTCCGTCTGCTCAACCTCAAGCAATTTTTGCTCCTGCCAGAAACGAATTCCACAGTTTTTATGAGGTCGCACGAGTGAAATTTCCCTCGGGCTTTCTCCTGGGCCTGGGTTTGTCTCGCTGGAAGAGGTTTGGTCTGCCGGAGCCCGGATGGGTTTGATAAAATCAATTTATTTGGCCGATGCGGCTCGACGGGCCAATCCGTTTGCGCGTGACGACCTCATCATGAACTGGCTCTTGCGACTCGACCGAACCCCGCGTCTGATCTTGCTGAGCCTCTTTCTCGGTGTCGTCGGGGCACTCGGGGCGCAGCTTTTCCTGTGGCTGCTTCATCTCGGAGAGATCGCCATTCTGCAGCCGAATACCGGCTTCAGCTACATCAGCGTGGAGGCGGCCCATGCCTTGGGCAAGGCACCACTGATCGACCATTGGTATTGGCTCGTCCCGGTGTCGACCACCCTGGGTGGGCTGCTCGCCGGTTTCATCGTCTACACCTGCGCTCCCGAGGCGGAGGGACATGGAACGGACGCCGCGGTCAAGGCGTTTCACCGCAACGACGGCAAGGTTCGGGCGCGGGTGCCGCTGATCAAGACGATCGCCAGCGCCATTACCATCGGCTCGGGCGGGGCCGCGGGACGCGAGGGTCCTACTGCCCAGATAGCGGCCGGCATCGGCTCCATCGTTGCCACGCAGTTGCGCTTGCCGGTCGAGGAGCGGCGCTATCTCGTGCTGATCGGTATGGCCGCCGGACTCTCGGCCATTTTCAAGAGCCCGCTGGGCACCGCCATCTTCTCGGTCGAGATCCTCTATGCGTCCATGGCGTTCGAGGCGGAAGTGCTGATCTTCAGCCTCATCGCCGCAGCGGTCGCCTATGCCATCACAGGTGTAATCGAGGGTTTTCGCCCTCTTTTCATTCTTCCCCCGAACGTCGGCATCGTTTCTGCTACCGAGCTCGTCTGGTATGCGCTCCTCGGGCTGATCGCGGGGATCGTCGGGGCGCTATTGCCGAGTGTGTTCTACTACATCCGCGATGCCTTCGGTGCCTTAAAGGTCCCGAATCAGGTGAAGCCCGCCATCGGGGGATTCATTCTCGGGATCATCGGGATCTTCGTCCCCCAGTTGCTGGGGGCGGCTACGGGTACATGCAGCTCGCGTTGCAGGGAGCGGCGGGCATGGGAATCGGGTTGCTCCTGCTGCTCTCACTCGGCAAGATCGTTGCCATGTCGCTCACCATCGGCTCGGGCGGCTCCGGCGGGGTATTCGCCCCCAGCCTGTTCGTCGGCACCCTGCTCGGAGCGGCGATGGCGGCGGCCCTTCACGATCTCGGGGTCCAAGTCGACGAGAGCGCCTTGGCGCTCGTGGGTATGGCGGCCCTCTTTGCGAGCTCGGCACGAGTGCCTATCGCCTCCATCCTCATGGTGGTGGAGATGACCGGCGGCTACCACATGATCGCCCCCGCCATGCTCGGGGTGGCGGTCAGCTTCATGGTGCAGTACGCGCTTACCCGCCGGTTGGAATATCCCACCCTCTATGAGGCTCAGGTGTCGACTCCGGACCAGAGCCCCGTGCACCGAGATGCCTATTACCAGGTCGTGGCAAAGATGTTGCGCGAGCGCAATATCAGGCTGGACCAGGACATCCTTTCCAGCGAGATCGCTGTTGCCTTGGCGAGCGGCGCCGGAGTCTCCATCGACTGCGGTGAGACTCGGCTCTACAGCCTTGAGCTCAAGGCAGGTACGCCGGTGGCGGGCCGTGAGGTGCGTACCCTGGGCCTCGACGAGATGAAGGTGCTGATCGTGGGCATCGTCCGCGGTGAGCACCAGATCGTCCCTCACGGCGGCACCCTCCTGCAGGTGGGAGACAGTCTGTTGGTCACCGGTGCCGGTGAATCCATCCGGCGGTTCGAGGACATGATCTCGGTATCCACGGGCCAGGAAGAGGGGCAAGTCCAGGCCGATGCGCCGTGATCGACGTCTCGAGGCGATTGCCGGGAAATGCCTATACGAAAGAGCGATGAGCCCCCGATGAGCGATCAGCCGACGAGACATCATCCGACCGATATCAGCCTCCACCGCAAGTCGAGGGTACTGTCCATCGCCTTCGATGACGGGGTGAGCTTCGAGCTGCCTTGCGAATATCTCCGGGTGTTCTCCAAGGCCGCAGAGGTCAGGACCATGGGCCGCCCGGCAACCGGCAAGGAAGAGGTCAATATCGAGCGCATCGAGCCACAGGGACAGTATGCGGTCAGGATCGTCTTCGACGACGGCCACGATACCGGAATCTATTCCTGGGACACCCTCTACGCCTTGGGGGCAGAGCGCGAAAGGAACTGGGCATCCTATCTGCAAGACCTGGAGCGCATCGGCTATCGCAGACAGGAGCCGCAGCAGGAAGAGAAGCGGATCAAGCTTCTCTACTTCAGTTGGCTGGCGAGGAAGCTACGCAAGGAAATGGAAGAGCTGGTGGCTCCGGCGAGCGTTTCCGATGTGGACGGCCTGCTCGTTTGGCTCGGACGTCGCAAGCCCGGGGCGGCGCCTCTCTTCGACCCGGAGCGGGTCCGGGTGACGCTGAACAAGCAGTTCACCGAGGGTTTTTCCAAGATCCACGACGGAGACGAGGTCGGTATCGTGCCCAACTCGCCGACAGCGCCGGCTACGCCGGACCTGATCTAGGGGCTGTTGACAGTTGCTTGAGCGAGGGAGATTGCGAGGAATTTTCCGTGCTGACAAGGCGCGGCGAGGAGGAATGGTGGACCTATTGCGACGAACCGCAACGAGGTCAGCGTGGAAAAGGGCCGCAATCGGACCGTGAACGGCAATTGTCAACAGCCCCTAGTCATCCCGGCCAGCGAATCCGCCTCGGCAAGGCTCGTGAGGATACGTCCGATGGGAGAGCTGCAAGCCGCGATGTTGGCCTCGATCTCTTTCATGTGGATCTCGCCTTCCGCCTTGCCGGCCGCCCGGTTCACCACGAAGGTAAACGAGGCGTAACAGAGACCGACCTCCCTTGCCAGGGCTGCCTCGGGCATCGCCGTCATGCCCACCAGATCGCAGCCGTCCCGCTCCATGCGCAGGACTTCCGCTGCCGTCTCCAGTCGCGGCCCCTGGGTCACGCCGTAGGTTCCTCCGTCGACGAGGTCCAGCCCGGCGTCCCTGGCGGTGCCGAGCAGGGCTTGGCGTAGCTCCTCGCAGTAGGGGCGGGTGAAGTCGATGTGCTGAAAATCACCCTCATCCACGTCATGGAAGCTATGGGCTCGCCCGTAGGTGTAGTCGATGATCTGATCCGGGACGGCGAGAATGCCGGGGCTGAAACGGCTGGTGATTCCGCCTGCCGCCGCCAAGCCGACCACTCGCTTCGCCCCGCAGAACTTCAGCGCCCAGACGTTCGCGCGGTAATTGACGCGGTGTGGCGGGATGCGGTGCGCGGAGCCATGCCGCGGGAGAAACAAAATCTCTGCGCTGCCGAAGCGGCCCTGCATGATCGGGCCCGAGGAGGCTCCATAAGGGGTTTCCGGCTGTTCTTGCCCCAGGACTTCGAATCCGGGCAGAGCGGCAAAGCCGGAGCCACCGATGACGGCGAGTTGGCGCATGTGGCAAAATCCATGAACGGTGGTTTGATCGGCTCATGAGATCCGCAGGGCAAGAAAGGCCAGCGTCCTTACCGACGCCGGCCCTCTGCGGAGCCGATACCACGATGCGGCTCAGGCGCGAGCCTCCCGAAACATTCCGATCTCCACCAGCTTCGGGAACAACACCTGATTTTCCCGCTCGATGCGGTACTGAAGCAGATCGAAGACGCTGCGCGTTTCCTCGATAAACTCGTCCGTGAAGTTGAAATCGCACTGCTTCAGCCACTTGTCATAGTAATCGTCAAAGGTCTTGCGCAGGGGCTTTTCTCCGCTGATGAAGCCCCAGGCGATGGACTTGACCTTGGGGTCGTCATGGATCAAGAGGCTGGGATAGAGGCCCTTGTCCTCCTCCGCCAGGTGTTGCTTCACCTTGTCGCCGAGATCGCAGAGGAGCTCGTAGGCAATCCTCGCGTTCGGGCGAACCCTCAACTGCTCCGCAGTAAGAAGCGACTGGAGCTCCTCGATCGTCTCCAAGAGTCCGGACTGGCGTTTGCGGTAGCTCGAGAGTGTTTGCATGAATCCATCCTCCTCGTAATCGTTATGCAGGCGGATTCGACGCAATCAAACGCCGGAAACCGGGATGGAAGGCGGCGTCTGGTCAGGTCTCCGGCTAATGCCTGTATAAAAGCCGGGCTTTTCTGTGTAACGCAAAACGCACCAGAAGTCAAAAAGTATTTAATTATATTAGATTTTATTTGGAACTTAGATGCCGGCTGGCCGGCATCCTCAGAGGTCTTCATCGGCGATTGCATAGACGCCGTCGGCGTTGCGGAAATAGCCCTTGTAGTCCAGGCCATAGCCGTAGAGATAGCGATTCGGCAGGCGCACGCCGACGAAGTCCGCCTCGATAGCGCAGGCACGCTCCCGCTCCTTCTCCACCAGTACAACGCTGTGCACGCTCACCGCCCCGTCTGCGCGGCAGGCATCGATAATGGTCTGCAGGGTAATGCCTTCGTCGAGGATGTCGTCGACGACCAGCAGGTGCCGCCCGCGCACCGCGGCAGAGGGTCGATACAGCCACTGGATGCTCCCGCCGCTGGTCCCGTCCCGGTAGCGGGTGGCATGAATATAATCGAGCTCCAGCGGGAACCCGAGCCGAGGCAGCAGCCGACCGACGGCGATGACCCCGCCCTTCATGACGCAGAGCACCAAGGGGTCCTTGTCCGCCAGGGCGCCGGTAATCTCCTCCGCCAGCCGGTCCAGGATCCGCTCCATCTCCTCACCCGAGACCAACAGATCCGCCCGGGCGGCGACTGCGTCGTACTGCTCCCGCGTGATTTTCACTGTACCGTCGGTCATGGCCACTCCGATTCACTATTGAGCTCCAGAAAATTGAGCCTCAGAGATCCAGGACCGGCTCGTCCGGCCCTTCGAGCTCGGAGACGAATCGAATGGCTTGCTGCCGACGCGGGTCCAGGCGAAGTCCTGCGCGCTCGATGGCGTGGCGCCCGTGCATGCGCAGACAGCGCAGGTGTACCGTCGGGTTGTCGTAGCCGCGCAGGGACTCGATCACAGCTAGGGCGGCGGGGCGGTTATTGCACACCAGGAGTACATCGCAGCCCGCCTCCAGCGCCGATCTCGCCCGATCGGCGAAGCCGCCGGCTGCGGCGGCCGCCCCCATGCTCAGGTCATCGCTGAAGATGACCCCCTGAAATCCCATCCGCTCCCGCAGGATCCGGCGCAGCCAGAACGTCGAGAAGCCCGCTGGATTGGGGTCCACCCTGGAATAGACGACATGTGCGGGCATTACGGCCTCCAGGCCATGGGAGATCAGGCGCGCGAAGGGGACCAGATCCTCCATCTCGATGTCCGCGAGCGATCGTTCGTCCACCGGCAGCTCTTCGTGGGAATCCTCGGGCACACCGCCGTGACCGGGAAAGTGCTTGCCCACCGCCGCCATGCCCGCCTCGCGCATGCCGTCGATCCAGGCCCGTCCCAAGTCTGACACCAGGTCCGCCCCATCGGCAAAGGACCGGTCCCCGATTACCCGGCTCAGCCCACGGTCCAGGTCGAGCACGGGTGCAAAGCTGAAGTCCACCCCCACCGAGCGCAGCTCCGCAGCCATCAGCCAGCCTACCGCCTTAGCGGCCTGTCGCGCGCTCGCCGGATGCTTGCGGCTCAATTCCCCGAAGCGGCGGGCCGGCGGAAGCCGCGTGAACCCCTCGCGAAAGCGTTGAACCCTTCCCCCCTCCTGGTCCACGGCTACCAACAAATGAGGATCGCGCAGCTCGTGGATGGCGGCGACCAGGGCGGCCACCTGCTCCGGATTCTCGAAGTTCCGGGAGAAAAGAATGACCCCGCCGACCGCCGGATGGCACAGGATCTCGCGCTCCTCCGCGTCGAGCTCGACGCCCGTCAAATCCAGCATCACCGGACCCAGGGACAATGCTCAGCCCTCCGCTTTTGCGAGTCGTTGGCTGACGACTACCAGCCGGATATGCGTATCTGCAATATTCAACGCCCGTCCTGATCTGTCGCCATTGGAAATGATGCCCGCTCTTTTACCACAGCCCCGGGTCAGTGTCCCCCTCGCACCGCCGGTTGCCGTCAACCCCGGGGCAAACGGATGTCGAGCCGATCCCGCAGGGCATCCCCCAGCAGGTTGACCGAGAGCACCACCAGCAGAAGGGCAACCCCGGGCGCCAGCACCAGGTGAGGGGCCACCAGCATATAGGCCACCCCGTCCCGAATCATGCTGCCCCAGGACGCCTGCGGAGGCTGTACGCCCAGGCCGAGGAAGGACAAGCCCGCCTCCGCGACCACGGCCCCGGCAATACCGAAGGTCGCTTCCACGATCAGCGGCGCGAGGGTCAGGGGCAGGAGGTGTCTCAGCAGGATCCGTCCCTGCCCGGCTCCAAGGGCACGGGCTGCCACGACGTGGTCGCGCTGCTTCAGCGTAAGGACCTGCGCGCGCACCAGGCGCGCATAGCCGACCCAGCCCACGGAGGCGAGGGCGATGATCACATTGTCGATCCCCGGCCCCAGGATGCCCGCCAGGGCAATGGCGAGCAGGATACCGGGAAAGGCGAGAAAGACATCGATAGTCCGCACCGCCAGGAGGTCGATCCAGCCTCCGGCCAGGGCGGCGGCCCCGCCGACCAGGCTCCCCAGGACCGCGGACAGGGCCACGACACCCAGCCCGACGGCAAGCGAGGTTCGGGCACCGATCAGAAGGCGGTCGAGAACCGGCCGCCCCAGGTCGTCGTCCCCGAGCGGAGAGTCCATTGCCGGGGGCGCCAGGATTCGGGACAGGTCGATGTGGTCTGGCGTGAGGGCCAGGAGGGGCGCGGCGAGGGCGGCTGCGGTCCACAAGAGCAGCAAGACTGCCGGCAGCCGGATGCGCAGTCCCCCCATCAGCCGAGCCGAATCCGCGGATCCACCCAGACGTAGACCAGATCCGTCAGGGTGCTCACCAGGACATAGGCCAGGCTGACGAGCAGCACGCCCGCCTGCACGATCGGATAGTCCCGGTTCTGAATGGCCTCCACCAGCAGGCTGCCGACCCCGGGCCAGGCAAAGACCGTTTCCGTGATCACGGCTCCACCGAGCAAGGCACCCAGCTGCAGCCCAACCAGGGTGAGCACCGGTAGCCAGGCGTTGCGCAGGGCATGGCGCCACATCAGGGTCGCCTCCGACACACCCTTGGCCCGGGCGGTGCGGACATAGTCCTCTTCCAGCACCTCGAGCAGACTGCTGCGCACCATGCGCGCGAGCACCGCCGCCAGGCCGGTCCCCAAGGTGACGGCGGGCAGGATCAGGCTGATCGGGCCGTCGCGTCCGCTCACCGGGGTCCAGCCGAGCCAGAGGGAGAAGACCAGAATCAGCAGCGGCCCGAGCCAGAAATTCGGGATGGAGATGCCGATCAGGGAAAAGCCCATCGCCCCGGAATCGAGCAGACCGCCCCGGCTCCGCGCCGCCAGCACCCCCAAGGGCACTGCCAACACCAAGGCCAATGCCAGGGCCGCCCCGGTCAGCTCCAGGGTCGGCGGGATGCGCTCTGCCAGGATGTCGGCGACCGGGCGCTGTGACTGGAATGAGCGCCCCAGGTCCAAGCGCACGAGCCCCCCGAGGTAGCGCAGATACTGCTCGGGCAGCGGCTCGTCGAGACCCAGGGCCTCTCGCAAGGCTTGCCGGTCCGCCGGGTGGGCATTCTCCCCCAACATGGTCTCGACCGGGTCACCGGGGACCAGATGGATCAGGAGAAATACCAGGGTGCAGACACCGAAGACCACGACGAGCGCCGAGCCGATGCGGGAAAGGATTGGCTGTGTCATCGCGGGGTAATAGAAATCCGGGAGCCCCGCCTAGCGAATGTCCACCAGCGCGCCGGTCGGAACCAGCTCGAAGAGCTCGATCACATCCGCATTGCGCATGCGTATGCAGCCGTGGGAGCAGGGCCGCCCCATGGGCTCGGTGTCCGGACAGCCGTGGATGTAGATGAAGCGGTGCAGGGTATCCACGCACCCACCTCGGTTGCGCCCCGGCTCCAGCCCGGTGAGCCAGAGGATACGTGTCAGGATCCAGTCGCGTTCCGGGTGCCGCCCCGCGAGCTCGGTGCCATAGATCTCGCCGGTCGCCCGCCGGCCCACGAAAACGGCCCCCTGCGGGCAACCGTCACCGATCCGCAGGCGCACCCGGTGCAGTCCGCGGGGTGTGCAGCCGCTGTCCGCCTCCTCGCCGGGGCCGTTGCGGGCGGTGGATACGGGATAGCACCGCAGCCTTCGGTCCCCGTCCAGGAGGTCGAGCCTCTGCCCGGGCAAATCGATCAGGATGTGCCTACTCGTTGCGAGCACTTGCTTTCGCCTTCAAGGTGACCTCGGGCCGCTTCCGAGCCGCACATCCATCAGCCCATCATAATTGCCGTCCGGGGCCAATCGATAGTCCTCGACCTCTTTGCGACAGGCGTAGATCTGATCCTCGTACCAAAGGGGAACATAGGGCAACTCATGCAGCAACAACCTCTGCAGTTCCTGGTAGAGAGCGGCCTGGCGCTCCAGATCCTGCTCCTTCCCCGCCGTTTCGATCAATCGGTCCGCGTCAGGACTTCGGTAGCGGCCCCGGTTGGCTCCTTCCGGCGGGACGGAAGCGCTGTGAAAGACATAGCGAAAGATGTCGGGGGTGCGCACGCCGACCCAGGACAGGCTGTAGAGCTGGAATCGCCCAGCCTTGATATCGCCGTAGAAGGTACCCCAGTCGTAGCTGCGAACCTCGACCCGAATGCCGATCCGCGCCAACTGGGCCTGGATCAAGGTGGCGAGACGTACCCGAAAAGGATCGCTCGAGGTCTTGTAGACCAGGCGCAAGGGCTGCTCGGGACCGTATCCCTCGGCGGCGAGCAGCTCCCTGGAGCGGGCTGGATCATAGGCATAGCCGGCCAGTCCACGGGCGCCGGCCCAGTGCTCCGGGGGAAAGATGGCATCCGCCGTTCTACCGGCGCCCCGAAAGAGAAACCGCAGGATCGCCTGCCGATCGATGGCATGGGCGATGGCACGGCGCACCGTGAGTCGGCCGGTGACGGGGTCCTCCAGGTTGAATCCCAGGTACGAGAAGTTGGCGCCTCGGATCTCTCGTACCCGTACCTCGGGCCGTGCCCGGAGGTAGCTCACCAGCTCGGGTGCCAGGTCGTTCTGCAGCATCTGGATCTCGCCCCGCAGGAGCTTCATGATCCGGACGTTGGGGTCCTTGACGGTGAGCAGCTCAAGGCCCAGACCGTCGCGCCTGCGCTCCAGGCGCAGGCGGCCGGGCCCCGGCCAGCCGGCAAAGAGAAAGGGCCCGCTTCCGACGGGTCGGCTCTGGAAGGGGTGACCCTTCCGAAGCAGTGCCGCCGGCAGGATGCCGATGCGCAGGTAGGCCGGAAACAGGGGGTCCGGCTCCGAGATCCTAAACTCGATGCGGTCCGGTCCATCGGCTTTGATGTCCCGGATCATGCTCAGCAGGGCTCGATGGGGGGATGCGGTCTCCGGATCCAGGATCGAGGCAAAGGTTGCGGCAACGTCCTCGGAGTCGAGGCGGCTGCCGTCGCTGAAGGCGCGCCCCTTCTTGCCGAGGGTGAAGAGATAACGGGTCGGTGTGATCCGCTCCCAACGGGCCAGCGAGGGAGCCGGCAGGCTCGCCGCGTCGAGCTCCACCAGAGTCCGGTAGAGCAGGCGATTGACGCGCTCGGAGGTCGCATCCGTCGCGAATCTGGGGTCCAGGTTACGGGGCTCGTTGGCCAGCCCCATGCGCAGTGTCCCGTCCGCCGCCGGATCGTTGCAGCCGGCGAGCGGGACGCAGAGCAGGGCAGCGAGCGCTAGGGAGAGGGTCCGTAGAAAGACGCAAACGCATTGGCTGTGCCCCCTAATGCCCATCCGGAGGGACGGGGCGGGGATCTCGTACCAATCTCGGCCGGCTCCGGCAACTGCGCTTTCCCAAGCACCCCTCACCAATGCCTGTAGGGATGTCGGGCCAAGTTGACATTGTAGTACCGCCCATCAGCGGTGACCTCCTCTCCCGCCCACCCCGGCCGATCGAAGGGCTCGTCTTCGGAGCTCAGCTCCACCTCTGCCATCACCAGTCCCTGGTTTTCGCCGGCGAACAGGTCCAGATCCCACAGGTGGCTGCCTGCCCGGACCCGATAGCGGATCTTGTCGACGACTGGAAACAGGGCCAGGTCCCGCAACATGGCCTGGGCGTCCTCGAAGGGAATAGGGTATTCGTATTCCATGCGGCTGATCCCGGATGAGGCGCCCTTGACCGTCAGATAGGCTGCATCGCCTTTCACCCGGACGCGGACGGTGGCATTGTCGCCACTCGCCAGATACCCCTGGAGAATCCGCGCCTCCGATACGACGCCGGATCGCCAGGATTGATCTTTTACCAGGAACTTACGCTCGATTTCCAGGGCCATTTGTCCTATCGCGCTACCTGAAGTCGATCGACTCGGGATTCTTCGCGGGATCAAATCGATCTTTCTGGGATAGCCCTGGTGGTGATGATCTTCAGGCTCGTCACATGAGAGGGGGCAGAAGCCGATTTCCGTTGATATCCGCCGCTATGAGCACCTGCAGAAGCTCGTTGGACGGCACCTGTTGCTCACAGCCCCAACGAAACAGGTCCAGATTTTCCGCGCCATCCTTGATGCGCTCGAGCACGAAATTGAGCAGCCCCGTTGCTTCCCCGAGCCGTCCCGTCAATATCCCGAAGCACTTGGTGTCGAACTCGTCGAAAAACGCCTCGCCACGCAGATGCTGAACGAGCCGACTCCGGTAGAAGGGGCACCAATAGTGTTCTATCCAGTCTTTCATTGCGTCGGCACCGAGATCCCGTCCGGCCTTCTCGCTCTCGATCCACTTGTGCTCTTGGATCGCCATGTCGGCTTCCTCGTAAACTCTGAGATGCGGCATCGTTTCACCCCCCAGAATCTAGTAAAGGGAATTATAGACCAAAAAAAACAATATGTAATCTACATTTCCTGAGGCTTTACAACAGGGAAGATCATAGCTGGCCAAGGGCTCGACGAGCCGAGAGGGAAAGGGTCCCCGCCTGCCTACCCCTTCCTCGGCTTGGTATGGCCTCACCGACGCTCGCTTCCGACGTTTTTCCAAGCGCGGTAGATTGCCTCAACCAGAGGGGACAAAGGAAGTATCCAAGGGCCATTCTTGCTTCCCGCGTTTGTTGCATCCATGATGGGTTGGAGCTGATGCGCTGCCCATTTTTCCAACACGTCGGAATATTGAAGGCTGATTACATCGGGTTCTGTGAGCGGGCTCACAATAAGGAAGAGTGAGATGGCAAGAACGGATGCGGCATGAAGAGACCTCACGAAGGACCAGGGCGCGTTCAGCCTCTATTCAGGAGCCTGACTGCACGATTTACGCGAAGGTTTTCTGCAAATGTCTGCCTTCAGGGGCTATTGAGAGCGCATAGGCGAAGCGGTCGAGAGCGAATCGAAGAACTTGTTCGGGGTGAGGCCGAGTTGGACGCACGACGGGCACTAGCCTTATTGTTCTGCCTGCTCTCATTGAGCTTGGCTCAGATCGACGAGACTGCGGCAGGACGTGGCGATAGATCCCACCGCAACGGTGACGTCACGCACGGCCAAGCCCTTATTTCCGCGGATCGTGCCGCTACGATCGCTGGCTCGGCAACGGGTGGGCGCGTGCTCGATATCCGCCTGACGGGCGGCAAGCAGCCGCAGTACAGGGTCAAGGTCCTGCTCGATGGAAAACGGGTGCGGAACCTGAGCGTCGATGCACAGAGCGGGGCGATCCTGCGGTGACATCCCCTCTCCGGGCGGAGCTTCCCTCATGAGGGTGCTGGTCGTGGAAGACGAGATGCGGCTGCGACGGCAGATCGCCGCGGCCCTGCGCGAAAAGGGCTTCGTGGTCGACGAGTGCGGCGAGGGACGCGAGGCAGCCTTCATTGGGGAGGAGTATCCCATCGATGTCGCAGTGTTGGATTTGGGACTGCCCGGCCTATCCGGCCTCGAGGTCCTGGGGGCTTGGCGTGCCCGGGGGCGAAAATTTCCGGTTTTGATCCTCACCGCCCGCGGGAGCTGGCAAGAGAAGGTTGCCGGGCTCGAGGCGGGCGCGGACGATTACCTGGTCAAGCCCTTTCAAATGGAAGAGGTGATCGCCCGGTTGCGCGCCTTGTTACGCCGCTCCGCCGGCTGGACCCAACCGGTGCTCAGAATCGGCGAGATCGAGCTGGACATGGGCTCTCAGCAGGTGAGAGTCGGGGAAGATCCTGCCGACCTCACCGCCTATGAGTACCGGCTCCTCGAATACCTGATGCTTCACGCGGGCACCGTCGTGTCGAAGACCGAGCTGACCGAGCACCTCTACGAGGAAGGTGATGAGCGTGACAGCAACGTCGTGGAGGTGCTTCTGACCCGGTTGCGCCGCAAGCTCGATCCACGGCGCAGGCACAATCCCATAG
>Ga0315540_10001088_pt1 | contig 15593 bp, 12 predicted proteins | sample SalMarSW160110MG_FD_203677 | JGI IMG/M metagenome (GOLD analysis project Ga0315540, IMG submission 203677) | Salt marsh sediment microbial communities from the Plum Island Ecosystem LTER, Massachusetts, United States - Salt Marsh Sediment SW1601-10 ... | reverse complement strand
TACCTGCCCATCGACCGTTTTCGGGAGGGCGTGCTCAAGGGCGCCTCGGCGTGCATGGCGTGCACCACCGGACAGCGCGCAGTGAAGTTCGAGTACGCGGGCGGCGTGCTGCCCTAGCGGCGTGAAGAGTGAAGAGTCAAGAGAGAAGAGTGAAGGGCCGGAGAGAGAGGTAACGAGCTTCGAGCTCAAAGCGGTGGGGACGGCGCGTGGCGGGGCTGGACGGCGCGCCATCGTGGCCGGAGACCGGTGTCGTATCATTGGGCGACCGCCATGAGTGGACCCCTGACAACGGCCGCCGCGACGTGACGCGATCTGTGATGCCGGCGCCGATCTCTGCTCGGGCACGGTCCAGGCTGTTTCGTGTTGCCGCCGCCGTTCTGGGACTCCTGTGCGGCCTGGGCGCGGTCGAGATCCTGGGTCGCGTCGCGCTTGGCTTCGAGCCTCCACCGCCATGGGCGCAGGCGTTCGCCCGCGAGGCGGGCTACGAGCTGCACCCCGGCGAGGCCTACATCTACTCGAGCGCCAGCGGCGAGTTCTCAACCGTCGTCCGCCACAACAGCCGCGGGCTGCGCGACGTCGAGCACGACCTCGCCACGTTGCCCGGCGTGTTCCGCGTGCTCCTTCTGGGCGACTCTTTCGCGGAGGCGCAGGAGGTTCCGCTCGAGGAGAGCTTCCCGCGGCGCCTGGAGGGGCTCCTGGACGAGACGGCGCCCGGGCCTGTGCGGATCGAAGTGGTCAATGCCGGCCATTCGGGTCTCGGCACCATCCAGGAGTACCTGTACTACCTGCACGAGGGGCGACGCTACCATCCGGACCTCGTCCTGCTCGGCGTGTACCTGGGCAACGACCTGATCGACAATCATGCGCCCCTGGCGCGAGCCTGGATGCGGGTCCGGGAGCTCGAGCATCCCTATCTCACGCCCGACGGCGTGCTGCACCAGCCGGGTCTCTCGCTCCACCGCCGCCTGCTGCGCTGGCTTCGCTTCCACATCTACACCGCGAACCTTGCGGCGAGAGTGTGGTCGCGCGGCGGCCGCGCGGCCCGTATCACGGTCGGATTCCGGCCAGGCGAGGCGCCGAATGTCGGCCCGGAGGCTCAGCGCGTGCCGCTCGGACTCTACCTGCCGCCGGATGCGGTGTGGCAGGACGCATGGGTGGTCACCGGCCGCATCGTCGTTGATCTCAAGGCCTCTGTTGAAGCCGACGGGGCCCGTCTGGCGGCGTTCGTCATCCCCGATCGCCGCCAGCTCGGTGGCGAGGCGTGGGAGGCGGCCCTCGCGGAGCTGCCTGCAGCGGATCGGGCGCGGGCCGATCGCGACCGTCCCGAGCATGCCATGGTCGACCTCCTCGAGAGCGCCGGCGTGCCGACGCTGGACCTGCTGCCGCGGTATCGCGCGGCGCCGGCGGGGCTCTACTTTCCGTGCGACGGCCACCTCACCGTCGCCGGCCACGCCGTGACCGCCGACGCTCTGGCCGCGTGGCTGCGAACGGCACGGCTGGTGCCGACGCAGTCTCCGGCTTCCGGGCACCCATCCGCGGACCCCGGACATGATCTCGACCATCCCAACCGCGACTCACCGTTCGCCGTGCAGGCGCCGTGAGCACGCCGTGAAGGTCTTCGTCGCCGCGGGGATCGCAGCGCCCGAGATCGGCGGGCCGGCCACCTACCTCGAGGGCCTGCTTCCTGACCTCCGGGACCGCGGCCACCAGGTCCGCGTCCTCGCCTATGGCGACCGGCACCCTGGTGACGACGGTTGCGACCTCACCCGGGTGCCGCGAGGACTGCTTCCGTTGCGCCTCGCCCGCTATTTGGCGGCCTATGCAAGGCGGGCGAGATGGGCTGACGTTGTCCTGGTGCTCAGCCTCGGCCTTCCTCGGCCCAGCCGCTCCCGCGCCCCCGTGGTGCTGCGCGTCCCTGGAGACCCGGCGTGGGAGCGGGCCGTCAATCGCGGCTGGATCGAGCCCCAGGAGGGCCTGGAGACGTTTCAGGAACGGCGCCAAGGGTGGCGGGTCGAGGCGTTCAAGGCGTGGCGTTCCCGGGAGGCCCGCCGGGCCGACCGCGTTGTCGTTCCGAGCGACTTCCTACGCGGGCTGGTGCTCGGGTGGGGGACCGATCCCCGGAGGGTCGAGATCATCCCCAACGCAGTGCGGGCGGATGCCGCAGCCGACCTCTCGCGGCTCGAGGCTCGGCGTCGCCTGGGCTGGGCGGCCGACGGCCGCTACCTCGTGGCCGCGGCGCGCCTCACGCGTTGGAAGGGGATCGACCTCGCGATCGAGGCGGTTGCCGAGTTCGAGGGTGTGCAGCTGGTCGTGGCCGGCAACGGACCCGAGCGTGCCGCGCTGGTCGCGTTGGCCGCCGCGCGCGGTGCGGCGACGACCTTCTGCGGTGCGTTGTCGCGCGCCGACCTGGCGCTCCGGCTGCGGGCGGCGGACTACGTCGTGGTCTACTCGGCCTACGAGGGCCTCTCCCACACCCTGCTCGAGGCGCTGGCGCTCGGCACGCCGGTCATCGCCAGCCGACGGGGCGGCAACGCCGAGGTGGTTCGGGACGGAGTCAACGGCCTGCTCGTGCCGCACCCCGACGCCGCCGCCCTGGCGGCAGCGTTGCACGACGCCTTCGCACCCGGGGTCCAGCAGCGCCTCGCGGGAGGCACCGCCGTGGGTCTCGAACGCTTCGAGTGGCACAGATTCGTCGAGCGGACCGTCGCGACCCTCGAGGCCGCGGCCGCAGGGCGCAGTGCCGAGACGGGACGAGCGCGGCCGCGAGGGGGCCCGTGAAGCTGCTCTACGCCTCCACCGCCCGCCTGCCGACCGTGCTCGCGCACGGGCTACAGATCGTGGAGAACTGCGCAGCCTTCGCCGCCGCCGGAGCCGAGGTCACGCTGATGCTCGCCAACCGGCGCCCGGAGCCCGGATTGTCGGCCGAGATCGACCCGCGGGACCACTACCGGGTGCCGCACGGGTTCGCCATTGAGCGGGTCTCCTGCCTCGAGCCCCGCTCGCGGTCGGCACGCCTGCAGGCGAGCGCCTTCCGGGTGATGGCGGCGACGTTCGGCATCGGCCTGCTGGCTACGGCGCGCCGCGCGGGCGGCGCCACGGTGATCTACAGCAGGGACGCACTCCCGCTGCTCGTCGTCAGCGCCCTCATCCCCTCCCGTCGCCTGGTCTACGAGGCGCACCAGCTCCCGATCAGCCGCCGCGGCCGCGCCCTCCACGACGCCTGCGTGCGTCGGGCCGGGCTCGTCGTTGCGGTCACCGACGGGATTGCTTCTGAGGCACTGGCAGCCGGCGCCCGGGCCGCGCTGGTCGCCCGTGACGGCTATCGAGCCGGCGACTACGCCGCGCTTCCCCCCCCCGACGCCGCACGCCGCGCGCTCGGGCTGCCGCCGGAGGCCTTCATCGTCGGCTACGTCGGGCAGCTGCACACGATGGGGATGGCCAAGGGGGTGGAACAGCTGGTCGATGCGGTCGCCCGACTCCGTGACATTCCGATCACCCTCGCCGTGGTCGGCGGTCCCGCCGCTCAGGTCGAGGCGCTGCGCGAGCGCTGGCGAGCGCACGATCTCGCGGACGACCGTCTCGTTGCTCCGGGCCGGGTCCTCCCCGAGCGTGTGCCGCTGTGGCTGGCGGCTCTCGATGTCGGCACGATGCCCTTTCCCTCGACTCCCCACTTCGCGCACTGCGCCTCGCCGATGAAGATGTTCGAGTACCTTGCAGCGGGCCTGCCAATCGTGGCCAGCGACCTGCCGGCGCTCGCCGAGGTCCTCGTCCATGGTGAGACGGCGCTCCTGACGCCGCCCGCTGACGTCGAGGCGCTGGCCTTTGCGCTGCGCCGTCTGCGGGACGAGCAGGAGCTGCGGACGTCGCTGGCGGGCGCCGCTCGCCGTGCGGCGCTCGGCTTCACTTGGTCGGCCCGAGCCGAGAGCATCCTCGACGCGATGGGTCGCCTGTGACCCTGACCCTGGTGATCGCGCGCTCCAACCCGCAACTGACCCACGGGCAGGTCAGCTCGCCGCCGCCGGGTCGGCCGGAGTCGGTCGCAGCAGGTGGAACGCTGCGGCCAGCGCCAGGGCCGTGAAGATCCACACGCGCAGCGCGTGGAACCATGCCGCTCCGCTCGCGCCGTGATGGTTCACCAACCAGAATCCGACCGGTGTCGCGACCGCGAGTGCCGCGACCTGGCACGCGATCGACCGGCCCACGCGGTCGAGCGTGCGGAAGGCGGCCCCCATCCCGACGCCGGCGCCGAGAGCGAGGGACTGCAGCGCCAGTGCAGGGATCAGGACCAAGGCCGGCGTGTAGGCCGTACCGAGGATCCTCACCAGGATGAACGGCGAAAGCAGTGCGGTGACGATGGTGACCGCGACCCACCCCAACGCCGCGAACCGGGTCGCGCGCACGAAGGTGCTTCTGAGGTCTTCGATGCCGGCCGCCGCCCGCGCCGGCAGCACAGCGTCGAGGTTGCGGGCGAGACCCGTGAGCAGCGGTCCGGGGAGCCCCATCACGCGCATCGCGGCGGCGAGGTAGCCGACTGCCGCAGCATCAACGGTGCCGAGCAGCAGTACCGGTAGCTGCCCGGCGAGATTGCCGAGGTTCTTGTCGACGGCGATGCGGAAGCCCGAGGCCAGCGCCGGTCCAGACCTCCGACGGGCCGAGCGGCGCAGCAGCACGACCCAGCCCGGCAGTCGTGGGTCGCCGCCGGTGAGGCGGGCGTAGGCGACGATGGCGGCGCCGCAGGCGGCGACGGCGACGCCCACCTGCGCGGCGACCAGCGCGCCTGCCGAGCTGCGGATCGACAACGCGGCTACGGTCGCGATCAACCAGGCTCCCGCCCTGATGGTCTCGGCGACGACCGTGGCCGTCATGCGACGCCCGGCCTGGAGCGCGACGATCAGCAGGTTGAAGGGGATGTCGACAATGAGGCAGAGGCCCAACCATCCGGCATAGTCCCCGACCTCGACCTGGTGGAACGCCGGCGCCGCGACGAGCGGCGCCAGCCACCACAGGGCCGCACACAGCACCACAGCTGCGGCGACCGATAGCCGTACGAAGTCGGCCAGCGGCCCCCCCGCATCGCCGCCGCGCTCGTCGCCGAGGGCCCGGGCGGCGCCGACCAGGGCGACACGGTTGGCCGCCGTCACATCGGCCAGCAAGGCGGTGGTGACGATCGACTGGGCGAGGGCGTACAGACCGAAGCCCGAGGGGCCGACCCAGCGCAGCGCGAGCAGGCTGCGCGCGGCATGGAGGGCCAGCACGAGCACCTGGCCCGCCTGCAGCCGCAGGGTATCCCGGAGCAGCGGCCGAGCGAGCAGGCGGCGGATCCGGTCCGCGAGGAGGCTCATGGCGCGCCGCCTCGCGAGCCCTCTACGGGCGCGCTTCCTTCGAGTCGTCCGGCCAGCTCCCAGTACCGTGCGGCGAGCCCCGACGCGAGACGGGCCCAGGAGAGATCGGCGGCTCGAGCGCGGGCGGTGCGTCCGAGACGCTCGCCGAGCTCGGGGGCGCGCAGCAGACGGTCGATGGCATCGGCCGCCGCGGCCGCGTCGTTCTGCGGCACCAGGAGCCCGGTCTCGCCGTCCACGACGGCATCGACTGCACCGCTGCCGAGCGTGCCGACGGCGGGCAATCCGGCGGCCGCAGCCTCCAGGTAGACGAGGCCGAGGCCTTCGAACGACCCCCGGTCCGTGACCGGCAGCAGGACGAACATGGTGGCTCGACGGTAGCAGGCGACGAGCTCTTCGTCGGTCAGGTCGCTCAGCCAGTGGACCCGGCCGCCGATCCCGAGCCCCTCGGCGTGGCGCTTGAGCTCGGTCGCGAAGGGGTTGGCCGGGCTCTCGCGGCCCACCACCACCCAGCGCAGGTCGCTGTGCGTCGCCGCCACCCGGGCGAACGCCTCGAGCGCAACGTGATGGCCCTTGCGCGGCTTGAGCGCCCCGACGCTCAGCACCACTGGTCCCGTGCTGTTCCAGCCGGGCGGCGGCGCGCCGAGCCGCCCGGCGAACAGCTTCGGATCGACGCCTCCGGACAGCACTTCGCTGCTCCGGGGCGACGCCAGGGAGAGCACGGCGTCGCGGGTGACCCGGCTCTGACACACCAGCAGGTCGGTGCGGGCGAGGGCGCGCCGGAAGACGCGCCGCACCACCGTTCGCCGCAATGGGTGTACCGCCCACGAGCCGTGCGCCGTCTGCACCAGCGGCATCCCTCTCGGCGTGGCGAGGGCGACGAGCGGGAGCCAGGGCTCGACCAGGCCGTGGACCAGATCGCAGCGGCTCGCGATCCGGCGCAGCGCGAGAGTGTAGGCCAGGCTGCGAGGCAGCTCACAGTGGCCGGCCAGGACCGGCGGCAGGAGGTCGTGCCTTTCGACGGCGAAGGGGAGGTCCCCGCCTCCGTGACGCACGGTCACAAGGACCGGCTCGATACCAGCGGCCGATGCGACGGCGAGCAGCTCGCGGGAGTAGCGGCCCCAGCCGTCGGTCGGCTGCACGGTGGAGGTGACGTAGCAGACCCGCATCAGGCGCTGCCCTCGGGGCTCCGCGCCGACGCCGGACTGGTCGCCACGGTTGGGGATCGGAAGAGGAGCGCAACGGCGATCCACAGCCCCGGTTCGATGGGCAGGAGATAGCGCGGCAAAGCGGTGAGGACGACGTGCACCGAGGGGAAGTAGAGAATCACCGCCCACAGCGGGAGCAGCTCGCGCCAACGGCGGCGCCAGCGCAGCAGGCCGGCAAGGCCGCCGAGCAGCGCACACCAGTGCGCGGCGTAGAGCGCGAGCTTGAGTACGACCGGAGGCGCGCTCAGCAGCGACAGCAGCGCCTCCGGCGTCCGGTCGCGCCGCCACCAGCGGGCGACTGCCTGCTTCGTCGAGGGTCCTGGGACATCCGACGCGAAGTGCGGCTGGGCGAGCGCCGCCCCGAGGTTGCGCGCCCTGAGCAGCAGCCACCGGATCGGCGCCTCTCCGATCGTGTTGAGCGTCTCGCCGAGGTAGTCGTCGGGACCGGCGGCGAAATGGTCCCGTTGCACGTCCGTGGCGTCGCGACCATGCCAGCGCCCGTCGCCGACGGCGCCGAGCCAGACGTTGGCCGCGAGGCCGGAGGGCAGCCACGAACCCGTGTGATGATGCAGAGACAGGCTCCACGGAGCCAGCATCGCCGCAAACACGAGCAGAAACGCCAGGGCGCGCCGTCGTCGCTCCGGTCTGTCGGCGGTGAGCCAGTACCCGGCCGCGAGCGCCACGGGCAGGCCCATGACGACCGGCCTGACCAGGGCGGCGAGCCCGAGCACGCAACCGGCGGCAATCAGCTTCCCCGACCCCTCGCGTCGGGCGGTCGAGAACAGCAGCAGGCCGAGGTAGAGCAGACAGAGGAACAGCGACTCGGTCAGGACGCGGAACGGCTCGAGCACGAAGGCGGGCCCGAGCGCGAGGCCGGCACAGGTGACCAGAGCGCCGCGTCCGCTGTCACTCCAACGACGAGCCAAGACCACAGCGGAGGCGACCATTCCGAGACTCAGAGCCACCTGGACGATCCGCACGACCGTCAGCAGGGCGACCGGGATCGCCTCCGGCGACGCGGGCGGAGCGGATTTCGGGAACCACGCCCACGCCGCTGCAATCAGCCAGGTGAATGCCGGCGCCACCGAGCTGAACAGGGGCGATATCCCGCGAGCCAGCCGCCATCCCTGGTCGACGTAGAACGGCGTGTCGCTGCCGGCCACCCACAGGTGCGGATCGAGCGCGAGTACGATCGCGAGCCGGGCCGCAGCCCCGGCGCCGAGAATCGCCCAAGCGATGCGGCTGATCCCCCGGCCCGAGCTCACGGCCGGGACCTCCCGGGACCGGCCGCGATCAGCTCGGCGTAGAGCGCCTCGTACCGCTCGATGACGCTCGGCCACCGGTAGCGCTCCTCGACCAACTGCCGCGCGGAGCGGGCGAGCTCACCAGCTAGCCGCTCGTCGGTCAGGACCCGGACCGCGGCCTGGGCCAGCGCTTCCGGGGTGCTCGCGAGCAGCGCATGCTCGCAGTCGACAAGGTCGATCCCGTCGCAGCTCACCGGCGTCGCGACCACCGGCGTCCCCGCCGCCATCGCCTCCAGGACCTTGTTCTTCATCCCAGCGCCCATAGTGATCGGCGAGACGAAGGCGCGCGCCCGGCCGAGCCACGGGAGCACGTCGGGCACGGTCCCGGTGACCTCGACCCCGTCTCCATGCAGGCGGCGCAGCGCCGGCGGCGGGTCGGCCCCCACCAGCGCCAGGCACGCGTCCGGCACGCGCTCGCGCACCCGCGGCAGGATCTCCGCGACCAGACGGCGCGCCGCGTCGAGGTTGGGGCGGTAGGCGAAGTTGCCCACGAACACCAGCGCCGACCTCGGCCGCTGGTCGAGCGGAATCGGGACCGGCGGGAGATCGACGCCTTGCGGGATCACGGCCGTCGGCAGCTCGGAGGCGAGCACGAGGAGCGCGCGTTCGTCGAGCGAGGTATTGAGCACCACGCGGTCGAAGCCGAGGTAGATGCGGCGCTCGAAGTGGCGCGCGGCGAGCCGGCGCAGGCGGAGCGTGGCCCGGGCAAGGGGAGAGCGCGAGGCTTCGACAGCCCGCGTCAGCCACCAGGTGTAGCTCTCGTAGGGCTGGATGAGGCGCGGCCGACCGCGGGCGGCGTCGCGATGCTCCCGGACCTGGATGCCGCCGAGGAAGTGTACGAGGTCGACTCCACCTGCCCCCACCCTGCTGACGACGGCCTCCCACATCGCCGGATGCCGGGTGTGGTAGGCATCCGCCGGAAAGGACGCCGACCACCCGGCAAGGTAGTCCAGTTCTCTCCGCGGGCGCTCGGTGACCGCCTCGAGGGCGTCGGCGAGCATCGCGCTCTCCTTCCGGATGGCGTCGCCGTCGTCGGGGTGGGCGAACGCGACCACCTCGCACTTGTGGCCGCGCGAGCGCAGCCCGGCGAGGAGGTGGAAGAGGATGAGCCGGTCGCCGAGGTGGCGGGGCAACGGCAGGCAGCGCGAGACGAACAGGATCCTCATGGCCCGCCGCCGGCCGCCGCCTCGAAGATCTCGGTCATCCGTGCGGCGTAGCGCTCGACCGTAAACCTGGCCTGGACCCGTGCCCGTCCGGCCTCACCCATACGCCGGCGAAGCGCCGGGTCGCCGAGCAGCGTCACCACCTGGGCGGCGATCGCCCCGGGCTGCTCGGGCGGGACCAGAAAGCCGGTCTCGCCGTCGACGATCGTCTCCGCCGGGCCGCCCCGATTGATGCTCACTACCGGGACGCCGCTGGACATCGCCTCGACGCCGACCATCCCGAAGCTCTCGAAGCGGCTGCTGACGACGACCACGTCGCAGGCTGCCATCAGGCGTTCGGAGCGCTCGACCCAGCCGAGGAGACGAACGCGATCTCGAAGCAGGGGATCGGACCCGATCTTGCGCGTGATCTGGTGGCGGTACCTGTCGTCGGCGGCTACCCCGAAGGCGTTCTCCCCGGCGATCGCGAACTGCGCCTGCGGCACGTCGCGCAGCACGAGACGTGCCGCATCGAGGAAGACATCGTGACCCTTGACCCACTGGAACCGGGCCACCAGCGTGACCAGCGGCGCCTCGATCTCGAGGCCGAGCGTGCGGCGAGTGTCGTCCCGCTCGTCCGGCCGCGGCCGGTACCTCGCGCTGTCCACGCCCGGATGCACGACCTTGATCCGCTGCGGCGCCATGAACGGCGGATCCCCGAGAAAGCCGCGTCGGATCGCGTGCGAAGCGGCGACGATACGCAGCGACTCGCGGAGGTAGAACGACCGCTGCCAAAAACGCGGATGAAACCACCAGCCCCAGCACGTGAAGACCACCCGCCCGCCGCGGCCGGCCTGCGCGCCAACCGCCAGCGGCAGCGTATGGAAGTCGCTGTGCACCACCACCGCCCCGGTCTCCTCGAACTTCGCCCGCAACGCCGCGGCACCCGAAGTGCGCGCAGCGGGGCGAGGCAGGAAGAAGGCGTTCGCGGGCCGCCACGGCACGATTTGGACCGCGACGCCGAGTCGGCGGGCCGCCTCCGGCAGCTGTCCCTCGCGCGGGCACAGGAGAATGGGCTCGACGCGTGCGCGTTCGAAGGCCCCGAGGAGCGACAGCAGGCTGGTCTCGCCGCCGCCGAGCCCGGTGTACGAGCTCACGAAGGCGACCTTGAGGGCGCTCAACTGCGCTCTCCCCGCACGCGGCCGGCGGTGTCGAGCGCCTGGCGAAAGGCCCAAGCGAGCGCCCGGAGCAGGTGTGCCCGCCCGCGGCCGAACCGGATCTCCGTGTAATGAGTCAGGTCCTCGAAGTAGATTCTCCGCGCCCGGCGCGGTGCCTGGCGGACGCTCGCCGCCTCTGGGTGGATCACGCCTCCGACCGGCAGGTAGCGCACGCCGTGGCCGCGGCGCCTGACCCGCGCGCACCACTCGTCCTCGGCGAAGTAGAGCCGGAGCCTCTCGTCGAAGCCACCGACCGTCTCGAGCACCCCCCGCCGGAGCAGCAGAAACGACCCGGGCAGCACACCGACCTCCCGTTCCGACTCCCGGTCCCAGTCCGCGTACCAGTCGCGGGACCGGATCCGGTTGCGGAGCGGGGCCAGCACCGGACCGAGCGGGGTGTTGTCCAGGACGAGCGAGAGAAAGCTCCTCTCGGCGGAACAGTTGCGCTGGACCCGTCCGTCCGGCCACAGCATCCGGCACGACGCGAGGCCGACCTCGGGGCGCGCCTCGAGCGCGCCGACCATCGCAGGCAGGGTGCCCGGACGGATTTCGGCATCCGGGTTCAGCACCAACACGAGCCGTCCGCGCGCGATGGCGAAGCCCTGGTTGTTGGCGGCCGTGTAGTAACGGTTCTCGGGGTTCTCCACGATGGTGGCGGTTGGGAAGCGGGCGCGCATCGCATCGGCGCTGCCGTCGGCGCTCGCGTTGTCGATGATGATCACCTCCGCGTCGAGCGTCGAGCTGTCGGCCAGCGCCGCTTGGACCGTCTTCTCGAGAAGCCGGCGGACGTTGTAGCTGACGACGACGATCGAGAGGTCCATCGAGCGTCCGGTCACGGGTCGACCGCGCACAGCATCTCGTTTCGCGCGGGTGCAGGGCTGTCGGACGACTGTCCGGGAGCAGGCCCCCCGTGGAATGTCTCGACGGCAGGACGTGCGACGGGGCAGGCCGCCTTCGGACGCGAGCGTGCGCTGACCTTCCGCCACGTGGCTACCCTCCGGGCTTTGTGGCCGTCACCATGGTAGCGAAGGCCAATGCCCGCGGCGCGAGTCGAGCGGCGACCCGCCCGAGCGTCTCCGCGAGGCGGGACGTCACGTAGTGGCCGGCGCCCCGAAACGGGCCGCCGCACCCCCACAGGGTGAAGCTATGGTCGATCGGGTCGGCGCATACGTCGGCAAAACCGACCTCGACGACCGTGTCACGAATCTCCGCGAGCCGGTAGGTGGTCTCGTAGTACTCGGCGCCCGGGGCGCCCCCCAGCCACCGTCGCTTGAAGCGGGCGCCGCGCCAGACGAGGTTTGGGGCGGGAACGGTGAGGACCAGCACGCCCCCCGGCCGAAGCACCCGCAGGGCCTCGGTCAGCGCCGGCTTCGGCCCCCACTCGAAGTGTTCGAGCACGCCGAACGAGAGGTAGGCCGCAAGTGCACCGTCGCCAAAGGGCAGACGGTGAACGTCGGCGCCGGCGAGCGGCGCCTGCGGGCCGACGACGCGAAGCTTGGCCAGCCCCGGCAAGGAGTAGTCGATGCCGACGACCCGGCGGCCGAGCCTGGCCAGGGCGACGAGCTCGGTGCCGACCCCGCAGCCCGCCTCGAGGGCCACGCCGTCGGCGGGCAGCAGTCTCAGATAGCGGTCGCGGATGGCCATGGCGCGGTCATACCGCCCGGTCGCGTGCTCGAGGGCGAGGTCGCTCGTGCGCCAGATCCCGTCCCAGGCGCGGCGTGTCGGGTCGTCGAACGCGTCTCGCACCATCGCTACCTCAGCTCGTACACGGCGGCGCCGCCGGCTCGGAAGACGAGACGCAGAAGGTCGCCTTCCAGCGGGGGCGACCGCCGGCCGTCGAGCAGCGCCGGTGGTCGTCCACGCCAGGCGTGGTCCAGGCTCGACGGATCGCTGACGGCCTCGGGTACCAGCACGTAACGGATCCCGGCCGCCGCGAGCCGCTCTGCGTTCGCCGGGTCGCTCGGAGTGCGCCAGACGGCGAGCATCTCGCGCTGCTCGCGGGTGGCGGCGGCGAGCGCGCCCGGACGTCCGGAGTGGGGGTTGTCGAGGAAGAAGGGTTGCATGCGGAGGTACACACAGTCCCGCTCGGTCAGGACCGGCGCCCAGTGCCCCTCCCAGTCACGCAGGTGATCGAGGTCGCCGGGGTAGTTGAGCACCCGCGCATCAGGCGGCGCGTGCCGCCGGAGCCACCGCATCGCCTGTACGTCGTGACGGCTGGCGAGGGCTCCGTAGAACGGCGCCCGTCCTGCGAGCATGGGCATGATCCGCGGCACCGAGAGGCCGGCGACCGCGAGCACGACCACGGCGGCGAGGGTTGCCCGCAGGCTCGGGAAGCTCTGAGCGCGCCAGCTCCGTCGACCCACCCAGGCGGCAACGGCGACGGTGCCGAGAGCCAGGTACGGGAGCACGGGTCCGTGCCACGCGAGGCTGAAGGGGTAGGCGAAGCGGTGCAGCGAGGCCGCGAGCGGAGGTGCGGCGGCGAGCACGCCGGTGATCGAGAGGTCCGCCAGCAGCGCGAGCCAGACCGCCATGGCGAGGGTCCAGGCGGGCCGGCGACGAACCCCGACCACGATGCCGGCGAGCGCGAGCACGGGCCAGACCAGACCGTGGTACAGGATCATCTGGCGCCAGTGGTCGACGCCGGTCGGAAACGGCGACGCGATGCCCGACGCCAGCAGGGGCGCGATGGCGAGGAGCCACGGGGTGATCAGGGCCGCCGCCAGTGCGACCGCGGCGCCCGTCGTGAGCGCGACGCGGAGGCGCGCGCCGGGCCGGGCCGCGAGCCACGCTGCGACCGCGAGCGGGGCGAGTCCGAGGGCCATGGCGAGCGCGCAGTCCTGGTGGGCGACGGCCAACGCCGAGAGGGCCACGCCGGCGAGGACGACGTCGCGCCAAGCCCCGGTCCGCCACGCCCGCGAGCACGCGACGAGCACGAGCATGCCAATGGTGAGACCGAGAATCGCGGTGTAGTGGGCGTCGAGCAAGGCCGTCCACAGGCCCGGGCTCAGTGCCGCCGCGACCTGCGCCAGCCTGCGCCACGCCGCGGGCGCCGGCCAGGTTCCCGGCGCGGCGGAGGCGGTCTGGAACTCCACGCCGAGCTCCTCTCCGAGGGTGCCGGCGAGCGCCACGAAAAGCAGCGCGAGGGCGTGGGACGCGCCCATCATGACGTCGCTCATCGCCACGCCGGGCAGCAGCGCGGACAGTGAGGCGAACAGGACCGGGCCTCCGGGCGCGTAGAGGAAGGCGATGCCGGGTCGCAGCGGCGCGAGGGAGGTCAGGTCGCCGCCGTCGCGGACCGCCAGCGCGAGCTGGCCGAACCCCTGGGCATCGGTGTCGAGCGGCACCGGGAGGAGGAGCAACGGCAGCGACAGCGCGAGCACTGCGACCAGCAGCAGGCGGAGCTCCGCCGAGCGCTCCGCGCGCTCCGGGGTATGTTCGACCGGTCCCGGCCGCCGCGACGCCAGCCAGGCTGCAAGTCCGAGGGCGACCGACACACCCGCGGTCGCGCCCGGGGTGAATCCCCACGCGGCCGACATCTGGGTGACGGCCACCAGCCACAGTGCAAGAAAGGCGGCGGCCCTCAGTGCCAGGTCGGAGGGAGACCCTCCGAACCAGCGTCCGAGCCCCTGGCCAGCGATGCCGATCATGCTGAGCACGAGGATGAAGACCGCGAGGGCGCTCATCTGATTAGTTGCCGATCTCGACCGCACCGACGACCCGGGCGGGATTGCCCGCGACGACGGCGCCCGGGGGCACGGTGCCGGTGACGACGCTGCCAGCGCCGACGACCGCGCCCCGGCCGATGACCGAGCCCTTCAGAACGATCACCCGCATGCCGAGGAAGCAGTCGTGCCCGATCTCGATGGGCGACGTCGCGCCGCCGCCCGGGTCGAGGCGGCGCTGTGCCGCGACCAGCGGGTGGAAGTCGGTGTCGACGATGGTGGTGCCGGCTCCGATCATGACCCGGTCGCCGATGCGGATCATGGTCTGGGCGCACACGGTCGCGCCGCTCATGCCGACGCCGGCGCCGATCTCGATCACCGCACCGGCACTCCACGTTGCGAGCACGCAGCGTTGCCGCACCCCGAGCGGGTTGGACGAGAACCAGCTGCGCAGCTCGAGGTCCTCGCCGGCGCTGATACGGCTGCCGCGGTGGCGCTGGATCAGGGGGGCGCCGTAGAGGCGCCAGCCTCGCCTCCAGCGCACGCCGTGAGCCGCGACGTAGACGCGTGCCCAAGGCCAGGCGAGCAACCGGCGCACCTCGTTGACGGCCTTCCACGGCGTGTCGAGGACCCCGCCGAGACGACCTCGTCGATGCTGCTCCAGGAGCTCCGATGTCATTTCTCTCCGACCTCCCCGGCGCCGCGCGCCGTCGCCGTCCGGACCAGCTCGTACCCGTCGCTGGTGCGAAATACCGTCTCACCGAGGCACGACGGCCTGACCGGGCCGGCTGGCGGGAGCGGGCCAAAAACCCGATAGTCGAACCCGTTCGAGCAGGGGTCCTCGGCCGGGCTCGCCCACGCGACCAGGCGCAGCCTGTCGTGTGCGAGGTAGAAGCGAGCCGCCTCGGGCACCCCGGCGACACGCGCTCCGCTGGGAAGCCGGTCGATCGCGCCTCCCAGCTCGAAGAGGCCGCCGACCTGCAGACGGTGACGCTCGAGGTCGCCCATCAGCGGGTGGGCGAGCAGCTCCCGCTTGTGCTCGACCGCTCGCCGCAGGGAGAACGGCGTCCCGACCAGCACCGCCGTCACCACGAGCACCGCGGCCTGGCGCGCGTGACGGGGGTGGCTCGCCTCGAGGCTCGCGATCGCCTCGTCGAGCAGCCAGCCTGTGAAGCCCGCGGCGAGCGGCAGCAGCGTCACCAGGAAGCGCGGGTCATAGCTCGCACACCACCACCACGCCGCGATGAACGGCGCCGCGAAGCAGAGCAGGAGGGCCTCCGCGGGCGCCGCCCCACGCGCGCGGACGAGCCGCCCGAGGCAGACCACGGCCGCCGCCGCCACCGCCCAGCCGAGCAGGCCGAAGCCCCGCTCCGGTCGCAGGGGGTCGAGCAGACCCGCGAGATCGTGGCGGGCGCGATCCGTCCACACGGTGGCCGGGACGGCGAAGCCGAACACGACGAGGTTGCGGAGGTAGAACGGCGCCGCGACGACGGCCGCGACCGCCGCGGCCGCGGCGACGTGCCACCAGCGCCAGGCGAAGACCGCGGCCACGGCGACGAAGAACCCCGCCGAGATGTCGGCATAGCCGGTCGTCGACCAGGTGCAGTACACGGGGCACGCGGCGAGCAGCGCGGCGGCGAGCCAGCCCGCCCGCGCCGAGCCCAGCTCGCGCGCGAGCCAGCCGGCCGCGGCCACCGCGCCGACCGCGAGGGCGGCGGTCG
>Ga0315540_10001087_pt1 | contig 15610 bp, 12 predicted proteins | sample SalMarSW160110MG_FD_203677 | JGI IMG/M metagenome (GOLD analysis project Ga0315540, IMG submission 203677) | Salt marsh sediment microbial communities from the Plum Island Ecosystem LTER, Massachusetts, United States - Salt Marsh Sediment SW1601-10 ... | reverse complement strand
AGGGCCCGAGGTAGGTCTTCGTGCCGCCGTCGGCGATCTCGAAGTAGTAGCGCGCCTGCGTCGTGGTGGCCGCCGGCACCCGGGCCTGCCAGACGTCCAGCGCTCCGCGGACGCCGGTGCGGGCCGCCTCCACCCAGGATCCCGTGCCGTCGAGGAAGCGGACCCGGACGCCGGTGAGGTCGCCCGCGAGCGCGTACAGCCGCACGTCGAACGCCTCCTGGTCCACCGGGCAGAGCGGCCGGCGATCCTGCCAGCCGACGTGGCTCACGTACGAGGTGTCGATGACACCGTCGGCACCCGCGCCCGACGCGGGGCGCGCGGACGTCACCGCGAGAGCCAGGGCGGCGAGCGGAACGACGATCGCGAACGCGACTCGCATGGCGGACCTCCGAGGCGGGCCACCGTCACCGTTCGCCGTCGCCGACCCGGGGCGGGCGCGACGCGCTCCGACCGTGGCGAAGACCAGCCTAGCAGCACGCCGGGGCCTGCCGGGCGCCTTTCGGGCCGGCGGCGGCGCCGTGCCCCGCGGTTTCGTCCGGGAGAACGCGCCGTTGGCCGGCGCCGGACGGGCCCGCTAGCCTCCATCGCTCCTGCATTTGCGGCTGCGGCGCGGGAGGAGGCCATGAGGGAGAAGAGCCTGGCGGCAAGCGGCTTGCGTACGTCGAGCCTCGCGTACGGCTGCATGCGCACGAGCGGCACCATGGACCCGAACGGGCTCACGCCGGATCGCTACGAGCGCGGGCGCCGCGCGATCCTCGCGGCCTACGAAGCGGGCTACACGCACTTCGACCACGCCGACATCTACGGGAACGGCACCTGCGAGGAGATCTTCGGCCGCGTGCTGCGCGAGGTCTCCGGCATGCGCGAGCGCGTGCTCGTCGCGACCAAGTGCGGCATCCGCTGGCAGGGCGATCCCGTGCCCTCGGCACCGCACCGCTGGGACTTCTCCTGCGAGCACATCGCGCGCTCGTGCGAGGGCTCGCTGCGGAGGCTCGGGGTCGAGCGGATCGACCTCTTCATGCTCCACCGGCCCGACTACCTCGCCGACCCCGACGAGATCGCCGCCGCATTCGACCGTCTCGCGCGGCAGGGCAAGGTGGCCGCGTTCGGCGTGAGCAACTTCCGACCCTCGTACCTCGCCATGATCCGCGCCGCGTGTCCCATGCCGCTCGTCGTCAACCAGGTCGAGATCCACCTCGGGCGCCTCGACTGCCTCGAGGACGGAACGCTCGACCAGTGCGTCGAAGACGGGATCGTCCCGGTCGCGTGGGGCCCGCTCGCGGGCGGGCTGCTCGGCGACGGCGCGACCGTGGATCCTGACCACCCGCGCGCGGCGGTGCTGCGCGGGCTGCTCGAGACGATGGACGCCATGGCCGCCCGGCTGGGCACGAGCCGCTCGGTGCTCGCGCTCTCGTGGCTGCTGCGGCACCCGGCCGGCATCGTGCCCGTGGTCGGCACCGTGAATCCCGACCGCATCCGCGAGGCCGCGAAGGCCGACGACCTCGAGCTGTCACGCGAGGACTGGTACACGCTGCTCGTGGCCGCGAGGGGGCAGGGACTGCCCTGAGGGCTCGCGGACGCGGGCGTGCGGCCTATCCCGCCGCTTCCTGCTCGTGCGCCGCCTGCGCGCGCCGGAGGGTCGGCGCGATCGCCGCGTAGAGCGCGGCGCCCACAAGTGCGACGCCGAGCGCGCCGGTCCACAGCGCGCCCGCGCCGAAGCGCGCGAGCACGGCGCCGCCCAGCGGCGCCCCGACCATGAGCGCGCTCGCGAACGAGAACGTGAGCATGCCCATGTAGCTGCCGCGCAGCCCGCGCGGCGCGAGGTCGGCGACCACGGCCGAGAGATAGGGCGACTGGAGCATCTCGCCGATCGTCCACACGGCCACCGTGCCCGCGAGCGGCCAGGGCGACTTCGCGAGTCCCACGAGCCCGAAGCCGATCGCGGTGACGACCGCGCTCGCGACGACGAGTTTCTCGCGCGGGAAGCGCTCGGTCGCGTGCGTGAACGGCAGCTGGAACGCGACGATCATGAACGCGTTCACGGCCACGATCAGGCCGTACTGCTGCGGCCCGAGCCCGAGGCCGCTCATGTAGAGCGGCAGCGTCGTGTGCGACTGCATGTACGTGATCGCCACGAGGTGCGTCGCGAGGCAGAAGAGCAGGAACGCGCGGTGGCCCGCGATCCGCCGCGCGACGAGGCCGAGCGGCGGGTGCGGCTCGTGGGCGGAGCCCGCGGCTCCTCGCACGGGCAGCGTTTCGCGCACGGCGAGGATCAGCAGCAGCGCGTACGCCGCGCCCGTGGCGGCGTCGCCCCAGAAGAGCCACTGGTACGAGCGCTCCGCGATGAAGCCGCCCACGACCGGCGAGACCGTCATGCCGAGGTTGATGGTCAGGTACATCAGGCTGTAGGCGCGCGGGCGCTCCGCGGGGCCGGCGAGGTCTGCGATCATCGCGGAGGCCGCGGGGCGGTACATCTCGCCGAGGAACGCGAACGCGAGCACCGCCGCCAGGATCGCCGGCGGCGAGGTGAGACGGCCGAAGAAGAGCAGGATGGACGCGCCGCCGAGCAGGCTCGACACCATGACCGTGCGGCGCCCGATCCGGTCGGCGAGCGCGCCGCCGGTGAGCGAGGCCACGATGCCGCCGAGGCCGTAGACGCCCATCGCCTGCGTGGCGAACGCCCCGCCCAGGCCCAGCGACGACGTGAGGTAGAGCGTCAGGAACGGCACCAGGAACGTGCCGGCGCGGTTCACGAACGTGCCGAGGCACAGGACGTGGATGGCGCGCGGGAGCTCCAGGTACTGGCGGAACATCCTGAACATGGGATCGCGGCTCCGGGGGGGAGGGACGGGCGCGGCAGTGTAGCCGAAGGCCCTGAAACCGCGCGCCTACGGCCCGCAAGCCACTTTGTGCTTGCCCGGCGGGCGGGCCGGAAAGGATGATTTCCGAGTGTCGTGGGGCTTCGCGGCCCGTTCGGCCCGGCCGGTTCGGTCGGCGCCGCCGGTCGGGACCGGGACCTGCGCCCCCGGCGTTCCTCCCGGGCCGCCATGGCCCGAGGGCATTTCGAAACGCGTGCGGTTCCTCCCCGTGCGGAGAGGGTCGTGCGCGGCTCCCCGACCCCGGAGGCAGAATCCACGTGCGCATCCCGGCCGCTCCATCCCGCCCGGCACTCCGTCGCTCCCGTGGCGCCCTGGGCGCGGCGCTCTTCCTCCTCGCCATGCTGCTGCCCGGCTGGGGCCGCGTTCGGGCGGCGACGCCCGCGCCCGGCGGGCCTGCCCCGTCCGCCGTTCCCGGCGAGCGGATCAGCGCCTCGCACACGGCGGTCGTGAACCTCCGGGAGCTGGCGCGGCGCGAGGCCCTGGGGCTGGTCCCGAGGCCGCCCGTGCGCGCGAGGCGGCTGCCCGAGCTGGAGGAGGAGGGCGAGCCCGGGGCCGGGATCGTCGGGTCCGCGCCGGCGGCCGCGCCGCTCCTGCCGGCCGCGCCCGCGCTCATCCAGGTCGCCTCCCCGGCGCCGAACGCCAGCTTCATGGGGCTCGACGACATCCCCATGGTGGACTCGAGCTACATCGTGATCCCGCCCGACGTGGGCGGCGCGGTGGGAACGACGAAGATCCTCGAGGGTCTCAACAACAACTACCGGGTGCTCGACAAGGCCACCGGCGCGGTCCTGAGCACCGTCGGCACGGCCACGTTCTGGGCCCCGACGGGGGCGCTGCTCAACGCGCTCACCGACCCGCGCACGGTCTACGATCCGTACAACGACCGCTGGATCGCGGTGATGCAGACCTTCGAGAGCAGCGCCAGCATCCTCGTGGGCGTGTCGCAGACCAGCGACCCGGAAGGCAACTGGTACCTGTACCGCTTCAACACGGGCGTCTCGATCGACTTCCCGAACCTGGGCTTCAACAGGAACTGGATCGTGGTCTCGATCAACCGCTACAGCCCGGGCGGCACGTTCCAGCGCGGCATCACGCTGGTCATGGACTACCCGCAGGCGCGCGGCGGCACCGGCGTCGGCACGATCTTCACCCAGTCGGCCAACTCGCACTTCTGCAGTTCGCCGTCCTTCACCTATTCGGCCACGGCGGACACCGAGTACATCGTGACGCACCTGAGCAGCGCGAGTGGGACGTACGTGCTCGACAACATCACCGGCACCCCCTCGTCGCCGACCTACACGGCCGGCAGCACCGCGCTGACGCGCCCGGGCGGCGGCTGGGTGCAGCCGTCCGGGAACCTGTTGCCGCAGTCGGCGCCCGTCGCGGGTTCCAGCGCCTGCGGCTCGACCCCGTGTCCGATCGAGGTGCAGGACTCGCAGGTCCGTTCCGCGCCCGTCTACCGCGACGGCTCGATCTGGTACGCGCAGACCGTGGGGCTGCCTTCGTCGGGCCTCACGCACACGGGCGTGCAGTGGTCCCGTATCAACGCGACCGACGGGGCCTTCCTGGAAGGAGGGAGGCTCGAGGATGCGACGGCCACCGCGAGCAACGGCGGGGCGTGGTACGCCTACCCGCACATCGCCGTGAACGCCGCGGGCGACTTCATCCTCGGCTTCTCGCGCTTCTCGTCGGCGGGCCATCCTTCCGCCGGTTACGCCGTCCACCGCGCCGCCGACGGGGCCGGGACGCTGCGCGACCCGTACCTGTTCCACGCAGGCGAGGACTACTACCACAAGACCTTTTCCACGGCGACGGGCCGCAACCGCTGGGGCGACTTCAGCACGGCCGCCGTGGATCCCGACGACGCCGGGCTGTGGACGGTCCAGGAGTACGCGAAGGCGCGCGTCAGCACGGACGACGGCAACGGCGCGGCGAACGGCAGCCGCTGGAGCACCTGGTGGGCCGGCGTGGACGTGGCGACACCACCGCCCGTCGTGAGCCTCGACCCGGGACCGTCGGCGTCCGAGGGCGATGCGGGCGTGACCGTGTTCGACTTCACCGTGCGGCTCTCGGCGGCGGCCTCGCAGCCCGTGGACGTGACGTTCCACACCGTGGACAGCACGGCCACCGTGGCGGACCAGGACTACCTCTCGCTCGACAGCACGATCACGATCCCCGCCGGCCAGATCACGGGCGGCTTCGGCGTCCGCGTCGTGGGCGACACGCTGTGCGAACCGGACGAGATGTTCGGCGTGGTGCTGGCCTCGGCGACGAACGGCGCGCTCGGCACGGACTTCCGCGCAAACGCCACGATCCTCGCCGACGACTCGAAGACGATCACGGCCACCGCCGGGACGGGAGGGAGCATCAGCCCGTCCGGCGCGGTGAGCGTCGCGTGCTTCGATTCGCTCCAGTTCCAGATCACGCCGGATCCCGGCTACCGGGTCGAGAAGGTCCTGGTGGACGGCGACTCGGTCGGGACCATGACCACGTACACGTTCACGAACGTGACCGCCAATGCCACGATCGAGGCCTCCTTCACGCCGGTCCTCTACACGCTCACGCTGACGAGCCTCGGCGTCGGCAGCTTCGGGAAGTCGCCGGACCAGCCCGACTACGCGGCGGGCTCGCTCGTGGACGTCACCGCGACGCCGGGCACCGGGTTCCAGTTCGTCGGCTGGGGCGGCGACACGACGGGCACCGCCAATCCGCTCGGCGTGCTCATGGACCGGAATCGGAACATCACCGGCCGGTTCGACGACGTCGCGGCGCCCGCGGTGACGGTGCAGGCCCCGAACGGCGGTGAAGCGTTCGCGGTGAGCTCGATCCAGAGCCTCGAGTGGAACGCGCTCGACAACCAGGTCGTGGCGCACGTGACGCTGTCCCTCTCGCGCACGGGTGCCGGCGGCACGTACGACACGCTCGCGGCCGACGTGCCCAACACCGGACAGTGGGACTGGACCGTCACCGGTCCCGCGACCTCCGAGGCGTTCTTCCGGGTGACCGCCAGCGACAGCACCGGCAACGCCACCTCGGACGTCAGTGATTCCGCGTTCGCGATCGGCATCACGACGGCCGTGGATGAATCGCCGGTGACCCGCATCGAGTTGGCGCCCATCGCGCCCAACCCGGTGCGGGTCTCGGGAGTCGTGTCGTTCGCGGTGCCTTCCGCGACGCCTGTGCGCCTGGACGTGCTCGACGTGCAGGGCCGCGTGGTCGCGCTCCTCGCGAGCGGCGAGCGGGAGGCCGGCCGGTACCGGCAGGCCTGGCGGCCCAGCCGGACCAGCGCCGGGCCGGGCCTCTACTTCGTGCGCCTGCAGGCGGGCGGCCGGACCTTCGTCCAGCGCGTGGCCGTCATCCACTGACTCCCCGGCCGCACTTCTGCCGTTGACCGGCGCCTCGTGGCGGGCCTAGCGTTCGTGGCATCCACGGAACGCGAGCCGGCTCGGGCCCCGGGGCAGCTTCGTGTCCGGCGGGCGTCGCACCGTGTCGCCCGCCGGGCCGCACCGCCGCGCCGAGAGCGTCGCGAAGGAGGTGCGGCCATGGTGACCCGTCAGGCACTCGAGGGACACGCCCTGGTGATGAAGCCGGCCGGCCCGCTGGTCGGCGGCCCGGAGACCGAGGAGCTCGTCGAGAAGGCGCGGGCGTTCGCATGCACCGGGCACGCGGGCGTCGTCCTCGACTTCACCGAGGTTCCGTTCATGAACTCGCTCGCGCTGGGCGCGGTCGCGAGCATTCTGGCGAGCTGCTCGCGCTGCAGCAGCTGGCTGATGGTGTGCGGGCTCTCGCCCCGCGTGCACTCCCTGTTCGACGTCGTCAAGTTTCACAAGCTCTTCGAGTACCACGAGACCGAGGAGCAGGCGCTCGCGGCGGTGGCCCGGGAGATGGAACAGCACGCTTAGCCGATGGGACGGGGGCCGCTCCGGCCCCGTTCGACGCGCCCGTCACATCGCCGTTGAACCGCCCCGGCCGGACCGCTAGGGTTCCGGCGGGTCACTCCGCCCGGGAGTCCATCCCGGGGCGCGCCGCTCATCCCCGAGGCGCGCAGGCATCCATCCGCCACGGCGAGAACCATGAACGTCACGATCCAGGTACCCGGCATGCTCCGCGCCAGCGCCGGCGGGACCTCGCGACTCACCGTCGAGGCCTCGCAGACCGTCCGCGCCCTGCTCGAGCGGCTCGCGCAGACCCACCCCGATCTCTATCGCAGCGTCTGCAACGAGACGGGCGCGGTCCGCCAGCACGTCAACCTGTTCGTCAACGCCGCCAACGTGCGCGACCTCGAGGGGCTCGACAGCGCGCTGGCGCCCGGAGACGTCGTCACCATCCTTCCCGCGGTCTCAGGAGGCTGATCATGGCGCAGCGCGTGTTCCTCTGCATCGGCACCAAGAAGGGCGTGTTCGTGGCCGAGGCGGCCAGGAGTCGCGGCCGCTTCCAGCTCCGCGGGCCGTTCGGGCCCGGCGTGAGCGTCTACTCGGCCCTCATCGACACCCGCGGCACGCCGAAGCTGTTCGCGTCGAGCTGCAACGCGTTCTTCGGGATGAAGGTGCTGCGTTCGACCGATCTCGGGAAGAGCTTCAAGGAGACGAAGTCGCCGCCCATGTTCCCGGAGGGCGACGGGCGCGCGCTCGCGAACATCTGGGCGCTCGAGGAGGGCAGCGACAGGAAGGACCTCTTCGCCGGCGTCGAGCCCGCGTCGCTGTTCCACAGCGACGACGGCGGCGACAGCTGGGACATCGTGCCCGGCATCAGCAACCACGAGCACGCGCGCCAGTGGCAGCCCGGGGCGGGGGGCATGTGCATGCACACCGTCCTGCGCGACGGCGACCGCATCCACCTCGGGATCTCGACGGGCGGCCACTACCTGAGCGAGGACGGCGGCCAGACGTTCCGGGCGTCGAACACCGGAGTCGGCGCCGGCTTCCAGCCCGACCCGTACCCCGAGTTCGGGCAGTGCGTGCACAAGATCGTCACGACGCCGCACGCGCCCGGGCGCATGTACATGCAGAACCACGGCGGCTGGAGCGACTGGAACGGCCCGGGCGGCCCGCGTCCGGACATCGGCGTGCTGCGCAGCGACGACCACGGCCACACGTGGCGCTCGATCGCGAAGGGCCTGCCGAGCGACTTCGGCTTCCCGATCTGCGTCCACCCGCACGACCCCGACACGGTGTACGTGGCCCCGCTCACGCCCATGACGCGGACGTGCCCCGACGGCGCGCCCGCGATCTGGCGCAGCGAGGACGGCGGCGACTCGTGGCGGCGCCTGGCGAAGGGCTTCCCGAAGAAGGAGAGCTACTTCACCATCCTGCGCGACGCGATGGACATCGACGAACTCAAGTCGCCGGCGCTCTACTTCGGCACCACCACCGGCCAGCTCTGGATCGGCCGCGACGGTGGCGACGAATGGGAGTGCCTGTTCGACTCGCTGCCGCCCATCAACTGCGTGAAGGTGGGCGTGGCCTGAGGCGGATCGGCCGCGGTGGCGGCGCGTTCGGCCCGGGACTCCCCGCCGGGGGGGCCGCTGCCGACCGCGCCCCGCGGCCGAGGATTCTACGTCGACGTGACCTTCCCGAGGGGCCCGAGGGGGGGCGCATCCGCGAGCCTCTGTTAAGTTGGGGGTTGCGGAGGATCCGGGGGCGGAAGGCGATTCACCGACGAGCGCGCCGTCGAGATCCCCCGGGGAGGCGCACGATGCAACTCGGGATGATCGGTCTGGGACGCATGGGCGCGAACATGGTCCGGCGGCTGGCGCGCGGCGGGCACACGTGCGTGGTGTACGACGTCCACGCGGAAGCCGTCCGCGCCCTCGAGGGTCCGGGGATCGCGGGCGCCTCGTCGCTCGCGGACCTGGTCGGCCGCCTGGCCCGTCCGCGCGCCATCTGGCTCATGGTGCCGGCGGCGGTGGTGGACCGGGAGCTGGAGGAGCTGTCGCCGCTGCTCGAGGAGGGCGATGTCGTCATCGACGGCGGAAATTCGTTCTACCGGGACGACGTCCGGCGCGGCTCCGGGCTGGAGCCGCGTGGCGTGCACTACGTGGACGTCGGCACGAGCGGCGGCGTCGCGGGCCTGGAGCGGGGCTACTGCCTGATGATCGGCGGGGAGGCCGAGATCGTCCGGCGACTCGACCCGGTCTTCGCGACGCTCGCGCCCGGGGTCGGAGCGGCCTCGCGAACGCCGGGTCGCGGCGATCGCCCCGGCACGGCCGAGCGGGGCTACCTGCACTGCGGGCCGTCCGGAGCCGGGCACTTCGTGAAGATGGTTCACAACGGCATCGAGTACGGCGTCATGGCCGCGTACGCGGAAGGGTTCAACGTCCTGCGCAACGCGGATGCGGGCAGGCGGAGCCGCACGTCCGACGCCGAGACGTCCCCGATGCGCGATCCGGAGGCCTACGCCTACGAACTCGACCTGCCCGAGATCGCCGAGGTGTGGCGGCGGGGCAGCGTGATCGGCTCCTGGCTGCTGGACCTTACCGCCGCGGCTCTGCTCGGCGACGCGGGGCTCCAGGGCTACACGGGCCGGGTCTCCGACTCGGGCGAGGGCCGCTGGACGCTGGATGCCGCGATCGACGAGGGCGTGCCCGCGCCGGTGCTCGCCGCGGCGCTGTTCGGGCGGTTCGAGTCCCGGGGCGACGCCGGTTACGCCGACCGGGTTCTCTCGGCCATGCGGAAGCAGTTCGGGGGGCACGACGAGAAGAAGACGGGAGGGGACTGAGATGGAGAAGGCCGTCCGCGGTCCCGCGCCGTCCGACGCGCTGGTGGTGTTCGGCGCGACGGGCGATCTCGCCCACAAGATGATCTTCCCGGCGCTCTACGCGATGGCGAAGCGCGGCGCCCTCGACGTCCCGCTGGTCGGTGTCGCGCTCTCGGGCTGGAACCTCGAGCGGCTCCGCGAGCGCGCCGAGGACGGGATCCGGAAGTCGGAGCGCACCGTGGACGCGCGGGCGCTGCGCCGCCTGCTCGGCCTGCTGCAGTACGTGGACGGCGACTACAACGATCCGGCCACGTTCACCGCGCTCAAGCGCGCGCTCGGCCGGTCGCGGCGCCCGGCGCACTACCTCGCCATTCCGCCCTCGCTCTTCGCGACGGTCCTCCGGGGGCTCGGGCGCGCGGGGCTGGCGAAGCAGGCCCGGGTCATCGTCGAGAAGCCGTTCGGCCGCGACCTGGCCTCGGCGCGCAGGCTCAACCGCGTTGCGCGGTCGGTGTTCCCGGAAGACGCGATCTACCGGATCGATCACTTCCTCGGCAAGGAAGCGATCATGAACATCCTCTACTTCCGTTTCGCGAACTCGTTCCTCGAGCCGATCTGGAACCGGAACCACGTGGACAGCGTCCAGGTGACCCTGGCCGAGGACTTCGGGATCAAGGGACGTGGCGCGTTCTACGAGTCGGCGGGCTGCCTGCGAGACGTGATCCAGAACCACCTCTTCCAGATCGTCACCCTTCTCGCGATGGAGCCGCCCGCCTACCGCGGCTTCGAAGCCGTCCAGAGCGGCAAGGCGGCGGTCCTCCACGCCATGCGGCCCCTGAAGCCGCGCGACGTGGTCCGCGGCCAGTACGCGGGCTACCGGAGGGAGCCCGGCGTCCGGCGGGACTCCGACGTCGAGACCTACTGCGCGTTGCGCCTGTTCATCGACTCGTGGCGCTGGGAGGGAGTGCCCTGGTTCCTGCGCTCGGGCAAGTGCCTTCCCGTGTCGATGGGCGAGGTGCTTGTCCAGCTCAAGCCGCCCCCGCAGCGCCTGTTCGCCGACTCGGCGCCGTCGGCGGAGCGCGCGAACTACGTCCGATTCCGCTTCTCGCCCAACTCGGTGGTCGCCCTCGCCGCGCGCGTCAAGCACGTCGGCAAGGAGTTCGTCGGGATCCAGCGCGAGCTCTCCCTGCTCGACCACCAGCCGGGGCAGGAGACGCCCTACGAACGGCTCCTGGGCGACGCGATGGCGGGCGACGGCGCGCTGTTCACGCGCGAGGACGCGGTCGAGGCCGCCTGGACGGTGGTGGACCGGGTCCTGAAGTCCCCGCGTCCCGCGCGGCGCTATGCCCCCGGAAGCTGGGGGCCGGCCGAGGCGGACGCGCTCATCGCGAAGGCCGGCGGCTGGCACGATCCCCGGCTCGCCGGGAAGGGCACGCCATGAGGGCCCGCGCGCGAGTCACCTGCCTGTTCGTGGACATCGGCGGCGTCCTGCTCTCGAACGGATGGGACCACCTGGCCCGCCGGCGCGCGGCAAGGCACTTCGGCCTGGACTGGAGCGACACCGAAGGCCGGCACCAGATGGCCTTCGAGGCGTACGAGAAGGGCCGCCTGACGCTCGAGGACTACCTCTCCATGGTGGTCTTCCACGAACGACGCCCGTTCACCCGCGCGGACTACCGGCGGTTCATGTTCGCCCAGTCCCGGCCCTCTCCCGGAATGCTCGCGCTGGTGGCGCGGCTCAAGGCTCGGCACGGACTGAAGGTCGTCGTGGTCAGCAACGAGGGCCGCGAGCTGAACGCCCACCGGATCCGGAAGTTCCGGCTGGCCGCGCTCGTGGACGCGTTCATCTCCTCGTGCTTCGTCCACGTGCGCAAGCCCGACTTCCGGATCTTCGAGATGGCGCTGGACATCGCCCAGGTGCCCGCGCGACAGGTCGTCTACCTCGAGAACACCCCGATGTTCGTGCAGGTCGCGGAAAGCCTCGGGATTCGCGGCATCCTCCACACGGACCTCCGGTCGACACGCGCGAAGCTCGCGGCGCTCGGCCTGCGGGACGACGAGCCCGCCGGCCATGGCGCGCGCTGACCCCGGATCCCGGCGGTGGACGCCGGAGCTTCCGGCGTCCGATTCGCCGGGGACATCGGCGGGCGCGCACCGCTGCCGTCGTCGGACTCCGGCCGGGTGGTGCCGGGGGTGATCCGCACCGGAGAAGGGCTCATGATCGCGGGGTCGGTGGCGAAGGCGCTGCCACCGAACTCGTTTCGGAGGGCTGGACCATGGACCACGGCACACTCGCGCCGAACCGGCGCACCCTCGAGCCGGACCTGCTGCGCCGGATCGATGCCTACTGGCGGGCCGCGAACTACCTCTCCGTCGGCCAGATCTACCTGCGCGACAACCCCCTTCTGCGGAGGCCTCTGGCGCTCACCGACGTGAAGCACCTGCTGCTCGGGCACTGGGGGACCACGCCGGGGCAGAACTTCGTCTACGCGCACCTGAACCGCGTCATCCGGAAGTACGACGTGGACATGATCTACGTCTCCGGACCGGGCCACGGAGGCCCGTCCGTCGTGGCGAACACGTATCTCGAGGGCACCTACAGCGAGGTCTACCCCGACGTCAGCCGGGACGAGGCCGGGCTGCGCCGGCTCTTCCTGCAGTTCTCCTTCCCGGGCGGGATTCCCAGCCACGCCTCGCCGGAGTGCCCGGGCTCGATCCACGAGGGCGGCGAGCTGGGCTATTCGCTGAGCCACGCGTTCGGGGCCGTCCTGGACAACCCCGGCCTCGTGGTCGCCTGTGTCGTCGGCGACGGCGAGGCGGAGACCGGCCCGCTCGCGACCGCGTGGCACTCGAACAAGTTCCTCGATCCGATGACGGACGGCGCGGTGCTGCCGATCCTGCACCTGAACGGCTACAAGATCGCCAACCCGACCGTCCTCGCCCGCATCGGCCGCGAGGAGCTCGAGCAGCTCTTCCGCGGCTACGGCTGGACCCCCATCCTCGTCGAGGGGCACGAGCCCGAGCCGATGCACGAAGCGATGGCCTCGGCGCTCGACTCGGCGATCGAGCAGATCCGGGAGATCCAGCACGATGCCCGCGTCCGCGGCTCCCGCGAGCGCCCGCGCTGGCCGATGATCGTGCTCGCCTCGCCCAAGGGATGGACGGGGCCGAAGGAGATCGACGGCCGGCCGAACGAGGACACGTTCCGGTCGCACCAGGTGCCGCTCGCGGTTTCGCCGGGCGCGCCTCCGGGGCATCTCGAGCAGCTGGAGGGCTGGCTTCGCAGCTACCGGCCCGAGGAGCTGTTCGACGACCGGGGTTGCCTGAAGCCCGAGCTGGCGGCGCTCGCACCCGAGGGCGACCGGCGCATGGGCGCCAATCCCCACGCGAACGGTGGCATGCTGCTCCGCGACCTGCGGATGCCCGACTTCCGCGACTACGCGGCGGCCGTGCCGGCGCCGGGCGCGCCGGGCATCGGCGACACGCACGTGCTCGGGCCGTTCCTGCGCGACGTCGCGAGGCTGAACGACGAACAGCGCAACTTCCGGGTCTTCGGTCCCGACGAGACGCTGTCGAACGGCCTGGAGGCCCTCTTCGAGGTCACGCGGCGCCAGTGGGACGCCGAGACCCGGCCGAACGACGAGTTCCTCTCGCCGACCGGGCGCGTGATGGAAATGCTGAGCGAGCACCAGTGCGAGGGCTGGCTCGAGGGCTACCTGCTCACGGGACGGCACGGGCTCTTCAACTGCTACGAGGCGTTCATCCACATCGTGGACTCGATGTTCAACCAGCACGCCAAGTGGCTGAAGGTCACGTCGCACCTGCCGTGGCGGCGGAAGATCGCCTCGCTGAACTACCTGCTGGCCTCGCACGTCTGGCGCCAGGACCACAACGGCTTCACGCACCAGGACCCGGGCTTCATCGACCACGTCATGAACAAGAAGGCCGAGATCGTCCGCGTCTACCTTCCGCCGGACGCCAACTGCCTGCTCTCGGTGATGGACCACTGCCTGCGCAGCCGCCACTACGTCAACGTCGTCGTCGCGGGCAAGCACCCGGCGCCGCAGTGGCTGCCGATGGACGCCGCGGTGAAGCACTGCACGCGGGGCATCGGCATCTGGCCGTGGGCCAGCAACGACCGCGGCACCGGGCCGGACGTGGTCATGGCGTGCTGCGGGGACGTGCCCACGCTCGAGACGCTCGCCGCGGTCTCGATCCTGCGCGAGCACCTGCCCGAGCTGAAGATCCGGGTGGTCAACGTCGTGGACCTGATGAAGCTCCAGCCGGAGAGGGAGCATCCGCACGGGCTGAGCGACACCGATTTCGACGAGCTGTTCACGAAGGACCGGCCGGTCATCTTCGCCTTCCACGGCTACCCGTGGCTGATCCACCGGCTGACCTACCGCCGAACCAACCACGACAACATCCACGTGCGCGGGTACAAGGAGGAGGGCACGATCACAACGCCCTTCGACATGACCGTGCTCAACGAGCTGGATCGCTTCCATCTCGTCATGGACGCCCTCGACCGCCTGCCGCAGGCGGGCGACCGGGGCGTTTACCTGAAGCAGCAGCTCCAGGACAAGCTGGTCGAGCACCGCGAGTACATCACGCGGAACGGCCAGGACATGCCCGAGGTCCGGGAATGGAGGTGGACACCGATCGAGACTTGAGGAGTGCGGACGGGTCCGGAGGAACCGGACGCCGCACGTTCCCCGGCGGCGGCCCGCGACGACCTGCGGGCGGCGGCGCCGGGTCGATGCTCCCTCGCGGGGGCCCGGATTCCGGGCCACTCACGAGCACGAGGAGAGGTCCATGCAAATCCTGGTCGAGACCGATCACAACATCACGGCCCGTGCGGAGATGGCAGACCGGATCCGCGGTGTCGTGGAAGCCGCGGTGGGCCGCTTCGGCGCTCAGATCACGCGGCTGGAAGTCCACCTGAGCGACGAGAACTCGCACAAGCACGGGGCGAACGACAAGCGATGCGTGATGGAAGCGCGCCTCGAGGGGCGGAAGCCCGTTGCCGTCACGAACCTGGCGGACGACCTGGACAAGGCCGTCGACGGGGCCGCGGACAAGCTGGCGCGGCTGCTCGACAGCACGCTGGGACGCCTGCGCAACCCGAAGCGCCGCGAGAGCGGACTGGTGCCCGGCGAGCCGGATCGGACCGAACCGGCCTGAGCCGCGGGGCGGCGCACCGGACCGCACGAGCGGCCCGATCTCCCGGCTGCTATCGCGCCGTGGGAGAGGAGGAAGGCGAGCCGGTGCCCGTGCCCTGCTCGCCCGCTCCGCGCAGCGCGGCTGCGCGCGCAGACCATTCGGCGGCCGCCGAGTCCTCCTCCGCACCCTCGAAGCAGAGGGCGGCCATCCGGGCGTAGGTGGGATTCCGGGAATGGGCCGTCGAGAGCTTGGCGAACTCCGTCGCGGCGGCGCGGTAGTCCTCGGACCGGGCCAGCTGGAGCGCGAGCCGCTCGTGGTCTTCGGTCCACGGGGGATCCTCGCGACGAGAGGCCGCGCCCTCCTCGTCACCGAGCACGACCTCCCGCCACCCGGTGCCGACGTCGTATCGGAAGAAGAGGTCCTGCCCCGTCGAGTCGGCGGCCGTCTCCTTGCTCAGCAGGGCGCGCCCGAGGGCCAGGGTCGCAGCGAGCGTCCGCCGGGCGGCGAAGGCGAGCATCGACAGGAGGACGAAGAGGAGCATCCAGAGCTCCTGGGCGCCCGCCGCCCAGCCGAGCGGCAGTCCCTACGGGGCCAGGGCGGCGCAACCGCACGCCGCGAACGTCGCCAGGCGGGGTCCGCCCAGGTGGCCGGCCACGAGATAGAACGCCCACATCGTCGCGAGCCAGAGGGCGATCAGGGCGAGATGAAAGGGTAGCGGATTCGCCCCGAACAGCCGCTCCAGGAGCCGGTAGTGGAGCTCCCGCGACCAGGGGCGGTACCAGTGGTACGCGAGATGGTCGAACCCGAACGCGCTGGCGATCGGGGCGTCCCGGACCTTGTCGAACAGGATGAAGTCGTCGCTGAAGAAGGACGCG
>Ga0315540_10001085_pt1 | contig 15619 bp, 11 predicted proteins | sample SalMarSW160110MG_FD_203677 | JGI IMG/M metagenome (GOLD analysis project Ga0315540, IMG submission 203677) | Salt marsh sediment microbial communities from the Plum Island Ecosystem LTER, Massachusetts, United States - Salt Marsh Sediment SW1601-10 ... | reverse complement strand
CTCCCACCGGTGCGCAAGTCGTGGAGTTGGGCCCGGTGAACGCCACCATACACAAGGCCAATGAATGCGTGCGTGTCAGTGACCTGGAGCTGCTGACAGCCGTCTATGAATCAGTCCTCCAGCGGCTGCTGGCCTGATCCACTGCATCCCACCCGTCATGGGATCGGCCGGCATATACTTCTCTAACAGACTTGTATAATATCCCCATTAAACAGGGGAAATTAATTGCCAGGCCACGATGGCCGGCAGGCCCCACCGGCAGTTTAAATGTTCCGCGCCGGTGCCGATATACACAGACAAACCGGCAGAGACTTTGCGCCTATGGACGACAAGAGACGATTCCACCGCCTGGCATTCGACGCCCCGGTCCGTCTGATCGGTGCCTCGACTCATTGGCAGAGCAAAATCATCGACATATCGCTCAAGGGCGCGCTCATTGAACGCCCCGAGCATTGGGAAGGCACCATCGGGGAGATCTTCTTGCTGGAAATCCTCCTCAGCGTGGGCGTCATGATCAAGATGAACGTGGTGGTGGTGCACTTCAGCAAGACGGTCATCGGCTTCCGCTGCGAGGACATGGACATCGAGAGCATTTCCCATCTGAAACGCCTGGTGGCCTTCAATGTCAATGACGAGACCATTTTGGAGAGGGATTTATCTGCATTGCTGTCGCAATGAAATAAATCAGATTAAAAGTCTGAAAGGCTAAAACTGCGCTGGGGTTTTTCTCTTAATCTTTTAATCTTCTCTCATTATATCCATGGCCTCGGACAGGCGGCCGATGCCAATCACCTGAATCTTCTCCTCTGATTTCTTGGGCGCATTGGCCTTGGGAACAAGTATGCGCTTGAAGCCGTGCTTAGCCGCCTCACGAATTCTATCCACACCGTTCTGCACCGGGCGTATTTCCCCCGCCAGACCCACTTCACCGAACGCCGCGGTACCCAGCGCCAGCGGCCGGCCGCGCAGACTCGACACCGCGGCCAGCAGGACGGCCAGATCGGCGGCGGTCTCCGCGATGCGCACACCACCCACGATGTTGACGAATACGTCCTGATCGTACATTGGAATACCGCCGTGGCGCTGCAATACAGCCAGCAGCATCACCAACCGGTTCTGATCCAACCCGACGCACAGGCGCCGCGGATTGCCCAGGTGACTCTCGGCCACCAGCGCCTGGACCTCCACCAGCAGCGGGCGGCTGCCCTCTTTGGTGACCATGACGATACTGCCGGGTATCTCGGTCTCGTGGTGGGACAGAAAGATGGCCGAGGGATTGTTCACTTCGCGCAGGCCCTTGTCCGTCATGGCAAAGACCCCCAGTTCATTTACCGCACCGAAGCGGTTTTTGACCGCGCGTACCACACGATAGCGGCTATTGCCGTCACCCTCGAAATAAAGCACCGTATCCACCATGTGCTCCAAAACGCGGGGCCCCGCCAGGGTCCCTTCCTTGGTGACGTGACCGATAAGAAATACCGTAGTGCCGGTCTGCTTGGCAAAACGCACCAGTTGTGCGGTGCTGTCGCGCAGTTGGGCCACGGCGCCCGGGGCCGATTGCAGGGCATCGGTATAGATTGTCTGGATGGAATCAATGACCAGTACGCGCGGTTGATTGCGCAGCGCCGTTTCCAGCACCCGCTCCACCTGGGTCTCCGCAAGCAGCGTAATGCCGCTGCGTGCAATGCCCAGGCGCTGGGCGCGCAAACTCACCTGTTGCAGTGACTCCTCACCGTTGACGTACAGAGTCGAAAATCGCTGTCCCAGGGTGGCGGCGGCCTGCAGCAGCAAAGTAGACTTGCCGATGCCCGGATCACCGCCGATCAGGACCACTGAACCGCGTACCATGCCGCCGCCCAGGACACGGTCGAGTTCTTCAATGCCGGTGCTGTAGCGGGTCTCCTGGTCGGCAGCCACCGCCTCCAGGGGTGTAAGGCGGTCACCCGGTGCCTCTCCAGGATAGGCGGTGAGCCGCGCGCCCTTGATCAGCGGGAGCGTCACCGCGACCTCGCCAAGGCTGTTCCATGCCTCGCACTCCGGGCACTGCCCCGCCCACTTCGGGACCTGGGCGCCGCACTCGCTGCACTGGTAGAGGGGTTTTGCTTTGGCCATAACACGGCACCTCAATGCATTATTGACGTGCTTCCGTCACTGGGGGCGGTTCACGCGCGGCGGCGGCGGCGCAGATACACGATACGGCCGAGAAACAATCCCCACGCCCCCAACAAGTATAACGGCGGTAACAGGAGCCCCCCGCCGCTGGTGACCACAATACCCGTCTGGATGATATAGACGGCTGACGTTACCGCTTCCGAGTGCCCGGCCTTATCGATGGAAAAATAATTCAGGGTGGTGTTCTGGTTAATAAGGATGGGCTGAGTATACGGCGTCGATGCCGTGGTGGGCGTTGTCCCGTCGGTGGTGTAATAGGTCCCGGCACAGCCAAAGCCGCCCTTATCGTCGCAGGACAATGTCACCAGCTGCGGTACGGTATAACTGGCGGGTGACACCAACGGCGGCGGCGTCGGCGTGGTTACGGGCGCGAAGGCATCGATGGTGAATTGTTCCTCCATCACGGGGCTGCTGTTGCCGGCGCCGTCAACTGCGATGAATTTCAGATCGGTATTATTATCGAGCGACACCGCGGCGGTATACAGGGTCGAGTTCGTTGTCGGGGTGGTGCTGTCCTTTGTGTAGTATATGCCGGCGCAGCCGGACCCGCCGCTATCCAGGCAGGTGAGCACGATATTCTGAATGGCGGTATACGTCCCGCCCCTGGGACTGGCCGAGACGGTGGGCGGGGACTGATCGATGATATAGCTTTCCGTCTTGATGCCTTCCCGCATGCCCTCGCTGTCGGCGGCGTAAAACTTAAGGGTCGTGGTCACGCCGGGGTTGGTGATGGGAATCTGAACCCCCGAGGTATACGCGATGCTGGGGACACTCCCATCGATGGAATACAGGATATTGCCGGTACAAACCGTACTGGTTTTATCGGTACAGCTCAAAACCACGTTTTGCGTGGTGTTATACGAACCGCCGCCGGGGGTGGCCATACTCGTGGGCGGCTCGAAGGCGGCGAGGCTATAATGCTGTACACCGCTGATTCTGGTGAAATCGCCGCCCGCATATAAAGTGCCCGTCGCCGTCAATGCCAGGGCGCGAACAACACCGCTCGCGCTCGGCTGCGGATCCCAGGACGTTGCGTCACCGTTGTCAGCGATCAGCGCCGACAGCGCGACGCGGGAACTCTGATCGCCCACCGCCGTGAACTCACCGCCCGCATACAGTAGTGCGTTGTCCGGCGACAGTGCGAGGGCGTGTACCGGCGCGTTGGCCATGTTGGCACCAGGATCCCAGGTGACAAGGGTAGCGATTTCGGTATTGATATCGGTCTGAATTGCGGCAATATATTTGCTGGCCGCACCGGCAATATGGGTAAAGTCCCCGCCGACGTAAAGAATGGGCAGGACATCATTGGAGTCATTGGTATCCGTCACATCATCATCAGTCACATTGGACAGGGCCAGGGCCATGACGCTGCTCCCCGTATCCACGTCGGGATTCCACGCTGTGATGAGCGCACCCGAGTCGTCCAGCGCCGCCAGGCGGTTGCGCGTCGTGCCGTTGACGCTGGTAAAATCGCCGCCGATATACACCATCGGCGCCTCGTCATTGAACAGCGCCATGGCCTTCACGGAGCCGTTGTCCACGCTGGGCGCCCAGGATGTCAGTGCGATGCCGGTGGTATCAAAGGCCGCCAGGCGGTTGCGGGTATCCGAGCCGACGTGGGTAAACGCACCGCCCAGATACAGTGTGGTGCCATCGAGGATCAGGGCGTTGACGGTAGCGTCGACATTCACATCCCAGCCGGCCACCGACTGCGCGGTCACCGGGTCTACCGCCGCAAGGTGATTGCGTGCGTGCCCGCCCACGGCAGTGAAGTCTCCACCGATATAGATCGCCGTGGTTGAAGGCGCGATGGCGCGCACAATGTCATCGATATCCGGATTCCAGCTGGTCGCCTCACCCGTTGCCGTACTCAATGCCGCCAGATTGTTGCGAGCCGCGCCGCCCAGAGAGATAAAATCCCCGCCGGCAAACAGGGCGCCACCGCTGCCGGCCAGCTGCAACACCCGGACAGAGGCCTCGCTGCTCGGATCCAATGTCGTCACATTGCCCGAGGCTGTGCCGATGTTGGCAATATATAAACGCTTGCTGCCATCGATAGTGGTGAAGTCCCCACCCACCATCAGGCTGTTACCGCCCAGCGCCGCTATGGCACGAACTACACCGTCGGCCGCGGGCTTCCAGGCATCGTCGGCCGCGCCGCTGCTCGTATCCACCTTGGCGAGATAGTCCCGCGGCTTGCCGCCGATGGCCATGGTTCCCAACGTCGTGGTGTTGAACGCGCCGCCCACGAAGAGAAAATTCCCATCCGTGCTCAATACCATGGCGTTAACCGCGGCGTTGGCATCGGGGTCCCACGCGGTTATCAAAGAGCCATCCGATCCCGCCACTTCGGCGAGATTATTACGGGTCTGCGCACCGATGGAGGAAAATGCCCCGCCGATGAACAAGCGTCCGGTACCGGAGGACAGCAGCAGTGTATTGACCACCGTCCCCACGCCAGCGTTGGCGTCCCATGCGGTGGCCGCGCCGCTGTTGGCGACGTTCGCATCCAGCGCCGCGATACCGTTGCGGGCGTCGCCGCCGCTGCCGATATGGTCAAAGGCGCCGCCGACATACAGGGTCAGACCGTCCGAGGATAGTGCAAAGGCCGACACGCCGCCGTTCTGGGCATTGGGGTCCCAGGTGGATATCAGCTTCCCGGTAGTGGTATCGAAGGCGGCGATGTTGTTGCGTGTGACAGCCCCTGTCCCGTCATTGATACTGTCGAACGTACCGCCGACGTACAAGGTCGTACCCGACACCAGCAAGGCATCGACACTCGCCGTGGCCGGTGAAGTCACACTGACAACGGGCGCAAAGGCGCTGTCCACGATCATATTGGTGCTGCCCGGCGACTGCGGAATGACATGGACCAGATTGCTGAAGGTAGACGAGCCGTCCACATCGCTAAAGGTACCGCCCACGTACCAACCCCCGGCCCCATCGGGGGCGGCGGCGCGTACCTGACCGGCGATGACCGGAAAGGGGTTGGGCACGCCGCTGATGGTATTGACGGTGACGCCGGCGCCGGTGTTCGGACCGACGTAGTTAAATTGGCCGCCGACATACAGGGTTGCGCCGCTCAGCGCTGTGCTATAGACAGGGCCGTTGGTGATCCACAGAGCCGCTTGTGGTGTGGCGCTGGCGCTGGCGGTACGCAGAGGCAGAGCGGCGAAAACAAGGCCAAGCACGGCAAAGACCGTCACCCAGCGCCCGTGATTTTCTAATTTATTTATTACTATCAAAGATTTGCCCATGAGGCTCAGGAGCAATCGCCGAATGATGAACACCGGCCCGGTTGGAATACACCCTTGATCTGTCGGTGTGGCAGGAGACGTTATCACAACTGCTTGTTCTGACTGGCCAATACAGGTTGGCTTGTATTATGACATAAGTCGCGATCGCGAGCCTTAAAATCGGCGTTATCAATCTTGTGTCTTTATCTGAACCCGCTGTGAAACGCCACACAACAGGTCGTAGGCGATGGTTGAGGCATAGCCGGCCACCGTCTCCACCGGCAGGCCCTCGCCCCACACAACCACCTCATCGTTGACCTGGGCCTCGGGTTGCCCGCGCAGGTCAATGCAGATCATGTCCATGGACACGCGCCCGATCAATGCCGCGCGCCTGCCGTTGACCAGTACCGGCGTTCCGCTCACGGCGTGACGCGGGTAGCCGTCGCCATAGCCCACCGCCGCCACCCCCACCGGCATGTCCTCGGGACACTCCCACTCGCCGCCATAGCCGACACGGTCGTTTTTTCTCAAGCGGTTGACTGCGATCAAGCGTGTCCTGAGTGTCATGACCGGGCGCAGGTCCTCGTCTGCGGCGGTAGTGTCGCTGAACGGCGAGGCGCCATAAAGCATCAACCCGGGACGCACCCAATCCCCGTGGGCATCCGGACACGCCAGCACCGCCGCTGAATTGGCGACGCTGCACTCCGCGCCCAGCGGAACGGCCACCGTGTTGAAACACGCCAGCTGCGCGCGGGTGCGTTCAGCGGACCTGATTTCCGCATCACTCAGGTGGGTCATGAGCCGCATGGGTTTGGCGACCCCGGGGCAGTCTTGCAGGCGTTGCCAGGCGGCGCGTACGCTCTGCGGCGCCACACCCAGGCGGTGCATTCCGGTGTCCACCTTCAGCCAGACATGAACCGGCCGCTTCACTGGCGCCCGTTCCAACAACGACAATTGGCAGGGGTGATGCACGACGATATCAAGAGCGTAACGACTGGCCTCCTCCAGTTCGGCGGGTTCGATCACACCCTGGAGGATCACCACCGGCTGTGTGACACCCGCGGATCGCAACACGACGGCCTCATCGAGATTGGCCACGCCGAATGCATCGGCGCCGGGCAGAGCCTGGGCGACGCGCGCCAGGCCGTGTCCGTAACCGTTGGCCTTGACGATAGCCATGATGCGGCTGCCGGCGGCGGATTCACGCACGCGCTGGAAATTGTGTCGAAGGGCCTGCAGATTGATGAACGCCTCCGCGGCGCGTGTCATGCAAACTCCCTGCCGGTATACATATCGTGGATATAGTTCTCGAAGCGTGTGTACTGTCCGAGGAATGTCAGTCTGACGGTGCCGATGGGACCATTACGCTGCTTGGCGATGATAATCTCCGCCGTGCCCTTGTCCGGACTGTCTTCATTGTAGACCTCGTCACGGTAAATGAAGCTGATAACGTCGGCGTCCTGCTCGATGGCGCCCGATTCACGCAGATCCGACATCACCGGCCGCTTGTTGGGGCGCTGCTCCAGGCTTCTGTTGAGCTGTGACAAGGCGATCAGCGGCACATCCAACTCCTTGGCCATCGACTTCAGCGAGCGCGAGATCTCGGAGATTTCTGCAGTGCGGTTTTCCCGCGTCCCGGGCACCGTCAATAACTGCAGATAGTCCACGATAATCAGGTCCAGGCCATGTTCGCGCTTCAAGCGCCGCGCGCGCGAGCGCAGTTCCGTGGGAGTCAGGGCCGGTGTGTCATCGATAAACAGCGGCGCCTCCGCAAGTATGCCGACGGCGGAGGTCAGACGCGGCCAGTCGTCATCGTCCAGTTTTCCCGTGCGCACCTTGTGCTGGTCAATGCGCCCCAGCGAAGACAACATGCGCATGACCAATTGTTCGCTGGACATTTCCATGCTGAAGATAGCCGTATGCAGCTTATGTTTTATGACAGCGTGCTCGGCGATGTTCATGGCAAAACTGGTCTTGCCCATGGAAGGACGGCCGGCGACGATCACCAGGTCAGAGCGCTGCAGTCCGGAAGTCAGCTCATCAAAATCGGAAAACCCGGTGGGGGCGCCGGTGAAGGGGCTATCCTGTTGAAAGAGGCTGTCGATGCGGTCCACCACCTTGACCAACAGCTCTTTGACCGGCACATAGGAACGCCGCCCACGCATGCCCTGCTCGGCGATTTCGAAAACCAGCTTCTCAGCCCTGTCCAGCAACTCGCCGCTGTTGCGCCCTTCGGCGTTGAAAACGCAATTGCTGATTTCGGTGCCCACCTGAATGAGCTGGCGCATGACGGACTTTTCACGGACAAGGCCCCCATAGGCCTTGATATTCGCCGCCGACGGTGTGTTCTTGGCCAGCAATCCGACATAGGTGAGACCGCCCGCATCCTCGAGCAGGGAATGGCGCTCCAGCCACTCGGACAAGGTCACCGCGTCGCAGGGGATACCTTGATTGGCCAGCTCACCGATGGCGCGGAAAATCAGGCGGTGATCGCGCCGATAAAAATCATTCTCGGTAACGACATCGGCGATCTGATCCCAGGTGGTGTTGTCGATCATGAGACCGCCCAGGACCGCCTGTTCGGCGTCAATGGAGTGTGGCGGCACCTTCAACGCCTCCATGGCGGAGGAGCCGTATTCCTGGCGTGGCATTGAGGCGGTATCTGGCATTATTTCCCTATGGGCGTGCGCCGCCGATTATCTGTTTTGGTTTATCGCGCCCGTCTCACCGTATTCGATACCTCTACTGTTCCGCAACCACCTCGACCGAGACATTGGTGCTCACCTCCGGGTGAAGATAGATCTCTACCTGGTAAGTACCAAGCTGGCGGATCGGGCCGGTGTGTATGCGAATTTCACTCTTCTTCACTGCCTCATTGGCGGCGGTCATGGCATCGGCGATGTCCGCCGGTCCCACGGAACCGAACAGTTTGCCTTCTTCACCCGCCTTGGCGGTAATTGTGTAGGTCTTGCCCTCGAGATTTTCCCTGCGCGCATTCGCCTGCGCCAGGGTCTGCGCCGCCGCCTTTTCCAACTCCACCCTGCGCGCCTCGAATACCGCACGGTTTTCATCGGTCGCCGGGGCGGCCTTACCGTTGGGGATCAAGTAGTTCCTGCCATAACCCGGCCTGACCGAAACCACGTCGCCCAGATCACCCAGGTTTGATACCTTCTCTAGAAGAATGACATCCATCGCTTGTACTCCGCTGCCTGTTTATCGATATTGGTTGAATATGCCCTAATCCTGTCCGCTATTACCGGAATCCCTGCGGCTGCCCGGAGGCTTGATGCGAGTGCGCAGATTGACCCAACTGTCCGCAAAACCCGCCGCCGCCATCAACACCCTGACCGGGGGTAAAAATAACATCATCACGTAGATGACCGCCAACCACGCCGTATGCATGCCCATGGTCGTCACGACGCTGTGCGCCAGTGACAATCCGTGGAGCATGTAAGCGGCGATAACCACGATGAATACATCGTGAGATACGTCCGTTATCTTTTCCAGCGGTATAAAACCCAACACGGCGATGACCACACTGATGATCGCCACGTGCCTGTTAAGGCGCAGGGTATGGAACTCCTTTCTAAACCCGCCCGGATAATAGAGCATCGCCTGCCACCAGCGCGCCAGAAGCAGACTCGTCATCACCCCCAACACGAATCCCGCCGCCAGTGACCCGGTCATCTGCCCGGCCATCTCACCCACCAGGCGGTCGGCCTGCTCGGCGGACAGTTTACCGCTCTGCAGCACAGGCTCTAATGTCTTGGTCAGGATTTGTGTCCACCACGCCGTTACATCGCCTATATACAAATGTAACGCGATGACGATAACTATACCCAATACACTGGCCGAAACAAGCGCCAGATCCAACGCCCGCGTATATCTCAATACAAGACTTACCAGCCACACCGGGCCCCAGATCGCCAGCACATACATGAGGACAAAGCTCATCACCATGTCGATGTTCGATGCCGACACGGCGGCCAATCCGCCGCTTATAAGTGTCGCGCCGACGATGACTATGGCACCCTCAAGGGCACCCCGCCGCAACGTCACCAAGGCCACGCATGCAGCGCTCAGCTGACCGAGGGGAAACACAAAGGGAAACGTCAGCAAGGACAGAATTGCGCACGCGGCGGTGACAAGCATGGCCTGAACGCGACCCCGCATGATATATGCCGCAAATGCGTGTATGAAGTCCTTCATGGCTGTTGCAGTCCCCTATCAAGGCAGGCATGCGCAGCCCCCGGAACACGCTGTCAGGTATCCGTCCCGAGTACCGCGCTCCACGCTACTTCGCGGGGGCGCCGCCCTGTATTAATGGGAATCGCAGAAAGGCAGCAATGCCAGGTAACGCGCGCGCTTGATGGCCGTCGATAGCTGCCGCTGGTAGCGGGAACGAGTCCCGGTGATACGGCTGGGCACGATTTTCCCGGTTTCGGTAATGTAGCCTCTCAGGGTCGCGATATCTTTATAATCAATTTCCTTCACCCCTTCGGCGGTAAAACGGCAAAACTTCTTGCGACGAAAATAGCGTGGTGGTGACATGTGCGTTCCTCAATGAGTTCAAATCCGGATTGATAGGTTGCGGTATGGCACGCTCGCGGCGGTTACGCCGCATCCCCTGGGGATTCGGCCTCGTCATTTTGATCCCCATCGGAACCGCCCTGTGCATCGTCCTGCGCATCGTCCTGGTTGGCGGCGCGGGGCTCGTGCCGATGATCGTCACCGCGCACATCATCCCTGCCGCCTCTTTCATCCCTTGCCTTAGCCATGGGAGACGCCTCGGTGACGGCTTCCTTTCTGGAGATGACCATGTGACGAATGACCGCATCGTTGAACCGGAACGCGTTGGTCAGTTCGTCCAGGGTCTCCTTATCGCACTCCAGGTTCATCAGGATATAGTGCGCCTTATGAACTTTCTGGATGGGATAGGCCAGTTGACGCCGGCCCCAATCCTCGAGGCGGTGAATCTTGCCGGACTTGGCTTCGATCATCGAGCGATAGCGCTCGATCATGGCAGGGGCTTGCTCGCTCTGGTCCGGATGGACCAGAAACACAATTTCGTAGTGACGCATTGATGTCTCCTTATGGATGAAAGCCTCCCGGCGCTGCCGGTGAGGCAAGAAGATCAATCTTAGTATCTGATTGAACTAGCCATTTTAGCCGAATGGCGGGCGGGAAGTAAAGCAGGTCGCAGGTCGCAGGTCGCAGGTCGCAGGTCGCAGGTCGCAGGTCGCAGGTCGCAGGTCGCAGGTCGACAACCAGTCTGGACAGCGTACCCTAGCCTGTCACGCGGTATTCTTCGGGACATCACGATTTTTCTTGGGATTTTTCAGACTTGCGACCTGAGACCTGTGACATGGGACCGGTTTTATACCGCTGCCTCACCGCCTCGAACAGGCAGACCCCGGTGGCCACGGAGACGTTAAGGCTGTCGGCGCCCGCCTGGAGGGGGATGGCCGCCAGGTAGTCGCAGTATTTTCTGGTGAGTTGGCGCATGCCCTTGCCCTCCCCGCCCATCACCACGGCTACCGGTCCGGTGAGGTCGATCTCATACAGCGGAGTCTCGGCGCCGCCGTCAGTGCCCACTATCCAGACGCCGCCCTCACGCAGTGTATCCAAGGTCCTGGACAGGTTCGTGACCTGGATAAAGGGGATGCGCTCCACCGCCCCACTGGCCACCTTGCGCACCACCGGTGTGATGCCCACGGCCCGGTCACGGGGGGCGATGACCCCATGGACGCCGGCGGCCGCGGCGGTACGCAGGCATGCACCGAGGTTATGAGGATCTTGGACACCATCCAGCACCAGTAACAGCGGCACGCCGTCGATTCGATCCAGCACCTCTGCCAAGTCCCAAGACCGTGGGGCGGCGGACGGCTTTGTCAGGGCCGCGATACCTTGATGGACTACCCCGTGCAGCAAATCATTGAGCTGCTGGCGTGGTACCCGCTCCACCGGCAGGTGCTGGGCCTGTGCCGCCTCTACCAGTTCCTGGACGCGGCGGTCCTGCCGCCCGGTCTGAACCCATAGGGAAACCACCTGCCCGGGGCGTCCCAACGCCGCGCGGACGGCATGCACACCGTAAATCATCTCGGTATCCACACGAGAGGTCCCTAATGCGATGAATGTTTCTTGCCCGTTGTCTTGGCGCGTTTGCGTTGCCGCTTAGGCTGGCTTTCCGGCTGCCCGAGAACGAAGTCTATCTTTTTCTCGTCCATGTCCACACGGGCAACCTTGACTTTTATGCGATCGGACAATCTGTACATGACGCCGGTACGCTCCCCGCGCAGACGGTGGCGTACCGGGTCGAAGTGATAATAATCGTTTTCCAGGCTCGTCACATGCACCAACCCAACGGCGTAGAGGTCATCCAGTTCCACGAACAGGCCAAAGCTGGTGACAGAGGAGATAGTGCCCTGAAACTCCTGTCCCACCTTGTCCATCATGTATTGGCACTTCAGCCAGTCCGTGGCGTCACGGGTGGCCTCATCGGCGCGGCGCTCGGTCATGGAACAGTGCTCACCCAACGCAGCCATTTCCTCGTGAGGGGGCTTGGCACGCCGCGCCTGCCCCAATTCGCGAATGGCGCGGTGGACGATGAGATCTGGGTAGCGCCGGATGGGCGAGGTGAAGTGGGCGTATGTCTCCAGGGCCAGGCCGAAGTGGCCGGTGTTGTCCGGGCTGTAGCGTGCCTGACTCAGACTGCGCAGCAGTACCGTCTGGATGAGATGGGCGTCGGGGCGCTGCATGACCGTCTTCAGCAAGGCGGCATAGTCCGCCGGCTCGGGGTCGTCACCGCCGCTCAGGGACAAACCGAATTCGCCGAGGAACTCCCTCAGGTCACTGAGTTTTTCCGCGGACGGCCCCTGATGCACACGGTACAACGCCGGCTGCCTGTGACGCACCAGATACTGGGCCGCGCACACATTGGCGGAGATCATGAATTCTTCGATCATCATATGGGCGTCATTGCGCACCACCGGGACGATCTTATCGATCTTATTGCGCTCATTAAAGATAATGCGCGTCTCGGTGGTCTCGAAGTCGATGGCACCACGATGCTCGCGGCGCTTTTTCAACAGCTTGTACAACGCATGCATGTCCTCGAGGTGCGGCACCACATGCTCGTACTGCCGTCTCTCGCGCTGCTTTTTTTCCACCACCATCGCCGCCACCTCGGTGTAGGTCAGGCGTGCCGCCGACAGCATGACCGCCTCGTGGAAGCAGTATTCGCTGACTTCGCCGTTGTGGGTGATGGTCATCTCACAGACGATGCACAGACGCTCGACGTGGGGTTTCAGGGAACACAATTCGTTGGACAGCACCTCGGGAAGCATGGGTACCACCCGGTTGGGAAAATATACCGACGTGCCGCGCCCGGCGGCTTCGGTATCCAGTGCCGTCCCCGGCTGCACATAGTGGGACACGTCGGCGATGGCCACGAGCAGCCGCCAGCCCTTGCCCTTGCGTTCGGCGAATACTGCATCATCGAAGTCGCGGGCATCCTCCCCATCGATGGTCACCAGGGGCAGGTCCGTGAGGTCCAGACGCCCCCGTTTCTGCGCCGCGGTGATCTTGGGCTTCAGCTTGCCAAGCTCCTTTTCGACCTTGTCCGGCCACTGCCAGGGGATATCATGACTGCGCAGGGCGATCTCCACCTCCATTCCGGGTGTCATGTGGTCGCCCAGCACTTCGGTGATCTCGCCGATGGGCTGCGAGCGCTTGGTGGGTTGTTCAATGATGGCGGCGATGACCATCTGCCCGTCGCGGGCGGCGCCCTGGGACTTGGGCGGAATCACCAGTTCCTGACTGATGCGCCGGTTATAGGGGACAACGAACCCGACCCCACTCTCCTGGTAAAAGCGCCCCACCACCGTTTGGGTATTGCGCTCCAACACCTCCACCAGGGCGCCTTCGCGGCGGCCGCGCCGGTCAATACCGACCACCTGTACGATAACCCGGTCGCCGTGCATCAGGGAACGCATTTGCCGGGCGGAGAGAAATAGATCCCCGACGCCCTCGTCCGGTACGACAAAACCATAGCCATCGGGGTGCCCGATGACACGGCCACGCAGCAGGTCCATTTTATTGACCAGTCCATAGTCGCCGCGGCGGTTCTGCACCAGCTGACCGTCACGGACCATGGCCGTGACGCGGCGGCGCAGGGCCTCTTGATCCCGCTCGTCCTCAAGGGTGAGCGCCTCGGCCAACTCCTTGAGGGACATGGGGGCGCCGCGATCGGTCAGGTGCTGCAGAATGAGTTCGCGGCTGGCGATGGGGTGGTCGTATTTCTGTGCCTCACGCTTGGCGTGGGGGTCTTTTTTAACTCGGGCTCTTGCCACTGTTTGGTACAACTCCTTGTTGTGTCGATCCATCCAAATTGATATCCGTCCCGGTTACGGTTAGGTTCATGAGAGAGGATGAAGTATATAAGTACATTTCAGTTATTGTCGCTGATATGCCGGTTGATGCGTTGACAAGCTGCGACGCAGTGAGTAAAGTTCGCACCTTACACGACTCTGCTCCAGCTATCCCATCATTATAATGATGATGCCACTGTGCCGAGGTGGCGGAATTGGTAGACGCGCTAGCTTCAGGTGTTAGTGGGGGTAACCCCGTGGAGGTTCAAGTCCTCTCCTCGGCACCATTCGTTCGGCCAACCATATCAGACCCGGCTGAACAACTCAACATATTGTTTTAATAAGCCTTTTTAAAGTGCACCGGAAATGTGGGCGTACACCGGTGTATTTTTGCGCCCGGAACGCCCCTCTCAGGTTCGCCTCGATGCGGTTTGAATGCCAAGACCAGCCGGAGCGCTTATAGAAGTAAAGCAGATTTCAGTCAAAGGCGCAGATTTTACGCTGATGTGAGAGCGTCGCGTATGCGAGGGGGAAAGCGCCAATCAGCGGGCGATAGGAGTCGTTTAATTCGATCCAAGCGCGCCTGCGCCAAAAACGCATAGGAATACACGAACGGTAAGCTATACGCTGGTGTAATGACTATCCCGAAAATGTATCGTCAGATACGAGCCCCTGAAAATACTCCTCGCAATCCGGGTCAATCTCCAAAGCACGACGCAGTACGCCTACCGCGCGTTCCGCATGACCAGCCTCATGCAGAGACCGGCAATAGTGCGCCACAAGCCGGGAGAACTTGGAGCGCAACTGATTCCTCACCCGCTTGGCCCATTGACCTTCTTCATCATGCAGAAACGGTCCGCGATAGAGCGCCATAATCTTATTCACCAGATCACCACCAGCGACTCGTTCCAGATCGGCGTTATCGGCCTCGTCAAAATGGCGTTCTAAAGCGCGGACGTCCACCCAACAAACACGCTCATTCAAGCTGACACGCCCGTTCTTCACCGAGATCGCGTTTTCACCGATTATCTTGCGCAAACGCGCAAGCGTGGTGGTAAATGTGAAGAGTGCGGCGTCCGCCTCTGAGTCAGGCCACAATACATCTGCGATCCGCTCCCGCTTCACCGATGTTCCGCCGAGGCCGATCAGCACCTCAAGGAGGCTGAGCGGTTTGTTTTGGGCTTTTGTCTGCACATCGAAAGGCTCGTCGTCAATTACCAGCTTAAACTGACCCAGCGTATAGATCCGTACCGGCCAAGGCCAATCCTCGACGGAGGAGTCTTCGGGAAGCAGGCCGCGCATGCTGATCAAACGGCGGATATAGTCGACTTCAATTTTGCAGCGCAGGGCTTCAGAACAAAGCCGCGGGAGTATCCTCGTCAACCAGAATGCGCTGCCCCAGTAGTGGTGATCCCGCCCAACCGCGACGGCATCACGCAGACGCGCATGGCACTGCTCCATATCACCCTGCAGCAAATGGGCATAAGATTCGATCAACAACACCTGGTAGCGCATACGCGGGCTATTACCCAGCCCCTTCTCTTTGGGCAGCGCCAGGCAGCCAAGCGCCTCTTCCGGCCTGTCGCTTTCGCAGCGTTCGATGGCAACAATACAGCTGACTTCCAACTGTGTAATCATCGCCCCGACACTTGAATGCACCTCCAGCGAGGTCTCCCCATATTTACGTGCGGCGTGAAAATCTCCCTGCACAAGGGCGCACAGGGATTTGGTCATTGTAAAAACCGCCATATCGATGGACTGGGGCGAGCTTATCAATGTCTCCATGCGGTCAAGCAATGATTTGGCGGCAACGGTATTATCAAGATGCAAAAATAAAAGCAC
>Ga0315540_10001084_pt1 | contig 15620 bp, 9 predicted proteins | sample SalMarSW160110MG_FD_203677 | JGI IMG/M metagenome (GOLD analysis project Ga0315540, IMG submission 203677) | Salt marsh sediment microbial communities from the Plum Island Ecosystem LTER, Massachusetts, United States - Salt Marsh Sediment SW1601-10 ... | reverse complement strand
CATTCACAACGATCCCGGGTAGCGCAAGTGATGCAATCATGGGGTTTGTGCAATCGGGCCGGGGAAAATCGGCTGTTGTTGAATCGTGAACATGGCGAGGGCTATCGCGGGCTGCGCATCAGCCGCAGCAGGACCGTCGAGCGCTCCTGTAGCGGATAGTTTTCCCCGGTATTGAAAGTGCGGCGATCCGGGCGCTTGCCGTCAGCGAAACAGGTATCGATTTCGACCCCCCAGCGGGCGATGCCCACGTGTCTGGGCATGCGAAACGCGACGCTCCGGGAATCGGCGTTCAGGCAGAGAAGAAAACTGTCATCGCGTATTCCGCGGCCGCGTTCGTCGTGTTCCTCGATCGCGTCACCGTGCATCAGCAGACCCAGACACCGCGCGTGGTGCTGATCCCACTCCTTGCGGGTCATTTCCTCTCCGTCGGGCCTCAGCCAGAAAATGTCCTTGACGTTCGCGCCCATGATATGGCGCCCCTGAAAGAAGTGCCGGCGGTGGAACACCGGATGCTTGTTTCGCAGCTGAATAAGCCGGCACACGAAGGTCAACAGATCTTTATCGTGGACATCCAGGTCCCAGTCCAGCCAGCTTGTTTCGTTGTCCTGGCAATAGGCGTTGTTGTTACCGCTCTGGGTACGGCCCATTTCGTCACCCGCCAGTAGCATCGGGACCCCTTGCGACAGCAGTAGCATGGTGAGGAAGTTGCGCTTTTGCTGGGTGCGCGCGTTGATGATGTTGAGGTTTTTCGGTGTGGGTCCCTCGTGGCCCATGTTCCAGCTCAGATTGTTACTCTCGCCGTCCCGGTTGCCTTCGAGATTTTCGCTGTTGTGCTTGTCGTTGTAGCTGACCAGGTCCTCCAGGGTAAAACCATCGTGACAGGTGACGAAATTGATGCTGGCATAGGGACGCCGGCCGCTCTGCGCATAAAGGTCGCTCGAACCCGTGATGCGGTAGGCCATTTCACCGATCAGGCTGCCTTCGCCCTTCCAGTAGGCGCGCATACTGTCGCGGTAGCGGTTGTTCCATTCCGTCCAGCCCACCGGAAAGTTGCCGACCTGGTAGCCGCCTTCGCCGAGGTCCCAGGGCTCGGCGATGAGTTTTACCTGTGACAGCACCGGGTCCTGGTGAATGATATCCAGGAAGGCGCCGAAGCGGTCCACGGCATGGGCTTCGCGCGCCAGCGCGGGAGCCAGGTCGAAACGAAAGCCGTCGACGTGCATCTCCAGAACCCAGTAGCGCAGGCTGTCGGTGATCAGCTGCAGAACCCGCGGGTGCATGACGTTCAGGGTATTCCCGCAACCGGTGTAGTCCATGTAGTAGCGGGGGTTGTCGGCCAGCAGCCGATAGTAGGCGGCGTTGTCGATACCGCGAAAGCAAAGCGTCGGCCCCATGTGATTGCCTTCCGCGGTGTGGTTGTACACCACGTCCAGAATCACTTCGATACCGTTGGAGTGCAGGCGCTTGACCATGGTCTTGAATTCATTGATGTCGCCGGTGGCCGAGTAAGCGGCGTGCGGCGCAAAATAACCGATGGTGTTGTAACCCCAGTAATTCCTGAGTCCGTTTTCCACCAGGTGCCGGTCGCTGACAAAACTGTGCACGGGCATCAGTTCCACGGCGGTAACGCCCAGCCGTTTCAGGTGCTCGATGGCCGGTTCGCTGGCAAGCCCCGCGTACGTGCCGCGATAGGGTTGAGGCACCTGCGGGTTGCGCATGGTGAAGCCCTTGACGTGTAACTCGTAAATCACTGTGTCGTGCCAGGCTGTGCGCAGCAGGGTGTCATCGCCCCAGGTAAAGGCAGAGTCGATAACGCGGGACTTAGGTACACCGCGGGCGCTGTTGCGCCGGTCACTGCTCAGGTCTTCGGCCTTGTGTCCGATGGTGTAGCCGAACAGGGCGTCATTCCAGTGCAACGCGCCTGCGATGTCCTTGGCATGGGGGTCGAGCAAGAGTTTGTTGGGGTTGAAGCGATGCCCGTTTTCGGGATCGTAGGGGCCGTGCACACGAAAGCCGTACAGTTGCCCGGGCCGCGCCTCCGGGAGGTAACAGTGCCAGACCTGGTCGGTCTGCCAGCGCATGTTGATTCGCTCTATCTCGCGCCGGCCCCGGGCATCGAACAGGCACAGCTCTACTTTCTCGGCGTGTTCGGAGAACAGGGTGAAATTTACACCTTCACCGTCCCAACTGGCACCCAGCGGGTAGGGTACGCCGGGCCATACCGCAGAGGAAGCGCCGTTCACGGCTTTACTTCAGCTGCAGCACAATCCCCGCCAATGGCGGCAGCGTAATCGCCAGGGAGAAGGGGCGGTCCATCCAGGGGATGTCTTCGGCAATCAGGGGGGCGCCACCGTTACCCATGTTGCTTCCGGCGTAGTACTCCGAGTCTGAATTGAATATCTCGCGATATTCCCCGGCGCGGGGAACACCGATGCGATAGCCCTGGTGAGGTACCGGTGTCAAATTCACTGCGACCAGCACGAATTCGTCATCGGCCTGCCGGATAAAGCTGAGTACCGAGTTGTCGGAGTCGTGGCAATCGATCCACTCGAAACCCTGCCAGTCGAACTCATATCGGTGCAGGGCAGGTGTCTGTCGATAAAGCCGGTTGAGATCCATCACCAGGCGTTGCACGCCCTGGTGGAAGGGGTAGTCGAGCACGTACCAGTCGAGCGTCTGGGTGCTGCCCCACTCCTGCCCCTGGCCGAACTCGGTACCCATGAACAGCAGCTTTTTGCCCGGGTGGCAGAACATGTAGGTATACAGCGCCCGCAGGTTGGCGAATTGCTGCCATTCATCTCCCGGCATCTTGTGCAGCATGGAGCTTTTGCCGTGCACGACCTCGTCGTGCGAGAAGGGCAGCATGAAATTCTCTGTAAACGCATAGAGCATGCTGAAGGTGAGTTTCTGGTGATGATAGCGGCGGTATAGCGGATCTTCGCTCATGTATTCGAGCGTGTCGTTCATCCAGCCCATGTTCCACTTCATGTCGAAACCGAGTCCACCGGTCCAGGTGGGACGGCTGACCTGTGGCCAGGAAGTCGATTCCTCGGCCACCATCAGGACACCCGGCTGCTGCTCGTGTACCGCGATATTGAGCTCGCGCAGAAAGTCCAGCGCCTCGAGATTTTCACGGCCGCCATACTGGTTGGGAAGCCACTCGCCCTCTTTGCGTGAATAGTCCAGGTACAGCAGCGAGGCGACGGCGTCGACCCGCAGCCCGTCGAGGTGCATTTCCTCCAGCCAGAACACTGCGCTGGAGATGAGAAAAGCTTTCACCTCGCTGCGGCCGAAGTTAAAAATCAGCGTCGACCAGTCGAGGTGTTCCCCGCGGCGTGGATCGGCGTGTTCGTACAGGGCGGTGCCGTCGAAGCGCGCCAGCCCATGGGCGTCCTTGGGAAAGTGCGCCGGTACCCAGTCCAGCAGCACACCGATACCGTTCTGGTGGCAGATGTCGACAAAGTAACGGAAGTCATCCGGGCTGCCGTAACGGCTGGTGGGGGCGAAGTAGCCGGTGGTCTGATAGCCCCAGGATGGATCGTAGGGATGCTCGGTTACCGGCATCAGCTCGATGTGGGTAAAGCCCATTTCCCTGACGTAGGTGACCAGGCTGTCGGCCAGTTGCCGGTAGCTGAGGAAGTCGCCTTCGGGTCCCCGCTGCCAGGAACCCAGGTGTACCTCGTAAACGGACATGGGCGTGTGTTGCCAGTCCGTCGAGGCCCGTTGTGCGGTCCAGGCCTGGTCGTTCCAGGCGTAGTTGCTCGGGGGCCTGGTTATGGATGCGGTATGGGGACGCATTTCGAACGCCTGGGCATAGGGGTCCGACTTGAGCGAAATGCTGCCTGTCTCGCGGTTTCGGATCTCGTACTTGTACAGGTTGCCGGGCGCCAGGTCGGGGATGAACAGCTCCCAGACGCCGCTGCCGCCGCGCACCCGCATCGGGTGGCGCCGCCCGTCCCACTGGTTGAAATCACCCACGACGCTGACGCGCTCGGCATTCGGCGCCCACACGGCGAACAGGATGCCGGGGACTTCGTCGACCGCGTGCACGTGCGCGCCGAGAATGCGGTAAGCATGGCGATGCTTGCCTTCACCGAACAGGTGCAGGTCGAAATCCCGCAGCTGCGGCGGGAAATTGTAGGGGTCGTGGGCGATATGCTCGTGGCCTGCGTGGCGCCAGACCAGGTGATAGTGCTCGGGTACCGCGCCGGCATCGCCGCGCCATTCAAACAAATCGGTGCCGGAGACACGTTCCAGGGGAATATTGCCTTCGGCGATGCTGACCTCGTCGGCACGCGGCAGGTAGGCGCGTATCAGATCACTGCCATTTTCGCGATGCCGGCCAAGCACGCTGAAGGGGTCGTGGTGCCGTGCCTGCGCAATCCGTTCAAAATCCTGATCCATACTGACGCTACTCATGACGCTCCTTCCCAACTGCATTACCCGCGATATGTCGAGTATCGACGATTTTCAGTGTCAGGGAAAGATGACAATCGTGCAGTCGCGCGGGAACCCGCCGACGGCAGGGGGCGTTCCAGGACGGTGCACAACGACCGGTTGCCGTTCAGAATGCCCGCAATGAGGACGTACCGGGAAACCCTGAATGCAGTTGCACCGCGCGCGCTTGTGCGCGCATCGCAACCGGGCCTTCCGGTCAAACCGTGCAGCTGGTTCCCGCCGTTCCTGGCCTGGGGACTGCTAGGCCCCCGCGGCCTCGGCGTCTGCTTCCAGCACTGCTTCCGGGTAGACTTCCAGGGCCGGCTGGCGTTCGCGGGTCGCCTGGCGGGTGTCGGTGAACTCCACGGTTGCGCACTCGGTGAAGATGCGCGCCGTGCACTCCCGGCACTTTGACTTGTCGAATTTCTGGAAAATACCGTGGAGCGCAGCGGACTTGCTCTGGAAGATGTGGTTGGGATTGATCTTGTCCAGCGCCCCGCATTCCTCCAGCGATTCCCACAGTCCCGACTTCACGTTGATGAGGTACAGACCACCGCCGTCGGCGCGGCGCCGCTCGGCCTCGTTGGCCAGCACGTCGGCGCCGGCGATGTCGACGAAACCGATGCCCTGGGCGACGATGGCGAGATGTTTCTGCTCCGGGTGCTGCTGCTCGAGGCGGACGAATTTCTCGCGCACGTAGGCAACCGAGCCGAAGAACAGGGACCCGTCGATGCGCATGATGTGCAGCTGGGGGCACTCCTGCAGGTGGCTCCCGCCGGTGGAGAATTTGCGGTTGGGCAGGTTCGGGTCGGGGATGCGGGCGAGAATGCGCGGCTTGGACACGCGCATCAGGTACAGTACCAGCGACAGCAGGATACCGGCCATGATGGCGAACTCGAGGTCCAGGAACAGGCAAGAGAGAAAGGTCACCAGGAAGATCCCCCGCTCCGAGTGGGTGGAGGAGAAAATGTGCTTGATCGCGGGAATGTCGATCAGGCCCCAGGCAACGATGAACAGGATGCCGGCCATGGCCGCGGTCGGCAGATACGCCACCAGCGGTGCAATGGCAAGCACGATGAAGATTTCCAGGAAGCCGGCGGTCATGGCGCTCACCGGGGTTTTGGCGCCGGCCTGGTAGTTGAGGCTGGTGCGATTGAACGAGCCGGTGGCGACGTAGGCCGAGAAAAAGCTGCCGGCGATGTTGGACAGCCCCTGGCCGATGAATTCCTGGTTACCGTCCACCAGCTGACCGCTGCGGATGCCGATGGCGCGGCCGATGGAGACCGCCTCGGTGAGCGCGAACAGGGTCATCGCCAGGGCGGCCGGCGCGAGCTTCTGGATGGTGTCCAGCGAGAAGTCGGGCGCTGACAGCGGCGGCAGGGTCTGCGGCAGGGCGCCCACGGTCTTGATGGCGGTGACGTCGGAGCCGAATAGCAGGTTCAGCGCGACGCCGAGGAAGCTGCCGGCGAGCAGCGCCACGATCAGGAACGGCACCTTCGGGTAGCGTTTCTTGACCACCATGCCGGAGACCAGGGTCAGGGCGGCGATTGCCAGCACGTAGCCGTTGGTGTTGGGCAGCTGGTGGCTGAAATGGTGGAGGGTTTCGAACAGGTTGCCGCCGCGCGGAATCGGCACGCCGAAGAAGTTTTTCAACTGCTTGCTGGCTATCAGGATCGCGGCGCCGGTGGTGAAGCCGACCACCACCGAGTGCGAGATGAAATTGACCAGCGTGCCCATGCGGGCCAGCCCCAGCATCAGCTCGATGACGCCCACCATAAAGGTGAGAGTCAGCGCCAGACCGACGTACTCCGGGGTCATCGGTTCTGCATAGACGCTCAGGGAGGACAGCAGCACGATGGAGGCGGCGGTGGTCGGCCCGGACATCAGGTGCCAGGATGAGCCGAAGAAGGCGGCGATGATCGGTGGGATCATGCCCGCGTACAGGCCATACTGGGGCGGCATGCCGGCGATGGAGGCGAAGGCCACCGCCTGCGGCACCACCACGATGGCGACCGTAAGACCGGAGATCAGGTCGGCGCGTATGGTGTCCGCGGTGACGCGGTTTTTCCAGGACAGAAATGGCAGCATACGCAGCTGCCACGCGGAATATTGCGATTTCGACATAAAAGTTCCTGCAAATTGCGAGTTAAATGGTGTGCCGGGCCCCGCTTGGGGGCGCCGGTGTCAGCGTCTGGCGCGCTGGCGCGATCAGGTGCGGCTGCCGTCAGGCGGCGACGTGGCCGTCGGGCTGGCGTTATTGCTGTGATGACCGGTTTCGGCAAGAGTCTGTGCGGCGACACGGTTGCCCGCAGCGGCTGAGCGTTGCAGCCAGGTCAGGGCCTGCTGGGGATTGCGCGTGACGCTCCAGGCGCCGTCGCGATAGCGCATCGCCAGTTGGTATTCAGCGACAGGGTCACCCTGTTGTGCGTGGCTGAGCAACGCCTCGGCCGTCTGTTCCAGCGGCGAACTCGCCTCGACAGTACGCCAGGTTGCGAAGATGGCTTTCAGGCCGGTCGAGTCGAGACGTTCGCCGAGTGCGGCGACCCGGTTTTCGCCCCGATGCAGATCGGCGTCGGAGACTGCCTGTTGCCGGTAAAGGGCGGCGAGGTCGTTGTGGGCGCGGGCATTGCCGCGGTCCGCTGCGTCGCGTAGCCAGTCCACGGCTTGGTTGCGCTCGCCCTCGGCGAGCAAGGCTTCGCCAAGGTGGGTCTGGGCATCGGCGTTGCCGCCGCTGGCGGCCAGTTGCCACCAGTGTCGGGCCACTTGCGCGTTGCGCGGTGCGCCCTGGCCGGTGGCAAAGGCGTTGGCGACCACGTCGGCGGCGTACGCGTTGCCGCCGCGACCGGCGGCGCTTAGCCAGCGCAGACTGGTCCGGGCGTCGGGCTTGACGCCGTAACGGCCTTCCCGGTATGCCAGGCCCAACTGCAGCTGGGCCCCGGTGTTGCCGGTTTCGGCCAGGTGGTTTAGCCAGGCCAGTTCGCGGTTGGCGGGAATGCCGCTGCCGCTGTGGGCGGCCGAAACCGCGATGGCGCCGGCAGCCGCCAGGCCGCCGATCAGACTGGTGAGGAGACGTTTTTTCGGAAGTTCGGAAAGCCGCATGGTATATCTCTTGCCTTGGGTTCTGTTTTCACTGATAAATACCGTTTGCAAGAGACGGGCCAGGCGCAATTGCTCGCCGCGTTTATGTAAAAACAATAAGTTACGTTTGAGTACGGTAACTTCATTAAAATTTGCTAAACTTGTGATCAACAAATTTTGAAGGATGCTACGTGTCGTGTAGGCTGCTTGCTGCCCTGCACCTGAACCGGCTGCAGCGTAAGGTGCTGTTGGTGGTTCTGGTGATCATCCTGGTACCCATGCTGGTGACCGGGGTGCTCTCGGCGTCCTGGATCGCGGCACGCATGGATGACTCGATCTCGCGCTGGATCCGCGAGGCGGCCCAGGTCAACAGTAACTGGCTGGACACGCTGAACAAAAACGGCCGCCTGTTCGCTGACCTGTTCGACGACGTGGCCGGCAGCGAGCCCCGCTTTGTTACCGGCAAGTCACCGATTCCGCCGCAGCTGGAGCCGCTGGCGCGGGAACTGGGCATCAACCTGGTCCAGGTATTCGACGAGGACGGTCGGCAGATCTATTCCGCGCCCCAGGTCACGCTTGGCACTTCATGGGCGCCGGGCCAGACCGAGGCAGTGCTCAAGGCGACTCAGGGCGACAAGAGCTGGCTGGCCGCGGTGACCATCCTGCGTTACCCCCGTGGCCAGCCGCGCCACTACCGCCTGGTCTTCGGCACCCTGTTCGACCAGGATCTGCTGGCCCGCCTCGGCCGCATGAGCGGACTCAAGACCCGGCTCTTCTATCCACGCAACGGCGATTTCGCCAAAGCGTTTTCGGAAGACAGCCGCGCGTTGAAGCTGCGCCTGCCGGCGTCGGCCTTCGAGGAACTGAAACAGCAGCACCCTTATTACAGCGACAAGGCCGAGAACGGCCGCTACTGGGGCCTGTACACGCCGGTGGTCGATTCCGGCGGACGGGTGGAGGCGGTACTGTTCAGCGGGCTGGAACATCACGGCGGCGATCGTTTCCTGACCGATCAGGCGGCGGTGTCGGTGGCTATCGCCCTGCTCGGCAGCCTGCTCGCCGCGATTACCGGTTTTCTGCTGTCGCGCCTGGTGGTGCGCCCCGTCACCTGGCTGCGCGAGGGGGTGATGAAAGTGGCGGCGCAGGATTTCCGCACCAGCGTGCCGATCACCTGGCGCGACGAAGTGGGCGATCTGGCGCGTGCCTTCAACAGCATGGCCGCGAGTCTGCGCGCGGCGCGCGACGAACAGCGGCGCGAATTTCAGCGCGACAAGATCACCGCCCTGGGCGAACTTTCCCTGGCAATGGCCCACGAGATCCGCAACCCCATCGGCGTGATCAATACCGCCGCCAAGCTGTTGCAGAAGGCCGATGACCCGGCCAAGCGAGCCGACCTGCACCGGATGATCCGCGAGGAGTGTCAGCGGCTGGACCAGTTTCTCAGGGACTTCCAGCAACTGGCGCGCCACCGCAAGCCGCAGTTTGCGCTGCTCGACCCCGCAGCGCCCCTGGAGCGCGCACTGCAGGTTATGCTGGCCGGGCGCGACACGGTGACGGTGCAGCGCGCCTATGCCCATGGGGCGCACCGCATCCGCGCCGACGCCGAGTTGTTGCAGCAGGCCTGGGTGAATCTGGTTCGCAACGCACTCGAGGCGATGGAGGGCGCGGGCGAGCTGCGCGCCGGCTCCATGGTGGAAGGCGGCGAGGTGGTGCTCTACCTGCAGGACAGCGGCCCCGGAATCCCGGTGGAGCAGATGACCCGACTGTTCGAGCCATTTTTCACCACCAAGCCGCACGGCAGCGGCCTGGGTCTGACGCTGGCCAGTACGCTGGTCGAGGCGGGCGGTGCACGTCTGGAATTGGTTCCCGGTAGCGGCGCAGGCGCGCGTTTTGCCATGCGCTTTTCCATAGCGGAGGAGCAGTGATGCAACGTACCGTGCTGGTGGTCGATGATGAACGCAACATGCTCATGGTTATGGAAATGGCTCTGGAGGAGGCGGGTTACCGGGTACTGACCGCCGAACGCGGCGAAGACGCGGTGGCAATGCTGCGCGACCCGGACCTGGCGGTGATTCTTTCCGACCTGAAAATGCCCGGCATGAGCGGCGAGGAGTTTATTGCACGCTGCCAGCGCGAGCGCCCCGACGCGCCGGTGATTGTGGTCACCGCCTATGGTTCGATTCGCTCGGCCATCGAATGCATTCAGGCAGGCGCCAGCGACTACCTGACCAAGCCGTTCGAACCGGAGGAGTTGCAGTTTGCGGTGCAGAGTGCGCTACGCCTGCATGACCTGATGCAGGAGAATCGCCAGCTGCAGGCGGCGGTCAGCGGCGCCGCGCCACGGCGGCGGCTGGTGGGCGACAGCCACGCCATGCTCGCGCTGCGCGACGAGATAAACCGCGTCGCCCCCTACAAGACCAATGTGCTGATTACCGGTGAGAGCGGTACCGGCAAGGAGGCCGTGGCCCGTTCCATCCACGAGCACGGGCCGCGCGCAGAGCGGCCCTGGGTGGCGATAAACTGCTCGGCGATCCCGCGCGACCTGATGGAGAGCGAATTGTTCGGCTACGTGCGCGGCGCGTTCACCGGCGCAGTGCAGAACCGCCTGGGGCGGCTCGAGCAGGCCAACGGCGGTACCCTGTTCCTCGACGAGGTGGGCGATCTTGACCTTGCGCTGCAGGCAAAGCTTTTGCGTGTGCTGCAGGAGCGGGAGTTCTCGCCGGTAGGCAGTGACGTGATCCGCCGCGTCGACCTGCGGGTGATCGCCGCGACTCACCGCAACCTCGACGAGATGGTGCGCGAAGGCAGCTTTCGCGAAGACCTGCTGTACCGTCTCGACGTCTACAAGATCCACGTGCCGCCGCTGCGCGAACGCAGTGATGACATCGCCCTGCTGGCGGAAAATTTTCTGCAGGCCTTTCGCGCCGAAATGGACAAGCCGGTCGAGCGTTTCAGCGACGAGGCGATGACCGCCCTGTGTGCCTACGACTGGCCCGGCAACGTGCGCGAACTGCGCAATGCCGTCGAGCGCTCCCTGTTGTCGGCGCGCGGCAGTGTCATCGAGCTGCACGACCTGCCGGACAAGGTCAGCGAAGGCGACGGCGATGGCCGGCGCGGCGACGGCGAACTGGCCGAGGTGATGGAGAGCGGACTGGACAGCTGGTTGGCGTCAGTGGAACGGCGACTCATCGTTGCGGCGCTGAAGGAGACCGGTGGTGTGCAGGTGCAGGCCGCGCGCCTGCTGGGTATCTCAGAACGCAGTCTCTGGCACCGGGTGAAAAAGCTGGAAATCCGGGTCGACCGGGCCGTGCGCGACTGATTCGTGCCCCGCGGTGATTTCCCGGGAAAGGCGCAAAAGCCGGCACGCGTGAAACAACCCGGAAAATGCATGCGGTTGCGTTACCGGGTGGTTGCGACGTTCTTTCTCGACATTTCAACGACCACAGATTTGCCGGCAACAATACGCTGAATATAGGTGTCCAGCGTCTCCAGCAGGGAATCGATTTCGGGTTGATTTCTGGTCGCGATTTGAAATTCCATTTTGCCGGCTATCTCGGTGAGCTCAGGGTAGCCGTAGCCGCCACCAACACCTTTCAGGCTATGGACTTCGAACTTCAGGGTCTCCCAGTCCCGATTTTTCGCCGCATAATCGATTTTGTTAAACATCGCAGGTATTGAGTCAATAAATTCGACGACAAGATCAGCGATTTCAGGCTCGTCCGCCAGCAGCTTCGACGCGACCGGTGACAAGGTGTTTTCTTTCGAATCGGCTTCGGACAGGTATTCGTTCAGGATATTCATGAACCTGCTGCGATCTACCGGTTTGGACAGGAAATCGTTACAGCCTGCCCAGAGGCAGGCATCCCTGTCATCAATGGTGCTGTTTGCCGTAAGGGCCACAATCGGCCCGCGATAGCCATTTCCACGCAATTCCTTCACCGCGGCAATTCCACTCATCACAGGCATTTGCATGTCCATGAGAATGAGATCGAAATTGCTGACCATAGCCTTGTCGACCGCCTGTGCACCGTTTTCCACAGTTGTCGTGTTCGCTCCGACATTGCGCAGGTACAGTTTGAAGAGTTCCTGATTGGCAGGATTGTCTTCGGCCAGCAATACGTTGCCTGTCAGTTTCGGGTTTCCCGGTGGTGTGCGGTGTGATGTGTCGTCCTCGGGTAGCTGATCGTCATTGTCGTAGAAGTCCGTTTCGTCAAGCGAGCCGGTATCGATCACGACCCGCATTTTGCTGCCACGCCCGGCTTCACTTTCCACCGTCAGGGAGCCGCCGAGCATCGTTGCAAACTGTCTTGACAAGGTGAGGCCGAGTCCGGTCCCGCCGTATTTGCGCCTGGTCGAGGCATCCGCCTGGGTGAAGGCGGTAAACAGCTTTTCCTGTTGCTCCTTTGTCATACCGATTCCGGTATCTACAATGTCAAACACCATTTTCTGCTCGTCCGCGCCGCAGCGGACGTCGATATGGATGTGGCCATGGTCGGTGAACTTCACCGAGTTGCTGACCAGATTGAGCAGAATCTGTTTTAATCGCGTCGGGTCCGTCGTAATAAACGCGGGAATTGGATAGTGATATCTGACTTCGAACGCCAGGCCCTTGCCCTGGGCCTGCATTCGCATCAGGGGGCATGTCTCAAACAGCAATTTCACCGGTGATACTCTCAGCAGTTCGATATCCAGCTTTTCTGACTCTATTTTTGAGAGGTCGAGAATCTCATCGATGATATGCAATAAATGCCTGCCACTGTTGTTTATGGTATTTATTGCGCTTATCCGTTCGGGCATCGATTGCCCGCTTTCCAGCAGCGACTCTGAGAAACCGATGATCGCGGTCAACGGCGTGCGGATTTCGTGACTCATATTGGCCAGAAATACTGTCTTGGCCCGGTTGGCGTTCAGTGCCTTGTCGCGCGCATCCTCGAGGTTTTGAGACTGTGTTGCCAGCAACTTATTTTTATCATTGAGCTGTTTGAACAGCGAATTGAGAACCAATGCGGCCCAGACGATGATCCAGCCGATCACCAGAAATGTGACAAAAACCGGCACGCCGTAGTCGCGGGCAAAGCCGCGGACCATGTTGTTGCTGTCGGGTTGCAGGAGTACCAGGCGGTAAGGCGGGTCACTAACGTTAATGCTGTTCCATAGCAGCAGTACCCCGCCAACAAGTGCATGGCCCTGTGTTTGGCTACGGCGCAGCGACTCTGACAGTTGCCGCCTTGCATCGCCGTCGTTCAAGCCTTCAACGGCGCCGATTTTCCTCGAATTGCCGTTCCCGTCGTCAATAAACACCAAGGAATCGGGTGTGCTGACCTTGCTCAAGGTGCGAGCGATTGCATCGAGCGTCGCCCGCCGGCCGCCGAGTTCTGCCGAGACGAGCTTTGCCAGGCTTTGCGCGTGATGCTTCTGGTCTGTGATTCGCTGATGGAGTACCGACTGTTTATAACTGTCAAACAGCACGCTTAGCACCAGTATGCCCCCAAGTACGGAAAATACGACGATCAAGGTACACAGGCGGCGGCTGAGTAACATGGGCGGTCTTTTGCAACGCGTCAGGGCTGGCGACGTGTGTTTATGTTTGCGAACGTGTACAGAGGGCAAACACCCGCGACGGAGGAGACGATATTCATCACGCCGATCGCGCCCAGAACATATTTCAGTGTTTCGCTGGCGATGAGACCTTCGTCAACAAGCCCGATATAAACAAGCAGTGTTCCCGCCACGATTCGGAACCCCCGGTCAATTACGCCCATATTGGTTTTTAACGCCATCTCTGCTATCCCTCTTGGGTGGTTGTTTGCGGCTTTTCGGTATTGCGAATTCGCTCGCCCAGCTCTGCTAGTTCCTGGTGCTGGCGGCTACGTCGGTGTTCATTGTTCAACAGAAGACTGAACCGCAGGATGGTGTTTATCCGTGCAGTCAGCTCGGCAGGATGAAACGGCTTCATGATGTAGTCATCGGCGCCGGCGTTGATGCAATCGATAACCATGTCGGGATCCTCGATGGCTGTCACCATGATAATGGCCAGTTCTTCTTTCGGTTTTATGGCGCGGATGTGGTTAAGAACTTCAAGGCCGCTGATATCAGGCATATTGATATCCAGTAGCGCCAGTTTGATGTCTTCGGTCCGCACGATGGACAGTGCATCCTGCCCGCGGCTTGCCCGCAGGACTTTATAGCCGGCATTTTCGATACGCCGTGCCGTCAGGTCGATGCTCAGCTCATCATCGTCGACCAGCAATACGGTGCTCTGCAACAATTCGTTGTCGGCTATTTTGTTGTTGGCATTCCCTTCAAGCGTTTTGATCTGGCACAGACGTTTAACCCGTGTAATCAGCTCCAGATTGCCGGCCGATTTGGTGATAAAGTCTTTTGCCCCGAGGGTAAGGGTCGTCACGACATGGTCGCGAATACTGTCGGCGGTCAGGACAATGACATTGATGTCTTGTGTATAGGTGTTGCCGTGTATCCACTGCAGGACCTCATAACCCCCCATATTGGGCATATTCAAGTCCAGCAAAATCACATCGTAGGATTCGACCTTGAGGATCTCGACTGCTTCCGATCCGTCACGCGCTTCGGCGGTCGTGAAGTCAGCGTGTTCCAGGCGTGCGCGGAGGAGCTTGCGGTAGTCCGGGTCGTCATCAACGATCAGGAGGGCATTTTGTGCAACTGGCATTCGGGAACTCCCTGTTCCGCTTCTGGTTAGCAAGTCAGCGTATCGGGGGTTATCGGCAAAGCTGCGATTCGTTTGAAGTGTGCGCGGCTGGCCGGCTGACAGAGCACAACGCGCGGGATTTACTGGGTATAACTCACGGCCAGGTGTGGCGTTTAAGGGGCCGCAGACTCCAGCCGACCGGAGTATGAGGGCATGCATGCGCTCAGAGCCCGATCGACACGCTGGCAGCAGGCGCCCAACACCGGTCCATCTGAGTAAAAAGTTATAATTATCAATGCTGTGTAAAATACACACCGTAAAGTCTGAAATGTATACAAAGCGACTGTGTTGCAGTTTGCCGTCATTGCATGCGAGTGGTACCCGGTGCCGGCAGGCGTTTCAGGCGCGCGGCCCGTCTCACGCGGACGTCTCGAAAAGATCACCTTTGTGTCACAAAGCCCGCGTGGCGGGCGGGAGGAAGATCAAGCGTAGGCCGGCAGCGAAAAATCGAACTGCGTGCCCGCTTGTGGGCTGCTGTTGACGGCGATTGTGCTGGCGTGCAGGTCGAGGATGCGCTTGCTGATGGCCAGTCCCAGTCCCACCCCGCCGCTGGCATTGCGTTCGCTTTTGTTTACCTGGTAGAAACGGTCGAACACGTGGGGAAGTTCCTCCGCGGCGATGCCGCAGCCGGTGTCGGCCACCTGCACCGCGACCTGGTCTTCTGCCGCCGTGAGGGTCACTGCCACCCGGCCCCCCTGCGGCGTGTGGCGGATGGCGTTGTCCAGCAGGTTTTCCAGCACGCGTTCGATCAGCCCGATATCGGCGTTGACGAACGGCAGGTCCGGCGGGATATGCGCCTCGATGCGCACACCCTCGCGCTCTGCGGGCAGACGGTATTTCAGCACGACGTCCTGCACCAGTTCGCCCGGGGCAAAGGGTTCCCGGTGCAGGCGGGTCTGGCCGGAGTCCAGCCGCGCGAGTTCGAACAGTTCGGTGACCAGCTTACCCAGGCGTTCGCTGTGGCGCAGGGCGATAGCCAGATACTCGCGGCGTTGCTCGGCGCTCAGCGTGTCCTCCTTGATCAGCAGGGTTTCCAGGTAGCCTTGCAGGGAGGCGATAGGCGTGCGCAGGTCATGCGAGACGTTGGCCACGAGTTCGCGGCGCAGCGCATCGGTCTGGCGGAGCGCACCGACCTGCGACGTGATCCGGGTGGCCATGCGAGCGAAGCTGCGCCCCAGTCTGCCGAGTTCGTCGTGCGAGCTGGTGTCCAGGTCGGCCGGCGGGCTGAAATGACTTCCGCCGTCGGTCTCAAAGGCGCCCATGGCCTGGTCCAGCCGCCGCAGGCGCCGTGTGACCAGCCGCAACAGCCACAGTCCGGCCAACAGTCCGGCCGCCGCCGCCGCACCCAGCGCGTACAACGCCAGGCGCAGGATATAGC
>Ga0315540_10001081_pt1 | contig 15626 bp, 15 predicted proteins | sample SalMarSW160110MG_FD_203677 | JGI IMG/M metagenome (GOLD analysis project Ga0315540, IMG submission 203677) | Salt marsh sediment microbial communities from the Plum Island Ecosystem LTER, Massachusetts, United States - Salt Marsh Sediment SW1601-10 ... | reverse complement strand
GCCAGGACTCGGTCTCTATCTACTGCTCTGGCTGATCATCCCCTCGGGTCGATGATATGGGGGAGACAAAGAGATCGGAAAGTCGATACGAGGAAGGCGAGATCTAAGCCTTCCTCGTTTTGGCGAAGAGACCCAAGATATCAGATTTCGACGACTTCCCCACGTTTGACCACCAAGGATACGAGATTGGCTCCGAAACGGTAGCCAAGATGTCGGTAATCCGGAACGTCCAGGATGATGGCGTCAGCTTGCTTTCCTGACTCCAAGCTTCCGAGACGATCTTGAAGACCGACCGCGGCCGCGGCGTTAATCGTCGTGGCTGCAATGGCTTGCGCCGGGGTCAGGCCCATCTTTCGGCAGGCAAGCGCCAGGACGAACTGCATCGACTCGCACCAACCTGTGCCGGGATTAAGGTCGGATGCCAGAGCCAGCAGCCCGCCGGAAGATAGAATCTTCGATGCGGGTGTGTACGCTTGCTCGTTGAGCCCGAACGGGGTACAGGGGAGGGCGACGGCCACTGTATCCGACTGCGCCAGGCTGCGGATTTCCTCGTCCGTGGTTCGCACCAGATGATCTGCCGAGACGGCCCCCAATTCAACCGCTAACGCGGTTCCCCCGAGGGCCTTGAACTCGTCGACGTGCACCTTGAGCGGAAAGCCGAGGTCCCGAGCACTCGTCAGTATGCGCCGAGTCTGGTCAACCGAAAACGCCCCTTCTTCGCAGAATGCGTCCACGAACGGTAGGGGTCGATCGGGATGATCCTGTGCCCACCAGGATTTAAGATCGGGCAGCATCTGGTCAGCGACGATCGAAGCGTATGCATCCGCCCGGCCTTTAAACTCTGGGGGCACAGCGTGCGCGCCGAGGAAAGTCGGTACCAGCTCCATGGGTCCTGCGCTATCCACCTGCAGGATCGCCTGCATCAGCCGCTTTTCACTCTCCCATTCAAGCCCGTAACCGCTCTTGGCCTCGGCGGTGGTCGTCCCGTGGGCCAGCATTCGCTGGGCTCGGTCGAGAGACTGCCGCACAAGATCCTCGATGCTGGCTGCCCTGGAGCGGCGAACCGTGGAAAGGATGCCTCCCCCCTTGGCCAGAATCTCCATGTAGGTGGCGCCCTCTTGGCGCAGCTCGAACTCTTCTGCCCGGTCGCCCGACCAAACCAGGTGAGTATGCGGGTCAACGAAGCCGGGCATGACCAGCTTTCCTGAAGCGTCGATGGTGCGTTCGGCCTCGAATTGCTGGCGAAGTGCATTGCTCTCACCCGTCTCGACCACGTCACCCTGATGGATGGCGACGGCCCCATCCTCAATCAATCCCAGCTCGCCCAGCGATGATCCCCGTTGAGGGCCGCCGGCGACCGTCAGGAGCTGATGGGCGGAATGGATTAGCAAGTCGATGGTCATGAGACGACCTTTCTTGGCAGAGGCGATTCGTCGATCTTGACGAATGTGATCAGAATGATGAGCGCCAGCACGTCCAACCCAGCGGAAAGGGCCACGTTGCCTCCCATCCCTTGATGGAAAAGCCTGGGCCCGAGAGGGGCGCCGATTGCCCGGCCGAGCGAGAGAGCGGCCACATTCGCGGCCATCACAGTCGCCCGGGCTGAGGGCAAGATCTCGGTCATCAGCGAGATGGATGCCACGATGACGATCTCGAAGGTGATATAGAAAAAGAAAAGCGACACCAGAGCTCCGGGAATGGATGTCCCCAATCTGGGAATGGCAAGACATGAAAGCGCATTGGCAAAAATGAAAAAGCTCATCATCTTGCGCTTCCCTAGGCGGTCGGAGATGGCGGCAACCAGTCCTTCGCCGCTGAGTTCTGCCAGCCCGATCACCGTCGAAGCCACCCCCAAGGCCACCACCTGCAGGTGGAAGGCATCCTCGAGCCATACGCCGTAGACGATGTTGACCGACTCATTGGCCACGGTCGAGATCAGGCTCACCAAGAGCCCAGCTACCGCCGGCGTGTGAGTCGCAACAAGCGCCATGCCTTTCAGCAGCCCACGCGGGCGTCCTATCGACTCGGTATCAGGGGGAAGGAGCCTCCAGAGCACCACCAATCCAGCCAAGCCAAGGAAGGCCAGGACCGGAAACGGAATGCTCCAGTTTGTGGAAGCGATCAACCAACCCACCAACGGGAGACCGACAAGACCCGCTGCCGACCATCCGAACTCGGTGATGGCGATGGCCAGCCCGCGTTGGGTGTAGGCAACCTGGTCGCCGATATAGGCTTGCATGGCCGGGTCGAACAGAAGCTTGCCAGCCATTGAGACGACCAATGCGGCGAACACGAACGCGTATGTGGGTCGGATGGGCACGAGGAAAAGGCCGCCGCTGAACAAGGCCAGACCGAGGAGCATGGTCCATTTGCGGCCGCGAACATCGGCCAATGATCCGATGGCGGGTGCGGCCAGGCCGAGCAGGGAGCGCGCCGTCACAGCCAGCGCCATCGTCTCCAAACTGACGCCTAGGCCGCGGGCAAACACCGGCAGGAAGGGATAGATCATCCGGAAGCTGGTGTTGAGGATGCCGCGTGTACCTGTAATCGCCAAGAGTTGAAATCTAAGCCGATGGCGTCGTGGCATGCCGGGGATAGTCATCGACGATCGGTGGCTGGACGCGGCCGTCGGTCTACGCGTTTCACGGCTATGGCATCTGAGGGATGGACGTCGGGCTGGATCTCAGCCACCTTTTTCGAGCATCGGCATTTGGATGCCAAACCTGCGGGCAGCTTGAATCGCCTCCGGATAGCCAGCGTCGGCATGACGAACCACCCCCAACCCCGGATCCGTGGTGAGGACTCTCTCCAGACGTTGGGCTGCCTCGGGGGTGCCGTCGGCCACAATGACCTGGCCGGCATGCTGACTGAAGCCGATGCCCACCCCACCACCGTGGTGAAAGGAGACCCAGGTGGCGCCTGCCACCGCGTTCAGCATGGCGTTCAGCAGTGGCCAGTCGCTGACAGCGTCGGTGCCGTCCATCATGCCTTCGGTCTCGCGATTAGGCGAGGCGACGGATCCGGCATCGAGATGGTCACGCCCGATCACAATCGGCGCCTTGAGTTCGCCGCTGGCGACCATCTCGTTGAACTTCAACCCGGCCCGAGCCCGCTCGCCGTAGCCCAGCCAGCAGATTCTCGCCGGCAGCCCCTGGAAGGGGACCCTTTCCTTGGCCATCTTGAGCCAACGATGAAGGTGCTCATCCTCCGGGAAGAGCTCCATCACCGCCTCATCGGTACGGAAGATGTCATCTTCTTCACCCGAAAGAGCGACCCAACGGAAGGGCCCCTTTCCGAGACAGAACAACGGTCGGATGTAGGCGGGTACAAAACCTGGGTAATCGAAAGCTGCTTTGACGCCGGCGTCGAAGGCCCGCTGGCGAAGGTTGTTGCCGTAGTCAAACACCTCGGCGCCGCGCGACTGGAAGGTCAACATCGCCTCGACATGGCGCGCCATAGAAGCCATGGCACGCTCCGAATAACCCTCGGGGTCCGAAGACCGAAGGGCGTCCGCCTCGTCGGCTGAGACATCGGATGGGATATAGGATAGAACGTCGTGCGCCGGAGTTTGATCGGTCACGACGTCCGGTGTCACCTTGCGTAGGGCGAGTTCGTCATAGACGTCCGCAGCGTTGCCAATCAGCCCCACGGAAAGCGGCCGGCCCTCTCCTAAGGCCTCCTCTACTTGGGTCATGGCCTCTTCCAATGTGTCAACGACAACGTCCACATAGCCTGCCTTAAGACGCCGTTCTGCCCGGAGTGGATCGACCTCGACCACCAGGCCGACGCCCTCGTTCATGGTGATCGCCATCGGCTGTGCGCCGCCCATGCCTCCCAACCCGGCAGTCAGCACGAACCTGCCTTTCAATGATCCCCAACCCCGTTGCTGTGCCAGGGCCCCCAAGGTTTCATACGTCCCCTGAAGGATTCCTTGGGTGCCGATGTAGATCCATGACCCGGCTGTCATCTGCCCGTACATGATCAAACCCTTGGCCGCAAGCTCATCGAAGTGTTCTTGCGAGGCCCAGTGCGGAACCAGATTGGAGTTGGCGATCAACACTCGGGGGGCATCGCGATGGGTGCGAAAAATGGCCACCGGCTTCCCCGATTGCACCAGCAGAGTTTCATCTTCATTCAGGGATTCGAGGCTGTTCAGTATGGCGTCGAAGCTCTGCCAATCTCGGGCTGCCTGCCCGCGGCCGCCGTATACGACCAGATCCTCCGGGCGTTCGGCGACCTCCGGATCAAGGTTGTTCTGGATCATGCGGTAGGGGGCTTCGATTTGCCACGATTTGCAGTGGAGCTGGGTGCCGCGCGGGGCTCGGACGATCTTGGGCATGGACTAACCTCCGTCGATTGCCCCGTCGATGAGCGCTGGACTTGGAGGATCGGCGCCGGCGCTCAGGGACGGTTAGCTTTGGTCCGATGGCTTGGATGGCTTGTTCGACCAAGTTTCAAAGCGGACACTGTCGTCAAAGCTTCGACGGCCACCGCGCTTTGGTGGGGCGCTCAAGTCATCGGGGTTGCGTGGGTATCCGAAACTGAGGGCCACGTGAAGGTGGACCTCATCGGGGAAGTTGAGGAGTGTGCGCGCCGCGTCGGGTTGATAGATGGTTGCCGGGCAGGAGGCGATTCCCATGTGCCAGGCCGCCAGCTGCATGTAGGCAGCGGCCTGGCCGGCATCGAACATGATCGACCAGCGCTGCGCAGGGTCTGGCGTGAGAATGGCGACCGCCGCCGCCGCGCCTGCAAGGTGGCCCGCGAAATGGCCCAGCTTCGAAAGCGCCTCCAGCCGGGCGCGATCCCGGATGGCAATGAAAGTCCAAGGTTGCGTATTTTTGGATGATTGTGCTCTGCGGCCTGCATTGAGGATTTCTCGGAGCGCCTTGTCCGGGATGGTCTTGTCGGAGAACGCCCGCACGGCGCGTTTGGTTCGAATGGCTTGGTGGACCTCCATAAAGAGGCTTTCCTTTCTGCACGCGGCGTTGCTTGGATTATACGCCGGCCACAAACCGCCAGTCCCAGGCAGCGAGGATGCACCCCGATATGGATACGATCACGTGCAATGGTGTCTATTCGATCGTGCGGCGAGGAGGTTCGGGGAGAGGGCGCAGGTAGACGACGCGAGGCGTGTAGGAAATCACAACCCCGTTGTTTTTCAGCGTCTCGAGATCTCCGTCCAGCATGCTTCGGCCATAGTCTGGCTCCCGAAAGGCCAAGAACTCGCCCGTCTGCACATCCTGGACTCGAGCGTCGCCGACATCCAGGACATACTCCCCTGATTTGAGAACAAAAAGGAGATCTCTGGGAACTGGCATCCCGCTGGGCATAGGCAACCTCAACCCCTAATGTCGCAGAAGTGCGCGGAATGCGCAACCTTACTCTGGTCGGATAGGGATTATTCGACGGTTGAACGTTGGCATTGCGGCATGACCGTGGCGGGCTTGGCCATGGTATCATTGCGCCTGCCCCTGCCGGGCGTAGGTTCAAAGAGGAGGATTTGTGAAAAATATCACAGTTGTCGGGGTCGGATACGTCGGCCTGGTGACTGGCGCCTGTTTTGCCGATCTTGGCAACCGGGTGACGGCCCTCGATATTGATGAGGAGCGAATAGCGGGGCTCAAGCGAGGCGAACTCCCGATCTATGAACCGGGGCTTGAGGAACTTGTTGAGCGCAATCTGGCCGCCGGGCGGTTGCACTTCACGACGTCCTACGAAGACGCGCTGCAGGACGCAGAGTTCGTCTTTATTGCCGTAGGCACACCAGAAGGCGGCGACGGTGAGGCAGATCTGAAGTATGTGAGCTCGGCTGCCGAATCCATCGGCAAGACGATGTCTGCCTCCTGCATTATCGTCAACAAGTCGACGGTTCCGGTTGGGACTGGCGACTGGGTCGCCGATGTGATCAGGGCCAATCAAGATCAAAGTATTCCCTTTGCCGTGGTTTCCTGCCCTGAATTCCTGCGTGAAGGATCCGCCATCCAGGATTTCATGAACCCTGCACGAACGGTGCTTGGATCGCTTGATCTGGACGCCGCCGAGAAGGTCGCCCAACTGCATCTCCCCCTTAGGGCGCCGATTGTGGTCACTGATCTTCGCACGGCGGAGATGATCAAATACGCGTCGAACGCGTTCCTGTCGACCAAGATTTCCTTCATCAACGAGATCGCCAACATCTGCGAAGCGCTGGGCGCCGACGTCAAAGAGGTTGCTACCGGCATGGGTTACGATCCGCGGATTGGGCCCCATTTTCTGGATGCCGGATTGGGCTATGGTGGATCCTGCTTCCCCAAGGATGTGAAGGCCCTGGCCTATATGGCCGAGGAGAAGGGCCGCCACCCCCAGCTGCTCGACGCGGTCATGGAAATCAACTCCGACCGGCGCCGGCAGTTGGCCGAGAAGGTTCGCACAGCACTCGGTGATTTGAAGGACAAGAACATTGGCCTCCTGGGTTTGACTTTCAAGCCCAATACGGATGACATGCGCGACGCCCCCTCAATCGACATCGCCCGCCTCTTGTCGGATGCCGGCGCCAAGGTATTGGCCTATGACCCGGTCGGCATGGAACGCGCCCAAGCGGTGATGCCGTCCGTGGAGATGGTGGCGGACCCTTATTCACTCGCCGAGCGCTGCCAGGCTCTGGTTGTCTGTACCGAGTGGAATGAATTCAAACAGCTCGATCTCGAGCGGCTGAGAGAGATCATGCCGACTCCCTTGATCGTTGATGGCCGCAACATCTACGATCCCAAGGTCATGGCGGGTCTGGGAATCCGCTATTTTGGGATGGGGCGGGGATATGGCCCGGATGGCAACCCTCTGAAGGAAGCTTCTGGATGACAAGAGCGGGTGCGTCAGCCATCGTCAAGCATCGGCTCAGAAACGGCCTCGAGGTTCGGCTGAAGCCCGTTCACACAGCGCCCTTGGTGAGCAGCTGGTTGTGGTACCGGGTGGGCTCCAGAAATGAGCGCACCGGCCAAACCGGCGTGTCCCATTGGGTTGAGCACATGCAGTTCAAAGGCACACCCGCTTTTCCGAGTGGCGTGCTGGACAAGGCCATCTCGCGTGACGGCGGGTTGTGGAATGCAGGAACGTGGATCGATTGGACCACCTACTATGAGATCATGCCGGCCGATCGCATTGACCTGGCGCTTCGGTTGGAAGCCGACAGGATGGCCAACAGCAACTTCGATCCAGCCGAAGTGGAGTCGGAACGCACCGTCATTATTTCGGAACGTCAGGGTCATGAGAACAATCCGTCCTTCCGGCTTGCCGAAGAGGTTCAGGCGGCAGCCTTTCGGGTTCACTCATACCATCACGAGGTGATCGGCGACATGGCTGATCTGGAGGCCATGTCGCGCGATGACCTGTATGGGTATTACCAAACCCACTACACGCCGAGCAACGCCGTTTTGGCGCTTGCCGGAGATTTCAAGCCGGGGCCAATGCTCAAACGCATTCGAGAGCTGTTTGGGAGTATTCCCAGGAGTCCACAGCCGGATACTTCCGTTCGAACGGAACCCGAGCAGCCGGGGGAGCGCAGGGTGGCCGTCGAGGGCCCTGACCCTACCCCGATCGTCGAAGTGGCCTATCGCGTCCCGTCAGCAAAGGATCCCGATTTCGTTCCCCTGACTGTAATGGACAGCGTATTGGCAGGCGCCTCCAGCCTTAGTCCGTTCGGTGGGGGTCTCCCCAACAAGACCTCGCGCTTGTACAGGGCGCTGGTTCATGGCGGGCTGGCAGCTGCGGTTTCCGGAGGGCTAGCGGCAACGATTGATCCGTACCTCTACTCCCTGCGCGCCACCGTCCGACCGGATCGATCTCCCGATGCGGTGCTCGACAGGCTGGATGAGGAGGTCGACCGCCTGCTCCAAGAGGCAGTGGCCCCGGAGGAGGTTGAGAAAGCGATCAAGCAGGCCAAAGCCATCTTCGCCTACGATAGCGAGAGCATTACCCACCAGGGGATGTGGCTTGGGTACGCTGAGATGTTCGCCGACTACGCTTGGTTTGAGACCTTCTTGGACAGGATCAGCCGAGTCTCGCCAGAAGACGTCCTCAAGGTGGCGCACAAGTACCTGCGCCCGTCAAACCGTGTGGCAGGCATCTACCGGCCATCGACGGAGGGATCACATGTCGGTAGCTAGCGACAGCATGCCTCAGCTCGATGTTGAAGCGTTGCCCGGCCCGGAAACGATCGCCCGGCGCGAGCTGTCCAATGGCATGGTGCTTCTGGCCAGAGAGAATTTCGCCAGTCCATCTGTGGTAGTGGCCGGCAACCTTATGGCGGGCTCCCTCAATGAAGCGCCTGAGAAGGCAGGTCTCGCTGATTTGACTGCGTCGGCGCTTATGAGAGGCACGCGTTCCCGCTCCTTCGATGAGATCTATCAGACAATTGAGTCCATCGGGGCCAGCCTATCCATCGGCGCCGGCAGCCATCACACAAGTTTTAGGGGCAAGGCGCTGGCCGAGGACCTTCAGGTCATCCTCGATCTGCTCAATGATGTGCTCCGCTCCCCTGCATTCCCCAAACGCGATATTGAGCAGCTCCGAGCCGAAAAGCTAACCGGGCTGGCCCTTCGAGATCAAGACACAAGCTCCGTGGCCGACATGGCATTTGATAAGCTGCTTTATAGACGGCATCCCTACAGTCAACCGTCTGATGGTTATCCGGATACGGTAGGAACTCTGACGGTGGCCGACCTTAGAGCGTTTCACAAGCGGGCCTACGGCCCTCGCAGGGCGATCTTGGCCATCGTGGGAGCAGTCAAGGCTGAGAAGGCCCTGGATGCGGTTGAAGCCCTGTTCGGAGACTGGTCGGCCAGGGGGCTGGATGAGCCGCCTGAGGTTCCGGACGCGCCAGCTTTGCGCAAAGCTGCCCGCAAGAATGTCGTCATGGAAGGCAAAACCCAGGTGGATTTGGTGATGGGCGCGGCCGGTCCGCGGCGGAGCGATCCGGATTATCTTGCGGCTTCGTTGGGCAATAACGTGCTTGGCCGGTTCGGCTTGTATGGGCGAATTGGAGATCGGGTGCGACAGCAAGAAGGGCTGGCGTACTACGCGTACAGCAGCGTCAGCGGGGGTTCTGGCCCCGGACCCTGGAAAATCAGTGCTGGGGTCAATCCTGCCAACGCGGATCGGGCGGCTGAGCTGATCAAAGCTGAGATTAAGCGATTCACCGAGAAGAAGATCGCCAAAAGTGAGTTGACCGACAATCAGGCGAACTTCATCGGCAGGCTTCCACTGCAGTTGGAATCCAACGGCGGGGTGGCCGGGGGTTTGGTCTACATTGAACGTCACGGGCTTGGGCTGGATTATTACCAGAAGTATCCGCAATCCATCATGAATATCTCACGCGAAGATGTTTTGGATGCAGCGCGGCACTATCTCGACCCAGACCGGCTGGCACTAGCGGTGGCAGGTCCAAGGCTCCCTGAGGCCTGAGCATGTTGCGTTCCGGCGTGGACATCATTGAAATCGAGCGCATAGACCGGGCTATCCTGCGTCATGGCCAGCGGTTCTTCGATCGTTTCTTTACGCCCCGTGAGTTGATTGACTGCGGCGGGAGAACGCCTGCGCTGGCGGCTCGCTTTGCCGCCAAGGAAGCCGTGGCCAAGGCCATGGGCACTGGGATCGGCGACATCGGCTGGAAAGAGATCGAGGTCGTCAACGGCGAACGGCGGGAGCCGCACTTGAGGCTCCACGGACACGCCAAGCACCTCGCCCAGGGTCTCGGACTTCGGATCTGGTCGGTGAGTCTCAGCCACACACACGAGCATGCAGTGGCGGTGGCCGTGGCCTTGATTCCGGAGCTTGACCTCGCAGATTGACTCGACCTTCAATTCTTAGCCTTTGAACCCATCGGTGAGCAGCCGATGCCCCACTTTGTCGTGGTATACTGGTCCCACTCCCGCTGGGGCACGTCAGCCTGCGGGAGTGACTATGCCCTAACAGGGCAAAATTCGCACGCTTCCTGATCCTCTCGGCCGTGCCGGTTGGCCAACCGGTTCCGTGAGGAGTTGAAGGGAGCGGAGGCCCAACGAATCGGAGGATCCAATGGCCGTCATAAGTATGAAAGCCCTGCTCGAAACAGGGGTCCACTTCGGTCACCGTACACGCAAGTGGAATCCCCACATGAAGCCCTACATCTTCACCGAACGCAATGGAATCCATATCATCGACCTCCAGCAGACGCTGGAGGCCCTGGAAGAGGCCTACGCTCTGGTTAGAGACACGGTCTCTGCGGGTGGTGCCGTATTGTTCGTAGGTACCAAGCGCCAGGCCCAGGAAACGATCCAGGTCGAAGCCGAGCGCGCCGGAATGCCCTACGTGAATGCACGCTGGCTCGGCGGGACGCTCACCAATTGGCGGACGATCCGCAGCCGGATCGACGAACTCAAGGAACTGGAGCGCCGTCGGGATGAAGGCGAGTTCGACCTCCTGACGAAGAAGGAAGCCCTGATGCTCAACCGGAAGATCGACCGGCTGCAAGAGCGGCTTGGCGGGATCCGGGAGATGAAGGGCCTGCCCAAACTCATGTTCGCGGTCGATGTGCGGCGGGAGGAGACGGCAGTTCACGAAGCCAACCTGCTCGAGATCCCGGTTGTGGCCCTGGTGGACACCAATTGCGACCCGGGCAAGATCGATTATGTGATCCCTTCCAACGACGATGCCATACGCGCCATCAAGCTGCTGACCAGCAAGATGGCCGACGCAGTCTTGGAAGGCAAGGCCCTCCGCAAGGATGAAATGGAAGAAGAGGAGACCGAAGGACCCGCCACCGCCGAACGGGGTGATGAAGAGGTCGAGTTTGAGGAAGCCTCAGATGAGGAGCTGTTGGGCGAGGCCACACTGGCCAAGCTGAAGAGCGGCGACTACGGTGACGAAGGCGAATCCGAGGCAGAAGAGACCGAGGTGGCCGAAGAAGAAGATGAAAAGGCCGCGGCCGATGAAGAATCTGAGGCCGAGCCAGAGTCGTCTGAAGCTGAGGCCGAAGCAGATGACGATGCTCCGGCGGACGAAGATGACGCCGGGGAAGCAGAAGACGAAGCAGACGAAGAAGACGAAAAAGACGAAGACGCCTCGCCTGAGGAGTCTGCAGAAGAGAGCAAAGACGCATGAGCGCTACCGCAGACCAAGTCAAGCAGCTCCGCGAGGAGACCGGCGCCGGGGTGCTGGAGTGCAAGAAGGCCCTTGACGAAGCCGGGGGAGACATGGCCAAGGCAGCCAACATTCTCCAAGAACGCGGCCTGGCGAAGGCCGAAAAGCGCGCCGGGCGGGAGACGTCCGCCGGGGTGCTGGATCTGTACAGCCACGGCGAAGGCCGCGTGGGCGTGATGATCGAAGTCAACTGCGAGACGGATTTCGTCGCCAGAACGGACGAATTCCGAGGCTTCGCCCATGAAATGGCGCTGCAGGTGGCCGCCTCAGCGCCTCAGTGGGTGGCGGTGGCTGACGTACCGCAAGACGTGGTCGAAGAACAGGGGGCCGAGATCCGCAAGCAGGCAGAGGCCGAAGATAAGCCCGCTGATGTCATTGACCGGATTGTCGAGGGCCGCCTTGGCAAGTTCTTCCAAGAGGCCTGCCTGTTGGAGCAGCCCTACATCAGGGACGATGAAAGATCCGTTGCAGAAATCCTCAAGGAAATGATCGCTACGACGGGAGAGAACATCACCATCCGGCGCTTTGTTCGATGGAGCGTCGGAGACGAACAAAGCTAGACTATCGGGCCAACGTCAAGTTGGCCCCTTTTTTTGCGGAGAATCGTCAAGCGAAGGAAAGACGTCTCATGGCAGAACCGGCCTACGAACGTATCCTGCTCAAGCTCGGCGGGGAAGCGCTGGCGGGTCCCCAAGGGTTTGGCATCGACCCACAGCGCGCCGAAGCGGTGGCGGGCAAAGTCCAGCAGGTGTTGGGCATGGGTGTCCAGGTTGCCCTGGTCATCGGTGCAGGCAACCTGTGGCGTGGCCGAGAGGGGATCGAGCGGGGCATGGAGCGGGCGACGGCCGATTACATGGGCATGCTCGGCACGGTCATCAACTCTTTGGCGATGATGGATGGACTAGAGCGGATGGGGACCGTGACGCGCGTTATGTCGGCCATGGAAATGCGCGCCGTTGCCGAACCCTACATTCGCCGGCGTGCGATCAGGCACTTGGAAAAGGGCCGGGTGGTGATCCTGGGTGGGGGAACGGGCAATCCCTACTTCTCGACGGACACCGCGGCCGCACTCCGGGCAATGGAAATCGATGCTCAGGTCGTCATCAAGGCGACCAAAGTAGACGGCGTGTATGACACAGACCCCGAGCAGAATCCAAACGCCGAACGCTTCGACCACCTCACATACATCGACGCGTTGAACCGACGCCTCCAGGTGATGGACAGCACCGCGATTTCACTGTGCATGGACAACGAACTGCCGATTGTGGTGCTGGACATGTGGCGGGAAGACCACCTTCGCCGCGCAGTGCTGGGGGAGCAGGTCGGCACCCTGATTTCCGATTGATCTCATCGCAAACCCCCCACGAAATGGCGCGGTTTCGCATTTTCGGGGGTTTTGCATTATGCTTATAGGACCCTTTCGTTCACGGCCAAACCCACACATAGGAGCCAAAGATGGTCGAGGATTGGTTGGTCGAGGGCGACAATCGGATGCGAGGCGCGGTCAAGACTCTCGAAGAGGACCTGGCTGCCATCAGAACCGGGCGAGCGTCGCCGGCGCTGGTTGAGCGGCTTGAGGTTGAGTATTACGGGACACGAACGCCCCTTCAGCAGATCGCCAATATTTCCGCCCCCGAGCCGCGGCTGGTCACCATCAAACCCTTTGATCCGTCCACGATGAAGGACATCGAGCGCGCGATCCAGGTCTCGGATCTGGGACTGACGCCGAGCAATGATGGCAAGATCATCCGCTTGAGCATCCCCCCGCTCACCGAAGAACGTCGGCATGAGTTGGTCAAGTTGGTTCGTTCTAGAACGGAAGAAGCTCGCGTGGCCGTCCGGAATGTGCGCCGCGACGTGCAGAACGAACTGCGAGACTTGGAAAAGGAGAAAGAGATCTCAGAGGACGAGCTCTATCGATCCGAGGAAAGGCTTCAGAAGCTGACCGACGAACACATCGAAGCCATCAACGCCGTCTCGGAAAAGAAGGAAGCTGAAGTCCTCGAGGTCTAATACACCTCGCTCACCATGGCCAAGGCACTCGACAAGAAGGAACTCCCGCAACCGGTCCCTGCACATGTAGCCATCATTATGGATGGGAACGGGCGCTGGGCGCGCTCGCGTGGGCTGCCGCGGCTGGCGGGGCACCGGGCCGGGGTTGAGAATCTGCGCCGTGTTATCGAAGCCAGCGTCGAATTCGGGATCTCCTACTTGACCATCTACGCGTTCTCGACCGAAAACTGGGAACGACCGCCTGCCGAAGTTCGCGGCCTGATGGGAATCGTAGAGGAAGTCATCGATACTCAGCTGGCGGAGCTGCATGAGAACGGGGTACAGCTCCGTCACATTGGCCGGCTGGATGGTCTGGATCCCAAGCTGCAGACAAAGGTCAAGTACGCCATTGATCTGACGCGAGACAATCGACGCCTGGTGCTGAATGTGGCCTTCAACTACGGCGGCCGGGACGAAATCGTGCATGCCATACGCGATATCATCGCCGATGGCGTGAGCCCGGAAGAGGTCGACGAGGATCTTGTCAGTCGCTACCTGTACACATCCGATTCGCCCGATCCCGACCTGATCATTCGGACGTCCGGTGAATTACGCGTCAGCAACTTCCTCATTTGGCAAGGGGCCTACGCAGAGTGGTACGTCACGCCCACTTTCTGGCCGGATTTTGGTCGGGAAGAGCTGTACAAGGCGCTGTGTGAGTTCGCCCGTCGCGAGCGCCGGTTCGGACGTGTCCCTGGCCCAGTTCACCCCAGCTAGGATGCTTCGGCAGCGACTGATCGTCGCCATTGTCTTCGTTCCCCTTATATTCGCCGTCGTCGCCTATGGAAGATGGGTGTATCCATTAATGATCACCCTTTTCATGGCCTTGGCGGCGCTTGAATACGGCCAGCTGTACCGGCGGGCCAAGCTGAGGCCGGCACTGCCCTTGCTGGTGGCAGGCGTCGTCATCATCTGCGTTGGGCGCGCCATATACCAGTTCTCCGTCGGTCCGGCCATCCTGGCGGCGGTTCTCCTGCTCAGCATGACCTGGCACCTGGTTGATTTTGAGCGTGGGGCATCCAACTCAGGCCAGGATTTCGCCCTGACCGTGGCCGGAACGCTCTATTTGGGGTGGATCGGTGCCTACTTGATTTCGCTGCGCCAGGTCCCGGACGGCGAGTGGTGGGTCCTGCTTGCCCTGTCCAGTGTTTGGCTGGCCGATTCTGCGGCCTTCTTTGTCGGAAAGCGTTGGGGGAAACATCCCATGGCACCCCGCTTGAGCCCCAAGAAAACCTGGGAAGGCTACCTGTCGGGTGTGGTGGCAGGCGCTGTCAGCGGGGCCGGCCTGGCCGCTCTGTGGCGGATTGGCGCCGGACCCCTCTCCACCGTGACAGCAGTTCGCGGGCTCGAGTTGGGATTGCTGCTGGGCGTGTTGGCGCCTCTGGGCGATCTGGGAATCAGCATGATGAAACGCGAGATTGGCGTCAAGGACACTGGCGGCCTCGTGCCTGGCCACGGCGGAGCGCTCGACCGCACCGACAGTTGGGTGTGGGCCGGAGTCATCGCCTATTACTTTGTGACATTTTTCACAATCTGATCGGCAGCTTTCGGCTGCACGAAGGAGAAGAAAGCATAATGAGCGATTCTCACAACGATGCCCCCTCCCGCAACCTCGCCCTCGACCTTGTTCGGGTGACCGAGGCAGCAGCCATGTCGGCGGGCCGATTCATGGGTAGGGGGGATAAAGAAGGCGGCGATAAGGCTGCCGTCGACGGCATGAGGCTGATGTTGTCCACCATCGATATCGATGGCGTGGTGGTCATCGGGGAGGGTGAGAAGGACGAAGCCCCGATGCTTTTTAACGGCGAGGTGCTGGGGACCGGGAAGGGTCCCAAGGTAGATATCGCCGTCGACCCCATTGACGGAACCCGCCTGCTGGCTCTGGGGCGGACGAACTCAATCGCCACAGTTGCTGTGGCTGAACGCGGGTCAATGTTCGACCCGGGCCCCATGGTCTACATGCACAAGATCGCCGTGGGCCCGAGCGCCAAAGGACACATCGACGTGAACGCGCCGGCCACCGACAACCTTAAGAGCGTGGCAAAGGCAAAGGGCGCAGATGTGGATGACCTGACGGTGATGATATTGGAACGGCCGCGTCATCGGGAATTGATCGAGGAAGTGCGCAAGGCCGGCGCCCGCATTCGTCTCATCACCGATGGGGACGTGGCCGGAGCGATTATGACCGCTCGGCCCGAATCCGGGATCGACATGCTGATCGGCATCGGGGGCACCCCGGAAGGCGTGTTGGCAGCCTGTGCTCTAACTGCCATGGATGGAGAAATCCAGGGGCGCTTGTTTGCGCGCAATGACGAAGAACTGGCCAAGGCCAAGAAAATGGGCTACGACATGGACCAGGTGCTGACCCACAAGGATCTGGTCAACAGCCAGGATGTGTTCTTTGCGCTCACCGGAATCAC
>Ga0315540_10001079_pt1 | contig 15652 bp, 14 predicted proteins | sample SalMarSW160110MG_FD_203677 | JGI IMG/M metagenome (GOLD analysis project Ga0315540, IMG submission 203677) | Salt marsh sediment microbial communities from the Plum Island Ecosystem LTER, Massachusetts, United States - Salt Marsh Sediment SW1601-10 ... | reverse complement strand
AACGTGGTTTGGCTGTCGCACAGGCTGCAAAGAAAAGGAAGAGGCAGAGACTTACCGCAATACGATTGCGAGACAGTTTGGGAATCATCATGGACCTTCCGGACCCTGGCATAAAGCTATTGGGTGATGCCTTCCGCATATACAAACACCGCCTGGGAAGGCCGTATAGTCCTGTTGGAAGGGTCGCACATTCCAGACCTCATCAGCTGAGGCGGCCCGGAAGAAATTGCCGGAGGAAGCGATAAGCCAGAATGAACCCGTCCTTTCGCGCCTGCGGAAATTCCGCAGCCCCGTCGCTCGGGGGCGCATCCCAGAACTGGTCCTCGTGCTCAACCGCCGCGCCGCCGCTGAAGCCCACCTGGAGCAACACGGTAAAGAAACGTGGCCAGTCAATCAAACCCTGCCCGGGAATTCGGTAACGCCACCAGCCCTCTCCATGAATCCCCACCTGCTGAAGAATCGGTTGCGTAATTTCCGTGTCTTTCAGGTGGATGGCCAGAAGACGGTCCCGGATGTTCCACACGGCCCGGTAAGGATCAATGTACTGCCGGACCAGGTGCGAGGGATCAAACTCCATTCCAAAGTGGTGGCTCGGAATCAACTCAAAAACTTTATCCCACGCCGCCGGAACGGTGGCGAAGTTGATTGCAGTAGGGTAGTTTTCCCAGCCCATTGAAACGTCATATTTCTGGCAGACCGGCAGAAACTTTTCGTGGAACACCTCTGCGAGTTCCTTCGCCTGCCTGTCAAAATCGGCGCCGGGAATTCCTCCACTGAAAGCGCCTACAAACTTGCAGCCCAGGCGATGCGCAAACTCCAGGTAATGGATAAACTCCTCATTCATCGACCGCCGCTCTGCCGGATCAGGCGCAATGTGGTTGATGCCTTTTCCTTTGAGATCGAAAAAACCTTCAACGCTGATAATGCGGCAGCCCGTATCGCGTGAAGTTGCCATGATCCGGTCGATCTGGGTGTCGCTCAGGTAAGGGTTAAAATCCTTGCCGGCCTTCACCACTACTCCCTCATATCCTGTCTGGGTGGCAAAAGCCAGCTTCTGAGGAGAGTAATTGGTGATGATTGCGAGTTTCGGAAATTTGCTCGCTGGGGCGAGGGGCACATCAGGGCGCGTGTTGCCTTCCGTCTGAGCCCCCAGGCTCCCGGCAGTTCCCAGTGCTGCTGCTGACACGCCCGCCGCCCTTATGAAGTCACGCCGTCCAACCGTCGATTTACTCATGATTGAGCCCCCTTATAAAGTGAAGGGTGAGTATAGGACAAGCACATTACGGCTAGCAACCGAAAACACCAGTGGCGTGATAATAGTAGCAGGTGCAACATGTGCAGCGATGTCACGGCCAGAACAGCCCGTTGAGCGTAACCCCTTCCACCCTGCGACCGGACCTTATTTTTCCGAAGAAATTTCAGCAGAGTGGCTCTCATCCCGGGCCAGGACTTCTGAGGACGACTGCTCCGCCACCCTCGGAAGAGGCATCACCATGCGAAGGAATGGCGGTGCGACCAGGGTGGTCACAATGCTCATCACCAGAACAATGGAGTAGACTGCATCGGAAATGGTGTGCAGGGTGAGCCCGACGCCGGCAACAATCAGGCCAACTTCCCCGCGCGGGATCATTCCGATGCCGACCCGAAGCGCATCCTTGAAACCCAGCCGCAAACTCGCCACCCCGCAGCCCACCAGTTTTCCCACAATGGCCAGTGCGCAGATGATGGAGGCCAGGCCAATCAGCCCGGGGTTTGCAAAACTACGGACATTGACCTGCACACCGAGAATGACAAAAAAGAACGGGGCAAGAAACTCACTGAGCGGATGGGCGTTCTCATGCAATTTCCACCGCTCGCTGTGATCGGCCAGGGCCAGCCCGGAAAGGAAGGCCCCTACAATGGCCGCCATCCCGATGTAGACGGATGCCAGCGAAAGGCCCAGACATAGAATGATCGACAGGATAAACGCGGAGTTCTGGGCACGCAGCTTTTCCACGTGGGGCTGAAACCGGCCAATCACGCGCGAAGCAAAGAAAATCATGAGCAGCGCAAACACCACGGCCTCAGCGGCCACAGTGAGAAGTTGCAGGTAATGAACCTGGCCGGTGGAGAGGCTGCTGACCACGGCCAGCACCAGTAATCCCAGAATGTCATCCAGAACGGCTGCGGCCAGGATCACGCGGGCCGCTCGCGTTGAAAGCGCACCCAGGTCCGCCAGGACTCTGGCCGTGATGCCCACGCTGGTGGCCACCATTGCAGCGCCCACAAAAATCGACTCGACAGTCGAATGGTTGACGAATTTCATGTACCAGACGCCCAGAATGAAAGGCAGGACCACACCCAATATCCCAACCGCGACAGCCGTCGAGCCCACATCCAGAAGGTCTCGTGGCTTCGTTTCCAGACCCACCGTGAAAAGGAGAAACACGGCCCCAACTTCCGCGATTCCCAACGTCAGCTCGTTGGTGTGCACCAGATTCAGCAACGAAGGTCCCAGCAACACGCCTGCCAGCAACTCGCCTAAAACTCCAGGCTGCCGGAGTCTCTCGAAAATTTCTGCCAGAAGTTTCCCTCCCGCAAACATCAGGAAGAGTTCCAGCAGGACCTGGCTTGAGTGCTCCATATGCTCAAACGTTCCGGTGGACTGAAGGTCGCATGGTTCCGAATCAGGACTTGGGGTGTTCCGAAATCACACGTCCATTTCTAAACGAAATATGACACAAATATCAAAGGACATGAAACCAGAAGAGCAGCGGTTCGTAAAGGACAATTCAACTTTGCAGCTGACCGTCGGCGCCGGAAGGCAGCCTTCACTTCTTTTGCCCAGCGCCGCGAACCAGGATTGCTTTGCCCGGGGCAAACTCAATATGTGTCACGTGGTTGGGCAGCAGGAAAGGCTTGCTGAGGTCAATCTTGTATTCAGACTCAACATAGGTCTGGATCAGAAAGTTCACCAGCCAATCGGACAGCGCGGTACTTCCAATATGCACGTCTTTGATGGCAAGCGTTCCTGTCCCGTCTTTGCTTTCAAGCACACCCAATGCCGTCAGATGCTGAGTGCCCTGGAAGATGGACGCAAGCAGCTTGGCGGTCAGCGGATTCGCGGATTGCTGCGAGGGCTTGAGTTCATCAAAATTGACGTTGGCCGCCCCATGAATGCCGTCGGGTTTGAAGTGGATTTCCAATTCCCTGACGCTGGGCGGAAGAAACGGGGGACGGTCGTACTTAATAAACGAATTGACTTCATCATCCGTGAAGACGACCGGACTGCGCGACCCACCCTTCACCGGACCGGTTGCGGAAAGCTGCATCAACTTCGACTGAAATTTGCTGGCTGCCGCCGGAGAAAGTCCCGACCGCGAATGCAGTTGGGATGCAGAAACTTCCGTTAAGGTGCCCCAAACACCCAGCAACACTCCGCCGGCCGCAAGGGCCAGAAGCACCGCTGGCAAAAGGCCGCTCGGGGCTGCGAGACGGATTCTGGAAATCGGCTTCAGCAACAGAACCTCTCCTCAGGGTTGCGTCTGTGAAATCTGGGGCGAGGGCACCACTTCAAGATTTCGAAGCGTGCCTGCAAAGTCAAGGTCCGCCATTCGAGACACCGAGCCGATTGCGCCCGGATGGACAGGCGTCCAGGACTGGTGAATGCCGCTCAAGTCGGCCCGCACCTGCAACCGGGCCGACCCGTCAAAAGAATAATGCCCTTTCAGTTGGAATTTAGCGCCCGCAACGTTCACAGGAAAATCTTCAAGCTCCACCCGGTGGTCCTGAATCCGGAGATGCGCGGTTGCCCCGGGTATTAACAACGGCCGGGACCCCGCCTCCAACAGGCCCATCCCAAAACGGAGGGCGATAGACTGCACAGGATTGAATTTACCCAGGCTGAGGCCCTCCAGCCGCACCGTCGCCTCGCCGCGCAACGTCCGAACGAGGTCCGAGTGGGTCAAGCCATTGGCCTCGAATTCTCCCTCCGCGGAGTAATATCCGTTTACTCCCGCCAGTGCCGCCGGAAGATAAGGCCCCAGCGCCCGAATGCCAGCGCCGCTGATATCGGTCTGTCCGGAAAGCCGTGCCGGGGTCTTCGTCAGGTCCACCAGAACATTTGCTTCTCCGCGACCTCCTCCTGCCTCGAATTGAACCTTCGCAAGGTGGACCTTCCGGTCGCGGACATTAACACTGGCCCGAAAGTCATGCAGAGAAAGTTTCCGGTAAGTCAGAAGCGGGGTGGAAAATTGGCCGCGCGCATCCAGACGGGCGGCAAGATGAAATGAGGGTCTGCGGCCGCTGATCAATGATCCTATCCCCGCGATCCTGTCGAAAAATGACATGGTGCTTCGGTCTCCGACACCTTCAAACCACTGCCCGGCCTGTTCAATGCTCAGCTTGTCCGCCTTCAGGCTGAAATCCCAGGGAGCATGGGAGTCACGCTGGTGCATCACCCATCCCGAGAAAACGCTGGTGCCCATCACCGCCAGGATCGGGTTGATAATGACTTGGTTTCCATAAACCTGAATGCGCGCTCGCGGAATATTCAGGGGCTCACTCAGTCCAGGTATCACCAGCCGTGCGCTGCGGATACTCGCCTGGGCAGTAACGCTTGGCCCGCTCCATGACCAGGCCCCGCCAGCCAGGTGGAGCGTGAAGGACCCGATGCCTGCAGCCTCCAACGGACTCTTCCCAAGAATCCCCAACGCGCGCCCGAAATGCACGAGCCTTCCCAGATTCACAGCCTGGGAGGAAAACGTCAACTCGTAGGTGGGGTGGACCGTTGTGTGCCCCCTGCTCTTTCGGGGCGAAATATGCCGGAGAGTCCCTTGCGCCACAACCTCGACACCTGGAGCCAGTGCTACCTTCGCAGGTGCCAACCGGACGCCTGACCCCGTGATGCGAATCGCCACGTCAGAAACCGGGAATGTCCCTGAAGGAGTGTCCAGCCGGACTCCATGTGCATTCAGGAAACCACCATACCGCTTCCCTCGCCAAAAACCCCGGACTGAAATCATCCCGTTGAGGCGCCCGTTGATGTCCCAGGCAACCCGACTTCCCAGGACTCTCGCGGCGAGTCTCTGCAGGTCCCCCAATCGGGAACGCTCAAAAGCCACGACCAGGTCAAGATCCGGCCGGGAGGTCACCTGTGCAATCGAACCTTCAAGGTGGACCTGCGAATTTGCAAAAGCCAGGTCCATGCCTTTGATCGTTAAATTCTCTTTGTCACGATCGAGCCGGCCGCGGAAGCGCAGTTCGCAAGGAAGGTCATTCGACGAGGGCAACTGCTCCCAGCGATGCAACTGCCTCAACTGTGCGTCTCCTGAATACTCCATCTGCCGAAGAGTCCCACCCAGATGGATGGTACTGTTCATCAGGCCGTAAACTTCCGGATTCTGTCCTGTCAGAAGCGGAATCCAGTCGTAAAGTAACGCCCCCTGCATTCGAAGGGTCGCATCCAGCGTGTGCCCGGCAGTTCTTGCAGGGGACCAGCTTCCATCCAGCTCAACCAGCCCCGGTGTGGGAAATTCAAGGTCCGTGCGGACCGGTTCGCCCGCCAGTCGGAAATCAATCCGGTTTGATTCGTACTCGAAATCCATATGGGCGTGCGTGTCAATAATTGCAAAGGGTTTCTTGTTCTCCCCGATTTTAAAGTTAAGCCGCGCACCCCCAATCTCTACGGACACATTGGCAGGCGCCGGCGAGGATGAGCCGAGGCCGGACGATTGAACTTTAATCCCGCTCTGCAACAGCAGGTTTTCAATGTTCCACCTGCCCGCGGAGTTCCGGACGAGGTTGATGCTGGGGTCGGAAAGCCTGAGCGTTCCAAAATACAGGCGCGAGCTCCAGAGGCTTCGCCATTGAAGGTCGCAATCGATGTGGCCGACACGGACGAACGGCTCCAGGCCAAAGGCTGGATCTTCGTCGACCACTACGTTGTCAACGGTGAATCCCAGGTGAGGAAAGAAGTGAAGGGCTATATGGCCGAGGGACACTTTCCGGCGCAGCGAACGTTCGAGGCCGGCTTTCAAAAGAGGACGGTAACGGCCTGCGTTCAGGAAGCGCGGCACCACCCAGGCTGCCGCTATGAGCAGCGCCAGCACGACTGCCGCATTTCTAAGATATCTGCGACTGGTTTGACTCATCAGTGCACAAGCTTGAATGTTCTGTTCCAGCGCGTCCGGGAGAAGAAATGGATAAAAAGTTTGCCCATCTGCCTGAGCCGGTCACCCAATGAGTTCTGCTCGTACTGCCCCGGCGGAGTCTCATACGACCAATAGATGATCAGCGGCCGACCGGAAATCAGCTTGCGGGAGACAAAACCCCAGAAGCGGCTGTCGTAGCTCTCCTCGCGGTTGTCCCCCATAACAAAATAATCATTCGGGGGCACTACCAACTGGCCGTCCTTCACATAGTTTTGAAATTCCGCCCGCCAGGTCGCCGTTGCCCCTTGCGTCTCATCCCAGGTGACAGGGGGAAAATCATCCATGGGACGCAACTCATTAAGATGGCTGTGGCGTACGAAGGGCTCCTTCACGGCTGTCCCATTGACAAACACCTGCCGGTGGAAAACGCGGATGTGGTCGCCGGGAACACCGATCACTCTCTTGACGTAATGCTCGCCAGGTGCCTGGCCATCGTCCACATCGCTGGGAGCCTTGAAAACCACAATGTCGTCACGGTGGATTTGCCTGTAAGGAAGAAGCCGGGCCAGCGGACCGTGCGGGTATGCAAAAGTAAACTTGTTCACCAGAAGATGGTCGCCGATCAAAAGGGTGTTCTCCATCGAGCCGGTCGGTATCTTAAACGCCTGGACCACAAAAGTCGTCCCAAAAATCGCAAGGATCACGGTAACAACGAGCGATTCGAAAGTGTCACGGAATGACGATTTCTGGTAGTGTTCAGCCATCTGCCTCTGCCTTGGTTGCAAGGATTTCCAGTGCCTGTTTCGCGGCCTGCTGTTGAGCTGCCTTCTTGCTGCTTCCGCTGCCCCGGGCCAACACGCCGCCGCCTGCCATCACTTCCACCGTGAAGGTCTTCTGGTGTTCCCGCCCTTCTTCTCCAACCACACGGTAGCGGGCCGTCTGACGCTCTGCCTGGAGTTGCTCCTGCAGCGCCCCTTTGTAGTTTGTCGCAAACAGGTCGTCAGCCCCGTCCGAAAGAGCGGGCGGCAGAATCACCTTTTCAACCAGCTTTCTCGCCGCTTCGAACCCCCCGTCACGGTAAACGGCGGCCAGCAGAGCTTCCAGGGCATCGGCAAGAATCCCGGGCTTCTTTCTGCCCCCACTCTTTTCCTCAGACTGACCCAGGCGCAAATACTCACCCAGGCCAAGTTCAGTCCCAACTCCGCTCAGGTGACTGGCAGCCACCAGACTGGAACGCGCAAGTGAAAGCTTCCCTTCATCGTAATCTGGAAATGCGTCAAGCAAACTCAATGTGACCGCAAAGTTCAGCACGGAATCGCCCAGAAACTCCATCAGTTCATTGTCGCGCGTGGGACGGGAAACTTCCTGGGCATAAGAGGAGTGGGTCAGCGCTTCGATCAGCAGGTCCTGGCTTCGGAACTTGTAACCGATACGCTTTTCCAGCCTGTTGAAGGAAGATTGCGCCATGCCTGGGTGATGCGCTTCAGCAAGTCCTGGCGCCCGGCTGGAACCGGGAACGCACACCAGATTGTGTTTTCTGGCCAGACAGCTCACCAATTCGACTTATGGTTTTGCGGCGGCCTTGGGCTGGGAGCTCTGAGCTTTCTTTAATTCCTGAACCTGTTGATTCGCAAGCTGCTCGATAATGGTTCCCGGAGCCAGCTGTCCAGCCTTGGAGAAGGCGGTAATCGCATCGTCAAATTTGCCTTCCCCTCTGTAGACTTCTCCCAGGCGGTAATAATCAGCAGGATTCGGGTTGTCCGAATTCGCGATGGCATCCTTGTAGTTCTGCTCTGCCTTGGCGAGTTCGTCCTGGTCCAGGCCTTCGAGCGCCATCCTGGAACGCTCCAGATGAATCATGCCCATGGAAGCATAAGCTCCGGCCGCAATCTGGTTTTTTCGCTTTTGATAGGCGTCAACCGATTCGTTAGACTGCTTTGGAAGCTGGTCGATTTCCTTGAGGGCCTTCTGCGCGTAATCTTGCGCCGTCCCAAGCCTTTTTGCTCTTTCGGCGTCGCTGACGTTCTTGAGCATTTGCGGCTGAGGAAGAACGCTGGACACCATGAGCAGACTGATCAGGTTATTGGGGTCAAGGTCCAGGCTCTTTTCCCCGTATTTCACAACATCGACCGCATCGTCTTTCTGCTGGTAGGCACTCGCCTCAAGGGCGTAAACATAGGTCAGGAGAGGGCTCTTGGGATATTTTGCCGTGAAGTCGTCAGCAGCCTTGATGATGGCGTCGGGATTCGTCGTGCTCTTGAGCTTGTTGTAAGCTTCGCCTTCTGCCGCGCTGACTTCCGCACTCCCAACTTTAGCCTTCTGCGAAGCGCGTGCCGAGGGAGTAAACTGCTTCATGTAGTTCACCAACTGCTCAGTAGCGCCCGCCTTGGTCAGGTTCTTCACAATGTCAGGTGTAAACTCAAAATCGGTTCCCCGTGCCTGGACCTCTTTCGCCACATTCTCCAGGTGCTTCCTGTTGTGCTTAATCAGCTTGATCAACTCTTTTTCGGCAAGCGGGGCCTCCACCGGAGCAGTGGACTTCGCAGCCGGTTGCGCTTTCTCCGCCTGTTGCGCAGCACGAGCCGGACGCCCATTCACCAGGACACTTCCGGCCAGAGTTAAGGTCCAAACGGCTCCAAGGCTGACAGCCTTCTTAATCCAAGACATAGTCCCTTCCCACCTTCATTCATTCTAAACGCATTAAATATAAGTCAGCGTACTAGAAGCTTAATTCCCTGTCAACAATAGAGAGCGCCCAGATACACACGCCAGCAGCAACCGTCTGTGGAGTGCGCAGGGGCTGCCCGTGTGTCATCCTTCCCCAGGAGAATCCTCTGATGAAATGCCCGCCAGATCCCCCAAAGTTGAGTCGAAGCGGCTCCGCAAGTACAATGTCACAGTATGCAAACACGGAAGCTCTTCGGCACAGACGGCATGCGGGGAGAAGCAGGCCGCTACCCGCTGGATCAGGAAACGGTTTTCAAGTTTGGGAAAGCGCTTGGCGGGCTGCTCGAAAAAATGAACGGCGCCGGCCAGCCGCAGGTCGTCCTCGGAGAAGACACGCGGGAATCCAGCCGCTGGATTTCCGGGACCCTCGCTGCCGGGATCAGGTCGACAGGAACCAAACTCTTCTACGCCGGCGTCATCACAACTCCCGGCGTGGCTTTTCTCACACGCCATCATGGATTCACCGCCGGCATCATGGTGTCCGCTTCTCATAATCCTTATTACGACAACGGCGTCAAAGTCTTCTCGAACTCCGGCCTCAAGCTTTCAGAAGTCCAGGAACTGGAGATCGAGCGGGCCATTGAGTGCGATCATTCTGGAGACGGACCTTATCCCCAGGAAGAACTTTCGGCCGTACCAGAGTTCCTTCAAGAATATGTCTCCTACCTTTGCGGCCTGCTCCCCGGCAGTCTGCAGCGGCCCGGCGTGCCTCTGGTTGCGGACTGCGCCAATGGGTCAGCGTCGCGGGTGGTTCCCCTGCTGTTCAAAGAGCTTGGCATCGAAGCCCGCATCTTCAACGCCGCTCCAGACGGCCGCAACATCAATTTCCATTGCGGTTCACTTTTCCCCGCCAACATGGCGAGTGAAGCGCAGGCTGCCAAAGCTCACCTCGGCATCGCCTTTGACGGCGACGCTGACCGGGCGATTTTCGCCACCCCTGACGGCCGCATCGCCGACGGCGATCACGTTCTCTACACTGTGGCCCCCTTTTACGAGCGGCAGCAGAACCTGAAAGGCCATACCGTCGTGGGGACTCTGATGACCAACCTGGGGCTGGAACATGCCCTTGCGCGAAGCGGTATCGCGCTCAGGCGCACAGCCGTGGGAGACCGGTATGTGCTGGAAGAGATGCTCCGCTGCGGCTACAACCTGGGCGGCGAGCCTTCCGGCCACATCATCTTTGCCGACCTTTCTCTGGTTGGCGACGGCATCATCACCCTTCTCCAGATCCTCCGCATTCTGGGCGAAAGCGGAGCGTCGTTCACCGAGGCCGTCAGCGAGCTGCAGCAATATCCGCAGGTCATTCGCAATGTTCCGGTCCGGGAAAAACAGCCGCTTGAGTCCATCCCTGAAGTTGCCCAAACCATCGAAGCCTGCACCCGGGAACTCGGAGACGCGGGACGAATCGTCGTGCGCTACTCCGGAACGGAACGGCTGGCGCGCGTGATGGTTGAGGCCAAAGACGCGCCCACGGTGGAACACTATGCCGGGCTCATCACAAAGGCCATCGAATCCACAATCGGCTCAGCTTGAGAACACTGAGGCCGTCAAGTTCCTCGATGGGTTCAACAGGCCGCGCGTCCTGTAGCTGCGCATTTTTTCAGGTGGCAATAGGCCCTGATCCAAGCTATAAGGTTAAAAGCAACTCCCTGCTGAGATTTACCGTCGAACCACCAGGTTTCAGACAACCCAGGCAGGAGGTTATCAAGACATGAAATCCTACCGGCTTTTTCTGATCAGCTTCTTCTTTCTGGCTTTCTGGCAACCCCTGGCCGCGCAGGACGCAACCCGGGCGGAAAAGCCGCTGCAGCCCCTTGCCACCGTCACCGTTCCGGCAGAGACTCATATCCCCGTATCGCTTGAAAACGCCATCAACTCCAAAACCGCCTATCCCGGCCAGTCCATCTATTGCCAGACCATTTTCCCCATCACGGTAGACAACCGTATCGTGATTCCGGTGGGCAGCTACGTGAAGGGAGAAGTCACCCAGGTGGTCAAGCCCGGCCGGATCCGCGGCAAAGCCAAGCTGGGAATTCGATTCGATTCCCTGACGCTTCCCAACGGAGTGACGGAACCCCTGCGCGCTTCGCTCTCCTCTTTCGGGACCAGCGGCAAGGAGGGCTTTAACCGCAAGGAAGGAAAAATCGAAGGCCCGTCCACCAAGGGGAAAGATGCCGGCCGGGTAGCCCAGACCACCATCACCGGAGCTCAAGTCGGCACCCTGGCGGGCATCTCGGGCGGCCATACGCTCCGCGGCCTGGGGATTGGAAGCGCCGCCGGCGCCGCGGCGGGAGCCATCTGGGTGCTGGCCGGGCGTGGCAAGCAGATTTATCTTCCGCCGGGAACCAGCCTGGAACTTCAATTGGGAGCCCCGCTGCAGTTTGCGCCGGACCAGCTCGATTTCAGCGGCGATCCTCCGCCTGCTCCGGTTTTCAAGCGCGGACAGCCCCAGCGCGAAATGAAATCGAGGCGGGGACGCCGGCATGCCAGGTTTGGACCGGGGATCTTCAGAGTCCTGCGTCCATTTTAGTTCTGAAGTTCCTCGCGGTGCGCCGCCGCAAAGAGAAACAGAGATCAGCCTCCCGCGTGCAGGGAATTCCCGCTTGTGTCCGCTTCCGGGAGTGAGAGGAGAACCTGTTCCGCCGCGTCCTTCTTAGGAGAAGACCAGCGACTGCCCGGTGATCTCAAACCTTTTCCGGCAGCGCGGGTTCTGGCACTGCACAAAGTCGTCGCGCCGCAGCAGGTACGACCTGGCTTTCGCAAACTTCGCCCGGTCACGCTCGTCGGCGTGCCCTCGCAGGGTTTTCCTCTTCGTCCGCTCAAGCCAGCGGACCTGGTAAGTGGCCGTTTGTCGGCAGTGGTGGCAGGAAAGATTGGCCGGTTTTGATACTTCTTTTTCGTCGAAAAAGTCTCGCTCTTCCATAGTCCACACATTCTAGCGTGATTCCTCAATTATTGCAGGTTGTTTCCTCAGGAATTTCGGCCCCAGCCAGAGCAGGGCCACCACGTCAATCAGGAAATGCGCCGTCATGGACGGATAGAGCGAACCCATCTGGACTACCGGCCAGGCCAGCAACGCCCCCAGCAGGCCGGCCCGGACCATCCCGTTCAGCCCCTGGTAGGAGTGGGCCAGGCCGAAGGCGACTGACGATACCGCCACGCCCCACGCAGCCGAATGAAACCAGGCCGAGGCCTCAGCCAGCAGAAACCCGCGGTAAAGAAACTCTTCGCACAGGCCCGCCGTGGGCGCCAGGCCCAGAAACGCCCACCATCTTTCCCGCCTCGTCTGCGGCATCAGTACCCGCACCATCTCAGGCTCTTCCGGCCACCAACCACGCTGCTCCAGCAACAGCACCAACCCCAGCCCGGCCACCGACAGCACAACCAGCAGGAGGGTCCAGTTGAGGAAGCCGAAGCCCGAAACCGGAGTCAGGCCCACCGTCAGCCCATCCGGCCATGCAAAAAAAACCACCAGCGCGCCGACCGCCGCCAGCATCCACTGCGAAACCACCGCGGAAAAATAGAGAGCGGTTCTGGGAATTCCCTGCACCTGCTCCGGGCGCGCGCTGCGCCGTGAAAGCAACGGGACGCCCACAATAAGGAGCACTGAAAATCCAATCCGGATCGCGCTAGTGAGCATTGACATTTCCTTCAGCAAAGGGACGCGGGTGCGAGGGGGCTAGTGTCTCATCCGCCGGACGGCACGTCAACCGTCAAGGGCAGGATGATCATATTCCGGCGAGGGGTTGCGCCATGGGAGGTTTCCCTGTCGCAGGGCTGGCCCTCAGGCGGGATATCTTTCACCCAAACTCTTTCTGTCACGTGTTCGGGTTCGCCATTTAGACTTCTTTTATTTTCAACAACATCGGTAGCTTTGTTTTTAGCTTTGTTTTTAGCTTTGTTTTTTCCACAGCTACGTGTTTTCAACAACTTCTCCGCTTTGTTTTCCGGTTTGTTCAGCTTTGTTTTTGGTGGCCGATCCTTTGTTTTCAGTAACTTCTCCGCTTTGTTTTTTAAAATACCATCTTTTTTGTCCCACAATTGTAATGCCAAACTTTCCGGACTATTGTTTTCAACTGATTGCGGCCTTATACACAGTCCACCCAGACTGCTTACTATTACGACTACATCCGGCCACCACCAGCATAAAGGCTATCATGCTAGCCGACACGTGTCAAGTAAAATCAGCTTCTGGCGGCCAGTGACGATCAATTCAACTTATCTTCAATGCCCGGTACTCTTGTGGAACCGCAAGCTGCGGAAATTCCGGATGCGGTAAAAGGTGAGGTAATTGGCATCGTGGAAGGTGTGCGCGCCTCCCTGCCCGTCGTCGTAGGCCGTGCGGATGGCCGCCACGATGTCCCGGCCGTCGAATTGCCAGTCGGCGTACTGGAAAGCGTGGTGGCTCCTGTCAGGATGATGCAGAATGATGCTGCGCGCCTGCCAGTGGCGCAGGGTGCGGCTGTAAACCAGCGCCAGCGTGTTCCGAATGGCAGCAGGCTTGACCTTACCGCCCACATTGCCCGAGCTTTCGTGCGTCACAATATTCGTGAGCGCCCAGTAACCGCGGCCATGCGGATCGTGCCGGATGCTGAACTTGGTTGCACCGCCGGGGAAATTGATGAAGCCGCTCGCGGGACCGAAACTCACCTTGCGGCCGTCGGCGCTGACTTTGACGATCGCAGCCTTTTCCGGCAGCTTTGAAACGTCCACGCGCAGCACGTCCACCACCACCCCACCCGGCGCCACGACGGCGTTGCCCTCGAGCCAGCCGCCGAAGTCTCCATTCAGCCACTCCGCGTTGCGCGGCAGAAAATTGCTGAAGGTCCAGTTGGACCGCACCAGCAGGTCGGCGTTCAGCGGCACGGATAGCACGCCGGCGCGGAAGTGCAAGCCCCACGGCTGGTGAATGTCGACGTTTTCAAAGGCGCGCCACAGCCGCCCAGCGTGCTCAACCACCGGAACGGGTGCCGTGTGCCAGTGGCCTTCAGGCGCCAGCAGGCCGGTTGTAGCACTGTCAGGATGCGTCCAAGTCTTGCCGTCGTCCTTCGAGCGGCGGATGACCATGTGGCCGTTTTCGCCCGTGGTGCCCATCAGGTACACGGCGCCGCGATGCACAAACAGATTCGACCAGAAAGCGCATTGCACTTGCGCACGCTTTTGCCAGGTGGCGCCGCGGTCGGTTGAGCGGAAGATCGCCGTGGTGGCGCAGACTTTTGAGCCGCTCTTGGGCCCAAAGAAATCGTGCGAGGCGAGGTAGTCGCCGTCGGGAAGGACCACAATGCTGGGCGAGCCGATGTAGCGTCCGGAAGCTGCCGGGCTGTGGTCAATCACCACGCCGGGCACCTTTGCCGGAGCACCGGAATGAATGGCACCCTGCGCCCGCAAGCCTGCGGAGAACGTCGCTGCCAGAAAAACAGCCAAACAAAAAAGCAAAGGTTTTCGCATGTTATGAAGCCTGTCTGTCACGAAGTGGGCAAAACCCCGACCCCTGAACCGGGGGAGCCGCGCTGCACGCCTGCGTAGGAGGCCCCTCTACCCTCCTACTGAGAATTGCATAATAGAGGGACGGGGCTTCGTAGCGCCGGCATCTTGCCGGCCATGAAAATTGCCGCCGGGACGGCAGCGCTACAATTGCAAAACCGTCACTATATCATCCAAACATCTGTAGTTCACTCTCAGGAAACAAGGGCGGCAGGCCGGAGGGCTCCCCTACCAAAACTGTTCACGGGCGCAGGAGGTAGGCGCCGAGGACGGCGCCGCAGCGGTCGCGAAAGACTTCAACGGGGACGTGGCTCGAATCCATCAGCCACTGCAGGCAGTAGCCGTCGACGAGTGCGCGAATGGTGGCGGCGGCGTCCTGTGGGCGGACGCGGCGAAACTCCTGCAGCTTGATGCCATCGGAGATGATCTGCACGTCGCGCTTGCGGCAACGGAGAAAGAAATCGTGAAAGAGCTGGCGAAAGCGCTCGGAGCGGGAGCCGACGGTGACAAAATCAAACAGCACGAGGTAGAGCTTGCGATTGACTTCGGCGCTGTGGAACAACAATTCCAGTTCTGCCGCCAGGCGCTCGCGGGGTGAATCCTGGCCGGCCACCACCTGGTCGAGGCTGCGGGTGACTTCATTCAGAAGCCATTCGAGCACGGCGTAAAAGAGGTCTTCCTTGGTATGGAAATAGTGGAGCGCTCCGCCCTTGCTGGAATTGGCGCGCGCCACCACGGAATCAATGGTGGTGGAGTGCAGGCCCTTCTCAAGAATTTCGGCGTAACCCGCCTTGATCAGAGCTTCGCGGCGTCGTGCTGTAAGCTCAGGATCAACTCGGCGCGGACTCATGCGTATCCTTTCTCAACTTAAGGGGAAGCTTATAGAATGTAAGATATACTGAATTGGGCGTCAAATGTTTGTTGGAAAACAAAGCGTCAGTTTTGCAGCATTCAGACTGCCAGCGGGAACGAGCAACGAGGCGGACCTTCCGCAGGGAGTCACAGCAACTGACAAGCTCAAAAGCCTTAACACAGAGAACACAGAGACTGTCAACGTTGCCCTCTTATAGGGTGTCAAAGGCACAGAGGGCGCAGAGAAAAAATTAACGATCCTATTGCCGGCGGTGATGGTGCGGCCGCGACTGAAATCTATGGAAGGCAATCTTTTCGGGCTCAGCAAATCGGAACTGGAACAGTTGGCGGTGGAGTGCGGCCAGCCCAGGTATCGTGGCAAACAACTGTTCCGCAATCTCTATTCGCGCCGGGTGCGCAACCTGGAAGCATGGACGGACATCCCCGCAAAATTCAGG
>Ga0315540_10001078_pt1 | contig 15662 bp, 13 predicted proteins | sample SalMarSW160110MG_FD_203677 | JGI IMG/M metagenome (GOLD analysis project Ga0315540, IMG submission 203677) | Salt marsh sediment microbial communities from the Plum Island Ecosystem LTER, Massachusetts, United States - Salt Marsh Sediment SW1601-10 ... | reverse complement strand
TGTTGTTTATCATCCCGCGTCTGCGCCAGCAGCGCCGACAGGCTGCTGATCTGGCCGCGTAACCGGCCGAGCGCCGCATCGCGTCCGACCAGCGCATCGCTCAACAGATACTGTCCCAGCGAAAACAGCAGCAGGACAAAGATCACCACCATGAGCAACGCCGCGAGGGCGTCGACAAAGCCCGGCCAGATGTCCAGGCTGCGGCGGCTGCGGCGACTTGCAATCAGCATGCTGCTCAACTCGCGCGCTTGCGGTCACGCGGCGTATTGCGCCCGTGGGCTTCGGCCGACAACGCGCGGCCGATGAGACGCAACTCGTCGCGGATGTCCTCGGACAACTGGCCGCGTCCGGACGACAGTTCCTCGGCGAGCCGCCGGATGCTGGCATCCAGGTCGCGCCGCTGGGCTTCGTCACGGGTCATGCCGCGCTGCAACCGGTCGAGCGTCTCGGCGGTCTTTTCCAGCAGCGCATGAATATAGGTCGGTTCACTCAAACCGTCTTCGGCGTACATCTGCAGCCCGGCCATATGGGTGAGGCTGGTCAGCCAGTCCTCCAACTGGTTGAAAAACCGGTTCTGGGCATGACCGACCTGCAGGTCAAGAAAGCCGAGGATCAGCGAACCCGCTAGGCCGAACAGGGAGGAACTGAACGCCGTGCCCATGCCCGACAGCGGCTCTTTCAGCCCCGCTAGCAGGCCACCGAACAGCATTGCGTTGTCGCCGCCGGTATGCATCTCACTGATCATGTGAGCGACTGCGCTCACGGTTTGCAGCAGGCCCCAGAAGGTGCCGAGCAGACCGAGAAAAATCAACAACCCGATGGTATAACGCGACACATCGCGCGCCTCGTCGAGGCGCAGGCGGACACTGTCCAGCACGGCGCGCAGCGACAGCGGTGACAGGCGCATCGGCTCGTCGCCATGCTGTTCCACCAGCTTTTCCAGCGCGGCCAGCATACGCGTACGCTTCTGGGGCCCGCGGCGGCGGCCGCGGCCGCGATGCCGGTTCACCCAGGCGGCTTCGAACGACAGGCTGGAGATCTGCTGAAAGTTGACAATCACCCCGATCAGGAACACCGCCACGATCACGGCGTTGAACACCGGGTTGGAAAGAAACGCTTCGCTCAGCGGCTTGAACAGAACCACAACCGCCACAGCGATCAGGGCAAGAAAAGGGACCATCCACACCAGTACCCGTGCGGGCCGTGTCATACCAGACTCCTTGTTAGTGATACTTCAACGCCCGGTACGGAACCGGACAACAGGCCGTCGGGCCGGCGAGGTTGCCGCGTGGCTGTCACCCGCCGGCGCCCGGCCAGAGTCTCAGGCCCAGCCAAAAAAATCCCGGCATCAACAGACCACAACCGGCAACAGCAATGAACAACGCCAGGTCGAAACCGCCGGTCATCAGCCTGCGTATCCCCGTCGCAGCGCCGATCGCCGCGAGGAAAAACCCGAACTCGGTGAGGATCAGCTGTGTCAACAGCGGCAGGGTGCGCCCGCCTTCCGGCCCCATCGCCCCGGTTTGCAGCAACACCAGTGCGAGCAACAGCCCTACACCCAGGGCCAGCCAGGCAAACGGCCACTTCACGCCACGCGCGCCGGCGACGGGCCGCCCGGATGCCCCATCAGGTGTCTTCCCGCATGACGTTGCCCTGCCCGCCGCGGCCATGAATGCATACTTCGATCATGATGGCACCGTATACGACTATTGACTTACCGGTGCAGTTCCGCCAAAACTCTGACAAACCGGTGACCCTCCCTGAAAAGACCAACACATGGGCTCACTATACTGAAAAACGATCTGGCGGTTAATGCTTCAGATCAATACGGGGAAATATCCCGCTACCGCCGGTGCCGAACAGAACCAGCCGGGCGAACGCCCGCAGGCGCATGCAGCGTTGCTGCCTGGCCTCAGCTATCCGCCTTCAACAACTCAAGCAGCCCGCGCAGCAAAGCCGTGGGGGTGGGCGGACAGCCCGGGATGACAATATCGACCGGTACAACCTTGTCCACGCCGCCAAGACTCGCATAGGAACAACCGAATTCGCCGCCGCCCACAGCGCAGTCGCCCACCGCAATGACCCACTTCGGTGCCGGCGTGGCGGCGTAGGTGCGTTGCAGGGCGGCGGCCATGTGGCGTGACACCGGCCCGGTCACCAGCAGCGCATCGGCATGGCGCGGCGATGCCACGAAGTGCACACCGAACCGCTCCACATCGTAGAAGGGGTTATTCAGCGCGTGGACTTCGAGTTCGCAACCGTTACAGGATCCCGCATCAACTGCGCGGATGGCGAAACTACCGCGCATGCGCCGCCCCACCCGGCGTTTGACCTCGATGCCGAGCGCCTCCAGGGACGGCTCTGCGGCTACCGGTTCGGTGACAATGCCGATTTTGCGGATTTTGTTGAGGATTCTCAGCATGACGGTGGGTTACAGGTCGTGCCCCGAGTAGGAGGCGTTGACGGATTTATTGCAAACCGGGAAATCCGGCACGATATTTCCGTGAATCAATTGTTCCAGCGCCGGCCAGATGAGCCAGCTGGGGTCACGCGGAAAAAAACGCGCGACCTTGCCCGCGTCGCCGAAACGCACGTAACACAGGACTTCGCCGCGCCAGCCCTCCAGCAGTCCCAGCCCTTCGGCACCGGACGCCGGTGGCTGCCACGGTAGCGCGGTTTCCCCCTCGGGCAGCGTATCCAGCAGTTGCTGAATCAGCGCCAGCGAGTGTCCGATTTCATGGGTCCGCACCCTGAGCCTGGCAGCGACGTCACCTTCCCGGAAGACCGGCGATTCCACCTGCAGGCGATGATACGGCGCATAGGCGTGATCCCGGCGCAGATCGTAGTCGCGACCGCTGGCTTTGCCCACGTAACCCACGGTGCCGAGCAGCGCCGCCGTCTCGGGCGTCAATACACCCGTACCGAGCAGGCGGTCTTCGAGAGAGGGGTGATAATCGACAATCGGTGACAGCTCCTCGAGTTCCCCGCCCAGCTCGGCATGACTGGCCTTCAGTGCATCGAGCTGCGCTGCATCCAGGTCGCGGGAAACACCGCCCGGGATCACACAATCCATCAGCAGCCGATGACCGAAGATCTGCCCGTTGACGCGTTGCCAGGTTTCGCGCAGCCGGCCGAACTGGTAGTGGGCGAAGGCGAAACCGACATCGTTACAGACGGCCCCGATGTCGCCGAGGTGGTTGGCAATGCGCTCGCGTTCAACCAGCACAGCGCGCAGGTGCAGCGCCCGCGGCGGCACGCTGCAGCGCGCGGCACGCTCCATCGCCATGCACGCCGCCCAGGCGTGTGCCACGCTGCTGTCGCCGCAAACGCGCCCCGCGAGCCGGGCCAAACCGGCCGCGTCGCGGCCCTCGGCGATTTTTTCGATACCCTTGTGCACATAGCCGAGTCGTTCTTCGAGGTTCAGCACGGTTTCTCCGAGCGCCTGAAAACGGAAGTGCCCCGGTTCTATGATACCGGCATGCACCGGGCCCACCGGGATTTCATAAACGCCAGTGCCCTGCACCTGGAAGAACGGATAATCAGCGTCCGGCGCGCAGATCTCACCGCCGCGATCACCCTCGGCGGGGAAGTCCCTGCGCAACGGGTAATGCCCCTCCGACCAGGCCTGGTGACGGGTCCAGCGACGGGCATCGGGATGATCGCTGAAGACAATGCCGAACATGTCCTGCACGTGCCGCTCCGGCCGGTTGGCCGCGGGGAACCAGGGTGTCTGCGACGGCAGCACCGGCTGGCGGAGGTCTACCCCCGCGCGCACCACCAGGTAGTCACCGCGGTATTCGAAACAGGCATTGAGGTTGAAAAGCCCGCTATCGACCTGGTCGGCCCAAACCGCCGACCAGCGGCATCCGTAGGCGTGCGCCACCGCGGCAAAGCTTCCCCAGTCCTCGTGATCGATGTCCAGCAGGTGCACCAGCGCGAGTTGCGTCGCCGAACCGTGGCGCACCAGTACGTGCTCGTCCTCGCAACGTGCCAGCAGCTCGGACAACCACTCGAAACGGATCACAGCAGCCCCCTGCCGGTGATCAGCACCGCCGCCTGGTCAAACCATTCGGCCAGAAACGTCGGGATCGACAAGCCCAGCCACAGCACCAGCACCAGATGCAGCACCACCGGCCACATGCTGGCCTGTACCGCCTGCTGCCCTTCCGGCCGATCGCCGTAGACCATCGGGTGCAGGTGCCGGAACAGGCCCGCAAAGGCGACGCCGAGGCCGGCCAGCAGCGGCACCGTCAGCCACGGGTAGCTCTGCATGGTCGCCGACAGCAGCAGGAACTCGCTGGTGAACACGCCGAACGGGGGGAACCCGGCAATAGCCACGGTGCCGATCAACAGTCCCCAGCCGACGGCCGGCTGTGTCTGGATCAAGCCGCGAATCCCGTCGATAGCCTGGGTACGGGCGATATGACTGGCGTGCCCGACGGCGACGAATATCGCCGACTTGGTCAGCGAGTGCACCGTCATGTGCAGCAGCCCGCCAAAGGTCGCAAGCGGGCCGCCCAGGCCGAAGGCGAAGGTCATCAGGCCCATGTGTTCAATGGAGGAATAGCTGAACAGACGCTTGATATCCCGCTGCCGGTGCAGGAACAGTCCGGCGACCGTAAAAGACACCACGCCAAAGCCCATCATCAGGTAGCCCGCAAGGTGGGGATCGTGCACCGTGCCGCCGGCGAGCGCGCTGTCGGTGAGTATTTTGACGCGCACCAGCGCATACAGCGCCACGTTCAGCAACAGGCCCGACAGCACCGCCGACATCGGTGTGGGGCCTTCCGAGTGGGCATCGGGCAGCCAGGTGTGCATCGGCACCAGTCCCACCTTGGTTCCGTAACCCACCAGCAGGAACACGAAGGCGATCGCCATCACCACCGGCTGCAGCGCACTGGCGTGTTCGGCGAGCACCGTCCACAGCAAGGCGTTTTCGACGTCCGGGATGACCTGCGCGGCAGCGAAATACAACAGCACGGTACCGAACAGTGCCAGAGCGATGCCCACGCCGCAGACGATGAAGTATTTCCAGGCGGCTTCCACCGATTCGGGCGTGCGATAGAGACTGACCAGTAACACGGTCGCCAGCGTTGCGCCTTCGAGCGCGACCCACAGCACACCCAGGTTGTTGGTGGTGAGCGCGAGCTGCATGGTGAACAGGAATCCCTGGTAACTCGCGTGGTACAGCCGCATGCGGCCCGGCCCGAGGCGGCCGTTGGCCTGCTCCTGCGCCATGTAGGCGGCGGAGAAGAACGATGTTGTCGCTCCGACCAGCGCCGTCAGCGCGATCAGGTAGACGTTGAAGGAATCAATATGGAACTGCCCGGCTTCGCCGCCGAGCGGGCCCTGCTGCAATACCGTGCGCGCCAGCCACACGCTGGCGGCGAACCCGCCCGCACTGGCCGACACGTTGAAGACGGCCGCACCACGCCGGTCGCCCAACAGCGCCAGCAGCATGCCGGCAAACAGCGGTATCAGCAGCGTCAGGTACAGCGCGCTCATTCGTCCGACTCCGACAGCCGGTTGAGCTGGTCCACGTCCAGCGATTCGATGCTGTCGCGGATATGAAAGAAGAACACCCCGAAAATAACCGCGGCGACCAGCACATCGAAGGCGATGCCCAGTTCCACCACCATGGGCATGCCGTGGGTGGCAGCCACCGCAGCGAAGAACAGACCGTTTTCCAGCGACATGAAGCCCACCACCTGGGCAACCGCCTTGCCGCGGCTGACCAGCATCAGCATGCCGAGCAGCACCACCGCCATACTGATGGCGATGGTGTTGCGCGTCACCGACGCCGACAGTTCACTGATGGGCTCGGCGACGTAGTAGCAGAAGATCACCAGCAACGCGCCGATGAGCAACACCGTGGCCGGGTGCTCGGCACCGTGTTCGTCACGGTCTATACCCAGCCGGGTGACCAGCCGGTGCAACAGCCAGGGAACAAACAGCGCCTTGAGCAGGACTGCGAGCAGCGCCGAGATGTACAGATCGTGCTTGCCGCTGTCGAACGCCACCAGGCCGGTGGTGATCGCCACCAGCAGCCCCTGCCAGGCAAACACGTGGATCATGGGCACCACCCGGCTCTGGGCCAGCAGCGCAAATGAGGTAAACATCACCAGCGCCGCGAGGGTAAGGATGGCCTGCTGATAGAGCGGCAACTGTTCGAGCACTGTCAGCCGACCTCGAGGATGATGTGACTCAACAGCCCGATCAGCGCCAGCGTCAGCGCCAGCACCAGGAATGCCGGCACGCGAAACAGGCGCATCTTCGCCAGCACGCTCTCACCCACGGCCAGCAGCGCACCCAGCACCATCAGTTTGAAAAATACCACGGCCGCGCCGATGGCCAGCGCCGTGACGCTGTTGTGGGTGGCGATTCCCCAGGGGAAAAAGATGTTGACGATCAGCACGCCGTAGATCAGCAGTTTGATTTGCGCGGCCCACTCGATGAGCGCCAGGTGGCGGCCGCTGTACTCCAGGACCATGGCCTCGTGAATCATGGTCAGTTCCAGGTGAGTTGCCGGGTTGTCCACCGGGATACGCCCGGTTTCGGCAATGCCAACCAGCATCAGGCCAAGCAGTGCGAACAACAACGACGGGCGTAACACCAGCCCCTGGGCGAGTATCTGGTCGATGACCGTGGACAAGTTGGTGCTGGAGGCCACCATGGCCAGCGTAAACACCGCCACGAGCATGGCGGGCTCTGCCAGTGCGGCAATGGTCATTTCGCGCGATGAGCCCATGCCGCCGAATGCGGTGCCGACATCCATGCCGGCAAGTGCGAGGAAAAACCGCGCCAGGGAAAAGAAGCCGGCCAGTACGATCACGTCGGCGATGGCAGCTGTCGGCAGGTTCACGGCAATAAAGGGCACCACCGCGGCCGCCAGCAGCGTCGCACCGGCAATGATGTACGGCGTCATGACAAACAGCGGCGAGGCGGTTTCGGCCATCACCACCTGCTTGGAGAACAGGCGGCGCAGGTCACGGTACGGCTGGAGGAGTGCCGGCGAGCTACGATTCTGCAGCCAGCACTTCACCCGTTTCACCCAGGCCGCGAACAACGGCGCCAGCGCCACAAACAGCAGCGTTCCGAGCAGCGCCAGCAGCCAGTCGTTCATGTTATCAGCCACAGCAACAACAGCAGCGTCACAAAGGTGTAACCAAGGTAGTGGCGCAGATTGCCCGTCTGGATACGGCTCACCCGGCGAGTGGTGGCGTGCAGCAACTGCACCACCGGCCGGTAAAACCATTTCCAGGTCACGTCCCCGGTGCGCACCTGGTAGCGTGTCTGACGCGCTTCGCTTCCCGGACCGGTCCGGGCGTCGCGCTCGGCGTCAGCCTGCCCGGGCCACAGCGGCGCGAAAATACGCCGGATCGGCATGCTGAACGACGTGGCGGTGTACTGCATGCGCGCGCTCAGCGGACCGAAGCCGCAATCCCAGGCGTCGCTGCGCACCGTTACCACCCGGCCTGCGGGACGCAGAATGAAATTCACCACCGCCCAGGCAAGCAGCGCGAGCAACATGCCGACAAACACCAGCGGGGCACTGTAGGAAGCGGTGTCCGCCGATATCGGCGTGAGCCACAACCAGCCCTTGGCGGTAGCCGCAGGCAACACCTGCCCGGTCAGGGAGCGGGTGACGTTGGCCATGGCGTCGATCGCGAGCGTCGGGAAAATACCCGACAGCAGGCAGGCCAGTGCCAGCAGGGCCTGCCCCAGCAGCATGCCGCGCCCCGCTTCGTTGCTGCGCCGCACCCGCCGGGTGCGGGCCTGGCCCAGAAAGGCAGTACCGTAGACCTTGACGAAACAGGCTGCTGCCAGCGCACCGGTCAGCGCCAGCACCGCGGCGGCAAGCGGAATCACCGCGCGCAGCACGCCGCTTTCGAGGCTCGGCACCTGCAACGCCGTCTGGAAGGTCAGCCATTCGGAAACAAAACCGTTGAACGGCGGCAGCGCCGAAATGCTGATACAGCCGACCAGAAAAAACAAACCGGTCCAGGGCATGCGCCGGAGCAAGCCGCCCATGCGGTCCAGGTCGCGCTCATGACTGCGCTGCAACACCGCGCCGGCCCCGAGAAACAGCAGGCTCTTGAACAGGGCGTGACTGAGCGTGTGATACAGCGCGGCCACCAGGCCCAGCGTGCCCAGCAACGGGAAGCCGGTGCCGTAGAAAATCATCGACAGTCCCAGTCCGATAAAGATTATGCCGATGTTCTCCACCGAGCTGTAGGCCAGCAAGCGCTTCAGGTCATGCTGCATAAGCGCGTACAGCACGCCGAACACGGCAGTGATACTGGCAATAATCAGCAACGCCACTCCCCAGGCCCAGTGCACGTTGCCGATGAGGTCGAAACTGAAGCGGATGAATCCGTAAACAGCCACCTTGAGCATCACACCCGACATCAGCGCCGAAATATGCGACGGCGCCACGGGGTGGGCTTCCGGCAGCCAGGCGTGCAGCGGCACCAGCCCGGCCTTCATGCCGAACCCGAATACGCCGAGGGCGAAGGCGATGGATGCCCAGGCCGGCGTCAGCGGCGCCGCGCGCATTGCCGCAAAAGAAAACCCGTCGCCGAAGCCGGCGAGCACACCGAAACCGAGCAGAATCGTCAGCGCGCCCACCTCGGCCATGAGCAGGTACAGGAACCCGGCCCGGCGGTTGGCCGCGTTGCGGTGCTGATAGGCCACCAGGAAATAGCTGGACAGCGACATCAGCTCCCAGGCGAGCATGAACGAAAAGGCGTCGGCGGCGACCACCACCATCAGCATGCCGCTGACAAACAGCCCGGTAAAAAAACCGAGTACCGCGAGCGACTGTTTGCCGTGTTCGAATTCGCGGACGTAGCCCGGCCCGAACAGACTCACGGCGGTGACCACGAAGCCGATCAATGCCAGGAAAAAACCGGCCAGAGGGTCCACACGCAGGTGCCAGTGCAGCCAGGGCAACCCGAGCGGATAGACGAGTGTCTCGCTGGTGCCCTGTAACAGGGCATGACCGCCGAGCCCGACCGCCATCAAGCCCGCCACACCCAGTAGCGGAAACACCAGCCCGCGCATGAGCGCCGGTCGGTGATCGGCGGCGGAGGCCACCACGCCCGAGAGCAACGGCAAGACCAGCGTGACGGCTAACAGGAGGGATGTCGACATGGTCACGCGCGGCAAACCGCGCTAGGTGCAGGCGATGGCAGGCACGGCTGCCCGATCGAGCATGGAATAGAAACTGTCGAGAGTGTCTGACACGGCGCTCGACTGTAGCACATGCGCGCCTGCAAACGAAGGTCGGGCGCAGCCGATAGCGCCCGGTTCAGCCGACACAGGGTCCGCCGATACAACAAAAAGCGCTAAGCTCATCAGGGACACCGACCGGGATAGGGCCAGCATGGAAGTCATTGCCGGAATCGTATTCGCCACGTTGCTGATACTGACATCGTTTGCCGTCAATCGCCGGATTCTGGGCGCCAGGCTGGTTATCGACGTCTACCGGCTGGCGCTAACGGCCTCCTCCGTCCTGCTGCTTGCGGTTGTCGCCGAGTCCGTCATCAACCCGCTTTACGCCATGTGGGTGGGAAACAAACTCTGGGAGTACCGTGCTTTCCCGCTGCACGACGCCAACGTGTCGGCCCTGGCGGTCATCGTCTGGACGGCCTACGGCGTTCACCTGTACTTCACCCGCCAGTCACTGGAACAGAAACTGACGCCGCGCTGGAACAGCGACTGCGCCAAGGCGGTCATCATCGGCTTCGAAGCGCCGTTCATCTTCGAGGTCAGCGGGAATTTCGTATTTCTGCTGCTGATGAACAACTACTACGCCTATTACCTGCCGGATGACGTGTTTCACCTGACATCATTGCGCGTGGTGCCCGTGTATATGCTGTGCATCTATGTCGGGCTGATGATTCTCAGATCGCTGGAGCGGCTGCCGCGCAGCGCCATCCTGCCGCCCGCACTGTTTGCCGGCGGTATCGCTTACCTGTTCGCCGGCTCAGTCTGATTCGGGACCGGCGATAACCAGCGCCAGGCCCAGCAGGCTGGTAAGCAGGTAACCACTGGCGGCCACCCCGTGCAAACGTCCGAACTGCACCGAATCCGCCAGACCCTGGGTGCGCAGCCCGGCGATCATGGGGGCAAGGTAGAACTCTCCCACCGCAATCAGCAACAGCATCAGCAGCAGGACCAGCGCCCGCCAGTTGAACCGCCGCCGGCTGTTGCGCACCTGGTTGAACACCAGCAACAGACCACCGCACAGCAGACCCACATAGGCGATGATCTCGAACATGACGCCCGCCAGCGAACCGGCCAGCGCCCGGTCCTCAAGGTTGGCGAACAACGCCGGTGCCACGATGTAACCGATCGCCCACAGTCCGCCTACCCACAACGTCAGGAGAATGCGTTCGCCGGCGAGAAGACGGGAGTCAGACAAAGGTGTTCGGGCCGCGAAGCAGCGGTCTATTCGTAGCGCACTTCGACGATTTCGAGATTGCGCTCGCCGCCGGGGGCTACCACGGTGGCGACGTCGCCTTCCTCTTTGCCGATCAGGGCACGCGCTATCGGCGAGCTGACCGATATCATACCTTGCTTGATATCCGCCTCGTCCTCGCCGACGATCTGGTAGGTCACCTCTTCCCCGGAATCCTCATCAGCCAGATCCACGGTGGCGCCGAAGACCACTTTGCCGCCGGCATCAAGACTGGTGACGTCGATGATATTGGCGTGCGACAGCTTGCCCTCGATTTCCTTGATACGGCCCTCGGCAAAGCTCTGCTGTTCGCGCGCGGCGTGATACTCGGCGTTTTCCTTGAGGTCGCCGTGGGCGCGCGCCTCGGCAATCGCCTGGATAATGCGCGGCCGGTCCACCGTCTTGAGCCGCTGCAGTTCGGCGCGCAGTTTCTCCGCGCCGCGCTTGGTCAATGGTACCTTGGTCATGCCACCTGCTCCCGATGTAAATCCTGCAGCCGCGCGACGCGGGGCGAATCGATAAAGGTCAGCGCCAGGCTGGTCGCGTAGGCGTGCGCCATGGTCGTACTGTAGGGCACCTTGATCTGCAGGGCCGCGCCACGAATGGTGTAGGAATCGGCGATCGCCTGCTTGCCCTCGGTGGTGTTAACGATCAGATCGATTTGTTCGTTCTTGATCATGTCGACGATATGCGGCCGGCCTTCGAGCACCTTGTTGACCACCGTGCAGGCGATACCCGCAGCGCTGATCGCCGCCGCCGTGCCGCGGGTCGCCACGATGGTGAAACCCAGCCGGGCAAGCTCGCCAGCCACCTGCACGGCGTCTTCCTTGTCGGCATTGCGCACACTGATGAACACCCTGCCGGAGCGCGGCAGGTCTTCGCCGGCACCGAGCTGCGCCTTGGCGAAGGCTTCACCGAAGCTGCGCCCGACACCCATCACTTCACCCGTGGACTTCATTTCCGGGCCAAGCAGCGGATCGACGCCGGGGAATTTAACAAACGGGAATACCGCTTCCTTGACGGAGTAGTACGACGGTATCAGCTCCTCGGTCACACCCTGCACCTTCAGCGAGCGTCCGGCCATGCAGCGCGCCGCGATCTTCGCCAGCGGCAAGCCGGTGGCCTTGGAAACAAACGGCACCGTGCGCGAGGCGCGCGGGTTGACCTCCAGCACAAAGATATCCTCGTCCTTGATGGCGAACTGGGCGTTCATCAGCCCCACGACGTTCAGTGCGCGCGCCATGGCGCGCATCTGTTCGCGCAGACGGTCCTGTACTTCCTTGCTCAGACTGTAGGCCGGCAAGGAACAGGCCGAATCGCCGGAGTGCACCCCGGCCTGCTCGATATGCTGCATGATGCCGCCGATCAGGACGTCTTCGCCATCACACACGGCATCGACATCAACCTCGATGGCATCGCTTAGAAAGCGGTCCAGCAGAACCGGAGACTCGTTGGAGACGCTCACCGCCTGCACCATGTAGTTGCGCAGATCGGCTTCGTTACGAACGATCTCCATGGCTCGCCCGCCCAGCACGTAGGAAGGCCGCACCACCAGCGGATAGCCGATCTCATCAGCCAGAGCAATCGCCGTGTCCACGCTGCGCGCCGTGCGGTTGGGCGGCTGCAGCAGGCCCAGCTCGTTGATCATCTGCTGGAAGCGCTCGCGGTCTTCGGCCAGATCGATGGAATCCGGCGTGGTGCCGATGATCGGCGCCCCGGCCTCTTCCAGCGCTCGCGCGAGTTTCAACGGCGTCTGACCGCCGTACTGCACAATCACACCCTTGGGTTGTTCCGTGTGAATGACCTCGAGCACGTCTTCGAGCGTCAGTGGTTCGAAGTAAAGGCGATCCGAGGTATCGAAGTCGGTGGACACGGTTTCCGGGTTGCAGTTCACCATGATGGTCTCGAAACCGTCTTCGCGCATCGCCAGCGCCGCATGCACGCAACAGTAGTCGAATTCGATCCCCTGGCCGATACGGTTCGGACCCCCGCCCAGCACCATGATCTTGTCCCTGTCGCCCGGCCGCGCCTCGCATTCCTCTTCATAGGTGGAATACATGTAGGCGGTGCTGGTGGCAAATTCCGCCGCGCAGGTGTCCACCCGTTTGTAGACCGGCCGCACACCCAGGTGGTGGCGCAATTCGCGGATTTCTCTTTCCGCTACGCGCAGCAGTGTCGCCAGGCGCCGGTCGGAGAAACCCTTGCGCTTGAGCAACCGCACCCGTTCGGCGTCGAGCGCGGCCACGCCCTCGGCGCGGACCTCTTCCTCGATTTGCACCAGCTCCTCGATCTGCACCAGGAACCAGGGATCTATACCCGTCAGCTCGTGGATTTCCTCGAGAAACAGACCGACGCGGAACGCGTCGGCGGTATACAGAATACGTTCGGCGCCCGCCTCGCGCAGTTCGTGGCGCACCAGGTCGAGCACATCCTCCTGGTCAGGCCGCACCTTCTCGTCGAAACCATCGATACCCGTCTCCAGACCGCGCAGGGCCTTTTGCAGCGATTCCTGGAAGGTACGCCCGATGGCCATGACTTCGCCGACCGACTTCATCTGGGTGGTCAGGCGGTTTTGCGCCTTGGGGAATTTCTCGAAGGTGAACCGCGGTACCTTGGTCACCACGTAGTCGATGCTCGGCTCGAACGAGGCCGGCGTCGCGCCGCCGGTGATTTCGTTCTGCAGCTCGTCCAGCGTATAGCCGACCGCGAGCTTCGCCGCGACCTTGGCGATAGGAAAACCGGTCGCCTTGGAGGCCAGCGCCGAGGAGCGCGACACGCGCGGGTTCATTTCTATAATGATCATGCGGCCGTCATCGGGGTTGATGGCGAACTGCACGTTCGAACCACCGGTATCCACGCCGATTTCCCGCAGCACCGCCAGCGATGCGTTGCGCATGATCTGGTATTCCTTGTCGGTCAGCGTCTGCGCCGGCGCCACCGTGATGGAATCGCCGGTATGGATACCCATGGGATCGAAGTTTTCGATGGAACAGATGATGATGCAGTTGTCCTTGTGGTCACGCACCACTTCCATTTCGTATTCTTTCCAGCCGAGTATCGACTCCTCGATCAGCAGCTCGTTGGTCGGTGACAGCTCCAGACCGCGTTCGCAGATCTCGACGAACTCCTCCTTGTTGTAGGCGATGCCGCCACCGCTTCCGCCCATGGTGAAAGACGGACGAATGACAGTGGGAAAACCGACCCGCGCCTGCACCTGCAGCGCCTCTTCCATGCTGTGGGCAACTGCCGCGCTGGGCATGTCCAGACCGATTTTGATCATCGCTTCGCGGAACTGGTCGCGGTCTTCGGCCTTGTCGATGGCTTCCCGGGTCGCGCCGATCATCTCGACGCCGTGCTGCTGCAGCACGCCTTCGCGCGCCAGGTCCAGCGCGCAGTTGAGCGCTGTCTGCCCGCCCATGGTCGGCAGCAAGGCATCCGGCCGCTCTTTCTCGATAATCCGCGCCACCGTCTTCCAGGTAATCGGTTCGATGTAGGTGGCATCAGCGCTGTTGGGGTCGGTCATGATGGTGGCCGGATTGGAGTTCACCAGGATCACCCGAAAACCCTCTTCCTTGAGCGCCTTGCAGGCCTGCGCACCGGAGTAGTCGAACTCGCACGCCTGGCCAATGACAATCGGCCCCGCGCCCAGGATCAGAATGCTTTTAATGTCCGTTCTCTTTGGCATCAGTCAAAATCGTCTTTTGGTTAAGCACATATTCGCGCACAGGCGCGCAGGAAATTTATCGAATACCGCCGAACCCCGTCCGCGGGCCACCCCAGGTGCCGAACCGACAAACACCCGGACGGCCCGGGCGCGACGGACAGGAATTTCCGTCAGTTCGCAGAGCGTCGTTGCTGCCCCAGCGAGGCATCCATCAGTTCGATAAAATGGTCGAACAGCGGTGCCACATCGTGCGGCCCAGGACTGGCTTCCGGGTGTCCCTGGAAGCTGAAGGCGGGTTTATCGGTCCTGTGTATGCCCTGCAGGCTGCCATCAAACAGCGAGCGGTGTGTGGCACGCAGGCAGGACGGCAGGCTCGCCTCGTCTACCGCGAAACCGTGGTTCTGACTGGTGATCATCACCGTGCCACTGTCGAGATCCTGCACCGGGTGATTGGCGCCATGATGGCCGAACTTCATTTTCACGGTCCTTGCGCCGCTGGCCAGCGACAGCAGCTGGTGCCCGAGGCAGATGCCGAACACCGGAACACACGTATCCACAATATCGCGGATGGCACGGATGGCATAATCGCAGGGCTCGGGGTCACCCGGCCCGTTGGACAGGAACACGCCATCGGGGTCCAGCCCCAGGACATCCGCCGCGGACGTCTGCGCCGGGACCACGGTGAGGCGGCAGCCGCGGTCGACCAGCATACGCAGAATGTTGCGCTTTACGCCGAAATCGTAGGCGACTACGTGGAACGGCAATGCACCGGCCTGCCGCGGCTCGGGCAACCCGGTCTCCAGCGCCCAGGTGCCCTGCAACCAGTTGTATTGCTCGCTGGTGGTCACCTCTTTGGCCAGATCCATGCCTTTCAACCCCGGGAAAGCCCGTGCCGCGGCCAGCGCGGCCTGCTCATCGATCTGCTCACCGGCCATCAGGCAACCGTTCTGGGCGCCCTTTTCCCGCAGGATACGCGTCAGGCGCCGGGTATCGATGTCAGCGATCGCGACCACGCCCTGGGACTTGAGATAATCATCCAGACTGCCTTCGCTGCGGAAACTGCTCACCCGGCGCGGCAGGTCACGAATGATGAGGCCCGCGCACTGGATGCGCGACGACTCCTCGTCTTCGCTGTTCACCCCTGTGTTGCCGATGTGCGGGTAGGTCAGGGTCACCATCTGACGGGCGTAGGACGGGTCGGTGATGATTTCCTGATAGCCGGTCATCGCGGTATTGAACACCACCTCGCCTGCGCTCTGGCCAGCCGAACCGATCGACCGACCCCTGAACAGGGTGCCGTCTTCCAGGGCCAGTAAGGCCGATATACTCAAGGAAACCTCCGCTGCTGGGGCTGTGTGTCTCGTAAGATGCCGACAGAACGCCGCACAGTATCCTGCCTGATGGCTGATCGAACTGAAAGTTTACTAGATGCGTATACCGCTGCCAAGATGGCCTGATAAAAAAACCGTCTTGTTTTAATAACTTGGGATTGCTGCCGGGGCACCGCTAACTGCCTTGCAGCGCACAGGAAATTCA
>Ga0315540_10001075_pt1 | contig 15682 bp, 17 predicted proteins | sample SalMarSW160110MG_FD_203677 | JGI IMG/M metagenome (GOLD analysis project Ga0315540, IMG submission 203677) | Salt marsh sediment microbial communities from the Plum Island Ecosystem LTER, Massachusetts, United States - Salt Marsh Sediment SW1601-10 ... | reverse complement strand
TGGAAATCTTGGTGCGTTTGCTACCTAATGCCGTTGAAGTCGGTAAACGAGACCTTTGAAGGCTTGCCGTTGCGCTTTTATTTTGGCCGCCGGCGAGATGCCTAGGGTTTTATGCTGCTTCAACTTGGGCTCAACGCGACACCTTTTTTCTAATGCATTGATATAAATGTACTATTTCATCTGACTTCATATTGTGATCGTCTTGAAAACAGCCCTCGGCGTACGGGGAGCGTGGGGGTATTATAGGGGGTAGCGCAGGGGGCAGCGTGGAGGGTGTTGTAGGGGGTGGCATAGAGGCAGCGTTCAGATCTTTTGCCTTGCTCCCGACCTCGGGCTTAGCTCCAGCGGCTCACCCGGAATTTCCGTGAGCAATTCTCGAGGGGCGATTCCGGTGAGGCGGCCCCCTTCCCCGCCCTTGTCGGTCGATTGACAAAGTCTAATGACTACTTCTCATATTCGGCGCATCTGTCAGGACAGATTCCAAAAGCCACGTGGAGGAGGGACGCAATATCATGACCAGCGCGGAAACCATCGCTGCCATCACCGATGTCGTGAAGACATACGCGACCGCCATGGTCGCCGGCGACCGTGCCGAGCTGGAACGGGTGTTCTTCGAGAATTCACACGAAGTCGGACACTACGAGGGTGAACTCCTCTGGAACTCGCGCGATTCCTTCATCCGCATGTGTGAGGAGGCGGGCGACAAGTCGGCCACGGCATGGTGGTCGATCCGTAACCTGTCCGTTCACGGTGATATTGCCGTCGCCCATCTCGAAGACGAATGGGCCGGGATCTACTTTGACACCGTATTGACGATGCTGTTCCACGAGAACGCCTGGCGGGTCGTCTCCAAGGTCTACCGCATCAAGACGGAACGCGGCTGAAACCGGACAGCACCGTCTCTGAGTGCGCGGCCCAGCAGACTTTCCGATCCGGAATTTCTGTCAGCAATTCTCGAGGGGCGATTCCGGCGAGGCGGAGCGAGCTTTTCCTGCAGGCGGCGGATGCATTCATCGCGCGACAATAGACTCACCATCACGTAGGGCTTCAATGAATATTTCATTGGTGTTGTCATCGCGCCATCGACCTCGCACAAGTTGTCAAAGAGATGTTCTCTGTCCACTCTGCGGTCAATTGTCGCTCAAAATATCCTTTAACTCTTCAATAACGTGACGGCGCCATCTTGGCATCGTTCGAACACCACGTTTCAGTCGCGATCCGCGGCCGGGAAAGGTCTAGTCAATTGTCCCAACCAGTTCGGGTTCTCTGCAGCGCCTTGCTTCTCACGCTGCTGGCGTATTTGGCGTGGCCCGTGTTTTTCCAGCCCTTTTACTGGACGACCGATGCATCGACCTACAACCGGCTCGAGTCGCGCGTTGTTTCGGCACATTATATCACCTGTGTTGGGACGCCGTTCTGCGGCACCTTTCTTCATCTCGCCGACTTTGACGGCCCGCTCCACTGCCCCAAAATGCTTCCAGGATGCCGTCACCTCGACGAACATCTGCAACCGGGCGATAAGGTCAAGGTGCTCTATCACTGCCAACGTCGATCCATTTCTCTGATAATGCCGTATGGGGTGAGATGCAGTGTGGCGGAACTGGATACGTCAAACGGCTTCACGCTTGTCACGCTGGAGAATGCCGTCGCCGACCACGCCCGCTCCATCCGGATATGGCGCTTCGGTACCATATCGATAGTCGTCCTCGTGATCTTTACACTTCTCACTCCGCTCAAGGAGGCCTACGCGTTGCTCCGCTCTGGCGGCGACGATCAGTCCGGAGAACGCCTGTCTTGAATGGCTCATCTGCCTCAAGGCTCGCCCCGCGCGTTTGGCACCCTGACTGAGCAGCAGTTTCCGTGAGCAATTCTCGAGGGGCGATTCCGGTGAGGCGAGGCAGGGGCAGCCCCCCTTCCCCACCCCTGGAGCAGCACCCTGTCCAAATTCTGTCCAAGCCTCTCCTCTGTTCTCGATCAAAACAAGCCTCTCCAAGGGTAGGCCGAGACAGAGTTCCCTTTCCTCCTGGCGTATGCTAAACTCTTGAAGTGGAAGGGAACTTCGAGAGGGGTAGAATGGTCGGAGCGGCCGGATTCGAACCGGCGACCCCTACACCCCCAGTGTAGTGCGCTACCGGGCTGCGCTACGCTCCGACGGGGGCGATATAACACCTCGAACGGATGAGCGAAAGGGTTGATTAGTCTTCCGATTTCGCCGTTGCGCCGGCCTTCGCAGCGCCAGCCAGCAAGCGCTTGGCCGCGGCGAGATCGACCAGCGACAGTTCGAGCTCGCTCACCTGCTGCGGGGTGAGGCCGGCCGACGCCGCCGCGCGGGGCGTCCGGGCCTCGTCAGCCGCGTCGCCCTCGCCCGCCTCATCGTAGGCATCCGCCGCTGTCACTTCACCATGCCCTATCGCAATGACGTGTGCATTGCCGCTTTCGCGCAGGATCCGCTGCACACCGCGGATCGTGTAGCCCTTGTCATAGAGCAGATGGCGGATGCCCTTCAACAGGTCAACATCGCCTGGGCGGTAGTAGCGCCGGCCGCCGCCGCGCTTCATGGGCTTTATCTGCTGGAAGCGGGTCTCCCAGAACCTCAGCACGTGCTGGGGCACCTCGAGATCGTCAGCCACCTCGGAGATGGTGCGGAAAGCTTCAGCCGCCTTGTCCATGGCACTCTCGCTCCGTGTTGCAACGGTTGAAACGCTAAACGCTCCAAACGCGGGAATGTATGTCGGCCGCCCCCGTCAGTCGTCGGCACCCGGATCGGTGCCGCCATTGATCTGGCTGCGCATGACCTGGCTCGGCCGGAACACAAGTACCCGGCGCGGTGTGATCGGCACTTCGTCGCCAGTCTTGGGATTACGCCCGATTCGGCCTCCCTTGTCGCGAACAATAAAGGTCCCGAAGGAAGAAAGCTTCACTTTCTCGCCATCAACCAGACGATCGGACACCATATCGATGATCGTCTTGACCAGATCAGCCGATTCGGTGCGTGACAACCCGATCTGCCTGTGTACCGCCTCGCTCAGGTCTGCACGCGTCAGCGTTTTGCCACTCATGACATTCCCCGGTTAGCCACATCGAAACAGATTAGACCTTAATGCTCACCGAAGTCCCGGTCAACGCAATCAAAATCGGTAATGCGACAGCAATCTCAACTTGTTGGCGCCCGGCATTTACAATTTGAGTCACCCAGGGCCGCCTTCAGGGCCCGGTATTCAAAAGCGCACCAGTGAAGCGCCCCAGGTGAATCCGCCGCCCATGGCCTCCATCAGCACCAGGTCGCCCTTCTTGATGCGGCCGTCCTTGACGGCGGTATCGAGCGCCAATGGAATGGAGGCCGCGGAGGTATTGCCGTGCTTTTCGACAGTGACCACGACACGATGGTCCTGGATGCCGAAGCGCCGGGCGGTGCCGTCGAGAATGCGCAAGTTGGCCTGGTGAGGGACGAACCAGTCGATGTCGTCGGGGGTGACCCCGGCCTTGGCGAGCGCTTCTTCCATGACCGCGGCGATATTGGTGACGGCGTGCTTGAAGACCTCCCTGCCTTCCATGCGCAGGTGGCCGACCGTGCCGGTGCTCGATGGTCCGCCGTCGACGTAGAGCTTGTCCCTGAAACGCCCGTCGGAATGCAGCACATTGGTTATGATGCCACGGCTGGCCACGTCGGGAGGGCCAACGGCTACACGCAGCACCGCTGCGCCGGCGCCGTCGCCGAACAACACGCAGGTGCCGCGATCCTTCCAGTCGAGGATACGCGAAAAGGTCTCGGCACCGATCACAAGGATGGTATCGGCCTGGCCGGATCGGATGAAGGCATCGGCAGTGGCCAGTCCATAGACGAAGCCCGAGCACACCGCCTGCAGGTCGAACGAGGCCCCTGTGGTCATGCCGAGCAGCGCCTGCACGGTGGCCGCGGTGGCCGGAAAGGTCTGGTCCGGCGTGGCCGTTGCGACGATGACCAGATCGACTTCGCTTGCCTCGATTGCGGCATCGGCCAGGGCTGCCTTGCCGGCGGCAACCGCCAGATCGGATGTCAGCTCGCCATCGGCGGCAATGTGACGCTCGCGAATGCCGGTGCGCTCGCTGATCCAGTCATCACTGGTATCGACCATCAATGCCAGTTCGGCGTTGGTCAGGACCCGTTGCGGCAGGTAGGATCCCACTCCTTCAATCACGCTACGCCGCATTGACGCCTCCGGTTTCACTTTTGTTCGGCCGAGGCAGCGCGCGCTGTCGGCTCGGGCTCGTCGAGCCGATGTTTCTCTGCAAGATCAGCGCCAATCTTGGCGATGAGCCCACTCGATGCCATCTCAATAGCAAGATCTATGGCAGCGGCAAAGCCGAGCGCGTCGGTGCCGCCATGACTCTTGACCACGATGCCGTTGAGGCCAAGGAACAGACCGCCGTTGTGGGTCCGCGGATCCATCTTGTCCTTGAGGAGCTTGAAGGCGTCGCGGGCGAGGAAAAAGCCGATGCGCGTAATCAGCGAGCGTTCCGCGGCCTGCCGCAGGTAGGTGGCGATCTGGCGGGCGGTGCCCTCGGCGGTCTTGAGGGCGATGTTGCCGGTAAAGCCTTCGGTCACCACCACATCGACCGAGCCCTTGCCGATGTCGTCGCCTTCCACGAAGCCCATATATTCGATAGGCAGGCCTGAGGCCCTGAGAAGCCGTCCGGCCTCCTTGACTTCCTCGATGCCCTTCACCTCCTCGACACCGATATTGAGCAAGCCGACGGTGGGGCGCTCGATGCCGAACAAGCAGCGCGCCATGGCCTCGCCCATGATGGCGAAGTCGACGAGCTGCTCACTGTCGGCGCCGATGGTCGCCCCCATGTCCAGCACCACGCTCTCGCCGCGCAAGGTCGGCCAGATGGCGGCGATCGCCGGGCGCGAAATACCCGGCATGGTGTCCAGCACGAACTTGGACATGGCCATCAAGGCCCCGGTATTGCCCGCCGAAATCACCACCGCGGCCTCGCCGTCGCGTACCGCTTCGATGGATCGCCACATGCTGGAGACGCGGCGGCCACGCCTGAGCGCCTGGCTGGGCTTGTCGTCCATCCCCACCGAGACATCGCAATGGCGCACTTCGGCCGCAGCGCGCACCCGCGGATGGGCATCCAGCAGCGGTTCAAGGCGCGCCTCGTCGCCGAACAGCAGGAAACGGACGCCGGGATGGCGCGACAGTGCCTCGTCGACGCCGGGAACGACCATGTCCGGTCCTCGATCGCCGCCCATGGCGTCGAGCGAAACCGTCAAATTGTTTGCCATAACCCCCACTACCCTCAGTCTGCCGCCCCAGACCCTGACCGTTGCAGATTGCGACAAATCCCGCCGGCTCGCAATCCGGCTGCCCACCGGCATGCAAAGACTGGCGTCGTGTCGGGCGATGAATATGCGCGTCTTCGCGAAATTGCTCCGGCTGCCCTAGGGCCTGGGATCAACCAGCTTTTCTGCAATTGGATGATTCCATTCAATTGCCGGCTGATGCGAGGGCGCGCCATCCTAGTCGGCTTCATTTCTTTGTCAATTTCTCCAGTATCAGGAAGGGACGTTGCGAGGCTTCCTGCGGCTTATCCGCCAAATTTTCGTCATCGCTGGCAAAAATTGCGCCAGGCTTGCGCGGATAGGGATCGACTGCCAGCACCAGTTCCTCGGCGGTGAGTTCACCGAGATCGATCTCGCCGTCGCGGACGAGATCGGGCTCATCGCCTTCCAGCGAATCGACGTCATGCACGACACCCGACCAGCCGGGTTCGCTATGGCCGGCGAAAAAGCGCTCCACCTCCTCACTCAGGGTGGAGATGAAGGGATCGAGGCTGACGACGCACACCTGCTCGAGTTCGGCCGCAAAGCGCCCCCTGACCCGCACCCCGCCGTGCCGCCAGGGGGTGAGGCTGTACGTCGCGGTCAACGCCAGCAGGCGCACGATGCCCAGCCGTTCGGCCAGCCGTTCGCATTCGGCTGCATCGGCGGTGATGGTCTCGTTGAGCCCTTTGGGGGGAATGCGGCTGACATCCACCAGTCGGGAAAACTCCGGCGTCTCACCGATCATCACGCGGCCTCGTCGATTGCCTGCTCGCAGCCGCCAAAATCCGTCCGGCCGGCCAGCAGATCGGCCAGGGGACTGGCGGCAAGCGCCTCAGAGGCGGCCTTGACATAGGCGGCCAGCCGTTCGGCATTGCCGGTCTTGTCATCGCCGGCATAGACATTGCGTCGCAGCGCGGCGGCGAAGTCGTCATCCGAACCGCGCACAGCCTCATCGTAGGCCTTGAGGCGGCCATGAAACACCTCGGCCATGCGGCGCACCTTCTTGGCGACAGACAGGTCCCCCACGCCCATCTCGCGCAAGGAACGGTCCATGTCGTTGAACAGTTCGTCGGTCAGGTGCTGGGCGAAGGCCCCGGCCCGGGCATCGCCGCCGCGCAGACGCTCGAGCACCAGGAAGGCATGCAGGACGATCATATCGAAGCGGCCAGACAAGGTGTCGGGCACATCGAGGCGGGCGTAGAGGGCGGGTTGCCGTGCCTGCGCCACAATCGCATCGTAAACGCCCCGCACCTCGGCGCGCGGAGTTTCTGATTTGAACCACTGGCGAAATTTCATGGGTCTCGGACCGGTTTCCAACAGGGACGCGCGATGGGTGATTTTGCGCTTCGCGATCCCGGGCGAACAATGTAAACACGTCTAATATGTCGCCTAGCCCCCATAGCACAACCATGCAATCGAAATTCGGCATCAAACTTGCGGCCTGGGCGCTCGTCGCCGCGCTATGCGGCGTCGGTGTATCGGCCTGCTCGCCCACCATCGACTATCGCGGCTACCAGGCGCCGGAAAATGCGCTGCAGCAGCTGCAACCCGGCATGAGCAAGACCGAGGTGCAGGCACTCCTGGGATCGCCGTCGACCACTGCCACCGTCAACTCCCAGGGCGATAGCTACTATTATATCTCCAGCAAGGTGGAGACGCGCGCCTTCCTCAATCCGCAGGTGCTTAGCCGCACCGTCATCGCCGTGCGCTTCAATAGGGCCGATCAGGTGGAAAGCTTCGCCCAATACGGCCTGCAGGACGGCGAGGTCATCAACATGAATTCCAACACGACGCCGACCCACGGCAAGGAACTGACGATCCTGCAGCAGATCTTCTCCAACATCGGCCGCTTCGATCCGGGTGCCGCGACACAGCCCCGCTAGATCGGGAGCCAGTTCAAAGTAAGAAAAACCCCGCGCAGGATGCCTCCCGCGCGGGGTTTTGCTTGACGTGATAGCCGATCAGCCCAGATGGGCAAGCACCGCCAGCAGCAAAAGCGCCACGATGTTGGTGATCTTGATCATCGGGTTGACGGCGGGGCCGGCGGTATCCTTGTAAGGGTCACCCACCGTGTCGCCGGTCACCGCGGCCTTGTGGGCTTCGGAGCCCTTGCCGCCGAGATGGCCGTCTTCGATGAACTTCTTGGCGTTGTCCCAGGCACCACCGCCCGCCGTCATGGAGATGGCGACGAACATGCCGGTGACGATGACGCCGAGCAGCATGGCGCCGAGCGCGGAAAACGCCGAGGACTTGCCGGCGATCGCCCAGATGCCGAGGAAGCAGACGATCGGCGACAGAACCGGCAGCATCGACGGGATCACCATCTCGCGGATGGCGGCACGGGTCAGCATGTCCACGGCGCGGCCGTAGTCGGGCTTTTCCGTCCCCTTCATGATGCCGGGCTTTTCCTTGAACTGGCGGCGCACCTCTTCCACCACGGACTGCGCGGCGCGGCCCACGGCGGTCATCGCCATGCCGCTGAAGAGATACGGCAACAGGCCGCCAAACAGCAGACCCACCACCACATAAGGGTCGGCCAGCGAGAAGCGGACCTCGCCCACCCCGGCAAAGAAGGTATGCGTCGAGGGGTTGGCGATGAAGAAGTTGAGGTCCTGGGTATAGGCCGCGAACAGCACCAGGGCGCCGAGGCCGGCCGAACCGATGGCATAGCCCTTGGTCACCGCCTTGGTGGTGTTGCCGACCGCATCGAGCGCATCGGTCGACTTGCGCACTTCCTCCGGCAGGCCGGCCATTTCGGCGATGCCGCCGGCGTTGTCGGTCACCGGGCCGAAGGCATCGAGCGCCACCACGAAGCCGGCCAGCGACAGCATGGTCGTGACCGCCACCGCGACGCCGTAGAGGCCGGCGAGGTTGAAGGTCATGATGATGGCAAAGATGATCACCAGGGCCGGCAGGGCGGTCGATTCAAGCGATACCGCCAGACCCTGGATGACATTGGTGCCGTGGCCGGTCACCGAGGCCTTGGCGATCGATTGCACCGGGCGGAACGGGGTGCCGGTATAGTATTCGGTGATCCAGATGATCAGGCCGGTGACGGCCAGACCGACGATGCCACACATATACAGGCTGTTGCCGGTAAAGCTCTGGCCCCCGATCGGGGTCGACATGCCGCCCCAGGTCCAGCTGGTCACCGGATAGAGCACCACCAGCGACAGGATGGCGGTGGCGATGAAGCCCTTGTACAGGGCGCCCATGATGGAGTTGTTGGCGCCGAGCTTGACGAAGAAGGTACCGATGATCGAGGTCACAACGCAGGCGCCGCCGATGGTCAGCGGAAACAACATGGAGGCGAGCTTGAGTTCCGGTGTGGAGAACACGATGGCGCCGAGCACCATGGTGGCGACCATGGTCACCGCGTAGGTCTCGAACAGGTCGGCGGCCATGCCGGCGCAGTCACCGACGTTGTCGCCGACGTTATCGGCGATGGTGGCCGGGTTGCGGGGATCGTCTTCGGGGATGCCAGCCTCGACCTTGCCCACCATGTCGCCACCCACGTCGGCACCCTTGGTGAAGATGCCGCCGCCGAGACGGGCGAAGATGGAGATAAGGGACGCGCCGAAGCCCAGCGCTACGATCGAGTCGACCACATGGCGGTCGGTCGGGGCGTAATGCAGCGCGCCGGTCAGGATGCTGAAATAGACCGTGACGCCGAGCAGCGCCAGGCCCGCTACCAGCAGGCCGGTGACGGCGCCGGAGCGGAAGGCGATGCCGAGACCATCGGAGAGCGAACGGGTCGCCGCCTGGGCGGTGCGAACGTTGGCCCTGACCGACACATTCATGCCGATGAAGCCGGCCGTGCCCGACAGGACGGCACCGATCAGGAAGCCGATAGCCGGCAGCCATCCAAGCAGGAAGCCGCCGATTAAGAAGATGACGACGCCGACAACGGCGATGGTGGAGTACTGCCGCCTGAGATAGGCCTGGGCGCCTTCGCGCACGGCAGCGGAGATTTCCTGCATGCGAGCGGTGCCCGCGTCGGCGGCCATGAGCGACTGCGTCGCCCAGATGCCATAGACGATCGACAAGGCGCCGCAGGCAATGATTAGCCAGAGTATTGAACTCATGGGATCATCCTTGCTGTTTGAAAGTTGTGTTCCCGGATGAAAGACCGGCCTGCCGGCACTGCCCGACCTTGCCCGCCTTCCCCCAATACCCGGAAAGTCGCGCGGAAAATGCCAAAGTTGACGTTCAGAAGCAACCGATTTGACGACCGGGGGGCATTGATCTTTCGGCTAAATGTCGAAGATGAGCGCCTCTTCGGCTTCAGCGCGGGCCTTGCGGCGGTCGCGGCGGGCGATCAGCGTGATCCACAACAGACCCGACAGGCACACCACGATCAGCGGGAACATGGCCCAGTTGACCGCCGACCAGCCGATCTGGTCGAGCAGCTTGCCGGAGGTCAGCGAGGCCAGGGCAACAGTGGAGAAAACGGCGAAATCGTTGACCGCCTGCACCTTGTTCTTCTCCGATGAGCGGTAGCATTCGGTGACCATGGTGGTGCCCCCGACATAGCCGAAATTCCAGCCCAGCCCGAGCAGAACCAGCCCGACGGCGAAGTTGGCAAAGCTCACTCCAAGCAGCCCAGCGGTGCCGGCGAGCGCCAGCAGTCCCATGCCGATGAGGGCGATCTTCTCGACCCCGAAACGGACGATCAGACCGCCGGTGAAAAAGCTCGGCAAGAACATCGCCAGTGCATGCCACTGGATGACCCAGGCCGAATCATTGACCGTGAAGCCGCAGCCGCGCATGGCAATCGGCGTGGCGGTCATCAACAGGTTCATCAGGCCGTAGCTCATCATGCCGCACAGCATGGCGACGATCAGCCGCGGCTGGCGCAGGATGTGCAACAACGGGCGGGCATCGTCGTCGCTGCTACCGGCGGTGGGCCGGTGATGGGGGATGTCGACGAACAACAACAGGCCAAGTGCTGCCACCGACAGGGCCGATGAGGCAAGATAGGAACCGGCGAACAGCACCGGGGCCAGCGCCATCTTGGTTTCCATGATGATCAACGGGCCGACGACCGCGCCGGCGACGCCGCCGAGCAGCACTATGGAAATGGTGCGCGAACGGTAGCCGGGGCTGGCGATGTCGGCGGCGGCGAAGCGGTAATACTGGGCGAAGGCCTGATAGGTGCCCTGCAGGGCGGTACCGAAGATGAACAGGCCGAAATTGCGCTCGAACACCGCGAGCATGGCGATAAGGCCGCTCAATATGCCGAAGGTGGCGCCCAGCATGAACCCGGGGCGACGACCGACGCGGCGCATCAGCAAGGAGGCCGGCACGGTGGACAGCGCGGTGCCGAGAACGAAGGTGGTGACCGGCAGCGTCGCCAGACCCTTGTCGGGGGCGATCATGGTGCCGACGATGCCGGCCGAAACGATGATGTTGATGGCACCGCAGGAATAAAGCGCGAAGGCGACAGCAAGAATGAAGGCGTTGCGACGCGCCCGGGCATCGTCGTGAACCTCGGCGGCGATTTCGGCCGCCATCGTCACGACGCCGCCTTGCCGTCCATCTCAGCGCCGCGGCGCAGGTGGGCGAGGCGATCGAGCACGCCGTTGACAAAGCCCTTTTCCTCCTGGCCGAAGAAGGCGAGCGTCAATTCGATATATTCGTTGAGGATCACCCGGCCGGGCACGTCGGGGCGGAAGATGATCTCGGCGGCGGCGGCGCGCAGGATAGCGCGCAGGGTGGAATCGAGACGCGGCAGCTTCCAGCCCTCCATCAGCACCTGATCGATCTCGCGATCGATCAGCTTCTGGTCGCGCACCACCGTTTCCACCAGATCCTTGAGGAAGGCGAAGTCGGCCGGTCCGCACTCGCCGTCATCGAATCCCTCGCCGATGCGCACCGAGCCGTATTCGGCCAGGACGTCCGCCAGATCGGCTTGTGCGATGTCCATCTGGTAGAGCGCCTGCACAGCGCCAAGGCGCGCCGCCGAGCGCGATACTTCGCGCGGCGAGCGATGACGCTTTTGCGGATCAGCCATGCACCTTGGCCTTGGTGGCGAGGCTGCGGCGCAGGGCGATCATCGACAGGACGGCGCGTGCCGCGTTGCCGCCCTTGTCGTGTTCCTCACGGCGGGCGCGGGCCCAGGCTTGCGCCTCGGTGTCGACGGTGAGGATGCCGTTGCCCACCGCCAGGCCCTCAAGCGTCAGGTCCATGAGGGCGCGGGCGGATTCCCCTGCCACGATGTCGTAATGGCTGGTCTCGCCGCGAATGACGCAGCCGAGCGCCACATAACCGTCGTAACGTCCAGTCTTGACCGCTATGGCGATGGCGCCGGGCACCTCCAGGGCGCCGGGCACGACGACGGTCTCGTGGGTGGCGCCGGCGGCATCCAGCGCGGCGCGGGCGCCGGCGCCCAGCTCATCGAGCAGGTCGTCATAGAAGCGGGCCTCGACGATCAGCACATTGGCGCTGACGGTCAGCGTCGGCTGGGTCCGGGGGGTGATCTTCATGGTCTAGCTGAACTCCTGAAGCCGCGCCACATAGCGCGCCAGCATGTCGATTTCAATGTTTACACCGTCGCCCACCCGGGCCCTGCCCCAGGTGGTGACCTTCAGGGTGTGGGATATGAGGTTGACGCCGAAGCGGTTGGCGGCCACCTCGTTCACGGTCAGCGACGTGCCGTCAAGGGCAACCGAACCCTTGGCAGCAATAAACCGCGCCAGTTCGGCCGGAACGGTGAATTCGAAGCGCCGGGAATCACCTTCCGCGGTGATCGCCTTGATCCGCCCTACCCCGTCCACGTGCCCGGAAACCAGATGCCCGCCCAGTTCGTCGCCCACCTTCAGCGAGCGTTCGAGATTGACCTTCGTACCCTTGCGCCAGTCGCCAAGCGTCGTCTTCGACAAGGTTTCAGCGGACGCCTCGACGGTAAAGGTGCTGCGCCCGGCACCGGAGCCGGTCCTTTCAAGCACCGTCAGGCACACTCCGGCACAGGCGATTGACGCACCGATGTCGATCGATGCGGCATCATAGCCGCAGGCGATGGAAAAGGCGGTGTCGCCGCGCTCTTCCACATCGACGATTTCGCCCACGTCGGTGATGATGCCGGTAAACATGACCCCTTGCGTTTTCCCCGCTTTTTGCCTTCAGCGGCTTCTCTCATAAGCCCTCAGCGTGTCGGCCCCAAGCTTTTCCTCAGCCACAAGATTGAAACGGGGGGATGCAATCACCGCATCGAGATCGAGACCGGCGAGCGCCGGCAGCCCTCCCGATCCCAGATCCTTCGGCGCGGTGAGGAAGATGGCTTCATCCACCAGGTCGGCCTCGATGAGGGCGCGGGCCATGTGAGCGCCGCCTTCCACCATGAGGCGATTGATGCCGCGCTCCGCCAATTGCGCCATGGCGTCGTGGAGGTCGACCTTGCCGTCGGCGGTTGCCTTGCAGGCGATGATGGTCGCGCCGGCGGCCGTCAGGGCCTCGGCTTTCGCCTTTTGCGCATCCCCCGTCGTCAACACCCACACCGGCACCTCGCCGGCCGTGGCGATGAGGCGTGACGACAGGGGCGTGGAAAGCCGGCTGTCGCTCACCACCCGGACGGGCGAACGCTCCTGCATGCCCGGCAGGCGGCAGGTGAGTAGCGGATCGTCCGCCAGCACCGTCGAGACGCCCACCATGATGGCGTCGGCCTCGGCCCGCATCAGATGGACGCGGGCGCCGGCCGCCTCGCCGGTAATGGCGGTGGGCTTTCCGCGCTCGGCGGCGATCATGCCGTCGCGCGACATGGCAAGCTTCAGGAACACGTGCGGACGATGGCGGGTGACACGCGACAAGAAGCCGGCGAGATCGCGGCGCGCTTCATCCGCCAGCACGCCGGTCTCGACCGTAAGCCCCGCGGCACGCACGATGGCATGGCCGCGACCCGCCACGCGCGGGTCGGGATCCTCGATGGTGGTGACGACGCGGGAAAGCCCCGCCTTCACCAGCGCTTCGGCGCACGGCGGCGTGCGGCCGTGATGGGCGCAAGGTTCAAGACTGACGTAAGCCGTGGCGCCGCGCGCGGCTTCGCCCGCCATTGCCAGGCCTTGCGTTTCCGCGTGGGGGCGACCGCCCTCCCCCGTCCAGCCGAGCCCGACGGGAAAGCCGTCCTTGACGATGACACAGCCGACCGCCGGGTTGTCGCCCGTTCGCCCCATGGCGCGGCGTCCGAGCATCAACGCCCAGGCCATCCAGGTCTCGTCGCGAGTAGCCATAGCGGAATCAGCTCTCGACGGTTTCGCTCTCACCCGACAACTCGCCGAGGAGTTCCTCGAAATCCTTGGCCTCGCGGAAATTCTTGTAGACCGAGGCAAAGCGCACATAGGCCACGTCATCGAGGACGCGCAGGCCCTCCATGACCAGCTTGCCGATGGTTTCGGACTTGATGTCGTTCTCGCCGAGGCTTTCCAGCCGCCGCACGATGCCGCTCACCAGTCGCTCCACCCGGTCAGGCTCGACCGGGCGCTTGCGCAAGGCGATCTGGATGGAGCGCATGAGCTTGTCGCGGTCGAACGGCACCTTGCGGCCGGTGCGCTTGACGACCTGCAATTCACGCAGCTGGACGCGCTCGAAGGTGGTGAAGCGGCCGCCGCAGTCGGGGCAATAGCGCCGCCGGCGGATGGCCGCGTTGTCCTCGCTGGGGCGCGAGTCCTTCACCTGCGTATCGATATTGCTGCAATAGGGACAGCGCATCCCCTACCCCCCAAGGGCTTTCATGGCGATCAGCGATAGATCGGGAACCGGTCGGTGAGCGCGATGACCTTTTGCTTCACCGCGGCCTCGACGCCAGCATTGCCCTCTTCGCCGTTCTGCGCAAGCCCATCGAGCACCTCGACGATGAGCCTGCCCACTTCGCGGAATTCCTCGGCCCCGAAACCGCGCGTCGTACCCGCCGGTGTGCCGAGGCGGATGCCGGAGGTGATCATCGGCTTTTCCGGGTCGAAGGGAATGCCGTTCTTGTTGCAGGTGATGGCGGCGCGCCCCAGCGCCGCCTCCGCGGCCTTGCCGGTGAGGCCCTTGGGGCGCAGGTCGACCAGCATCAGATGCGTATCGGTGCCGCCGGTGGTGATCGCCACGCCGCCCTTGATGAGCGTTTCCGCCAGCACCCGGGCGTTGTCGGCGACGGCTTGCGCATAAGTCTTGAACTCGGGGCGCAGCGCCTCGCCGAAGGCCACCGCCTTGGCGGCGATGACGTGCATCAGCGGGCCGCCTTGCAGGCCGGGGAAGACGGCGGAGTTGATCTTCTTGCCGAGATCGGCATCGCGGGTGAGGATCATGCCGCCGCGCGGTCCCCTCAATGTCTTGTGGGTGGTCGTCGTCACCACGTGGGCATGGTCGAGCGGGTTGGGATGCACGCCCCCCGCCACAAGGCCGGCGAAATGCGCCATGTCGCACATGAAATACGCCCCCACCTCGTCGGCGATGGCGCGGAAGCGCTTGAAGTCGATGACCCGCGGATAGGCCGAGCCGCCGGCGATGATGAGTTTGGGCTTGTGCTCGCGCGCGAGTGAGGCGATCTCGTCATAGTCGAGCCGCTGGTCCTGCGGGCGCACGTCATAGGGCACCACCTTGAACCACTTGCCCGACTGGTTGACCGGCGAGCCATGGGTCAGGTGCCCGCCCGAGGCGAGATTGAGGCCCATGTAGGTATCGCCCGGCTGCAACAGGGCAAAGAATACCGCCTGGTTGGCCTGGGCGCCGGAATGCGGCTGGACGTTGGCGAAGGTGGCGCCGAACAGCTCGCAGGCCCTTTCGATGGCCAGTTGCTCGGCCACATCGACGAACTCGCAACCACCGTAATAGCGCCGGCCGGGATAGCCTTCGGCGTACTTGTTGGTCATCACCGAGCCTTGCGCCTCCATGACGGCGCGCGACACGATGTTTTCCGACGCGATGAGCTCGATCTCGTGACGCTGGCGCCCAAGCTCTGAATCGATGGCGGCCTTGATGGCCGGATCGTCCTCGGCGAGGCTGGCGGTGAAGAAGCCCGGGAACTGGGTTCCGGCGGCCGTCTGGTCGTTCATGGTGTGAGGTGCTCCCCTTACAAGCGCGTGCGCGCAGTGCGCCATGGCGAACCCAATAGCGGGTTCGGTTGATCCGGCGCAAGCTCATCGTGCAGATCGCGCGGGCGCGATCCTACCCGTGCGGCATGGTTTGGCGCAAATTCGTCAACGTAGCCCGGATGGAGCGCAGCGTAATCCGGGTCTTGGGTTCAGAGCGTGTTTGAGAAGGGGATTCCCATCGGCGTGTTTGCGTGATTCATCGAGTGTCGGTTTGATTCGGAGGCCGACACGATGGCAAGACAGAAGCGAAGGCGGCGTTGCTATGCGATCGACCTGAGTGATGCACAGTGGGAGTTGA
>Ga0315540_10001074_pt1 | contig 15687 bp, 17 predicted proteins | sample SalMarSW160110MG_FD_203677 | JGI IMG/M metagenome (GOLD analysis project Ga0315540, IMG submission 203677) | Salt marsh sediment microbial communities from the Plum Island Ecosystem LTER, Massachusetts, United States - Salt Marsh Sediment SW1601-10 ... | reverse complement strand
AACACGCGTGATTGGGTGCGGACGGTTATCGTCGGCGCAGATGGCGGGCTTGTATTTGCCTTGCTAAAGCAGGTTGTAACTGCGGCTTTTAACGAGCGCATGGTCATAGCTGCAACGGATGTCGAGGCAGTGGATCAGGCGCGTGCTCAGGCACTCAAAAACCACCAAAGCTTCGACAAATTGGTAAATATTATGATGCGCGAATTAACCAAGCTCAATCCACAGGGGCACGTACACGCGCAGGAACTATATTCAGCTGTCAACATTATTCGGCGCTGCCCCCCTGCGCCATTGTTGTGCTTGTTGAACACCCGTAACGATTTTATCCATGTGGGCGACCTACACTTCCGTTTGGAAGAATCTCGGGATAAGGAGGTTTCATGACCGATACGAAGCGTTCCAGCCTGATTAAGCCAACGCTGGACACTCCTTTCCACGTGGATTTTGACTGGTGGCGGCGCAGCGATCGCGACTGGCGTGTTTATCTAAACAGTCTGCTTTGCCCGGAACACCAGGAGGCATTTGCAAATTGGGAGGAAGGGCAGACGATCGATTGGGTCGATCCGGAAACCGCAGAAGTCCGACCCATCGACGGTGTTCAGCATATCTTGCTGACCCATTGTGCCAAGCAGCCGGAATTTGTCACCGAACAGACAGCCCTGGTCGAGGCAGCTTTTCGCTTATTCCTGGTCAATGGAAATGAACCAATGAATGCTCGCGAGCTTGGCGAACGACTTAATCGTCCGGCAATGACCATTCTGAGAACGCTGGCCGGTCCAAGGGTTTACAAAGGAATACGCCCCTTTTCAGAGTGATGCTAATTCGCCCCCGTAGCTTAATGGACAGAGCAGGTGCCTTCTAAGCACAAGGTTGTGGGTTCGAGCCCCGCCGGGGGCGCTCATTATTTCGAATTTACGGTCAGATTTAAAGGAGATAGCCATGAAAGAACGTACGGGTTTGCTTCAACTTGGTGGAAAGGACACCACCGTTATTGGTGAGGATATCAAAGTCGGGCAAGTGGCCCCTGAATTCACCGTTCAGGATCAGGATTGGAATCTGGTCAAGGGATTGGAGAAAACGCAGGGTAAGGTTCGGATCATTGCCGCCGTCCCATCGTTGGACACTTCTGTTTGTGACCGTGAAACCCGTCGATTTAACCAAGAAGCTGCTTCCCTGAGCAAGGATATATCGATCCTGGTTATTAGTGAGGACTTACCATATACCCAGAAGCGCTGGTGCGGCAGCGCCGGAGTGGATCAGGTATCGGTTTTATCAGACCACATGTTTGCTGATTTTGCTGAAAAGTATGGTTGTTTGATCAAGGAACGGCGTATCTTGCGGCGAGCGGTGTTTGTGATCGATTCTAATGGTAAGGTCACTTATGCTGATTATATGCCTGCTCTGGGAGACGAACCAAATTATGAAAAGGTTTTGGCAGCTGCAAAGGCTGTTTTGTCTGCATAGTTGCGATGCGGCTCTGGCCTGAAAATCAAAGGGTATCAACAAGGAGTTTGCGATGCCTCCGGTGAATAAAAAACCTCAATCTTCTTCTGTCTCTGATCAGCACAAGGTGAAGAGTGCAATCGGTTGGCGCTTTCAAGTCAATTCAAATGTCTGGAGTCCTCCAACCGATTTGTATGAGACGGATGACAAATACGTGGTCCGTGTAGAAATCGCAGGAGCGGATGAGGAAGATTTTACAGTTAATGTCGAGGATCATATTCTCGTGATTAGCGGTGTCCGTTCAGAAATACCCGAACGGCGCGCCTACCATCAAATGGAAATTCGTTTTGGGAAATTCTTAACGGCAGTGGGTTTACCGGGGCTGGTTGATTATGAAAAATCCCGGGCAGAGTATGAAAACGGTATTTTAACAGTGACATTGCCCAAGGTCCAACCAAGCCGGATAGAGATTAAGGATACTGAGTAAATTTACATGGCTGCCCAACGCTGGCTCACAAGCTTCGCCGAATTATTTGATTGGATCTGGGAAAACGATGCATCCCTCTTGGAGCTATTTATGCCGTCTGTTTTTTCGGCATTAATCCAGAAAAAAGAACAAGAGACTGAAGAAATCAAACAGGTTCCCGGTCAGGAGGATAACTCAAAGATTCCGGAAGTGCTGCCGATCCTGCCGTTACGCGGGGTGGTGGTTTACCCGCAAACTGCGGTGCCGTTGACCGTTGGACAAGAGCGGTCCATTAAACTGATCGATGAGGTGGTGGCAAGCGATACGAAACTGGTCGGGTTGGTTGCTTCCCGGGATCCGGAACTTGAGCTGCCGGGTCCGAAAGAACTGTACCGGTACGGAACCCTGGCAACAGTCCATCGATTGCTACGTGCTCCGGATGGCACAATCCGTCTCCTGGTGCAAGGCTTAGAACGCATCCAGATTGATGAGTTTATCGAGACAGAACCTTATCTCAAAGCCAGGGTTCGGCAGGCGCCTGAAAAAATTGAAAAAGGTTTGGAAGTCGAGGCCTTGGCGCGCAATGCGCGCGATCAGTTTGTCGAAATCACGACCATGATCCCTTCCTTCCCGGAAGAGTTAGTCGCTTCGATATCATCTATCGAAGATCCATTGCAAACCGCATATACGATTGCCAATTTCCAGCGCATCGAACTTGGCGATGCGCAAAAAATCCTCGAATTAGATTCAACTACTGAAAAATTGCGCAAATTAATCAATTTGCTGGTGCGCGAGTCAGAGGTCCTTACACTGGGCCAGAAAATTCAAAACGAGGCTCGCGAAGAAATCGAGAAAGTTCAGCGCGATTATTTTTTACGTGAGCAGCTTAAAGCCATCCAGAAGGAACTTGGCGAAAAGGACGAACAGGCGGTTGAGGTTGAAGAATTCCGCTCAAAAATCGAGGCTGCTAAGATGCCGGAAGAAGCCAATAAGCAGGCTCTTCGTGAACTGGACCGACTATCGCGCTTGCCAACCGCAGCCGCTGAATATGGTGTTATCCGCACATATTTGGATTGGCTGGTCTCGTTGCCTTGGTCGGTAAATACTGGCGACAATCTGGATATTGATCATGCCCGGAAAATCCTTGATCAGGACCATTTTGGCCTGGAGGATGTTAAAGAGCGTATCCTGGAATTTCTGGCAATCCGTAAATTGCGCATTGAGCGTCAGGATGAAATCAAACAACCAAACCAGGACAAGATCCGCCGTGAACGGGAAGGTGTAATCCTATGTTTCGTGGGGCCGCCCGGGGTAGGAAAAACTTCTTTAGGGCGATCGATTGCGCGTTCCATGGGACGAAAGTTCATTCGGATTTCTCTGGGAGGTGTGCGTGATGAAGCAGAAATTCGCGGACATCGCCGCACATATATTGGCGCCATGCCCGGACGTATCTTGCAGGCCCTGCGGCGGGCGGAAAGTCATAACCCGGTCTTTGTGCTGGACGAAATTGACAAGCTGGTATTTGATTTTCATGGCGATCCCGCCTCTGCATTGCTGGAAGTCTTGGATCCTGAACAGAACGTGGAATTCCGCGACCATTATCTGGAAGTGGCATATGACTTATCGCAGGTCATGTTTATTACCACTGCAAATACATTAGAGACTGTACCCGGACCTTTGCGCGACCGCATGGAAATTATCAGGATCTCTGGTTATACCGAGGGTGAAAAAGTCGCGATTGCCAAGGGGTATCTGATTCCGCGTCAGATCCGCGAGAACAGCCTGCGTCCGGGCGAGATTAAATTTAGCGACAAGGCTTTAAGGACCATAATCAGCGAATATACCCGTGAAGCTGGCGTACGGAGCCTGGAACGGCAAATCGGTGCGATTTGTCGCAAAGTTGGCACGCGGATTGCCGAAGGAAAGGGTGAAAAGTTCGCCATAAAACCCGAAACTGTCCAGGAATATTTGGAAAACCCAACCTATCTCGGACCTGATGAGTTGAGTCTGAGGACATCCATTCCCGGTGTGGTTCCCGGTTTGGCCTGGACACCCTATGGCGGTGACGTGCTCTTTATCGAATCGACTAAAATGCCCGGGAGTAAGGGGTTTCGAATCACGGGATCGGTTGGAAATGTCATGCAAGAGTCTGCCCAGGCAGCCTTGTCCTTTGTCCGCTCGCGGGCTGAGCAACTCGGTTTGGACAAGAATTTTTTCGAAAAGACGGACATCCACCTGCATATCCCGGCTGGTGCACAACCTAAAGACGGCCCATCCGCTGGCGTGACAATGGCAACCTCGCTTGTCTCGCTAATTTCAAGGCGCAAAGTCCGTTCTCGGGTTGGGATGACCGGCGAAATTACATTGCGGGGACAGGTGCTGCCGATTGGCGGTCTAAAAGAAAAGGTTTTAGCTGCCCATCGATTTGGTTTGAAGACGGTGATCTTGCCCAAGCGAAATGAAATGGACCTGGACGATGTTCCTGATGAAATTCGAAAATCCATGAAATTTGTTTTGGCCGAAACCATGGATGATGTTTTGGAAGCCTCGTTGGAGAAAAAGCGTAGTTCGAGCAGGAAACAAGGAAATAAACAAACTAAGGCACCTAAGAAGGCGGAAAATGGCTAAAATTCTGCTTGCAGAAGACGACCCGACAATGCTCTCCCTGCTTCGTACCCTGCTGACCATGGAGGGTTTCCAGGTCATTGATCTGGTTTCTGCTGAGGAAGATATTTTAGAAGTTGTACGGCGCGAAAACCCCGACATTGTCTTATTGGACGTGCATCTACCGAAACATAATGGCTTGGATGTTTTGCGCTCCATGCGCGAGAGTGAAGATATCAAACAAACCAAAGTCGTGATGACCTCGGGTATGAATTTGAAGATCGAATGTATGGCCGGTGGCGCTGATGATTTTTTACTTAAACCCTATATGCCGGATGAATTAATCGGTATGATTAAACGGCAACTTGATCTTATTTAAAGCCCGTTCTTCCAATGACGAAAAATGCTCAAGCAATAAAGATTGAAATTAGGTCAGTCCGCTACCCGGAGGATTACCCGGCTGTCTACCGGTTGTGGGCAGTTGCTGGTCCTGGCATCCAATTGCGCCGCTCAGACCAACCAGATGAGATAGACAAAAAAATGCAGCGCGACCCCGATCTGTTCCTTGTCGCTGAGCTGGACGATCAGATTGTGGGCAGCGTGCTGGGAGGGTTTGATGGCCGACGTGGAATCATGTATCACTTAGCCGTGAGCAAAACCCACCGGGGCCTGGGTATTGGCGAGCGATTGATGCGCGAGCTGGAGAACCGCCTCCGCGCTAAAGGATGTATCCGCTATTATTTGCTGGTGACCAAAGATAATCAAGAGGCAATTGCGTTTTACGAGAAGCGGGGTTGGTCTCGTTTGGAACTGTACGCTTACGGGAAGGATTTGCAGTAAATGACTCTACGGTTTGGGCTTTTAACGGTTTCGGATCGATCAGCTCGTGGCGAGCGAGAAGATTTATCTGGCCCAGCCTTGTTTGCTCTTGCTCGGAAACAGGGCTGGAGTGTTGTCCGACAATCGATTTTGCCCGACGATTTAGCGCTACTGCGCGATACCCTCTCAACCTGGGCTGACCAGGGTGATCTGGATGTGATTTTGACGACCGGTGGGACCGGATTTGCTCCTCGCGATGTGACCCCCGAGGCTACCCTGGCTGTTGTTGAACGCCTGACGCCCGGTTTGGCAGAAGCCATGCGGGCTAAAAGCCTGGAAAAAACGCCCCATGCGATGCTCTCTCGTGGGGTGGCTGGAATCCGCAGCCAAACATTGATCGTCAATTTGCCTGGCAGCCCGAAGGCTGCCATTGAAAATTTTCAAGTTGTCATTCCAGTATTGCAACATGCGATCGAACTCCTAACTGATGCGGCCAATGCCGAAAAAGGGCATCGAAGCGCAACCTAGCGGGTGCCCCTTGCCATGCTCGGGGGCTTGCAATATAATCCTTCTGTTTGCAAACTATTGTGTGTGAGGAAATCTATGATCGATGTAAACGAACTTCGCAAGGGAACGATCTTTGAAATTGACAGCCAGTTGTACCGCGTTACCGACTACCAGCATCACAAGCCCGGACGCGGGAATGCTATTATCCGTGTTAAGGCTCGGAATATTCGGACTGGATCCAATATTGAAAAAACCTTCCAGTCCGGCGACCGGGTTCAGGATGTTCGCCTGGATTTTCATAATGTCCAATTTTTATACGCTGATGCTGAATTTCTCCATTTTATGGATAATGTGACTTTTGAACAGCCCGCGGTCGGAATTAATGCCTTTGAAGATGTGGTGGGTTATCTAACCGAAGGACTTGAGGTAAAACTGACCTTTTATGAGGGCGAACCGCTCGATATAGAGTTGCCAACCTCGGTTGATCTGGAAGTCGTCACGGCCGAAGCAGCCGTGCGTGGGGACACCGCAACTGGCGTAACTAAAAAGGTCAAACTCGCAACCGGGTTGGAGGTCCAAGTCCCGAATTTTGTTGAAACTGGTGACATGATTCGGGTTGATACACGCACGGGCGAGTACCTCACGCGGGTCTAAAAAGTGGAGATCGCCTGATCTGAAATTCGTACTGCTGTCCCCATCAGGGGACAGTTTTTTAAGAAAGGATTATTCATGCGCACTCCAGTTGGTGTTGAATGCCGCTATTTTTACGGGGATTATTATCGTGGTCGGAGTAACGAAGAATGCCGACTGCTCTCTTCTTCCATTCCGCCCCAACCATGGACCTCGGAATTGTGCAAAACCTGTCCCGTTCCGGAAATTACGCGAGCGAATGCTTGTGAATTCCTGCGCCTCAATGCTCGTGTCATCCGGCCTGTAACCGCCGCTTTTCAGCGCCGGGTACAGGTGACAGCCTATTGTGAAAAGGTGGAACGTGCTGTTGCCCAACCCGAAATTGGTTGTGGCGAATGCCATCCGCTACCGCCCGTCTTCGAAGTGAAAAAATGAGCCTAACTCTTCTGCTCGATCTTGACGATACCTTGCTCGATTCGAATATGAATGCGTTTATCCCGGCTTATTTTCAAAAGCTGGCCGGGTACTTGGCGAATCGCGTTTCTCCGGATGAATTAGTGAAATACCTAATGATTGGTACTCGCCAAATGATGTCCAATACAGATCCGCGCCAAACATTGCGAGAGACATTCGATGCAAATTTTTACCATCCACTCGGCCTGGATCGCGAGCAGATGCGGCCGGTTCTCGAAAAATTCTATGATGAGATTTTCCCGACCTTACAGGTGCTGACAAAACCCAGGCCTGAAGCAGTTGCCTTTGTCGATTGGGCTGTGGCCCAGGGCTATCGAATTGCCATCTCAACTAATCCACTTTTTCCGCAGAAAGCGATCTATCACCGCTTGCGTTGGGCCGGCTTGGATCCGCAGAAATACCCCTTTGAAGTGATCTCCTCTTACGAGGAATTTCATTTTTCTAAACCCAACCCAGCTTATTTCGCCGAAGTGTTGGCGCGTATGGGTTGGCCGGATGGGCCGGTTTTATTGGTTGGCGACGATCCGGAATTGGATCTAATCCCGGCAATGAAAATGGGCCTGTCGTCGTTCTGGATAACGGCAGATGGTGCAAATTTGCCCGACGGCCTCAATCCTGTGGGGGAGGGGCGGGTAAAAGATTTGTGCTCCTGGCTGGAGGGAGTGGACCAGCAAATCTTACAGCCGGATTTAAATTTGCCAGGTGGGTTGCTTGCAGTCCTGCGCTCCACACCTGCAGCAATTGCCAGTATGCTTGCACAGCTCTCCTCGAGTCAATGGAAAGGCACGCCGCAGCCGGGAGAATGGAGTGTGACTGAAATTATGTGTCATCTGCGCGATGTTGATCTCGAAGTAAACCTGCCGCGCCTGAAGAAAGTCCTTGAACAGGATAATCTGTTTGTCCCTGGGATGGAAACCGATGTGTGGGCTAAGGAGCGTGGATATTCAAGACAAGATGGTTTGGAAGCCCTGGATGATTTCACCACTGCACGTGTTGAACTGATTGAACAGCTTCAAAATATGGATGAAGCTACCTGGAATCGCAAAATCCGGCATGCAATCTTTGGGCCATCCACTTTTCGAGAGTTGGTGAGCTTCATGGCGGAACACGATCGCGTTCACGTGCGACAAATTTACGAAACGCTTAAAAGTATTGAGGATTAGATTCTGGTTATTGCGTATCGCTTTTTAAATGCCTGTGTTAATACTGCCAGAACTCTGGCAGTATTGCATCATTGGAGAAAATTATGCAAAGACGTGTTGTTGTAACCGGCCTTGGTTGTATCAGCCCAATTGGAAACGATCCGTATACGACCTGGGAATCTCTGGTCGCCGGTAAGTCCGGCGCAGCGCCGATCACACATTTTGATGCCAGCGAGCATAAGACAAAGTTTGCGGCCGAAGTCAAAGGATTTGATGGCGTTTCTTTATTCGGCGTGCGTGATGCAAGGCGAATGGATCGCTTTACCCAGTTTGCCATGGCGTCTGCTTTGCAGGCAGTTGAACACGCCGGGTTAAAAATCTCGGATGAAAACCGCGATCGAATCGGTGTTTTGATTGGTTCGGGAATTGGTGGAATCGGAACCCTGCTCGAGCAGGCGGATACCTATCGGGAGCGTGGACCGGATCGTATGAGCCCCTTTCTGGTGCCGATGATGATTGCGGATACCGCCCCCGGAATGGTTGCAATCCATTTGGGGATCCGTGGTCCGAATTTGGCAATCGTCACAGCCTGTGCCACCGGCTCAAATACCTTGGGTGAAGCAGCAGCGATTATTCGACGGGATGATGCCGATGTGATGCTCGCGGGCGGATCGGAAGCAGCGATTGTCCCGGTAGCAATGGCTGGCCTTAACGTGATGGGAGCGCTCTCGGCTAGAAACGATAATCCACAGGGTGCGTCCCGTCCTTTTGATAAAGACCGTGACGGATTTTTAATGGGCGAAGGTGGGGCGGTATTGGTACTTGAGGAACTGGAATATGCCAAAGCCCGGGGTGCCAAAATCCTGGCTGAGATTACTGGCTACGGCACCAGTGACGATGCCTTCCATATTTCTGCACCGGCCGAAAATGGGGCCGGGGCAGCCTTGTGCATGCGCCTGGCGCTTGCGCACGCTGGACTGCAACCGGATCAGATTGGATACATCAACGCTCATGGGACGAGCACGCCATTAAATGACAAAAGCGAGACAGCAGCGATCAAGACTGTTTTTGGCGAGCTCGCTTATGGCATTCCAGTTTCTTCTACCAAATCGATGACTGGACATTTGCTGGGTGCTTCTGGAGCCCTGGAAGCGATCTTCTGCGTGCAAATTCTCCAGAACAACCTCTTGCCCCCAACGATTAATTACGAAACACCGGATCCGGAGTGCGACTTGGATTACGTACCAAACAAACCGCGCCCGGCCAACCCAAAGCACATTATGTCGAATTCCTTTGGTTTTGGTGGACATAACGCAACGCTGATTATTAGCCGGTATCAGGAGTCGTAAAATGCCATACGCACACATTACCGGCTGGGGTATGTCGGTCCCGGAATCGGTCTTGACCAATGATGATATATCCAAAATTGTCGACACAAACGATGCCTGGATCCGTGAGCGCACGGGAATTCGCGAGCGGCGGATCGCGCGGGATAATCAATTTCCATCGACCCTGGCTGTAGAGGCTTCGACAAAAGCGCTTAAAGTCGCCAATCTCAAGCCGACCGATATCGATCTAATCATTTGCTCCACTTCAACACCGGAATACCTCTTCCCGGCAACCGCCTGCATTGTTCAGGATCAGTTAGGCGCGACCAAGGCTGGCGCATTTGATCTGCTGGCCGCATGTACGGGATTTATCTATGCCATTAATATGGCTGCACAGTCCATTCAAAGTGGATCGATCAAAAATGCATTGGTGATTGGGACTGAGACGCTCTCCCGCTTTGTGGATTGGTCAGACCGTTCAACCTGCATCTTATTTGGAGACGGGGCTGGTGCGTTTGTCCTGCAGGCCAGTGAACAACCCGGTGGCGTGCTTTCCGCAGTAATGCATTCGGACGGCTCTGGTGGTGATTTGTTGACCTTACAGGCCGGTGGCAGCAAGTACCCAGCTTCGGATGAAACGCTGCGCACGGGCATGCATTATATCCGCATGGATGGACGCGAGGTGTTTCGATTTGCGACGCGCGTCATGGCGCAGGCCACCCGGGAAGTATTGGAAGATGCCAAACTGACTATCGACGATATTGCCTGGGTAATTCCACACCAGGCTAACCTGAGAATTATCGAAGCAGCTGCCCGGGGGTTGAAACTACCGATGGAGCGATTCATCGTCAATCTCGAGCGATATGGAAACACATCCACCGCTTCGATCCCATTGGCCACCGTCGAGGCTGTGGAAAAAGGACAGCTGAAGGCTGGAGATAAAATTGTCTTTGTCGGATTTGGTGCGGGCTTGACCTGGGGGGCACTGGCTGCTGAGTGGACTGGTCCAATGGAAACTGAGCCGATCGTTTATCCTCAACGCTATCGCCTGCTGGGTCGTTTGCGGTCGTTAATTAATCGTCTGATACGCTTTGTCGAAGGGATCATTTGGGGCCGCGGAGCTTGAGGCATGGTCAAAACTCTGTGATTGTGGTAAATTTGTTGGAACAGAACTGGCACTTTGTTCTGGAAGAAACGAAGAAGGAGTTAGCATGTTGTTTCGCGATTTTGGTCTTCCTGAACTGCTCATTATCCTGGTGATTGTCGTGATCCTGTTTGGCCCCAATCGAATAGGAAAGATCGCAGGAGAACTGGGCAAGGGCATCCGCGCCTTCAAAGATGGGATCAGCGGCGAAGACGAAGATAAAAAAGAAGAAGATAAACCAAAAGAGCCGCCACAGGAATAATCCCGGCGGCGGGTTTTAGGGAGAATGCAAGGCTCTCCGCCTCAGGCGGAGAGCCTTGATCTTTGCCTCGGATATGACAAATCTATTTTACCTTGACCCTGATCCAAAAGGCCAACCGGCTGTCCTTTTATTGCATGGGCTGGGAGCGGACGGTAGTTCCTGGCAAATGCAATTTCCGGCCTTGATTGAGGCGGGATTTCGACCAGTAGCGCCCGATACACCCGGATTCGGGCGCTCTCCGAGCCTGGGTAAATGGAGTATTCACAAGGCCGCCAGCCAGTTGTCAAATCTCCTGGATGAAATTGGAGTTATATCGGTACACGTCGTTGGGCTTTCATTAGGGGGGACGATCGCGCTTCAGTTCGCCTTGGATTATCCGGAACGCGTGCGCAAGCTGGTTCTGGCGAATACCTTTGCCCACCTGCGCCCTGAAAAATGGAATCAATGGATTTATTTTTTACAGCGTCTGGTTTTGGTTCACACGATTGGCCTGGAGGCTCAGGCTAAGGTTGTCGCGCAGCGGATCTTTCCCCTGCCAGAGCAGGAACTTCCGCGCCTTGCATTGGTCGGCTCGATTTCGAATGCCAATCCGCAGGCTTACCGGGCGGCCATGCGTTCCCTGGCTACTTTCAATGTTGTTTCGCGTTTGGCTGAGATCCGCAAGCCAACACTGGTCATGACGGGGGAAAGGGATACGACCGTCTCGCATAAAAATCAGCGCGTGCTTGTAGATCAGATTGCCGGTGCGCGGCAGGTAATGATTCCGCGTGCCGGTCACGCGGCCAGTGTAGATAACTACGAGGTGTTTAACCGGGCCCTGATTGAATTCCTGTTGGACTAGTTTTTTGTCCATTAATCTCGTTAATAGAGAACCTGGAACGATCTCTCGAATGAAGTCCTTTACAATTGTTTTCGCAAATCCTCAATCGAAACAACCGGATTGTTGCAAACGAATCCCTGGCAAATGTATGCCGTGGGTTGGCCGTTCACAGGCGGGCGATTATCCAATAGAGCGGGGGACCTTTTTGGGGGTGGGTAAGGAGCAGAGGCAAGTACCAGATTAGGCCGATATTTTTCGCGGACGACTCGAATCAGATTATCGACGGGTGCGCCCTTCGCATCGCTGACCACCGCAACTTGTTTGACTGGCGCAAGGGCGAAGTCTGCGGTGGACAACCAGCGCGAGAAGGCGGTCGGGTATTGCAACACGAAATTGGTTACCAATCCCAGGGCTTCGTCGGCCAGGCGACGGTATTCGGGATTATCAGTAAGAGCCGCCAGGCGCAATAATGCGTCCGTTGCCAGAGAATTACCGCAGGGGGTGGCATTGTCCTGTAAATCTTTAGGACGTACCAGCAGAGTCTCTCCGTCTGCCGGGGTGTCGAAGAAGCCGCCATCCGGATCACGGAAGCGATCGATCATCTCGTCCGCGAGTTCAGTTGCCGTTACAAACCAGCGGTTGTCAAAGTCAGATTGGTAAAGTTCCAGCAATGAGATTATCAAAGCAGCATAATCTTCCAAAAAAACAGTTTGGTTGGTCTGGTTGTCATGCCAGGAACGCCGGAGTTTGCCTTTCGGTCGAAGAGCGGATAATAAAAACCGGATGTTGCGGGTAGCCAACATAAGGTAGTGGTTTCCCATTACGGGGTCGTCGCTCTGAATTGCCCGGGCTGCCTCGGTGAAGGTTTGTGCCATCAGCGCATTCCAAGCCGTCAGGATTTTGCCGTCGGTTCCGGGTCGGACGCGAGTCTCGCGTATAGCCTGCAACCGGGAGTGGCAGTCGTCAAGTTTGATGGGAACCTGCTCGGGCTTGAGTCCGAAACGCGCTGCCAGGGTAGCATCCTCGATTGCACGCTGTAAAACGACTTTGCCTTCCCAATTTCCGCGATCGGTTACGCCATAGGCTGCTTGAAAGAAAACATAATCTTCGCTCAAAACGCTTTTGAGCTCGGCTGCACTCCAGACGTAAAATTTGCCTTCCTCGCCCTCGGAATCGGCATCAAGCGAAGAATAGAAACCGCCTTCCGGGCTGGTGAGTTCGCGTTCGACAAATGCCAAAGTATCGGTCAGCACGTGCCGAAAGGCTGCTTCGCCGGTGATTTGCCAGGCGTGCAGGTAAGCCAACGCCAACTGGGCATTATCGTATAGCATCTTTTCGAAGTGCGGAACGCGCCATAAGTTGTCGGTGGAGTAGCGGGCAAAACCTCCCCCGACGACATCGTACATCCCGCCGCGCGCCATGGCGTGTAGAGCGTGGAGCGCGGGTTTGAGAGCCTCGGAGTTGTTCGTTTCCGATTTTTCGGGATCGGGCGCCTCCTTTTGCGGATGAATGTCTTGTAGGCCGCGTCGCAGCAAAAACTCGATGGTCTCCGGTTGGGGGAATTTTGGCGCGCTGCCCCAACCGCCATAACCCCAATCGTAGCTTTTGAGCAGGTTACGGACAGCTTCATCCAGGTAGGTTGGGCGTAAAGCATGTCCGGATTGACTGGATCGCGCCTGGGCTTGAAGGTTTGCGGTTAACCGCTGGCTGACACTTGTAATCTCGTCGCGACGATTTTGCCAGGCCTCAGCCAGGCTGGAAAGCACTTGCTGAAAAGACGGCATGTTTAAACGTGGTTCAGGTGGAAAATATGTCCCCGCATAAAAAGGTTTTAAATCGGGCGTCATGAATACCGACATTGGCCAGCCGCCAGAGCCGGTCATCGAAACCGTGGCGGACATATAGATGCTGTCCAAATCAGGGCGCTCTTCACGATCGACTTTTATGTTGACGAAGTGCGCATTCATATACTCAGCAATTCGGCTATCCTCAAAGGATTCGTGCGCCATGACGTGGCACCAATGACAGGCTGCGTAGCCGATGGATAGAAAAATGGGCTTATCTTCGCTTTTTGCTTTTTGCAGCGCCTCCGCACCCCAGGGGAACCAGTCCACGGGGTTGTGGGCGTGCTGCAAAAGGTAGGGAGATGTGGTGTGTGAAAGTCGGTTGGTCATAGAAGCCACTATTCGATCAATTGAGTACGGTAAAGGCAGAAAGATTATACCGGAATGAATAAACATCCCGCAAAGGTTATGTGCGGGATGTTTATTCACGTGCTGGCAAATCTACTTTACTCTGGCGTGAAGACTGAAGTTTACTGCCCCTCCTGCGAAGGGTACTACTTCAATGATGTAATCCTGCGTAGATGGCAGCTTCATGCTGAAGGTGGTTTCCCCCAATTGCGAACGCAGGTAGGGTTGTCCATCGCCAAACCCCCAGACTTCTAAGGCTGCTTTGCCGGTTGGGGCATCCAGGGTGAGGTCCATGGTCTGGCCGGCAGAAGCGTACAGCGCAAATGTCATGTTGAAACCACCTTGGGTTGAGCCCGAGACAACAGCAGAGTCGGCACCGGGGGCGAAGCTGATGCGGCTGGCAATGGTCAGGGACAGGTTGAAATTTTGAGTCGTTGTGCCGCCGATGACCCGAATGAGATAATCGTCTGTCACAGGCAGGGTGCCTTGCCAGGCGTTCCTGCCATTGGAGGCAGGTAGCAACACCTGTCCGCTTTGCAGGCCGGATATGGAGAGTGTCAAATCATGAGCGGGTGAATCGACCATGGCGATCATCGGCTGTCCCTTGAGCGCGCGGACGAGATAGCTTTGCACTTGTCCGGGGGCGACAGTCCCGGGTGTGTTGGAGGCCGTTGCTCCAGTTGCGAAATCGATACGAATTGACCCGGGCGGCGCTGGAACCATAGTTGGTGGGGGCGGCGTTGGCGTTGGAGGCACTGGGGTGGCAGAGGCCGGGATGGCAGTCGCCGGAATTGTGGGGGTCATAGCCGGTGTCAAGGCTTGCAAGGTAGCCGCCACTTGAGTAGATAAAGAGCTAACCGAAATCGTGGGGGTGGTGGCGGCACTAAAGCTGGCGCAAGCTGTTACGAAGACCAGGGCGACTGACAAGCCGACGGTCAACCTGCCTTGCTTGGATCTTGGGAAAAGATGTTTGGAAGATTTCATCATGTTTCTCCCTGGTAAAAGTGTTTTTTCATTGCGGGTATGTTGCTAGCATAGCACGGAAGAGGGACCTGGACTTTATGCGGAACCGGATATAATCTTAAATTTTCTTTAAAAGCCACTCTCGAGTGGATTACAATCTGGATCATGCAAAATTTCAAATCACTATTAAATCGCTGGGGACCGGCTATCCTGATGATGCTGATCATCTTTGCCTTTTCAGCAACGCCTGCAAAGGATCTTCCAAATTTTAATTGGGCTGACATTCTGGTTAAAAAGGGTGGTCACATGCTCGGATACGGCCTGCTGGCGCTGTCTTATTTGCGCGGTTTACGTGGCAGGTCCGACAATGATCGGCGCGCTTCTATCCTGGCTTGGGGATTGGCGGTTCTATACGCGGTTACGGATGAATTTCACCAGTCCTTTGTCCTGGGTCGCCATCCATCGGCAGTGGACGTCGTGATTGATGGCATTGGTGCAGCCGTTTTGTTGTTCGTGTGGATGCAATACAACCTTGGGTGGAGGCACAAGAAGGACTTGACCTGAGCCAGTCCCTTTTACTGGCGGTGCTTATTCAAACTCGATTTCGATTTCTTCATCCTCGCTCCAATCATTGGTGCGATCGATCTCGATCTCGCTGAATAATGTTTCCTGGCGGGCAGCAACGTGATAGCGTTTGACCAATTCCAGTAGCGCGAGGAATGTGACCACGACTTCCAGGCGGGACGGACGGCTGCCGATCAACTCTTGGAAGGATGTGTGTTTGGTATTTCGCAAAATCTTGGCGATCAGGTCGATCTTTTCGCGGATGGTGACTTTGGGTGCCGTGATGACTGTCCCCAGCGACTGTTTTTCCTGCTGTTTGGCAAATATCT
>Ga0315540_10001073_pt1 | contig 15696 bp, 44 predicted proteins | sample SalMarSW160110MG_FD_203677 | JGI IMG/M metagenome (GOLD analysis project Ga0315540, IMG submission 203677) | Salt marsh sediment microbial communities from the Plum Island Ecosystem LTER, Massachusetts, United States - Salt Marsh Sediment SW1601-10 ... | reverse complement strand
AACTTGATTCCAAACTTGTTCTTTAACTAGTTTCATTTAATTGATCAACTATTTCCCAGTAAACTTGGACAAAAACTTGTTCAGAAACTTGATCCCAAACTTGATTTCGAACTTGTTTCCGAACTTGATTATTAACTTGATTCAAACATTGGCTGGCGACATAATCATATGACAGCCAACCAATATCGTCCCAAATAGTTTTCTTAACAAGTTCCAATTGAAATTTTACGTTCTAAAATCTGGTTTAAAGTCAATCTTATCGATACCATATGTCCATGAATTAGCTTCCAAAGCGGTTTCCATTGTTGGTGGTACCGGTAAAGAAAAATATCGTCCTGTGCCACATCGCACTCTTAGAAATAACTCCTTACCGATTTCAGGAATATCAACCTGCAATAATTCACCAACTTCTTCATCAACATCTTTATCGATTATGACAGGATTCAACTTAGAAATTACATTTTCCCAGCCCACTATTTCGCAAGCTGCCCGGCGCTGTTCGGTATCCGGCCATTTTAACGCTACTTCAGTAGTGATAGATGTTTTATCAAATATCCATTCTGATGGAACCCTAGTTCCATGCCATATAGCAACACCGTAGCCATCTGGGTATTCTATAGCATAGCCTGTTTCATTGTGGGCCAGATTATTATCATCCATTTTAACTACACTAGGTGGCGCAGTTAATACAATCAAATCATCATATGCTAACCACCAGCCACAATACTTTGCTAATTCCGAATGATGTGATAATTGATCACATGCTTTGATATCACACAACGTTCTAAACACATCGTAAAACGCTAATGAACTGGCATCATGTAAACCATAACAAAAGTCAGATGGTGTAACATCAACATTAAATTCATCTTTGATACCCTTTATGGCAGCCATAGGACTATTAAATACACGATAGTCCGTTGGAGGAGTTAATCCTTGTTGACTATAAATAGCACGAATCAATTCCAACGACTTATCAACATTTAACTCAATTGTTGCCAAGCCGATGTCTATCCATTTGTCGCGAAATGCGGGTAGTTGGGCTTCTTGCTCTGGTGTTAATGATGTTATCATAGACATAAAATAGTACCTCTTAAATATAGTTAGAAATTACTGCAACATTTGTTTCTTAACTTGTTTCCAACCTTGTCCAGAAACTTGTATCTGAACTTGCCAGTAAACTTGACTCCAAACTTTATTCATAACTTGATCCGGAATTTGATTTCGAACGTGATTAGCAACTTTATTCCAAACTTGTTCTTTAACTAGTTTCATTAAAGTTCCTCACAAACTTGTTCATCAACTTGAATCAAAATTTGACTCCAAACTTGAATAGAAACTTGATGATAGATTTGTTTCCGAACCTGATCCCAAACTTGTTTCTGAACTTGATTCCAAACATGATTCCGAATTTGCATCCGAACTTTATTCCAAACTTGTTCTTTAACTAGTTTCATTAAAGTTCCTCACAAACTTGTTCATCAACTTGAATCAAAATTTGACTCCAAACTTGAATAGAAACTTTATTCCAAACTTGTTCATAAACTTGATTAAAAACAGTACGTGAAATCTGACTCCGAACTTGGTTACAAAATTGATTAAAAACTTGTTCATCAACTTTATCTTTAACTAATTTCACTGAAGTTCCTCACAAAATTGTTCATCAACAAGTTGCTAAATTCACATTATTAATCAGCAGCGCGACGATATCCTTCAGGAATATATTCACGTTGACGGCGAACAACATAATTACCAGCCGGAATAATAATTGTTTCATGCGTATCAAAAGAACGCAGGTGCCGCAGTTCAACACTATCAGAGTTCACTTGCAGATATGCTTGCAATTCGTCATCAGGGTCCTGCAATAATGCAACATCATCACTGTCATCAATAACGTGATTATGTCCTGTTTCTGAATGTGTTACTATTAAATGCCCATTAATAGCATCTTGTTTTATGGCACCTTCAGGAATATCAGTAATCCGAATAATTGCAACATCGCCTTGCATTGCCATGTGACCGTTTAGTACTTTTGCCATTGTGTTATCCTCTTGTTTAAAGTTATATTACATTACAACATTTCATCACAAAACACAAGTATTATTTGCGATTTGATGGAGAAATAAATTTCATACCCAAGGAATCAAAAATCGATTCCTCGGATTCCGATGATATTAACACATCACCAGTAAATAATCCATTCTGATTTAATTTCATTCCCTTTCGCTTAGCTATACCACGTTGTTTAATATTAAATGATTTTGGTCCGGTCAAGTACAAATACATTGCACCCCTTTTATCCGGAGTTGTAAAATTTATATCCAATGTGATAAATCTATCTAATTGCTTTATAAAGAAACTCACGCCAATTTTTTCCTGACCATTACGGACATCTGCTATCAATTCAGCGTTTTTCAGAATATCGGCTACAAGTTTACGATCTTTTTGTTCATTATGCAAACATACTACAATATCAACATCTTTACATGTTTCACTGCCACGACGGATACTACCAGCAAAATCCCAATCCAATTTACCATGCACTGGCCAGAACAATTCTTTGACGGCATACTTAACTACATCCGAATTAAGTCGGTTAATCGGTGCTTCAGATACCATGGATTTTAGTTTTTCTAATTTCCTACTAGTACCTGTCGCATTGAATTCTTCAATCACATCTTTAATTACTTTACCTACACCGGGGATTTTAATCAATAACTTACCATCTACCAACGGAATTTGGTCATCCATTGATTCAATTTCTGCGCTGGCTTTAATGAATGCGGTTGCTTTCCAGTGTTCGCCAATTTTTAAAAAAAGAGTAGATATTTCGTTTAAATGATTAATTAATGCTTGATTTTCCATCATATTGCCTGTCATGATTAATATCGTTATATATTATATCGACTAATTGCAAGAAAACTTTAACCATTATCATCCATAATTTGATCCCAAACTTGTCCCCAAACTTGAATAGAAACTTGTCCCCGAACTTGTTCATAAACTTGATTAAAAACAGTACGTGAAATCTGACTCCGAACTTGGTTACAAAATTGATTAAAAACTTGTTCATCAACTTTATCTTTAACTAATTTCATTTAATTGATCCCAGACTTGCCAGTAAACTTGCCGGAAAACTTGATGCCAAACTTGTATATAAACTTGTTCCCGAACTCGAAAACGAACTTGTTCACAAACTTGTTCACAAATTTGATTCCAAACTTGACCAGTAACTTGATCACAAACTTGCTTTTTAACTAATTTCATCTAATTGATCCCAGAACTTGATGATAAACTTGTTCTTTAACTAGTTTCATTAAAGTTCCTCACAAACTTGTACCCAAACTTGGTCACGAACAAAATGGGAAACTTGTACCCGGACTGGACGCTGAACTTGGTCACGAACAAAATGGGAAACTTGATCACGAACTTGTTCATAAACTTTAAAACGAACTTCATTCAGAACTTGATCTTTAACTAATTTCATTGATTTGATCTCGAACTTGGTCGGAAACTTGGTGCCAAACCTGATTAAATACTTGATCAGAAACTTGATCTCTAACTTGTCCAGAAACTTGGTTAGGAACTTGTCCATCAACTTGATTTAAAGCTTGACCATAAACTTGATTAAATACTTTATCTTTAACTAATTTCATTGATTTGATCCCAAATTTGCCAGTAAACTTGATTCAAAACTTGTTCCCAAACTTGATTCCGAACTGGACTAGAAACTTGATTAGAAACTTGAATTCGAACTTTCCTCCAAACTTGTTCATCAACTTTATCTTTAACTAGTTTCATCGATTTGATTCCAAACTTGATATGAAACTTGATTCCGAACTTTAATTCTAACTTGGTAAAAAACATGATTATAAACTTGTACGGAAACGTGTTCATGAACTTGTTCATACACTTTAAAACGAACTTGTTTCCAAACTTTATCTTTAACTAATTTCATTGACTTGACTCCAAACTTGATTCCAAACTGGATTCCAAACTGGATTCCAAACTGGATTTTGAACTTGATTCCAAATTTGTATATAAACTTGATTCAAAACTTGATTAGAAACGTGTTCAGAAGTTTGACGGATAACTTTATTCCAAACTTTATCTTTAACTAGTTTCATCGATTTGATCCCAAACTTGTTTTAAAAGTTGATTAGAAACTTGATTAGAAACTTGGTCCCGAATTTTGTCAAAAACTTGATTCCAAACTCGACTAGTAATTTCTTCATGAACCAGGTCAAAACTAACACGTTGCTTAACACTATTACAAACTTCATGTTTAACTAGTTTCATCTAATTGATTCCAAACTTGCCCCCGAACTTGTCTAGAAACTTGTTCCCAAACTTTATCTTTAACTAATTTCATTTAATTGATCCACTATTTTCCAACGAACTTGACCAGAAACTTGATCACGAACTTGTTCATAAACTTGTTCATAAACTTGATTCCAAACTTTAAAACAAACATGCCGCCAAACTCGAAACCGAACTTGACCCTGAACTTGATTAAATACTTTATCTTTAACTAGTTTCATTAATGTTAATTCCTAAGTTAATTCTAAATACATAGAAAAACAAATCTATATGTTATTTTTACAATAAAGAAACTTTAGATACAAATTCATCACTAGTGATTTTGGCACCAATAGTTGACGGAATATCTACCATCTTTTTAACTTCATCATAACTAAGACCGGATTCAAACATTTTCTTCATTCCGGGCATATTATCACCTCTAATAAACTTACATTTATTATATCGGTGATGGATGATTAATCTTTAGCAATTAAACGCTGAGGATCATAAAAAACTTCACCACCATAACATTTATCATAATATCGTGCCAGGAGATAAAATAACTCACTCAATGTATCGGCATATTCCAGAACTTCCGATGGTGTGTCTACTTTAGTCAATTCATAATGCCAAAATCGTGTCGCTGTTCTGGCTAAATGATATGTGTTTTTTGGAATAACGAATGCGGTTTGCGGCGGTAGAGTTTCGTTCCAGTTTACAATATGCTGATGTAATTCAGTAGTGAATCCAAGTATTTTAGTCTGGGCGCACTGGGTGACTATACTATTATCTAAAAACCATTCCATAACACCACCAATAAAAATCAATTGTGATTGAATTCTAGTGATATCAATATATCTATGGGGAATAATACCAATGCGACAATTCAATTCATCCTGTGCTAAATGTATTGGGTGCATGCACTTTTTCATTAAAAATTTCCCTTCATTGGTACTTCACGCCAGTCATCCCATCGTTCAACACATATTAAAGTATCAGTAAAATGAGTAAAATCTGGCTGAAATCGTAAAGAAATGATTCGTTGCATTAATACACCACTATGCCATTCCAAGTCCATCGTTTTATATTCACGGACATAAAATCCTTTAGGATTGTGTTTAGATAATTGTTCCCAATTTGGGACTATTAAAAGTTCATGCACTTCAATTGATTCTGGATCAAAATTCATATTAATTCACCTCAATGCACGATTATCCATGCCCAACAAATAATGGAAATCACAAGTGGTTTAAACACTCCGAAATTCTGTCCGGCCATGGCCATTTGTAATTGAATAAGTTCCAAATGTGCATCATTATATGTAAGAATCATATTAATAACTGATCCCAATCTAAATAAAAATGCACTGGTGTAAAGTATACCAAATATCCATGCTAATACTGTTAAAAATTCATTCATATTAAATCATCCAATGTTAGTCCGGTGAATGCATCATCCGGGTCGTCAATGAAAATACTTGTTTGATAAATCTTATTTTCCCAGCAAAGATACACATATCCACTGGACTCAGCAATAAATTGAAATTCAGTCTTTTCCCACATATCATGTTGTGGGATGAAAACATTTTGAATCTGAATAGATGAATCAGATTCTTCCAACACCCAGTTTAACATTTGAATTCGTATAAGATTTGATTTGTCTGGTGTATTGGCTTTATGTTTAGTTAAATAATCTATAATTTCGTGTTTAGTTCGCATAAAATCCTATATGTAACACTCCGGTTCGATCCAGATACTATGGCTTTCAATGAATGCATGACCACTATCATTAACTTCACATTCAATTTCATGATCATACAAATCAATAGCCGCTTTGAGGCGACGGATAGCATAGATACTTTCCATAATACTTAAATCAGATAATTCTTCTTCTGACATTGTAGTTTTTGACACTGCCAATGCTATAATTTTAATTTTCTTTCTCATAAATTACCTCAGAATATTAGTGTAATTCACATACATCAAATTTCATTCTTGATATCGTATTGACCCCATGCTAATTTTAAATAGACTTCCAGTTTCTTCACAGAACTCAGACATTTCCAATGCGCCTGAGTCAAACATGAAGTAATGAAATTCTGCTTCACACCACTTATGCATATCTTCAAAATCAATTACTTCATTTTCACCAATTTCTTTTCGATGAATTAAGTAATTTGGTATAAAAATGTATTCATAATCTTTTTGTAGATTTAGTGGTGCAAGAAGAAAATCATTTAGTGCTGGATTAATACTGTCAAGAAAAGCGGTGGCCGAATATTCTTCACCGGGTTCTAATTCAGCAATTACATCATCAGATAATCCAGCTTTAATATATGGTCCAACATAGAATTTATCTTTATTCATCAACTGAAGCACACTTAATAGTAATTTCGTATTTTTCTAATTCTACACATATCTTTTCTGCTGTCAAGTGGCAACTTGTGTTATGCTGCAATCTATGTAGAATTTCTGCAATATACATTGCAGCATCTTCGCTTGACGTATTGTTATGTTTACTTGAGCAATTAAGACCACTATGATCCAATTGTTCTTCTAATTCCATAAACAATTCTGGCACAACATGCCCAAATTTTGTGTAAGTAGCACCGGATTCCCATGATCCATGTTGGCGTTCCATTTCTGTTTTCCATTCGGCATAGCAACCATCACAAACAGGAAGCCACCGTTCAGTGATAGTATCATAAATGCAATTCTGACGATGTTCGCTGCAAAAATATTTGTCACACCCTGCTTCTGCAAAGCCGTGCATGTCACCACAGGCATATGATAATCCCCTGTCAATAGGTGCATTGCAACCCGGATGGTCGCATGTAGCTTCTATACTATAACCAATTGGACGACCTTCGGCATCTTCACCACAATATCCCCAGCCCATTACGATTCATCCTTTGTATTAACTTCAGTCCAAAAAGGGACTGGTTTCTTTAATTCAGCATAAAGTTTTTTGATTTTATCCTTTCGTGCTTCTACTGCATCAAGATCGTGGGCGACCCATATAATATTTGTATACATCCAATAAACCCAGCAGCCATTAAGAAAAAGTCTATATTTACCTTCTTTTTCATATAATTTAAAATCTAATTCTTTAGCATCTTTTAACCATTTATGAAAATTGTCACGATTTTCGGATATGGTGGAAACATAGTATGCTATTAATGCACCTAAGCCAATAATTACAGCGGTAATAAGCGGTGCTGTCAGCATAATTAATCCGGGATCAGTCATCAATTTTACCTTTGGCTATTAACGATGCTACCATGTAGATTGCCGCCAATGCCAAATCAATACCTTCATAAGCGACTCCTTGAACATTGTTAGCATGAATTTCATCAAGAAGTTCTTTATATTCTTCAACAATGACACCTAAGCTTTCATGAACACTGGCATGACTCATATCACCATGGCGTTTTATTCTGGAATCAAGTCGTCCATCAAGTAAATCAAACGCAGCGTTTAAATGATCGCGTGTAACCTGAATTCGGTCTGTCATATATTCAACTCCTCTAATTGTTGTTCTAAGGCACGGATTTCATATTCTGCTTCGCGTTGTTCATCATTGGCCAGTGCCAATCGTTCGCGTGCAGCACAAATTAAATCTTTAAGGCGAACTTCTTCCCGCATTTTTTCTTCGAAGTCTTCAAATGCTTCGTCCATAGCTTCTTCTGTTTCAAATTCCTGTTTCATAATTTTACTGTAAATACCTCTGGGTTCTGTATAGATGTTATATTAGCGACATTGACATGTGATGTTTTACGTAATGCACGTCCTATACACTGAGTTTTTCCGGTCCAAGATGATGCAACTATAACAATCATTTCGCCCATGCGTACACCACCACGCATTATTTCATTTATGCGTTCCCAACAAGACTTATTATTTGTGTTCATAATTCGAGCATTCTTTAGTCATCCAAATTGGATCAAAATTAAATGGGTAGAAAAACCACCCGTTTTTAACACCATGTTCTGCACCAGTCATTTCAAAATCTGGATTGGCACAGGCGATATGTGCATCACCAGGAATACTGCGACTATGTTTACAACTATAACAACTTTTCTTTTCTTCACTCATAAATTTACCTTTATTACATCTGATTGTATCACATGGCCATTACCAGGTATACCGATTTGAGTATTGCCGCTAACTACTATATAACCACTAAGGCGCGTACTTCCACAAACTTTAGCCGAATCAGTTACTAATACTCCATCATCAACAACAGCAAAGTCACATAATTCTGCTGATCCACTGACGCGGGCATGGCTCTTCATCACTGCATAATTACCTATCCAGGCATCCTCATGTGCTATAGCATAGTCTAATAATAGCGCATCGTTACAAACGCAGGCACGATTAAAAACACATGATTGATCACGTAAAATCGCATCATCAAGCACTGAACCGTGATCCATTACTTTTGCATCATTAAAAATCCAGCAATTTCCATCATGTGATAAATTATGTTCAAATTCTACCCATCCACCCAAATCGCCAGCAGAAATAAATCCATATCCAAAATCTTTTAATGCACGAATTCTATATAATGTGCGACCTGCAAATTGCATAGATATATTTGTTAATTTAAATTTCACGTTGAACCTCAACTATAGTATATACAGAATCCATAGTTTAATACATATGATATGTGATTTTCCTTAAGGTGTTCCATCAGTAGTCTTCCTTTTTCAGAATTTCTGAATTTCTGCATAATGTTGGCCATCTGATGTCGAACAATACTTTCATCGTACAAAATATTTTCTTCTGTACTAATACCGTACTCAATTTCATTTGCTAACCATACAGTACCTTTCACACCATGTGCTTTTAAAAATTCTGGATTGAATAAAAAATCATCAAGTTCACTGAAAACAAAATCAGCTATATCTTCATTAACTACAAGATAAGGACCAATATAGGTAGTTGCATCAAGTCCCATTATCTTCCTGCCCCCTTCTTAAATTGATTAGTGTACCATTTGCCCATTTCAGGAATAATTCTATCAAAACTTTCGTCAAGCATGTATATATTACACCAGTCATCCATATGACGTATACCCCGGCCACATGCCTGAATAGTTGTTATGACAGCCTGACGTAAATACCAATCACCATCTTTCATTCGTTCTTTCACCCATTGATCACCAAGATTTAACCATGGTACCTTCGTGAAGATTATGAACCGGCATAAATCGTCGGGTAAATCCAAACCTTCGGTAGAACTAGGACTGACAAATACTGCTGGACCATCATATTCCATGAATTCTTCAAGTTTATCAATTTTATCTTTACTTTCATGAGTAAAAACTTTTATACCATGCGATTCCAACACATCACAAACAATACTATTTTGCTTATAGTTAACAGTGTGAATAATACCTTTTTGATCGTTATGATGTTGAACTATATTCAACATACCAGTGAACAATTTACCAAGCTGTTCATCAGTAACTTTAGCCGTATTACGAGCCAATGGAATAAATTTAAAACTACCATTCGCATTTTCAAAAAACGGATCAACATCAAGACACTTATAATCAGTTATCCCCATATCACGGGCGAATCCATCAAGACTGCCAAAAGTTGCACTCATGTACAGCACATGATCATATTGACTTTCGATGTACTTTATAAAATTAACATGTGCTTTCAAATATTTCATATCCAGTGTATGATTAGTCGTGCACAAAACGAAATTTTCAGGTGATTCATCTGCATCACTCAACTTCTTTTTCAGTGTATCCAATCCAGATTTCAGTTTATTATATCTTGCAGATATTTTTCGTTCAGTATCAGTAAGTTCCGGTTTTTCGTCATCTGCAAAGCAACGTTTGATATAATCAATTAATGTAGAATGTTTGGTATAATAATCAATAAATTCATCGGTAACAGCTGGAATAAATTTTTCATTAGCAAATTTTAAAAACTTCTTTAGTTCGCCGTTTTTGATTTTTGGATAATCAATATTCAGTTTTTCACATCTATTTTTTGATATAGTAAGCATATTGAAATCACATAAAACCTTTTCCAAGTTATGGGCTTCATCAATGATTAGTATACGTCGTTCTTTAAAAGCTGGTGTGGGTGTATTATTGAATTGAAGTGCGGTATTAACAATACATGCTTGTTTGGATAGTGCAAATATTCGTGCAGCCTTATAAGGACAATCAGGACATTCGGCGCCTGGAACATGCCCATTTTCACAATTAGTTTCATTAAGATCATTACTAAAGACACATGTATAATTTGATCTACCATAAAATGTACCAATCAAACTTTCATCAATTGTATCAATATATTGCTTCTGTAACATTTTTTGCGGTGTTGTTACAAAAAATGGTTCTTCAAACGATAAACCATAGGTCATTCCAGCAATGGATTTTCCTGATCCAGTGGGTAAACCTAAAATAATATGTTTGGTTTGTTTACCGGTTTCTATAAAATCGAATGCAGTTTGTTGCTGTTCACGAATATCTTTGTCTGGAAAGAATGAACAAAATACATCACTAAGGGACCGAACAACTATTTCGTGTTGTGTCAATTTAAATACCTCTTAAGAATTATACAGTAGATTATACAAACATTTACATTGACATTCAAGCACAAAGTTGTAAACTAAGTCAAGAAATAAACATTATATTATAATACCATTACATGATGATGTGTTATAATCAGAATATTTTTCGAGGAATCTTATTATGTATATCACCGTCAATAGAATAGAACTCATACACTTCATAGAAAAAGAAATAAAAACATTGGAAACCACTATGATTAATTTAGAACATATCATTGAAATGCGTGTTAAAAAAGACCGGGAAAAAGCACTTGCTAATAAAAATGCTATCGATACCTATATCAAATCAAGATGTGGATATATGATTCAACAAGATATAGAAAGACGCGTTCAATATTGTAATGACCATTTATTGTTTGGGTTTATCCCATACGGTTCAAAAAATATGCCTGAAGTAAGAAAAATGGAAGATTTGTGGCCTATTGAAGAACAAATACTTAGAGATACTATTCATAGTCACTATGCACACTGCTTGGCACATCTTCAGCGGAACTATGGTGATATATTTGAAGAATATCCGGAACGATGGTGGCATTCGTCATCATATTATCATCATTCTAAAAAATATCGGGAATCACGAAATAAATGTGATTCACTTAGGCAGATGCTGGATTTATCAAAATTGTGTAATCATGGTGATGTAGTGACACTTGATAATCATGATTTGAATATCATATATAAGGATATTACATGAATACATTTGTTTATTGTATACTCTGTCACAGTATTCAAATTAATGCATTTACATACAATCCAAAAAGTATATAATTTAATCTAATATAAACTGATTAGGGGATATCGACATGAATAACAAAATATGTTTGTATGCAGCACATCATTTCGGCGAAGCCAATATACCATTAATATATGGACTTTTAGTAATTTTAATGGTAATTGTGGTAATATCGTTTGTTAAGGAGTAATGTATGATGAATTGTAATACTGGAACAGATTGTTCGGAATGCCCTGGATGTGAAACAGGATTAAAGGATATACTACTCAGTGAATTTTTTGATGTGAACAATATCACACATATAAGGGCATTTAAATTCCTTTCACGGCACGGGGCGTGGCCACAACTTTTCATAGATACACTCCCAGAAAATGTTAAATTGGATGCTACGGAAGTTGTTAAAATTCAAGCTATGATGGGTACTGCCTGGATGGACTATATGATAAAGGAACACAAATGATCAGGTTATTAATTTTAGTAATATTATTGGCTGGATGTTCTGATCCTGATATCATATATGATTGCTCTAGTGTAGATCACGCATCAATGGTGAAAGCATACAGTGCATGTGTGCTAAATGCGGATAATACAGGTAGGCAGTTCTGTGCAATCAATACCAAACAATTACTATGCACATCTAAGTATCATAATGATTGATGAATTAACATATATAGCTAAAGAATTAAAATAATAAGCCGATATAGATATTGAAAGTTAATTTAATTCTGGAGTATTCTATGGATATGCAACTCAAAGTAATCGATTTCATTGAAGCAGCTAACAAGGCATTGGCCCCGGTAGCTGAAGTCGTACAGATAATATACGTACCGGGATCATTAATGTTTGAAGTGCGTTTGGTACAAAATGATTATATTCAACGTGAGTGCTTGTTTGTTAAAGATTCATTCTTTAAACTTATGAAAAACCTTGGTAGTGATTATTTGGATTGTCCTGAAGTCGATTTTAACAATACCGGAACAACTTTTTGGTATTATATCCCTAAAGAATCTTGATTTCCAGCCGATATAATAGATGTAAGATGATAAATCAGGAGAAATAACATGACTACAACTATCGAAACCATTAAAGAAAAACTGGAATTCAGATTAGATCAGTGGAAAGCTGGTGAAATTCAATGGAATGTAAGTAATCAATTTGATGAAACTGTTCTGGAAAGTGCACTAGAAAATCTGAATAATAAAACTATAACTATTCTAAATACCGTATTTTCAGAGCCTGAAAATATCAATGTGATGGATTTGGCTCATTTTTTAAGTAGCTTTGAAGCATCTGAATTGGATAGTGCATGGATAGATTAAACTAATTAAATCTTCCCCTCCCTTTGGGCACTTAGGTGCCCTTATTTTTTTAGATGGCGAAGATAACCTAAGTTAAATTACACAACTAAATACAGAACATACATTTTTAGCGAAAGTTGATTAGCATAGGAGAGAGTATATGGTTGTTCATAAAATCTTACTATTGACGGCAGTGTTGTTAATAATAGCAAAACTTATTCATAAAGATGAATCAATGACAGTAGATGTAACTGCCGTTAGTAGGGGTGCGCATTATGGTGATTGGTACATCAATATAGAATACGAAGGGAAAATTATACTATGTTATGTATCAAAATCACAATATGACGAATTTGAAAAAGGTAAAATGATGCAGGCGGTTTTGTCGCCAGATTTTGAGTGTATTAAATTAGCTTAACAGTTACAGATTGATCTTCCTGTATTGAGTTATACCATTGCAAAGTTAAATACGCGATATACATATCTTCAAGGAATGACCCGTTGAAAAACTGTTGTGCGTCTTTAGCAATATTTGCCACAAGTACATTAACGTCTTCGGTGGATGCTAATACATCATCTTTGTCTGGATAAGTATACCAATGGACTTTTACAATACTTAGGGTATCCCCGGTCATATAAGTTATTGACGTATCATCAATAAAATAATCTGGCATAAATTGCCTAACTTCATATCGAATATGTTGTAAATACATTGGTATTCTATATCCAACATGTTTTTCAACTTCATCACTTATTGCAACTTCAATACTATTAATTGTTTGCTGTGGCTCATTAGCAAAGATAGACGCCAAATACAATAGGAAAAGTAAATCTGTATTTGGGATTGGGATGGTACCTTCCATAAGTCCACCGGTCTGTTCGTCAATGTTAATAGCCATTAAAGTCGTACCCTAATCACATCATTTTCTATACGATCTTTTAAGAATCGATGTAAGAACATTTCTTCCAACCAACAATCTGCCATGTATTTGACTGCTTCATCGATAGTACGAATAGAAAGATTGCATCTGCGCGAAAGTGATTTACCTGTACAATCAATCCATTTCCATTCTAAAACTTGTATATCATGATAAAATGTATATTCATCTGAATATTCTTCAAGTAGGTTTTCGCATTTTTCAATAAACGTGTCGTAAGCAGGATGTAACGTATGATAAAACATAGCACGAAATGTTTCAATAGTAGCATCCCAGTTAGCATGATAATCCCTATAAGCATCAACTATAGGCCAGAAACTTATACCACTATCGTGCCATTGGCCACCATCAGTATATTTTATAGTATAATTATCACTTAATCCCATGTGTGTAGACATAATAATAACCTCATAAGTTAATAATAATAGAACCATTTGCCTTTATTTTCAAAAACTCTATTATAAAAATTTCTTCAAGTATGTAGTTAGAGTTAGAATATGCTAGCGATTCAATTGATGCATAATCATCAAGAAAAATCTGTTGAGCAGAGAATGGTGTCATATCAAAAGTTAAACAATTATTATTTTGATCATAAGTATAGTATGCGTTGTACAATCCAATAGAACGTGTAGTTTTACTAATGAAATTATCCCAAGCATTAACCACATCATCAGGTAAATCATCACGAACAGCATTTACCTTATTTATAATACCTAATGTATCATTTCTAATACAATCAATAACAAAATCATTCATTGTAATATCAAGTAAGCGTCTATATTTCCCATCACCAAAATATATTGTTCCGTTGCGCAGGAAACCAAACATAATCATTGCGTATATCCTAGTTATAACTTCACTACAAATGAATCAGAAAACTTATTATTAATATATCGATAAATAAATAACTGCTTAGTATAAGAAATAGAGAAGCATCTAGCTATATCAATCGGTGAAGAAAATTCACTGAACGGATGCCAGAACCCTAAATCACCAGCAATACTACTATATGCTAATCCATCATCTTTTATAGAATATTCATTCAACCATACGTTTCTAACTTTATTATCTAGCCTAATCAAAAAGTCTAAGAATGGTTCAGTTGTTATTGTTTTTAATGTTAATTTTTGATAAATACTAAATTGTATCTTAACAAGTTCATCATAATCATCACTAATCAATGCATCCATATATGGTATAAGTGACCCACCACAATATAACTTAGCACCATGTTCATTAGTAACGTACAGATTATAATCTTTATCAATATCGAATATCATAAACGTATTGTCTCTGATCCATTTTCATTCTTATATTTTTCAACTATACATAACAAAAACAATCTTCGTGAATTGTATTGTGATAGTTTGGATATTATATCATAGTTAACGGAATAAATATCACAAGAATAACCCGAATAAAAAACTACAAGCTGGCCATTTTCAATCCCATAAAATTGATGATACGATATCATCATATCTTCCAACATTTTCACATATCCAATTGGATTAAGAACTACATCATCTAGCTTTTTTAAAAATTCATTTCTATCATTTTCGGCTAAAGTTGAATTAATGAACTTTTGCACATAATCTTTAATATTAACATTTGTTTTAAGTATACCCCAATGACCTTCAAATGTTAAAAAGAAATCGTTCGATACACTATAATTAATCATAGTTTCACAACCAATGATTGCACTTCTGGATTACGAATAATATCCAGAAGTGCAATTAAAAAAAACTTCTCAATTAAGTTAAGTGTATTTTGATCAGCAATATAGTAGTTTTGTAGTGGTGACTGTAATGATATAGTTTTACACACACTCC
>Ga0315540_10001072_pt1 | contig 15698 bp, 14 predicted proteins | sample SalMarSW160110MG_FD_203677 | JGI IMG/M metagenome (GOLD analysis project Ga0315540, IMG submission 203677) | Salt marsh sediment microbial communities from the Plum Island Ecosystem LTER, Massachusetts, United States - Salt Marsh Sediment SW1601-10 ... | reverse complement strand
CGGCGCCATGAAGGGCGCCCCCCACCACAGCGGGTGGGTAATCGTGATGAGCTTTTTGGCGGCGCTGATGCTGACCATCGTGCCCATGCCCGGCTGGACCGTGACCCTGCGCCCTGAATGGGTGGTGATGGTGCTGATTTACTGGTGCATGGCCCTGCCGCAGCGCGTCGGCGTGGGCACCGCGTGGATGATCGGCCTGATCCTCGATGTCTTACAGGGGGCGTTGCTGGGTCAGCATGCCATGAGCCTGAGCATCGTGGCCTTTCTCACATTGAAGCTGCACCAGCGGGTGCGTGTGTTTCCCCTGTGGCAGCAGGCCTTGATCGTGCTGCTGCTCATCGCGCTGCACCAGCTGCTGATGCTGTGGGTCAAGGGCATCAGCGGACAGGCGTCGCAGTCGTGGACGTACTGGCTGCCGTCCATCAGCAGCATGTTGCTGTGGCCTGCCCTGTTCATCCTGTTGCGCCGCATGCGGCGCCATTTTCATGTCAGTTGAGCGGCTGACCCGCGGGGGTATCTGTGACGGCCTCCCCAACAGGACTTGAATAGCGTTGTATACAATTCATTCAGCTGATCACACCGGCCGGCAGCATGGCTTATCAAGCAGACATTAAGGATCATATACGCGAAACCCGCCTGGTCAACGAGCGGGCGGCGATGATCTTATTCATTACCGTGCTGCTGGTGGCGGTGGTGGTGGGGCGCCTGATCTATCTGCAGGTGCTCAACCATGATCACTACACCACGCTGTCCCATGACAATCATGTCAACATCCTGCCGGTGCCACCCACGCGCGGCCTGATATACGACCGCCACGGGGTATTGCTGGCCCAGAACGTGCCCACCTTCAGCCTGGAGATCACTCCCGAACAGGTGAAGAACATGAACGCCACCCTCAAGGCCCTGGGCAAGATTATTCACATCGATAAGGACGACCTGGAGCGCTTCCGGGCCAATCTGCAGCAGAGCCGGCCGTTCGAATCCATCCCCCTGCGCTATCACCTCAGCGAGCAGGAATTGGCGCGATTCGCCGTGAACCGCCACCGCTTTCCCGGCGTGGACACCGAGGCGCGCCTGATCCGTGACTACCCGTTCGACTCACTGGCCTCGCATGTCATCGGCTACGTGAGCCGCATCAATGTGCAGGAATTGCAGTCGGTGGACCCGTCCAACTACCGCGGCACCGACCACATCGGCAAGACCGGCGTGGAAAAGTATTATGAAAACCTGCTGCACGGCAGCGTCGGTTTCGAACAGGTGGAGACCAACGCCCTGGGCCGCAAGCTGCGCGTGCTGCAACGCGACCCGCCGGTCCCCGGCGAAAACCTGTACCTGACCATCGATGCCAAACTGCAGGCGACGGCCCAGGCCAGCCTGGGCGACAACCGCGGCAGCGTGGTGGCCATGGACCCCAACAACGGCGATGTGCTGGCCATGGTCAGCACCCCCACATTCGATCCCAATCAGTTTGTGGTGGGCATCGACGCCAACAGCTTCCAGGCGCTGCAGAAATCCCCGGACAAGCCCCTGTTCAACCGCTCCATCCGCGGCCAGTACCCGCCGGGCTCGACCCTGAAGCCGTTCGTCGGCCTGGCGGGTCTCGACTACGGCACCATCACTACCCAGACCACCACCTTCTGTCCCGGCTATTACATGCTGCCCGGCGACACACACCGCTACCGCGACTGGAAGCGCTACGGCCACGGCGTCATGAATCTGAGCAGCGCCATCACCCAGTCCTGCGACGTGTATTTTTACGACCTGGCACAGGCCCTGGGCATCGACCGCATACACGACTTCCTGGAGGAATTTGGCTTCGGCCAACGCACCGGCATCGACATCACCGGCGAACTGCCCGGCCTGCTGCCGTCGCGGCAGTGGAAGCGCGACAATCGCCATCTGCCGTGGTATCCGGGTGAGACCCTGATCACGGGCATCGGCCAGGGCTTCACCCTGACCACCCCGCTGCAGCTGGCCGCCGCCACCGCGGTGATCGCCAACCGCGGCGTATATGTGCGCCCCCATCTGCTGTACGCGGTGCAAAAGCCCGGCGCCAAGGACCTCACCATGGAAATCCCGACACCCCAGGATCACCATGCCGTGGCCATCGCCAATACCTCGGAGTGGGACGCCGTGATCTCGGCCATGACCCAGGTGGTAAGCAATATCCACGGCACCGCGCACCGCATCAGCCATGGCCTGGACTATCAAATCGCCGGCAAGACCGGCACCGCCCAGGTATTCGGGCTGCATCCTTACGATGAAGACGGATCGCAATCGGACACGGAACCGGACAATCCGCGCCTGCGCGACCACGCGCTGTTCATCGCCTTTGCCCCGGCGGACAAACCGCGTATCGTGGTGGCGGTGGTGTTGGAAAACGGCGGTCACGGTTCATCCGCGTCGCCCATCGCGCGCACCGTCATCGATCAATACCTGCACAAAAAGCCGGCATCATGAGCAACAGCGCACAACGCTATGGACGATGGGGCGATCGGCGCCGTTACCGCTGGTTCGTGCGCGGCCTGCACCTGGACCTGCCCTTGATGTCGGGCCTGGTGCTGCTGGCCATTACCGGCCTGGTGATCCTGTACAGCGCCAGCGGACAGGACGCCGACATTATCACCCGCCAGCTGCTGCGCCTGGCGCTGGCGTTCTTCGTCATGCTGGTACTGGCGCAGATACCGCCCCACCACATCGCCTTCTGGGCCCCGTGGCTGTACGGCGCCGGCCTGCTGCTGCTGGCGGCGGTGCTGATCGTGGGGGAAATCGGCAAGGGGGCGCAGCGCTGGCTGGACCTGGGCTTGTTCCGCTTCCAGCCCTCGGAGATCATGAAGATCGCCGTGCCCATGATGATCGCCTGGTACCTGGCCGACAAACGCCTGCCGCCCAGCCCGTCGCGGCTGTTCGCCGCCAGCATCATGGTGATCGTGCCGGTGGCCCTGGTAGTGCGTCAGCCCGACCTGGGCACCGCCCTGCTCATCGCCGGCTCGGGGTTTTTCGTGTTCATCCTGGCCGGCATCCGCTGGCGGCTGGTGTTGAGCCTGGCGCTGATCGTGGCGGCCTGCATGCCGCTGATGTGGTATTTCATGCACGATTACCAGCGCAACCGGGTATTGACGTTCTTCAACCCCGAGAGCGACCCGCTGGGCGCCGGTTATCACATCATTCAATCGAAGATCGCCATCGGCTCTGGGGGAATTTTCGGCAAGGGATGGCTGAACGGCACACAGTCCCACCTGGATTTCCTGCCGGAGCGCTCCACCGACTTCATCTTCGCGGTGCTGGGGGAGGAATTCGGCCTCATCGGCGCCCTGTTGGTACTGGCGATTTACGTGTTTATACTGGTCCGTGGCCTGTATATTGCAACTCAGGCCCAGGACACCTTCACCCGCTTACTCGCCGGGGGACTGATCTTATCCTTCTTCATTTATGTCCTGGTCAATATCGGCATGGTGACGGGGCTATTACCGGTGGTGGGCCTGCCGCTGCCACTGATCAGCTACGGCGGCACATCCATGGTGACACTGATGGCGGGGTTTGGGATACTGAACTCCATCCATACACATAGAAGGCTCATGTCTACCTGACGAGAAGTACAATGATCGACATGAAGATGATAAAGAGACTCATCGGCCTGTTTTTGATCGTGATGTCCGTGCCCGGGGCGGATGCCGATCCGCCGCTGACCAGTCAACCGGCCGTCGCCGCGTTCGTCGATGAAATGGCGCACAAGCATGGCTTCGACAAGGAGCGCCTGTCCCAGATCATCAACGAGGCCCAGTTCCAGCAGAGCATCATCGATGCCATCACCCGGCCCGCCGAGAGTAAGCCGTGGTATGAATACCGGCCCATCTTCATCACCGATTCGCGCATCGAGCACGGCGTCAGGTTCATGGGCGATTACAAGGATATTCTGCACCGCGCCGAGACCCAGTACGGCGTGCCGGCGGAGATCATCACCGCCATCCTCGGCGTGGAGACCTTCTACGGGGAGCGCATCGGCCGCCACCGCATCATCGACTCCCTGGTGACCCTGGCATTCGGTTACCCGGCGCGCGGGGATTTCTTCCGCTCCGAGTTGGAGGCCTACCTGTTGCTGACCCGCGAGCAGCACCTGGACCCGGTGTCCATGAAGGGCTCATACGCGGGGGCCATGGGACTGCCGCAGTTCATCTCCAGCAGCTACCGCTCCTATGCCGTGGACTTCGACGGCGACGGTAAAAAAGACCTGTGGACGGACCCCGCCGACGCCATCGGCAGCGTCGCCAATTATCTTAAAATTCACGGCTGGCAGGCCCACCAGGCGGTGGCGGTGCACGCGCGGGTCAGCGGTGAGGGCTTCCGCGATGCCCTGGACATGGGCATCAAGCCCAGCATTGAAGTGGCGCAGCTCAGGAAATACGGCATTGCGCCGGACAAGCGCCTGGACAAGCACCTCAAGAGCGCGCTCATTCAGCTGGAGGCCAAGTCGGGATATGAGTACTGGCTCGGGCTGGAGAATTTTTACGTCATAACCCGCTATAATCACAGTCCTTTGTACGCCATGGCCGTGTACCAGCTGAGCCAAGCGATCAAGGCGGGCAAGGAGCACGAAATCGCCGTCAACAACTGAAGGAAAGCCAGCGGTGCCGAATACGCAAAGTGATCATTCACGCGGAACATGCGAGCGGCGTACGCGATACTTCAGAACTCCCTGCCTGCTGCTTATTCCGATCGTGCTGATGCTCAACGGCTGCGGTGCCATCGGCACGCCGGGCTTTCTCGAGGGTGACGGCGCGCCGGAACACCCCGTGGATGTGGCGTCCGTGCCCAACGCCGTTCCCAAGGTGGTGCCACCCAGCCGTTATGGCAATCCGCAATCCTACACCGTCGACGGCCAACGCTATTATGTCCTGCATACCAGCAGCGGTTATGTGCAGCGCGGCGTGGCCTCCTGGTACGGCACCAAGTTTCACAATCACCGCACTTCCAGCGGCGAAGACTACAACATGTACGCCATGACGGCGGCCCACAAGACCCTGCCCCTGCCCACCTATGTGCAGGTCACCAACCTGAACAACGGCGCCAAGGTCATCGTGAAGGTCAACGACCGCGGCCCGTTCATGCGCAATCGCCTAATCGACCTGTCCTACGCCGCGGCGTACAAGCTCGGCATGCTGGACACGGGCACCGCCCCCGTTGAGGTACGCGCCATCGACCCGAAGACGTACGCCCGGCAGCAAATGGCACGGGCCAAGCATAATACGACGCCGGAAAAATACGCCTTGTATCTGCAGGTGGGCGCGTTTCTCGACCGCGGCAACGCCGAGCAGATGCGCTCGCATGTAAAACACATCGCGTCTGAGCAGGTACGCATCACCACGGCGCAACTGGACAACGATCAGCGGGTTTACCGCGTGCGTATCGGCCCCCTCGCCGACGTCGATCACGCCGACTCCCTCGCCAGCAAGTTGTCGCAGCACGGCATCACGGACGCCGACCTGGTGGTCTACTGACGTTAAAATGCTCAGCGCGCCGCGACTCTACACCTGCACGTCATTAGGCGCTAAAATAGCGCTGCCCATATCATGCTCAACGACCCGTATCGGTCTGTCATAACTGGATGTATCAGTCACCATGAAGTTACCCAAACTGTATCAGAGAACACTACTTGCCCTGCTGGCGCTGTTCGCCGTGTCCGCGGCGTCCGCGGCACCGTCCCTGGTCCCAGCCGTCCCGGCCATCGACGCGCGCACTTATCTGCTCGAAGACTATGAGAGCGGCTACACCATCGCCGAGCAGGATGCGGACAAGCGCATCGAACCGGCCAGCCTCACCAAGCTCATGACCGCCTACATCGTCTTTCATGAACTCAAGGCGGGCAATATCCACCTCGATGACAAGGTGACCATCAGCGAAAAGGCGTGGCGCACGCCCGGGTCGCGCACCTTTGTGGAAGTAGGGTCCAAGGTCGACGTCGAACATCTGCTCAAGGGCATGATCGTCCAGTCCGGCAACGACGCCACCGTGGCGCTGGCCGAACACGTTGCCGGCGGCGAAGATGCCTTTGTCTCCCTGATGAACAAGTACGCCGACTCCATGGGACTGAAAAACACCCACTTCGCCAACGCCACCGGACTGCCCCACCCGGATCACTATTCATCGGCCCGCGACCTGGCCAAGATCGCCGGCTCCATCATCCGCGAGTTTCCGGAATACTATAAGCTGTTCTCCATCAAGGAATTCAGCTACAACAACATCAGCCAGTACAACCGCAACAAGCTGCTGTGGCACGACGAACGGGTGGATGGCGTGAAGACCGGCCATACCGACTCCGCGGGCTACTGCCTGGTGGCCTCGGCAAAAGAGGATGACATGCGCCTGATCGCCGTGGTGATCGGCACCAAGAGCGAAGATGCCCGCGAGGCGGAGGATCAGAAACTGCTCAATTACGGCTTTCGCTTTTACCAGACCCACCGCCTGTACAGCGCCGACAAGCCGCTGACCACGGTGCGCGTGTGGAAAGGAGATACGGAGCAACTGTCCCTGGGGCTGAAGAAAGACCTGTATGTGACCGTGCCCCGCGGGCAATACAACAGCCTCAATGCCTCCATGGTCATCGACACCACCATCACCGCGCCGGTGGAGAAGGGACAGCAACTAGGCACCGTCAAGGTGGTCTTTAAAGACCACAGCGTGGCGGAGCGGCCGCTGGTATCCCTGAGCAGCATTGCCGAAGGCGGGCTGTGGCAACGCCTCACCGATGAAGTCCAGATGCTGTTCCACTGATAGAAGCCGCCGCCCGTCGGGCTCATGTCGCGGCGCCGGTCCACGGCGCCGCCCATCGGTTCTTCCACCCTTCATATGCGAGTGTCTCCGCTAATGACCACCCCCATCGTTTATGTCAACGGCGCGTTCATCCCCCAGGATCAGGCCAGCGTCCCCTTGATGGACCGCGGCTTCATGTTCGGCGACGGCGTGTACGAAGTCATTCCCGCCTACGGCGCGCGGCCGTTCCGCCTCGAGCAGCACCTGCAGCGCCTGGACAACAGCCTGGCGGCCATCCGCATGGCCAACCCCCTGGACCACGACCGCTGGCGCCAAGTCCTCGAGGAACTGGTGGCCCGCAACGAGGGCGACGACCAGTCGATCTATCTACAGGTCACCAGGGGGCCGGCGCCGCGCAATCACGCCTTTCCCGAACACGCGCAGCCCACGGTGGTCGCCATCAGTACGCCGCTGACCGCCCTGACGGCGGATATTCTCACCAACGGCGTCGCCGCCATCACCTGCGAGGACATCCGCTGGAAGTACTGCCACATCAAGGCCATCACCCTGCTGCCCAACGTCCTGCTGCGCCAGCAGGCCCTGGACGACGGGGCCGCCGAGGCCATACTGGTGCGCGACGGACTGGTGACCGAGGGGGCGGCAAGCAATGTCTTTATCGTCACCGGGGGACGGGTGCTCACCCCGCCCACCGGCCCGTTTTTATTGCCCGGGATTACCCGGGACCTCATAATAGAGCTTGCCCGAGGCAACGGCGTGGCCTGCGACGAGGCGGACATCCCTCTGGCATCGCTGCAGCAGGCCGATGAGATCTGGCTGTCGAGTTCCACACGGGAGATCATCCCGGTCACCCGATTGGATGACCGCGCCGTGGGCAACGGCAAACCGGGGCCGCTGTGGCGGCGGCTGTACGACCTGTACCAGGCATATAAACAGACATTGAGACAACCCGCCGTGTCCCGGCACTGACACGCTTTGCGCAGGTATCCCCCATGGTCATGGCCAATAGCGACATGCTCAGCGGTGACGCGGTTCACCGCTCCCCCGTCCTCGCGACAGCCGCCGCCGCGCCGGTGGTGGTACGCCGCCTGGGGCGCATGGACTACACCGCGGCGTGGGCGCGCATGCAGACCTTTACCGCCGATCGCGCCACGGCCACCCGCGATGAACTGTGGCTGGTGGAACACCCGCCGGTATACACACTGGGACGCAACGGAAAACCGGAACACGTGTTGAATCCCGGGGCTGTCCCAGTGGTGCATACCGATCGCGGCGGCCAGGTGACCTATCACGGCCCCGGGCAGCTGGTGGTGTACTGCCTGCTGGACCTGAGGCGGCGCGGCATGGGCGTGCGCGGGCTGGTCACGCTGCTGGAAGACGCGGTGGTCGATCTGCTGGCGGACCACGGCATTGCCGCCGCCGGCCGGCGCGATGCCCCCGGCGTGTATGTACACGGCAGAAAGATCGCCGCCATCGGCCTGCGCATCAAGCGCGGCTGCAGCTATCACGGCCTGAGCCTCAATATAGACATGGACCTGGCGCCGTTCACCCGCATCAATCCCTGCGGCTACCCCGGTTTGCGCGTCACACAGCTGCGCGATGAGGGCGGCCCAAGCCAGCTGCCGGCGGTGACGGATCAACTGGTATCGCAGCTGCTAGGCGGGCTGGCCCGGCCACTAAGAGACGACCTGCCATGAACGACAGCGACGAAGTAGAGATTCAATCGCCCAATCCGCTCAAGGGGGCGGCCAAGACCGGGCATCTCAAACGCCTGGCCGCGGTAGCGGATACCGGACAGCGCAAACCTGCGTGGATACGCGCCCGCTCACCCAATTCCCCCGAAGTGGCGCGTCTCAAGGCGGTACTGAGAAAGGCCTCGCTGCACACCGTGTGCGAAGAGGCCGCGTGTCCGAATATCGGCGAGTGCTTCGCCCACGGTACGGCGACCTTCATGATCATGGGCAGTATCTGCACCCGCTGCTGTCCGTTCTGCGACGTGGGCCACGGCCGGCCCAAGCCCCTGGATCCCCGCGAGCCGGAGAATCTGGCGCGCACCATAAGCGCCATGGGACTCAACTATGTGGTCATCACCTCCGTGGACCGGGACGACCTGGACGACCGCGGCGCGGGGCATTTCACGGCGTGCATCGCCGCCGTGCGCCGTGACAACCCCGACATCACCGTGGAGATTCTGGTACCCGATTTTCGCGGCCGCATGGCGGCGGCCCTGTATCACCTGGGTGAGGCCCTGCCCGACGTGTTCAATCACAACCTGGAGACCGTGCCGCGCCTGTACGCCGTAGCCCGGCCCGGTGCTACTTATACCGAGTCGCTCGCCCTGCTGCGGGAGTTCAAGAACCGCTACCCCGAAGTCCCCACCAAGTCAGGCATCATGGTGGGCCTCGGTGAAGATAACGCGGAAGTAATGCAGGTCATGGCGGATCTGCGCGCCCACGGCTGTGACATGCTCACCGTGGGTCAGTACCTGCGGCCGTCGGTCAATCACCTGCCGGTGGCGCGCTACGTCACCCCCGCGGAGTTCGAAACGTTTGCCGCCGCGGCAAAGGACCTGGGGTTTGCCCAGGTGGCCAGCGGCCCCATGGTACGCTCTTCCTACCACGCGGATCAGCAATACGCCGGGGAAAAACTCTCCGGCCCGTACGACGCCGCTGAATAGCCCCGCCGTTACAGACGACCGCGGTAGTCGCGCAGGGTAAATCCCAACAGGGGAAATTCAAACGCGCGGGTCAGGGCCATGACCTTGACCAGCTCCCCCATTTCCTGCGGCAGGGTCAGGACCTTGATCTGCTGGGCGGTGTCGAATTGCCAGAGTGCATCGGCGCCGGACGCAGCGTGATCCATCTCGTCGATACCCGTGGCCAGAAGAAAGTTGGCCTGGTTGGTGAACCCCGCCACGGTCAGCCCCGCGCGATGCGCGGCCTCGGCCGCGGCGGTGAAGTCCACGTGGGCGGTGATGTCCTGGAGGCCAGGCAGGATCAGGGGATCATCGTGGGCGTGATGGCGGTAGTGGCACATGAGCGTGCCGGCGCGGCGCTGCGGGTGATAGTATTCGCGGCGCGGATAACCGTAGTCGAACGTCAGCACGACACCGCGCTTCAAGAAGCCGGCGATCCCCTCCATCCAACCACCCAGCAACGCATTCACTTCAGAGGTATAGCCGCGGCCCAGCTGCGCGAGGCCGACGTCCCGCGCGACGGCATCCACCGCCGCGCGGATCTCGGGTCCGCTGAGCGGTCCCTGTTGCCAGGCAAAACCGTCACCCTCCCAGGTGACGTAGTACTCGCCGGCCATGCCGTCATCCACCACGTAAAAGCGATGCACGGGAAACGCGTCCAGGACCTCGTTGGCGAGCACCACGCCTTCGAAATCACCATCCGGCAATCCATCCAGCCAGTGAACCCTGTCCAGCATGTGGGGCACGGCCCGTTCCAGTGTTTCGCGCTGGCGGCGGCGCAGGTCCGCACTGACCTCCAGGATATGGTAACCGTCCGGCAGGCTCCCCGCGGCCTCCAGCGCCGCCAGGATGTCACGCGCCATCACCCCGGAACCGGCGCCGAATTCCAGGATATCGCGCCCGCCCGCCGCCAGTACCTGGGCGCACTGCCTGGCCACGCAGCGGGAAAACATGGGTGAGAGCTCCGGCGCGGTGACATAGTCTCCGTCACGGCCGAATTTGCGCGCCCCCGCGCTATAATAGCCCAGCCCCGGTTCGTACAAGGCCAACTGCATATAGCGCGCGAAGGTGATGCGCCCCCCGCCGGCATCGATCTCCCGGCGGATTAGCGCCGCAACGCGACGGCTGTGCGCCAAGGCCGGCGGGTCGGGCACAGGCAGCGGGGATCGTTCGGGGTTACCGCCGCGCATGACTGACCGCCGAGTAGGCAACCGCACCCGCGCCGCGCGGGCGCCTGCACACAACAGCCGTGTAAGACCTAAGGATTGTATGACGCAAAATCACTCTCAGACTCTGGTAGGAAAAGTCGCCTTGGTCACCGGCGCGGCACGGCGCCTGGGCGAGGCCATTGCGCGCACACTGCACGTCCACGGCGCCAACCTCGTGCTTCACTATAATACATCGGCGCAGGATGCCCAACGCCTGGCCGTGGCGCTGAACGAACAGCGCGCGGATTCCGCCGCCGTGGCGCAGGCCGATCTTCTCGACCCCAGCGCCATTGCTGCGTTGGTGAACAAGGCGGTCGCGACGTGGGGACACCTGGATATCCTGGTCAACAATGCCTCCACGTTCTACCCCACCCCCTTCGGGACGGTGAGCGAGGCTCAGTGGGACGACTTGCTGGGCAGCAACCTCAAGGGTCCGTTCTTTCTGTGTCAGTCTGCAGCCACGCACCTGAGACCGCGGCACGGTTGCATCGTCAACATGGTGGACGTGTATGCCGAGTCACCGCTGGCGTCCTTTCCCGCCTACAGCATCGCCAAAGCCGGCATGCACATGCTGACCCGGTCGCTGGCAAAGGAATTGGGGCCCCGGGTGCGGGTCAACGGGATCGCCCCGGGGACTATCCTGTGGCCTGAACTGCCCCAGGAGGAAGGGGAGCAACGAGATCTCATTGCCAACACCGCGCTGAAGCGCCGCGGCGAACCGGAGGAAATCGCTAGGGCGGCGCTTTATTTGATCCGAGACGCCACCTACACCACCGGCCATGTCTTGACCGTGGACGGGGGGCGGCATCTTTACATCTAAGGCGTACCTGAATAATTTTCATGGCGAGCGAGTGGCACGCGGGAAAATGCGCGCTGCCATGTAAACGGTGCCGTCACGATTCGGCGCCGGCATCCAGGGTCATGTCCACGGGCCAGATGGGCTGGGTGGTCTTATCGAACCGCGACCACAGGTCGCAGAAGCGCTCCCCACTCTCGGGGTGACGTGTATCACCGGCGATTTCCGCCAACGGCCACAGCGCATAGGCACACGCCGTCACCTCCGCGCGCGGGATGGCCAGGCCGTCTTCTTTCAGAACGGCATCTCCATAGAGGATCAGGTCCAGGTCCAGGGTTCGGGAGACGAACCGTGCACCGCTGCGGTCGCGTTGATGGCGGGACTCGATTTCCCGCAGCGCGTCGGCCACGGCCTGGGGCGGCAGGTCCGTGGCGAATGACACCACCAGGTTATAAAAATTCTCCCCCTGCATGCCCACCGGTTCGCTCTCATAGACGGAGGACACAACGACATCAGCGTAACGCCGGCGTAATTCGGTAACGGCGGCGCGGACATGGATTTCCTTGTCGATATTGCTGCCGATGCTGACGAAGACACGGACCACGGGACGCTACCTATAGCGTACGCTCGATCACGACTCCGATGTCACGGGCGCCGCGCACCGCCCCCTGCTTGTTCACCCTGAGCCTGACCCATGCAACATGGAACTCCTTGAGAATGATCGCCGCGACCCGCTCGGCCAGGGTCTCCACCAACTGGAAATCGCTCTGCCCCACGAACGCGATCACCCGCTTCGCCACGGCTTTATAGTCCAGGGTATCCTCGATACTGTCCGAGGACGCCGCGCGGCGCACGTCCGCCGCCATCTCGATATCGAAGATGACGGCCTGCCTGATGCGCCGCTCCCACTCGAAGACGCCGATAACGGTGTCGATGCGTAAATCGTTAATATAAATGATATCCATGTGGTTTTTTACAGCCGTTGGCGCGCCGTGTTGAGGGGTATTCGTGACAGCCGGTTCATCTGGTATGCTTATGTCCGCAAAATATGCCGCTGATAACCCATCATCTCGAATGTACCCATTATGCCGAACCCCTGTTCCGAGTGGTCATTGCACCGGCCTTTCCCTGTTAATCGGAAATCCGATGGAGCAATGCCGCGATGATTGATGGGCTCATGGTCATTATCGCCTATTTGATGGGCTCGGTGTCCAGCGCGGTTATCATCTCCGCCGCGATGCACCTGCCGGATCCGCGCACCCAGGGCTCCGGCAACCCGGGCGCCACCAACGTCCTGCGTCTCGGCAGCAAGCGGGCGGCGGCCTTGGTGCTGACCGGGGACATGCTGAAGGGCTTGATCCCGGTATTGATGGTCAAGGCGCTGGCACTGTCGCCGGCCGTGGTGGCGGCGGTGGGCCTGGCGGCGTTTCTCGGTCATCTGTTCCCGGTGTTTTTTCGATTCAAGGGCGGCAAGGGGGTGGCCACGGCACTGGGGGTGTGGCTGGGAGTCTACACGCCGGTGGGCCTGCTGCTGTTGGCGGTATGGGTGGTGACGGCGCTGCTGTTCCGTATGTCGTCGCTGGCGGCGCTGGCGGCCACCGTCACGGCACCGCTATGGTCACTGTGGCTGCTGGATGCACCGGTATACTCCGCCATGGCGGTGGTGATGAGCGCGCTGCTGATCTGGCGCCACCGGGGAAACATACGCAACCTGGCCAACGGCAGCGAACCCAAGATCGGGAAAAAACGCCAGGATAGCGCCGGCTAGTTTCAACGCGACATACCGGCTACTCCACAGACGGCAACTCATCCATGGGCCAGCGCACCCGCGCACCGATTTCCAGCGGGGCATGCTGACCCGCGCGCAGACGCCGCCAGCCGGCATAGGCGATCATGGCGCCATTGTCGGTGCATAATTCCGGCGGCGGGTAATAGACACGCACCCCTGACTGCAACCCATATTCGCCCAGGCGCTGGCGCAGCGCTTGGTTGGCACCCACTCCGCCGGCGATGATCAAGCGCGGCAGACCGGTATGCTCAATGGCGCGCCGACACTTGATGAGCAGGGTATCCACCACCGCCTCCTGGAAGGCATATGCGATATCGGCACGGGTCTGCCGGTCGGCGCCGTGCTCGTGCAGGGTATTGACGGCATAGGTCTTCAGGCCGCTGAAGCTGAAATCCAGTCCGGGGCGGTTGGTCATGGGACGCGGGAAGTGAAAGCGCCGCGGGTTCCCGTGGCGCGCCAGTTCGGCCACTGCCGGCCCACCGGGATAACCCAGCCCGAGCTGTTTGGCCGTTTTGTCAAAAGCCTCCCCGGCGGCGTCGTCGCGGGTCTCGCCGAGGACCTCATAGGCGCCGATGCGGTCTACCCTGACCAGCATGGTATGACCGCCCGAAACCAGCAGGGCCAGGAACGGAAAGTCCGGCGCCTCGGCCTCAAGCAGCGGCGCCAGCAAGTGTCCCTCCATATGATGCACGGCAATGGCCGGTACTTTGAGGGCCCAGGCCAGGCTGCGGCCCACGGCCGCTCCCACCAGCAGGGCGCCGATCAATCCGGGACCCGCGGTGTAGGCCACGCCGTCCAGTTCTCCCAGGCGCAATCCTGCGCGATCCACGGTTTCGCGTATGAGTGGAACCAGGTGGCGCACGTGATCACGGGAGGCCAGTTCCGGCACCACCCCGCCGAATTGGGTATGAATTCCCACTTGACTGCGCAGGGCGTGGGCCAGCAGACCGCCATGGGAATCATAGACGGCCACGCCGGCTTCATCGCAGGAAGTCTCGATACCTATCACTCTCATGGGTCGTAGGATACTCCAATATGGTGTTTTTCATAGAAAAAGCAGAATGATGCAAAACACCATATGATATAATGCGGTGACAGGCTATCCTTTGCGAATAAACAATCACAACACATCAACATCACAGGCCGGCTCCCGCATGTATTCAAGCCACGCCCTTTTGGCATAATCCCGTCGCGATGATCGAAGTCAGCGGACTCACCAAGGTTTATCCCTCCGGATGCCGGGCGATCGACGGCCTAAGCCTGTCTATCGAACAGGGTGAGATATTCGCGCTACTCGGCCCCAACGGAGCCGGCAAGACCAGTACCATACGGGTACTCTGCACCCTGGCGGGTTTCGACGAAGGTTCGGTGGTGGTGGCGGGGCACAGCGTGGACACCGACCCCGACAAGGTCCGCGCCGCCATCGGTTTCGTCGGGCAGCAGACCGGCGTGGATTATCTGCTGACGGGCCGGGAGAACCTCATGCTCCACGGCCAATTGTACCGCATCGAAAGCAATGAGCTGAAAAAGCGTGTTGACGAATTGTCCGCATACTTCAATCTGGGCGACAGCCTCGACACGCCGGTCATGACCTACTCCGGCGGCATGCGCAGGAAACTGGACATCGCCACATCCCTGATTCACAAACCCCAGGTATTGTTTCTCGATGAGCCGACCCTGGGTCTGGACATTCACAGCCGCCAAAGCCTTTGGCAGCTCATCGAGAAGCTCAACCGGGAACTCAAGCTGACCATCCTGCTCACCACGCATTACCTGGAAGAGGCCGACAAGCTGGCGCAGCGTGTCGCCATCATCAACGCCGGGAAGATCCAGGTCATCGGCACCCCCGACGAGCTCAAGGACAAAATCAGCGGTGACGCCGTGGTACTGGTGTTCGACACCGTGAACGAGGCGGCGAAGGCATTTGCCAACGGCATCGCGGACCAACCGTATATACAGAATACCGTGTGGGAGCAGGAAAACCTGCACCTATACCTGGAAAATGCGCCCAGCAACATCGCCAAGATCATGCACTTCGCCGACGAATATCAAGTGCAAATCAAGACCCTCTCTCTGTCGCGCCCCACACTGGATGATGTCTTTATCAAATATACCGGCATCAGTCTGGAGGGTGGCGAATCGGAGACCACTGAAGAATGGTGGTCACAATGGGCCGGCAAAGGATCGTGGGGACAGAGCAAGCAGTGGGAAAAATGGGATGGCGCGGACCGGCAGGAGAGTGAACAAGAACAGGCGCCGAACCAACAGCAGGGCGGAGAGTCATGGCCGAACGAGCAGTGGCCTGACCAGGGCAAAGGTGATTGGGGCCAGGACAAGCAGTGGGGAGACCGGGACGGGTCCGGACAGCACAAGAAAGACAGCGCCGCCCAACCCCAAAAGGACGCCGCCTGGCAGGACAACAAGCCGGATGAAAAGACCTGG